>Ga0256847_1000043_pt1 | contig 82180 bp, 64 predicted proteins | sample TeddybearmetaG_FD_189099 | JGI IMG/M metagenome (GOLD analysis project Ga0256847, IMG submission 189099) | Hydrothermal vent microbial communities from East Pacific Rise, Pacific Ocean - Teddybear | ecosystem: Environmental > Aquatic > Marine > Hydrothermal vents | place: Pacific Ocean: East... | reverse complement strand
TGCCACCCTCCGCTTACGCGTTCCTTTCCTTTTCGACTATCGTCGCCACTCTGCGAGATCGGTTTGCCACCCTCCGCTTACGCGTTCCTTTCCTTTTCGACTATCGTCGCCACTCTGCGAGATCGGTTTGCCACCCTCCGCTTACGCGTTCCTTTCCTTTTCGACTATCGTCGCCACTCTGCGAGATCGGTCAGTCCCATGATTTTTTGCTTACTTTTTCATCAATAAGACTGAACGACCTTTTATGCAATAAAAGTGATAATGAAATTATCAAGAGAAGGAACACTTAAGTGGTGGGTGGATGAAAGCCTGTCTGGCGAAGACAAGAAAACATAAAAGAACTTACCTCAATATTACGTAAGATATTAAGTAAATGAGGTTACAGTAAAGAAGTTAGAATAATTCATAATTTGAAAATCAATAATACAGGTATATTCTAAATTTATATCTATTTAGTGCTAAAACGACTAAACTACTCTATCACAATTTCATCAATAAACAACCAACAATCCGCACCTGGATCAGAATGCCAACTTGGGTTCTTTTTTTGTGAAATAATATCTAGTTTGATATAGCGTGTTTTAGTTGATGGAATATCAATTATATAGTTTTTAATGAGATTGTCTTCCGGGCCTGTAATCTGAGCGTACTTTTCCTCTTTCAACTTATCATAAACCTTCCCATCCAAAGAGATAAAAATCTTAGCACCCAATGGATTAAATATATAAGATTTGTAATTTTGCAAGCTTCCAAAAGAAATCGACTCTACCTCCTTTTGACTCCCTAAATCCAAGGTAATAGTTACATCTTGTGCGCTAAATCCAAGCCATTTCCCATCACCAAATTGCTCAGAACCTTTGATAGAGTTTATCAAGGTTGTATTTCCATCTGATTTGTATTTTTCATTTGGCAACGGAGTAATATCACAAGCCACAGGAATACTGCTAGATTTAAGAAAAGATCGTAAAATCACCTCACTATTTTCCCATCCATTCATAGATGCAATAGCCATTAATTCCGTTGTTCTTTCAATAAGTATTTCTTGAGCATATTCCTTTGAATCCGGGGTTGGAATTTGTCCATTTATGGTATAATATATCTGAGCTTTCTCAGCAATATGAGAAAGTGAGACTAACAGGCTATCCTGAAAAATCACTTTTTCACCTTCAATAGTAGGTGGTAATAATTGAACATTGTCAAATGTACTCAAGTCCTGACCTAGATTGATATTTAGTTCTTTTGGAAAATTCAAATCAGCAACATCTGACTTTGTTATTTTTGTTTGCCAAAAGTAGACATCTCGTAAAGCTGGGAAATTGGAAATATAATTCAAAACCTTGCTGTCAACCTCCGTTCCATATAGATTAAGGTTCTCAAGTTGTTTTAAATTTTGAAGTCTTGAAATGCCTTTTGTCGTTATTGGATTCAAACTAATATCCAAAGTCCTAAGATTGATAAACTCTTTAACTTTTGATAGCAGCTTGTCATTCAAGTTAGTTTTACTCAATGCAAGTTCTCTGATATTCTGTTTGTATTTTAATAATTTTTGAAGATCATCTTTTTTTATTGCTTTACCTCGATCATAAGTTACTGAGAGCCACGGTTTATCTTTTGTTAATAATTGTACGGGAATTCCTGATTCTTGAAGGTCTAAGATTGAAGCGTTATCTATTGGTGGAATGTTTCTTGTGGAAGCGTCCAATTTTCCATTGATATATTTCATTATGTGATCAGGCGGATTCAAATCTTCGACTTTATCTTCAAAATTGGACATCGACTTTATCCACCAGGTGATAAATGCAATTTCATCTTTGTCCAATTGCAATTTTCCTGAGGGAGGCATATGTTTTTTTTCAGTGACCGGAAGATGGAGTCTAGTCAACATCAAACTATTTTCCGCTTCACCAGCAATAATAAAATCGCCGGTCTTTCCGCCCTTTTTCCAACCGTCAAGTGTATTCAGTAATAATTCTCCTTTTTTCTTTTTTGGATTGTGGCAACTCAAACATTTTCTTTTTACTATAGGCATCACTAAGTCATTAAAAATGTGAGCTTTAGAAATATCTTCAATCATTCTTGGCTCATCCTCAGGCGAAATTGTTGGCAACAAGAATCCTACTCCATGAGTCAAAGATCCTCCATAATGCCCAGTGGCAATCAATAGCACCATGAATATGGAAAAAAAGCCAAAAAATGTATTTTTATTATTTAGCTTTTGATAAAGAACAAGTATTAAAACTGAAGAAATTGCCGTCCCGATTCCCAACCATTTGTGCCAATTCAAAAGCTCACCACCATAATCTCCATTGATAGAAAGTAAATATCCTGACAATGAACTCAAAATAGCTGTAAATGCTCCTACACCTAATGCAAATTTGATATCAACTATCTGCCTCTTTTTTCGAATATAAAGAACAAATCCCAAATGCAAATATGCATACACTAATACTCCAATTGGCAAATGCAATAGCAATGGATGAAATTTTCCTATCATATCTAACAGTGTCGTCATCTGATCATATCAAATTTAATAGATTAAAATTTCATCAATAAATATCCAAGGCTTGCTTCCTACTCCAACATGCCAAGATGGAATCATATTAGGTGCTATAATCTCAACTTTTAATTGTCGAGCACTTGTTTTAGGAAGATCAATTTTTGTATAAACATTTGAATTAATTGCTTCATTTATAATACCCTCAGATAACAAATGACTAACCAGTTTTCCGTCTAAGTAAACATTAATTTGTGCAGGGCTGAATATCCAAGCACCTTGGCTTCTCAATGTAGAAATGATCAAATGATTAACATCAATTATATCAAACTCCAAATCAAAAACAATCGTATCGCCTGCATATCCAAGCCAACCTTCATTAAAATCTACACTTCCTTTTTTCCGATCTATTAACAAATCTGTCCCTCCATCTCCATATTTTTCATTTAATGGTCTTTTCGAAGTGATCGATATTATTTCGTTTTTAGGCAATTTAAGAACTTCGATATTAGTAGAATCACTGGGTATAAATCCTCCACCAAAAGCATGAGCCGAAATTTTGGCTGATTCTCTGACTACAATCGGTTTTTTATATTTTTGCTTTTGATTCTCAGATTCCGAGTACACAACTTCAGCATTATCTGCAGTTGGAGAAATAGTAATAGTCGTACTCCTTTCAAAGAATACTTCACTAACTTTTATAACAGGTTTTGACAATTGGACCGAAGACCTTTGTAAATATTTAATTGGCTTACACCCAAACCCAATAATTACTATTACCACTATAAATATCCACCTCATACCCTAATCAATTTTATAGGATAAGTCTTTCCTGCATTCCATTGGCAGACATACAAATTTTCATCCTCATCGACACAAACATCATGCGGATGGGAAAATACTTGTAAAGTTTGATTCATGTGTTTCAATGATCCATTATTATAGATTGGCATTGCTCCTCCTGGTGCAGATATCATTCGATTTTCTTTATCAAGGATGCTCACAAATCCAGTATTTGAGCTTCCATCTCCAGACCAAATCGTCGCCAGATAAACATTATCTCCCTTGATAACTGGTCTACATATATAGGCTCCATTCAAATTAATACTAGATTCATATTCTCCATTCAAAGTAAAATATTTCAATTTATTTTGAGCTCTGGCTGTAATCAATAATCTCTCTTTTCCGCTTCGGTTATCAATGGCTATGCCATGTGCATTATTGAATTGATCTAGTCCATCACCTTTCCCTCCAAAGACATTTTTCAACCTTCCCAGACTATCATAGCGCAGGATATATTGGCTCCCATATCCATCAGCTACATATATATCCCCATTTGCTGATATTGCTGTTTCAGTAGGTAAATAATCTTCCGATTTTGAGTACCTCTTACTTGCTCTTGGATATGGTAAAATCATGACTTCTCTGCCCTTCATATCTGTCTTGATGACCTCGTGCCTTTCGGTGTCTGTGATATATAAAAATTCTTCTCCTCCTTCATTTGATAAGGTCAATCCATGTCCGCCTGGATACGTCTTGCCCCATGTGTCCACCAACTTTCCATCTTTATTGTAAATGATAATATTGTTCTTTGTCTCATTGGTCAACATGATAATATGTCCATTTTGGGTATACACCATTTCATGACAATCTTTCAAGGGAAACTTTGTCTTATCAAGCAATCCCCAATTCATATCTACCTTGTATCGATAATCACCGTGACCCATCACCAAATCCTTTGACATCGCACTACCTATTCCTGAAAAAGGAAGACTCAACCCTAAAGTCAGCAATCCACTCTGCTTAATAAATGCTCTTCTGGAATTCGAATTCATCATACTTTTCATGCTAAAATATCTTTGATTACATGACCAGACACATCCGTCAACCTGAATCTACGCCCCTGATGCTTGAAAGTAAACTTCTCATGATCTATTCCCAACTGATGCATCATAGTTGCTTGAAAATCATGCACATGCACGGGGTTACTTACAATATTATATCCAAAATCATCTGTCTCACCATAGCTAATTCCAGGTTTGACACCTCCACCTGCCATCCAAATCGTAAAGCATCTTGGATGATGATCTCTACCAAAGTTATTTTCTGTCAATGCACCTTGCGAATAATTAGTACGTCCAAATTCTCCACCCCAGATCACCAAGGTATCTTCTAGCATCCCTCTTTGTTTGAGGTCCATTACTAAGGCTGCAGAAGCTTGGTCAACATCCTTTGCTTGTTTGGCGACAGCTACAGGAAGATTATCATGATGATCCCAACCCATGTGATATAGTTGTACAAATCGTACTCCTCGTTCTGCTAGTCTTCTTGCCAATAGTGCATTTGCAGCATAAGTGCCTGGCATCATAGAATCAGCACCATACATCTTATAGATGTAATCTGGCTCATCACTTACATCCATAATTTCTGGTACTGAAGTCTGCATTTTATATGCCATTTCATATTGTGCTATTCTACTCGATATCTCTGGATCGCCAAATTTTTCTGCTTGCATTTGATTGAGTTCTGCTACTTGATCAATCATCTTGCGACGCGCATTTCTATCCATTCCATCTGGATCCTGGAGATAAAGTACTGGGTCTTTAGCAGCTCTAAATTGTACGCCTTGATGGAGGGAATGCAGAAAGCCATTGCCCCAAAGTCTATTGTATAACGGTTGTCCAAATTCCCGTCCCGTCCCCCTAGAAAGCAAGACCGTAAAAGTCGGTAGATTATCATTCATACTTCCCAATCCATAACTTAACCACGAACCAATACTCGGTCGTCCAGGTTGCTGAGAACCAGTCTGGAAAAAAGTCACAGCGGGATCATGATTTATGGCTTCAGTATGCATTGATTTGATCACACAAATATCATCGGCTATTTTGGAAGTGTACGGAAGCAAGTCACTCATCCAGGTTCCCGCAGCTCCATGCTGACTAAATTTGTAAGGTGAACCAACAAGTGGAAAACTTGCTTGACCAGATGACATTCCTGTCAATCTTTGCCCTTTTCTCACTTCTTCAGGCAAATCTTTACCTCTCATCTCTTCTAGTAATGGTTTGTAATCAAACAGCTCTAATTGAGAAGGGCCTCCACTTTGGAAGAGGTAAATAACTCGTTTTGCTTTAGGTGCAAAATCCATATTACCCAAAGCTCCACCAATCTTCCTCATCATATTGCCAGCTTCTTGATTTTCAGATCCACTACAGCCAAATAATGATACCAATGCAGCTGAACCGATTCCTATAGCCGACTTGGATAGAAATGATCTGCGATTCATCGAGTATTTGCGTTCTTGTATTTCTTTATTCATTGAAGTGGTTTAAGAACGGGTTAAGGATTCATCAAGATTATAAATGACATTTGCAAGCATGGCATAGGCAGCAAGTTCAGATTTCAACCAAGGTGCTTTGTATGCAATTGGTCCTAAACTTATATATGCTTCCGTTGCTTCCTCATCATTCTCGAAACGAGTTTTTTGTTCATTCAGATAACTCTGCAGCTTATTGACCTCTTCTCTTTTTGGAATCCTCGAAGTAGCCTTTCTAAACATTGTTTTTATCCTTTCTTCTTCTGATGCAAAAGATTCCAAAGTTATATGTGCTAGGTGTGCTGATGCTTGGATTATTTCTGGATTATTCATCATGACCAAAGCTTGAAGTGGTGTACTTGTTGTCTCCCGGCTCACCATACAAAAATCTCTACTCACAGCATCAAACGTCATCATACTTGGTGGAGGCACCGTGCGTTTCCAAAATGTGTAAAGACTTCTTCTGTACCGTTTGTCTCCACTGTCAATAATATACTCAGATGTACTTCCTCCGCCACCACCTGTTTTCTCTTTCCACAGTCCTTTGGGTTGGTATGGTTTTACACTAGGTCCTCCAATAATATTCACGAGTAAGCCACTTGAAGCAAGAGCATTGTCTCTAATATTTTCAGCACTAAGTCTTAATCTCGGTGCTCTGGCATACAAGAGATTATCTGGATCGATCTCTAGCATTTCTTTAGAGACCTTAGAGGATTGCTGGTATGTGCGACTTGAAAGAATGTATTTCAGAATATTCTTGATATCCCAGCCTTCTTTAACAAATTTATCTGCTAGATGATCCAATAGTTCTGGATGTATGGGCAGTGCACCTTGAGCACCAAAATCATCCGATGTAGTCACTAGCCCTTTGCCAAAACACATTTGCCATAGTCTATTTGCAGCTACCCTGGAAGTAAGCGGATTTTTGTCATCGAATAACCATTCTGCTAACCCAAGTCTATTCCTCGGATAATCATTGAAAGGTAGGATGGATTGCGGAACATTGGACTCTACTTTTATAGTCGGTTTATTGTATAGACCTCTGTCAAGAATGAATGTTTCTCTTGGCTGGTCTAATTCTTTCATTACCAATAATGGGATCGTCTCTAGTGTGTCCAAATTATTAATAAAAGTCAATATAGAATCTATCTCGCCTTTTGAAATCTCAATGTATGGTTCTGGGATAGCTCCATATTCTTCAATGAGTCCTTTCTCAGGTACATTATTAAAAAATGAAAATAAACTATAATAATCTTCTTGAGAAATAGGGTCGTACTTGTGGTCATGACATCTAGCACATTCCATTGTAATTCCTAAGAATGCTTTGCCAAAAGTCAAAGTCCGATCGGCTACATACTCAGTTCTATATTCTTCTGGGATGACTCCTCCCTCTTGAGTGATGCTATGGTTTCTGTTGAATGCAGTGGCTATGATTTGTTCCCTACTTGCATTAGGCATCATATCCCCTGCCAATTGATATGTCACAAAATCATCGAAGGGCATATTTCTATTGTAAGCGCTAATCACCCAATCTCTCCAAGGCCACATCGTACGCTCAAGATCATCTTGATAGCCATGTGTGTCAGCATATCTTGCTAGATCCATCCAGTAGGAAGCCATATTTTCTCCATAAGAGGCCTTAGCTAAATAATAATCAATTAGAGTTTCATAAGCGTTTTCTAAATTGTCATCTACGAATTTATCTATTTCTAAAATTGTAGGAGGCAAGCCCGTTAAGGTGAATGCCAATCTCCTGATTAAATATTCGTTTTCAGTGGTTGGTGAATGGCTTAAAGAAGAGTTTTCCAACTTTGACAAAATGAATCTATCAATATCATTATGGACCAAACTCTCGTCATCTTTTATATTAGGAATATTATTCTCAATAGGCAATAATGACCAATGCTTTTTATAAGTAGCACCTTGTTCAATCCACTTTATTAGAAGCTCTTTTTCATAATCTTCTAATACTAAATTTGATTCCGGAGGAGGCATCATTTGCCCAGGGTCGGTAGAGCTTATTCTGGTTTCCATTTCGCTTTCTTGAGGCTTGAATGGTACTATAGCAAAGTGATCTTTCTCTTCACCAAGTGCTGCAGTAGCAGATTCGAAACTGACAAAAGAAAGTCCTGCCTCAATTTTGCTTTTATCAGGCCCATGACATTTGAAACACCTGTCTGCTAAGATCGGTCTGATGTGGAAATTGAAGTCGATGATTTCTGGAATTTCTTTATTGTCGTGACCTATTTCTTGGGTTGACGATAGGTCATTTCTAGTTTGATCATCGCATGAAAATAAGATGTTCATTGCTACAAGCGAAAGTAACAAAAGACAGCTTTTATTAATTTTAGAAAATATATTATCCATGAGAAATATTCCGATCTAAAAGTAAAGAAAATATTTACTTTAGTTTGATTTTTTTTAACCGCTAAGTTAGCAAGAAATGAGCAAAGTTAGCGAAGCGAGATGTTGACTTATTTATAATTAATAAGGCTTGTTCTGAAGGTGAAATTTAATATTAATAACAAAACAATTTATATTATTTTAAAGTTATAGTTTAAACTAATTAGATATACACAGCAATAATGAGCAAAAAGTGCTGCAAAAAGAAATGCTGCAAAAAGTACAAAAAGAAGGGCAAGGACAAATGTAAAAAATGTCCTAAGGATTGTAAGGTGTGTTTAGAAAGTTGAAATTATTTAAACAAATCCTTAGTAAATCTGCTCTATCTTATTTTTAATGCTGGAAAGTGGTTCCAATATTCGGTTTTTGTGATCTATTTCTTGCTCTTTTGTCAAATCTTTATAATCTTCATAACTTTCTATAAATTCATTTACTTCATCTATGACTTTTAGAATTAAAAGTAAATCTGTTTTATTGAAACCATTTAATCCTAATTTTTCTTGGTTATGTTTATCTACAATTTTCAACAATGGATCTTTCGAAGAATGTCCTTGTCTGAATCTATAATATTCAATCGATTCCTTTAAAGAACTAATTTCATTAATCGAAAAAACCAAAATTTAATTTTCATAAATCAATGATGACTTGTACCAGTAAAAAAATGCTTCTGGATTACTCTTTTTTAATTTATTGAGACGATTATCAAATGATTGCTCTATTTCCCAATCTTTCACTTCCATTGCGTCCTGAAAATGATCTACTTTCGCAACTCCGGTTTTTATCATTGTTGCTATATATGCCACTTTTGCTGCAGAAACCATAGCACGTTCAATATGGAAGCTTTCCGAAAAAATATAATTTTTAATGTTTTGAATTCCTTTTTGAATTTCGTTATAGTTACCTAGTCCACTTTTGCCTCGTGTACTAATAATCAATGCTGTTTGAAAAACATCATTCAGAACATCATCTTGATTTAGTTCATTTAACTCTCTATAAGCTAATTCTGTTTTTGCAAACTGTGTAAATACTTCTGAAACAATAGCCATATCATTTATCATATCGAATAAATGCCCCACATCGAATAATTGCTTTATTATTTCAACTTCTTTACCTCTACCATATGGCACTCCTGTAGTATTGGGTGCAAAAGCCGTTAACTTATCTCCCAATATAGCTTCGGGAATTGGCACTGATACCTTGACATTCTCTCTTTCTGATTTTATAAACCGAGATTTTATTTCAATATCTTCTATGTATTGACCATAATGGCTGTCTTCATAAAGCACATCCAATAAAATATATTCTTGTTCAGCCCTTGCATTTGTTACTGGTTTATAATAGAATTTAAAATGCTCTTTTTCTATATTGGATTTTGATCGGCGTTCATCTGTTTTATATTCTTTAAAATCTGAACTTCCCAAAACTCCTTCCATTATCTCTTCCATATTATCGGGCTTCTTAGATACAATAATATCAATATCTATTGAAAATCTTTTGGGCTCATTAAGCAATAGCATCAATGCCGTACCTCCTTTGAATATGAATTCTAATTCACCAATTTGGAGGTGCTCAAGTAAAGATAATGCTCGTACTACTTTTTCAACTAAGATCGGATCGGACTTATGCTGCTTTGCAATGTCCAATATCCATTTTTCTTTTAGTGAATCTTCATGAATCATATTTCAAAGATTTGGCAGTAGACAGACATTATTGCCGTATCTTTGCAACTTCATTAATAAATTTTTCAACCTCTACTCGTTTATTTCGTCTGCTTGCATAGCGAAACATTTTTGTGCTATTAATTTTGTATTTATCAAATACTGCTTCGTATATCCTCTTTAACTCTGATCCTTGATGAGCAGAAAAAATTAATGGATCACAATAAACATCTACCAACAATTTTTCAATGGTTTGACTGACAACATTATTAATTCTTTGAGTCGGAGCTTCGGTTGTTAAACGTAAAATAACAATTGGTTCATTTGCATTAACTACATAATTACTTATAATTTCTTCCGATGGATCTAAAAATACTTCCTTCCCTTCATCTTTCAGAAAATGAAAAACCGATTCCATTACATCTTTTTCCACTTCTAAGATTGTATAAAATCTAAAGGGTTGGTGTAACATAAATTCGTTTAACCACTTTGTCGACCAAAGGCAGCTATTTATATAAGGAAATTGCTTGTGAACTTTATTTGATAGTAATTTTAATGATCGATTAATATCTGGAATAAACTCTTTAGCTTGATTTTTAGTTAGAGAATAAAGTCCTCTATTTACTCTGTGAAGAAATCCTTTCTTAACCATATCATAAATTCTCCAATCTACAGTCGCACGCTTAATATCGCTATCGAATTGCCTATAAAATGCAATGATATCGCTTATTCTAAAGCTGTCTTTATCTGAAAATGCTTTTTGCAGAGCATTTATATAGAGTTTATTGATGGTAATATTATTTTAGTTATTACAAAAATAACTAATTTCAAAGATTTGGCAAAAATAATATTCTACTGCCAAATCTTTGAAATGATATTTCATCAAAATTTACTTCCTAAATTCATTGACTAATTTCTATCCTTTGGAAATTTTGCTTGACAACAATATTTTCTAAATCTGAGAATTCGACTTCTTCCCCATCTACTTTCATATGAATGATTGTAAATGGAAGTGCTTTAAAATTTATTTTAAAAGTAGTGAAAGTAGGATTATAAGTACCTTCTACTTCTTGTGTAAGCACCAAACTATTTTCACTTCCTTCTACTCCAAATCGTGCCAATCTAAACACACCATTTTCATATCCATACCCTTCTCCTCCATCTTCATAATATTCACTGGTCTCTTTGCCATTCTTATGATAAACATGAAGCGACACTTGATCTATTACCTTCTCACCTACATACTGCTGAATTGGGTATTGAGGGATGATGGCTCCTTTTATTATAAAAATCGGAATCTGATCTAACACTATTTTGAGGTCGTATTCTTTACTTCCTTGGTAAATTTCATCCGTCCAGAAGTCAACCCATTCTCCTTTCGGAAGGTAAAACTTTTTTGTTTTGATCTCTGGTTTCATTACAGGGCAAACTAGAATATGATCTCCACAAAGGAATTCATAATCGCGATCTACATTCTGACGGTCTGTTTGATCAAAGAAAACAATCGGGCGCAACATTGGTGTCCCTTCTTTATGATATTGGTAGAAAGTGGTATAAAGGTATGGAAGCAGCTTGTACCTTATCTCAATAAACTTCTTGTACATAGCTGTACATTCATCTCCAAACGCCCAAGGCTCTTGATCACCATGATCTCCCGATGAATGCACTCTACAAAACGGGTGAAAAATCCCCAACTGAATCCATCGAATCATCAATTCAGGAGTAGGTTGACCTATAAAACCACCAATGTCAGATCCACAGAATGACACACCTGATATTGCCAACCTCTGAGCTTGGGTATCGGCTAACCAAAGGTGCTCCCAGGTAGCAATATTATCACCTGTCCAGACAGAACTATAGCGCTGCATTCCAGCATACCCAGACCTTGTGATGATCAGTGATCGCTTTCCTTTATTATATTTCTTGACACCTTCTGCGGTAGCTCTAGCCATTTGCATTCCATAAATATTGTGAGCCTTGCGATGACTCGTCTGATGTCCATCATAGTCGTGAAGTACATCATTGGGAAATGTCTTTGAATCCACTTCAAATAATGCTGGTTCATTCATATCATTCCATACTCCAGCAACACCTACTTCTTCTATCAATTCCTTGTAAAGTCCTGCCCACCATTCTCTTACTTCTGCTCTGGTAAAATCAGGAAAATAACACATCCCAGGCCACACCTTACCTTCTACATATGGTCCGTCCATTCTCCGACAGAAATATCCTTTCTCTAATCCTTCCTTAAATATGGGATAATCAATATCTTTTTTAATTCCTGGATCGATGATGACCATAGTCTTCCATCCATCAGCTTTCAATTCGTCTACCATTCTTTTGGCGTCAGGAAAGTATTCTTTGTTCCAGGTAAAACACCTAAATCCGTCCATGTAATCTATATCCAAATAGATCGCATCACATGGAATTTCTAACTTTCGCATTGTTGAAGTGATCTCCTTGACTTTAGATTCTGGATAGTAACTCCACTTGCATTGCTGGAATCCAAGAGCCCACATCGGAGGCATTTCTGGTGTCCCTGTTAGTAATGTATATCGTTTGCATACATCCATCAATTCCGGACCAGCGATAAAGTAATAATTCATTTCACCACCCTGTGCCCAGAAGCTAGCCACATTTGGTCTTTCCTTACCAAAATCGAAATAAGCCTTAAAGCTATTGTCAAAGAAAATACCATAGCCAATATTGTCTTGTAAGCCATAATAGAATGGAATACTTTTGTACAGAGGATCAGTATTGTAATGATACCCATACTCATCTGTACCCCAGTTTTGAAATCTTTTTCCTTTTATATTGAGGTCAGTAGGTTTGTCTCCTAGTCCGTAGAATGCTTCATTAGGTTGAATCTGTTTGCTATTTTGGACTACATATCCGCCATAGGTTTCATTTTGCTCCCAATGATATCCTTTATCATCTTCTAAAATAATATGTCCCTCGTGATCATAGATGCTAATACGTAGATCTCGCTTGGCTATCTTGCAAACTATAGCTTTGGTGGTAAGAATTAACAGCTTTTCTTCTTCTACAAAACTTGACTCTGTTTCTTTTCTTTGAAATTTTGGATCGATGGCATAAGAGAAATCATCTTCAAAAAAACCCTCAACTGCATATCGAAATCTCAATATATATTCATCAATGATGTAGATTCTCAATGCAACTCCATTATGATCTTTGATTTCCAGATACTCTGGCTGCATATCATAGGAAAGCATTGCAGAAGGATATCCTTCCTTATCAGAATATATTATAGGTTTTATGACTTCCATGTTAATGTTATTTGTAGCCTAGATTTTATTTTTAAGCGCGCAAATATAACATAGTTTATTTAGTTAGTGTAGTGCTTACACTTTGGTTTAAAACAAATTATCATTATAATTAATTTGGTAATTGTTAACTCATTGATTTCATATTAGGGCAAACGCATCAAATATTATTTATAGCAACATATTTCATACGGATCATTTTGATTTAGAGGAATAGCAAAAGTTGAATAAAATCGTTTGCCCTAATAATCGCAGAGCGATTATACTATTTTAGAAACTAATATATTACAAACATGACCTCAGCGAGGTCATACAACCAGCTAATGCCACAAGATAAATATGTATTTGATATTATATACGATTATCATGTATGACCTCTCTGAGGTCGGTTGGTAAATTATACGTATATGCTAAATTAGTATGACCTCTTTGAGGTCTCGAATAAATATTGGATATATATATATATATTGACACAGTGGCAATTAGCCGCTAGGTCTTAACCACTAAGTAGATCACCGAGGCATCACAAAGGAAGCCACTGAGTTAGATGTGGACTTTATTTATTTCTAGCAACTGAAAATAAATTTAAGCCGAAAAATGAAATGTGAAATGTAAATTTACAAAATGTGATTTCTTCTTAAACTTTGACTTTTCCAATTTTCATATTTTCTTTAATGTATGCGTTCTTTTTTACCACAACTATTCCTTCTCTGATGCAATACGTGTCTGTTTCCATATCTTCTAAACTCTCATCACCGATAATCGAAACATTATTTCCTATTCGAACATTTTTATCAATAATAGCTCGTTTTATATAACATCCATTTCCAATTCCTAGCAATTCATTATTCTCAATCTCTTTCATTTCGGTTACAGTTTGGTGTCTGTCATTACCCATAATAATAGATTCGTGGATCTCCGTATTTTGACCAATCCTTGACCTTACACCTACTATGCTGTGGCTTACTTCCTTTGCATGACAAATACAACCTTCTGAAAACAATCCATGATTGATCACAGTTCCAAAAAATTTAGTTGGAGCCAACATTCTGGCGTGTGTATAAATCTTTCTAACATTATCATATAAATGAAATTCTGGAAGAAATGAGGTCAATTTCAAATTGGCTTCCCAAAAAGAATGGATATTCCCAATGTCTGCCCAATATCCGTCGTACAAGTAACTATTCACTTTGCAATTTTCATGATTGACAGCATATGGTATGATCTCCTTACCAAAATCATTGGCTTCTTTGTTCTCTTCGAACAGTTGATCCATCGACTCCCTATTAAATACGTAGATGCCCATAGATGCAAGGTAGTCCTTTCCTTTATCGGTGTATTCTTTTGGTAATTCAGACTTCCATTCCCCTACTTCTTCTAATGATGGCTTCTCTACAAATGAATCTATTGAACCATTAGCAAGTGTCTTCATGATACCAAAACTAGTAGCATCTTTTTCAACAACTGGTATAGTAGCAATTGTAAGATCCGCCCCAGATTTTTTGTGATTTTCTAAAATTTCTTCAAGATCCATATTATACAATTGATCTCCAGATAATATGAGTACATAGTCATGATCTACTTTCCTCAATCTCCCCATGGATTGGCGCACAGCATCTGACGTACCTTGAAACCATTCTTGATTATCTCTTGTCTGTTCCGCTGCCAAAATATCTACAAAGCCCGAAGAAAAAATGTCGAATTGATAAGTGTTTTTAATATGCATATTAAGAGATGCAGAATTGAACATCGTCAGCACAAACATCTTGTGAATCTTACTATTTATACAATTGCTTATTGGAATATCAATCAATCTGTATTTACCTGCGATCGGAACAGCAGGTTTTGATCTTTGGTCAGTTAGTGGGTATAAACGTGAACCAACTCCTCCTCCTAATATAATGGCAACTGTTTTTTCTGTAGTAGATGACATATCTTATTTTTTTGAGTAATTAATATTATTTGTTGATTTTAAAGCAATTTTTAAACGTATAAGGTGCATTTCAAATGATGCTTTTTTGTTCAATTGATAATCTTTATTTCATTCAGACTTTCGCCTTGTGACTGAACAGTCTCAATGCAATTGAGTTAAGTACGACAGTACTTCAAGTGAAGGAATGCGTTAACAACATGCAAAAACTATTGGCCCTTTAGGCAACCCACCGCTTACGCGTTCCTTCCTTTAGCAGCTATCGCTGCTACATCTGCGATGATCAGTCAGTCCCCCACCGCTTACGCGTTCCTTTCCTTGTCGACTATCGTCGCCACTCTGCGAGATCAGTCAGTCCCCCACAACCCAGTCATGGCTTAGCTTCATTTCATTAATGCTCAACCCCAAGCTAAACATCTATAAAACAACAAACTGAAATACATCTAAATTACATTTAATTCTTGTGTAAGTCTTTTTTAACAGACGTTTATAATTACTGCATGCTAAGCTCGAGATATAGTGATGTATACTTCTTAGCAGATTGATTCCATGAAAAATCGAGTTTTGTTATTTTTTTAAGTTGTTTTTCATGGGCTTTCTTATCATTATATAAGCTTACCGCTCTTTGTATTCCTTCACTAAATCCTTCTGTGTCAATAGTTCTTGCAACAATTCCATTTCCTCCATCAGCAATATCAGGTACGGTATCTTTGAGCCCTCCGACGTGGGATACAATAGGAATTGTCCCATACCTCATGGCATACATTTGGTTGAGACCACATGGTTCAAACCTTGAGGGCATCATTAAAAAATCACATCCCGCATAAATTTCTCTGGCTAATTTTTCATTATAAGCAATGATTACTTCGATATCTCTTGGATATTTTTCTGCTAGATCTGACAAAGATTTTTCTATCACTTTGTCACCTGAACCAAGAATCACAACGGAAAATTGCATCTTCTGATCCAAACATTTTCTAATCGAAGCTTCTAATATATCTGCTCCTTTTTGCTCTGCTAATCTCCCTATAAATCCAATCATTGACCTTCGAGACTTGAGATCAAATTTCTTAATTAAGCTTAATTTGTTTTCCGCCTTGAATTTCTTCCATTCATTATTTAAAAGATGATGTTCAAGGTAATGGTCTCTTTCTGGGTCCCACAAATCATTATCAATGCCATTAATAATTCCGTGGCATTTATCTTTTTCATCCTGGACCAATGAAGTAAGTGTATCAAAATTCAGGATGAGCTCTTTCATATATGATGGGGAAACAGTATTCACCTTCCATGCACACTTGATTGCAGTAGCCAAACTATTGATATTGCCATCCCAATCCAATAATCCTCTATTTGCTTCATCATATTCAGGAAGTATATCGTTCACTTTCCAATCAAATATTCCACGGTATTGTCCATTATGTATGGTGAATAGAGTCGGAGTTTGAGCCAACTTTTTATATACAGGACAATACTTTATAAAAAAGGGAATCAAACCCGTCATATGATCATGACAATGCAAAACATCAAATGATACCTTCCCTTTCGTAAGCCACTTCAAAATAGCCCTTTGGAATGAAATATTACGCTCAGCTTCATCTTTGTATCCATGCCCATCTTCTCCCAAGTAGATATTTTCGCGATCAAATAACCCTGGAATATCTACGCAATAAAATGGATAATCGAGCACATCGTTTTTCAACTGTTGGATAGAATAATTTACTTTACGGTCACCTAGTAATATGCTCCCCTTATGCACTGATTTAAAAGATTGATCCTTAAACCATTTGCGTTTATACTTTGGAATTATCACACTAGCTTCAATACCATACTGAGGAAGATATAATGGAACGGCCCCTACTACATCTCCCATCCCACCTGCTTTTGCCGCCGGATAACACTCTGTAGATATATGTAATACCTTCTTCATTATATTGGTCTTATGTTTTCACTTTTAATATGATACCTGCTAATGGAGGTAATTTTACGCTTACCGAATAATCGCGTCCATGTGTGGAAATTTTCTCAGCTTTAATTGTAGCGCTATTTATAACATTACTTCCTCCAAATTTAGAAAGGTCACTATTCAATATTTCATGAAAGCTAGCATTCTCTGGCACTCCCACTCGGTAACTATCTCTAACCACAGGAGAAAAATTGAGAATGACTACAACATATGAGCTACTCGATCTTCGAATGAAACTCAATACTGTATTTTCCGAATCTGAATAATCTATCCATTCGTATCCTTCTGGCTTATAATTGAGTTCATAAAGTGCTTCTTCATTTTTATAGATCTCATTGAGTGTGCTGACATAAGATTTCAACCCAGCATGAAGAGGTGAATCGAGTAATTCCCAATGCAGGGAATAATTCACATTCCACTCTGAAGTCTGTCCAAATTCACATCCCATAAAGAGCAGCTTTTGCCCAGGATGTGTGTACATACTCAAAAATAGCAATCTAATATTAGCCATTTTTTGCCAATCATCTCCTGGCATTTTTTCGTATAGTGACCCTTTGCCATGCACTACCTCATCATGCGATAGTGGGAGCAAGTAGTTTTCTGAAAAAGCGTAAGTGAGGCTTCGACTTATATCTCCATGATGATATTTTCTATGAATTGGATCTTTGCTAAAATACTCTAAACCATCATTCATCCAGCCCATCATCCATTTGAGACCAAATCCTAATCCATCATTATGAACCGGTCTAGTCACTCCTGGGAATGCTGTACTTTCTTCAGCGATCATTTGAATATCTGGAAAGTCTACATACATATTTTTGTTAAGCGTCTTGAGTAAATCGACGGCTGCTAAATATTCATTTCCACCAAACTCATTAGGCGTCCACTCCCCTTCTTCCCGACTATAATCCAGATAAATCATCGAAGCTACAGCGTCTACTCTCAGTCCATCTGCATGATATTGGTCTAACCAAAATCTCGCACTAGACAACAAGAATGATCTCACTTGTGGCCTTTCAAAATTAAAAATCAAACTGTTCCAATCTGGATGAAAGCCCTTGCTCCGATCCGGATGTTCATACAATTGAGAACCGTCAAAATCTGCCAAGGCATGTTCGTCAGAAGGAAAATGAGCAGGTACCCAATCCAAAATAACTCCTATTCCTGCTTTGTGAAAACTGTCAACTAAAAATTTGAATAGAGCAGGGTCTCCATATCTACTACTTGGCGCAAAATATCCTGTACACAGATAACCCCATGAAGGATAATAAGGATGCTCCATCACGGGCATAAATTCCACATGAGTGAAGTTCATTTCTTTAACATAATTCACCATTTCTGTGGCCAATTCATCGTAGTGCAATGATCTGCTTCCATCTTCACTTTTTTTCCAGCTGCCAAGATGTACTTCGTAGATTGACATTGGACTATCAAGATTATTGGTAGTTTTCCGATTACTAAGCCAAGGTTTATCTTTCCATTTGTAATCATCTTCCCAAACTATGCTTGCTGATTTTGGAGGCATTTCATATAATCGAGCATATGGATCTGCTTTTTCTCTGACTTTGTCATCATGATGGGAATAGATTCTGTATTTGTACAAATCTCCTTTACCAACTTTAGGTATGAAACCTTCCCATATTCCTGAATCATCCCATCTGACATTTAGTTTATGGTCCTGTCCCTGCCATCCATTGAAGTCTCCGATTACTTCGATGCTTCTAGCTGCTGGTGCATACACTGCAAAGTAGGTACCTTTTTCATTGTCAACTTTTGTGATATGACTGCCAAACTTTTCGTAAAGCCTGGTATGCAGTCCTGCTGCGAATAGGTATAGGTCATAATCTGAAAATAGTGAGTGATTTTTGACCATATTTTGTGATAGTTTTATTTTTTTGGAAAGTTAGTTAAGTAATTTTGAAAGAGAAATAATTGTACAACAAATAAAAATCAAATCTGGATTTTAATATCTCAAAAGGAAAGCATCTCAATGTTTCTTAATTAAAAAATATTAGCATAAGAGGCAACCCTTTAGAGGAATATCCCGTGATTAAAGAAAAATACAATCATGAAAAAAATATTCTTTTATTCCTTATTGTTATTCATAATATCTTGCTCTGAATCTATGACGACAGAAGATAATCAATTAATAGATCGAGAAAACTACTTTCTTAATTTTGATATAAAAAATAATATTTATTTAGCAGAAGCTGAAGAAAGCTTTACAGTTACTTCTGATCAAAATCTGGACTTGAAATTGATCTTTACTGCAGCTCATAAGACTAACCACAGCTATCCACATTTCTATGATGATTACAGTCCTATTGATAGCGTTGACATTATTGGGATAATTCAATTTGAAGCAGAAGGTGACTTTGGGTTTGATAAGAGATTAATTGATTTTGAAATAGGAATAAGAGAAGATATCAAAAATTTAAATCAAATTACAGATAACACCTATACTTTCAAATCATATAAGCCACTATATCATCAACTCATGACTGAGAATTTTGGATATGACGATTTATATAGGCCTAATAGAATACCAACTATTTTCATCTCACTTCCAGACATTTTTACAAATGAAAATGATCTAATATTTAATTTCATAACAAGCAATGGATTTATTTTTCCGCATGAAGACATAGATTTCAATGAAATAAAATATAATGAAAGGAGTAATATGATAGAGCTCAGTGGGACTTTTGATGTAGACTTTAAAAAGTTATCCTGTGGGTACTATTCTAATTCTGAGATTAATAATGCTGAGTTTAATTTATTAATAAACTAACTATGAAACAATTATTATCTTTTCTATTTTTAGTAACTTGCATATGCGCTTGTTCTGATCCAAATTTGGAACTTGAAGAGGCTGACCTGATTGGAGTTTGGAGATCTGAGAACTCATATATTAATAACACTCCAGCTTCAGAATTCATCAATGGAAGTAAATTATATAGCACAATTCTAGGTTTGAAAAAAGATAATTTTTACTTTCTGAATTACAGTTCTGGTGATTGGAGTATTAATGAAGATAAATTAAATCTGAGCAATCAGGGAACTTATACGATTACTTCATATACTGATTCTATTTTCACTATGGAGGGTGAAGTCTTTGCGGGACAGCTATACTGGAATCTTGAAGGAATACCTGAAGATGAAATAATTTTATTCAGAGAAGACTATCGAAGAGATTAAAAATGGATGAAAAGAGAATAAAGGCTATATGTTGACAAAACAAATTAAATGTCAACATCTAGTCCTGCAAACCTTAAACCATAATCCTCATGCCTATTTTCAATATCTTCAATTTTTGAAATGTCTCAAAGTAGAATTAATAAGATTTCCCATGTTTAAACCACTTCGTAATCCTTAATAGAAAGTTTTATTTGTGTTCCCTTATTAACTTTAATATCTAAAGTGGCATTTAATTTTTGTTTGAAGGCATAAATCATTTGATAACCAAAAGATTGTATGTCTTCCGAGATCTCCTTGTCCATGCCATCTCCGTCATCCTTGACTACTAATTCAAGGGCTCCATCTATTTCATGTAGTGCAACTTCAATGACTCCTTCTTGCTTTTTTCTGAACCCATGCTTTAATGCATTGGAGACCAATTCGTTAGTAATGAGGCCAAGAGGCACTATTGTATCCACATCAAGATCTAATTCTTGGACGGATAATTTCAGAGATATTCTATCAGAGCTGATATTATAAGTATCAAAGAGTCCAGAGATTAATTTTTCGAAGTATGACTTGACATTAATGCCTCGTAAGTTATCTTCTTTATAAAGGTTTTGATGGATGAGAGACATGGAGCGGACTCGGTTACGACCTTCATTTATCGCAGAAAGTGCACTTTCATCTGTGATGTATTCGGATTGCAAGCCGAGTAAACTTGAAACCACTTGAAGGTTATTTTTGACCCGGTGATGGATCTCTTTTAGTAATAGTTCTTTGTCGGAAAGAGAGGTCTCAATTATCTTATTTTTGTCTGATAGTAGTTTATTCGATCTTTTCTTATTTCGATAAAGAAAGTAGAGCCCAAATCCAACTACTGAAAGCAAAAGAAGTCCCATTCCACCTAGTAAAAGTTGATTGTTCTTATTTCCTATTTTTAGATCTTTTTCATAGTTTTCATTGTTTAGGTTGGAAATTTCTAAATCTTGTTTAGCTTTTTGAAATTTACCATCGAGGTTATAGATAATCTGATCCCGTTGAAGATGATTTTTAGCTGTAGTTCTGGTCTGAAAAGTATCTAAATACTTGTAGGCGTTTTCATGATCTCCTTTCAATTGATAAGCTTGTGCTAGCAGCTTATAACCTTTGAGAATATTGGCTTCAAAGGCTGATTCTTTACTCAATTTCCGAAATTCGTGAAAGTTTCCAATAGCATCTCTCGGCTTATTCTTTTTCATTGCCAACCTGCCTTTTACCTCATAATATCTTGCCCTCTGAAAAATTGAAGTAAGGCTTAAGAAAAAAGGATAGGAAAGTTCCAAGTGTTTTTCTGCATTCGGGATCTCACCTAATTCGAGATATGTTCGAGCTAGAAAATTATGTGTGCTATGAAGGGTTGATTTCTTCTTAGTATTTTCTATTTTTTCTAGATAATTTTTGAAATAAATTAGTGCTGAATCTAAAGTTTCTTTACGGGAGAGGAATAGCATACCTTTTTCCTGAAGAACCCTTTTTTCAATAGTTTTGAATCCTTCTTCAATTCCAATTTTCTCAGCTTTAGTTATATATTTCAATGTATTGTCAAAATCATCTAGCTTGAGATATAACCTTGATATAGCAATGTAATTATTGGCAACAAACAGAGGTGATTTATCCACAAATTCTTCCGTGGTATAGTACTCGATGCTTTTTAAATAGTTGTCTATGGACTCAACATAATTACCTTTTTTTTGAGATAAAAAGCCTTTGTTTAAATACAAGTTATAACTGTGTTTACCTATAGAATCGGAGAGACTTTCACAAAGATCTAAGAAATATTCAGCTGAATCAAGTTTGCCTTGATTGATAAAAATGTTTCCCAGACTTGAGAGTGCTCTCATGGTTTGGTCATCTTTTTCATCAAATTCATCATATGCTCTGAATAGATATTTTTTTTCTTCAACATAGTCTCTTTGGAAACTGCTCGTCTCGGCCATGGCAAGAAGGAAATATCTTGATCGCCAGGAATCATTTCTTTCCATATGATATTCCAAACCCTTATTATAGAAGTACATCGAGCTGTCCTTTTGGTCTTCAAATAGATAAAGATGCCCGAGATTGATAAAGGCATAAGCCATAGTTGTATCCAGTTCGACGGAAGCATTTGCAATCATGTTTTTATATATCCTCTTAGCTTTTGCATAATCTTTTTCTGATTCTGCGGATTCTGCTTGTTTTAAGACAATTAATTGTTGTTGGCCCGATAATGAGAATTGAAGTGCTAATATGATAAAAAGACAAAGATTCAAAATTTTCATGAGATTCGATATTGGGATATTAATGTTTATTATTGAGTAATTTGGGATCTGAATTCTCCTTTTGTAAGATCATTTCATTAATATACATCATTGTACTTAAATCTTGTTCGAATATGTTCAGATAAATTAATTCTCTCATTCTGTCTTGGAATTTCTTACTGTTGGAATTATTAGAATTGTCAATGTTGATTACTTTTAATGGTTTAGATATTAATTTGACATTTTTCCTTCAATATTATTATTTAGCTTTTTCGATGTTAGTGAATCAAGTGGAACATGATCAATTGGAATATAATGCAATTATAAGATGGAAAGAAGATAGGATCTACCACCTGATTGGGTGATATTTATAGAAGTGAATTATTAGTTCGAAAATAAGGTTTATCCTATTAAGTCAAGGGCGACTGGGCCTTCTCCACCCACCACTTTTAAGCAATCATGCAAAATCATTGACTTTAAAATCAAACTACTTTTTGACTAGACTCTTTACCAATAATCCATTCAGTCCCTCTATATCTTTTGAAGTAGGTTTACTCGAACACCCTTTCCAGTCTAACAAAAGAACTGCTATAATATTGCGATGCTCCCCTTGCGATACCTTTGCATTTCCATTCTCTGACAAGACCATTTTCTTTTTAGAATCCACTTTACTATGTATATAATTACGGATAATATTTATGTCTTGATAAGATTCATTGACCAGCAAAAATGACAGCCCTACTTCAATAATAATGTCCTCTTTGACCTTCTCTATTATGAGGTCTGTATTCGATCTTAAATAATCAATAATTTGTCTGTACTCTTCGTATTCAACTTGGTGTTGGTAATACCCGGAAGCAGCAATAATGATATGTGTAAGTGTGTAAATTTTATTTTCAAATTGCTGCTTACTTAATTTGTTGTCCTTAGCAGCAGGATAAGTCATTGTAACAGCTTGCTTAAATTCAGCTCGATAATCTGCAACACCAAGATTATGTAGCCAGTAAACCTGATTGGCAAGCTGAGCTCCCCATGCTTTAATCATTAATGGATCAGTGAAAGCTTTTTTGAAGTCATATGAATTGATTAATCGCATAAATTCATCATGTTTCTCATGACGCAGTCCCAATTCATCCAATCTAGCTACATGACGCAATATTTTAGTACCCATCAATCGGTAATTGGGATATTTAGAGAATGTGTTCTTTCTCTTTTTCTTCTTTTTTGTATTTGCATTATATTTTTTGTTCTTTTTATCGACATATGCATCCAATGATCTTTTGTCCAATCCGTTCGCAACTAACTTATCTAGAGCACTTGCCGTGTGATTAATGCCTTGAAGAAGAAGATACTCGTACTTATCATTTCTATAATTTCTCCACAACCTTAAGCCCATGTGTCCAGCTTTGCTCGGATTTAGTTTGAATGCATTGTGTTCATATTTTATTCTTATTTTTTTAGCACTTTTGATATATTCTTTTTGAATATCTACGGGAGCTCTTTGTGCATCGGTAACTGAATATGTTAAAAAGAAAATTATTATAAATTGAAGTGAATATTTGAATACGTTCTGATATCTCATTGTTAATATTTGAAATTGTTAAATAAATTGTAGGTGGAAGTATTCCACAATTAGATATTGAAGTGATTTAATTTTGGACTCAATAATCGAATCTTGTTCAAAGAGAAATCAAGCAATAGATTCCTCGAAATAATTGGTTAGATAATTTTGAATTTCAAGCCGAGACTAACCACAGCATTATCATAAGACAAGTAACTTTTAGCTCCTTCAGGAAAATTTCTTATTCTTTTTACTGCAGAAGCTTTACAAGTAATTTTTACTTTTTTACTTAATTTCAACTCAATCGCCCCGCTTGCCCTTAGATACTCATGTGTAAGAGGTTGTCCTGAATTCGAAAATGCTTCTAAGGTGTGATAGGTCCTTCTCGCCGCTGAACTTTTAAAACTAAGTTTGATCTTTTTTCGCTTCATTGAAATCTTCACAAAAGGTTGATATTGGCGATATCCAAATTTGTCTTGAAGAATATCTTTGCGTTCCAAAGCGTTCATCCCAAAAGTCATTTTAAATTTCTTTTTATAGTTCCATGTGTATTCACCAGATACGCTAAAGTAATTCCAATGTCGTTCTTTTATGATTTCTTTATCTAAGTCTTCTTCATATGTACTATCGAAGTAAAAGCGATCTGAATAATTAGCTTTTATTCCAAGTTTATGACTTTGACGCTTTGAATTATAAAGCCTTTGATCTATTGACATTGTCAATAGATACTCTTGATAATAAAAAACTCGACTCTTTTCAGTAATATAATCCGTCTTAATCAATTTGCCTTGAATGTAAATCTTATTGCCTTTAAAGAGGTTTACATTGTACTTGGCTAACAAGCTAGATCTATCATAAGCCCTCGGAGGCTTTAGCAATTCGGTATCATCTTCAATTCTGTTTGTTCGATATTTACTATACCCTCCCTCCAGAGTCAAAAAATGGTTTTCATTTGCTTTCAGCACATACTTCAATTTTAAGTTGGGTCTAAATAAATTTGCTACAGGTAGTTTGGGAAAATATTCCATTCTCAACTTACCATTTAGACTTACTTCATGATGAGCAGATTTGATCTTCCACGAGATGCCTGCACCCATATATTGAAAAAATCCGCTTTTCAATGCACGTTCACCTACATCGCCATTAAATATCATATTACTAGCATTGGCATTGAAAACATTATATTCATATCCAGATCTAGTCACAATATCCAAAGCAATTTTACTTTGACTTATTGCTAATTGTCCAAAAAGCATTACTGCTATTAAGTTGATGATTCTCTTTTGTTTCATATCAAGATTATTTTATTTAAAAAGAGCTTACAGAATCTATTTTACTAAAGTGAGGACCATTGAATGCGTTAGCAATTCTCTTTTTTCTTTATCACTGACTATAGCTTTGTTGTTTTCTCTATCAATCGGAACAACACTAATCTCCAAGACCAAATCATTGCTTACTTTATAGTCTGTAAGTGGAAGTCCAAATAGAAATAAAGCAAGTATTGATAAATAAGGGATAGATGATTTTTGATACTTCATAATGAGTTATTTATTTTTTCTATTACTTAAAATTGTTTTTAATCCTTGTTTATTAGCCAATTGAATCCCTAGACCTGGCCTTACATTTATCTCCATTATCATCGGTCCATGCAGGGCATCAATAACAATATCTATCCCCAGATAATTAAGAGGAAAGGATTGAGATGTTGTAATGGAAAGTGCTAATAAAGTTTCCCACATAGGAATTTCTTTTCCTTCAATTTGATTACCATTATCAGGATGGACACCATGGTAGTTTTTCCCATCAAATGCTTGCATTAGTAATCCTCTCTCCATGTCAATTCCTATTCCAAGTCCCCCTTGATGAAGGTTGGCTTTACCATTTGATCGATCTGTTGGAATTCTTAACATGCTCATGACTGGTTGATCATTTAATAGTATTATTCTAAAATCAGGAACACCAGCTGGATAAATTTCTGCGAAAAATGGATGAGGCTCGATGCATTCTTCGATTAGCACATGGTCGGAAGATCCAAAGGAGTACATTCCCATAATTATTCTAGCAAAATGCGTAAATATGACTTGTTCGGATATTATTTCCCTTCCGCTCATCCATTGACCATCACTATTCTTTTTAACTATCATAATCCCACCACCTCCAGACCCATTTGCAGGTTTAATTGCTAGCTTGTTATGATGATTTAGTGAAGCCCATTTGGTTGTTATATCTCCTATTTTTCTTATAACTCCAAAAGTCTCGGCACATGCTATTCCTTCTTTGTGTAGTATTTCTTTGCATTTAACTTTATCGTCTGCTAATGAAAAATACTTTTTAGGATTATGACGATATACAAAGTCCATATTCCGCTCATTGATTCCCAAAATCTCCTCTTCCAATTTATTATTCTTCCAGAATCGCATCATATTTAGTTTCTTTTAAAATTCACAATAATTTGTAATAAAATGATCTACATGAAATTCCACACTCTCAACCCCTCCAACCTTCCACCTTTCACTGTCAACATCTAACCATGCAAAACCTCAAACCTCAAACCTCAAACCTTGCATCTAAATATTAATCTTTCCAATCTCCCCAATTTTTCAAATCTTTCCACCTTTCACTGTCAACATCTAACCATACAAATCCTCAGATCTCACACCTAAATAATAATCTCTCCAATCTCCCTAATCTTTCAAATCTTTTCAATCTTTTCAATCTCTCCAATCTCCCTAATCTTTCAAATCTTTTCAATCCTTCCAATCTCTCCAATCTCCCCAATCTTTTCAATCTTTCAAATCTTTTCAATCTTTCCAATCTTTAATAATCTCTCAACTCACCGAAGGCCCAAACCTCCTATACTCCATAACTCTCATCCCTATCCACCTCCCCAACATCAACATCACAAATAGAATAATAAAATAGAGCTCTGGATATGTCAGAAATACACCAAGCAAAACTTTAGATTGAAAAATGAGGCAAGTCAATAATGCTATTGCGAATGTATTGCCCAGTATTTTTATTGCCTCTGAGAAACTCTCTTCCTGTAAGACTTTTGCAAATCGCTCTGCTGTGATCGATACTATGACTATAGGCAGGTAAATCATCATTTCTCCCATCTTCCATCCTATTTTCGAACCCAAACTACCAAGTGCTATCAGGGAAATGATTACGCATGTAAGTATGATAGCTACTTTAGGCACATGGAGGAGCGACCATTTATCCAATATGATATGAAGTAAGGTCACCAAAACGATAACAATGGCAAATGCTAAAAGTCCAGTCTTCATATCTACATTAATAAGAGCCAATCCGATCAATGCTGGAAGTAAAATTCCAAAAGTTTTGATTCCAACAACATTTCGAAAAATCGCTATCAGCAATGCAGCCAGAGGAAGGAGTAATAATGTCCTCAATAGGTTCAAAGAAATATGAAGCTCACTTAACAAAGGCCAAAGTTGGGGTCCTTTTGCTTGAGTATCGTCGAGGGTCTGATATTTTTTATTGATAATAAACTGATAGTCAAAATCCAAATTGCTATTATGGCTAAACAAAAATTTGTCACCCGTATATAATTCAAGATAGTGAGCAGGTAGAAAAGCAAAATGGCCATTTAGCACATCAAATGGAATCCAATTTCCACCATAGTATACCTCTGACCATAGATGAGAAGTCCTCTTTTGTGTATTCTCCAATATAGTACCTCCTACAACTCTCGCAGGCAAACCTTGAGCTCGACATAATGCAGTAAAAAGTCTACTCTTTCCATTACAAGAAGCTCTATTTAACTGGAGTGCTCTAACCGCATCCGTCAATACTCTGGTATATGAATTCTTGATAGTGTTTACGTATTCAAAGTTGGCTCTGAGTGTTTCAAGAACTGAATTCCGTTTCAGCTTTCTTGCCAACGAATCTATTTGCTTATGAGAAGATTGAATGAATGGTTCACTTGAAAGATATGGTTGTAATGTTCTATCCAAATGTAATTCGAAAGGCGAATTTTCAGGAATTTGATAATGAACATCTTTCCCCTCTACATCATAAGAATAGCTATAAAGGACATCACTATGACCAATGATCTCCCAATGCGCTATCACCCCTGAATCATCTATAATTTCATCCATGCATAATGAATCTCCAGACCAAGAATGGTTGGTAATTTCTTGTCGATGGTCGCTTTGAGGTAGATAAGTTTTTACATATGACTGTGCTGGCAAATCGGCTATATCCAATTCTAGAGTCACCTCATAAACTTCTCTTGGAATGATATCTTTTAAGCTTATCTGATTGAAATAGTATTTGTATCCAGTCATTAATATGGGTAATACCAAGAGGACAATGGCTACTAAAAGATAGGATCTTTTGCTAAGCATAATTTTACATTTTTAGTTTTATATTGAACAGTCAATTATTCGATGACTGTTACAATGTTTGTTTTGTTTTGAAGTGTAAAATCCTGTCTATAGACTTTGTTTTTATTAATAAATAATATGTTGCCGCTACTGTCTTTGGATATAAAAAGAGAATGGATTAAAATACCCTACGGAGAAGTGAATATTTTTTTAAAAAATATTTTGTTTGGTTTATTAAGTCCAATAAAATGAAGCTTTATAGACAAATAAAATGATTAAAAATTTGCTGTAATCTGATTAGAAAGGCGCAAAAAACTAGAACTCATATAATTCATGACCTCCAATATCTATCAATATTATTTTGTCATTTTCAATAATGAAGTCCAGCATTATTCGATATTTCATATTTAAGCTAATAGAATAATATTCGCTGTATGTACCTTTTAGTTTGTGTAATCGTAAAGATGGATGATGAGGATATTTCACCAAAAGAGTAATTGTCTTTTTATATTTATCGCGAAGTTGTGGGTGTTTTTTTTTAAATTTTGCTAATGACTTATCGTATCTTTTAGTAGTGATTAATTTAATCATGCCACAGTCTCTTAAGGTGTTCTTCCGCAGTCTCTATGACATAATCACCGTTCTTAATATCTTCTCTAGTCTCTGCCAATGCTTTATCCAATTCCATTTCATGAATGGCATCATAACTCTCCACTGGCATAACTACATATTTCACCTTCCCCCTGACTGTAATACCTACACGATCAGCATGTTCTAGTTGCTCTTCAATAACTTTGACACCTCTTGTCTTTATTTCGTTAGCTGTTATCATATCACTTTAGTATTATTAAGAATACTATTAAAAGTACTATTAATAGTACAAAGTTCCAAATATGTAGTAATTATTCAATATTGAAGTAGCAAACATTGGTTCTTTATTCAAAGCCAAGACGCAATACAATATTAGGTGTAAACCTCAACATAGCTCTATCTCTTTCTTGTAATTCATATTGGTTATCCTCTTCATCAAAAACTGAGAAATATTCTCTGCTCATAAGATTTTCTCTGTTGTACATATTAAGCAATGAAAATCCAAGTTTTCCAATGAATCCTTTTTTCTTGTAGAATTTGTACATAACAGAAGCATCCAACCTATGACTAATCGGTAGTCGTTTGGCATTAATATCTTCCAATGTGTAAGAAGGATTGGTCTCATCATCATTTTCTACAAGGCCGGTAGATTCAGTATATAAAATTCCAGAATTAATTTTCCAACTAACGGATACATTCCAATTCAAATGATTGTATTGACTCATGAAAGTAAAGGAATGAGGTTTATCATGAGGAGCTCGAAACTCCAATATTTCTTCCTCAACATCTACCAAATAATCAGTACGACTGTATGAATATGAAATCCAAGATTGAAAATGATTCCATCTTTTTTTCAACAATAAATCGATGCCCCATGAGCTTCCATTCCCCAATTCGAATTCATCTTCTGTTTCAAATTGAAAGCTCGATAAATTAGACGTTAATCCTTCTTGTTGTTTATAATAGCCCTCTACCTCAAACATAAACGATTTGGGATGGTAGATGAAGCCCAAAGAATAGTTTTTACTAAGTGAAACTGAGACATTTTCATCATCATCTGAAAGCACCCAAAAATCTTGATTTATACCTAAATCATTAAACTCTATCACTTGGCTCATAAATTGTCGATAAAGTCCTGCGGAAGCTTTTAGTTGAATGGTATTATTAGGCAGATATAATAAGCTTAATCTTGGCTCTATGTAATTTATTTTGGTGGCATTGGCTTGACTCCAACGTAGGCCTAACTTAGATTTGAGTTTATTCTTAAATACAGAATTTAAAGAGAAATACCCTGTTATAATTTGGTTTTTGTCTTGTTCCGTTTCAATATCTAGTGCATCCGCATCAAATTGCCACTTTCTATTCACTGAAAGGTCTGCATATTGTACACCAAAATCAAGATCCAGTGCTTTATTCAACTTCAATTTATTTTCCCAAACAATTGTATTATCTTTAATATCGTTAAATTGGAAATCCTCAATACTAGGCACTAATGAATCATAGCTAAGTATAGAAAAAGTATAACTATTTGTAAGTTTAGTTTGCGAAAAATTTATAGTACTCTTATAAGATCGATTCCAATTCCTTTCCCATCTCACTCCCAATCCTGTAGAATTCTGATCTAATTTATCGTTGGTTTTGAATCCTTCATCTTCTTCAGTAAAATCAAAATCTAACTTATCATCAATTTGGAAAAAACTTATGGATAATTGATCCTTGACCGTTGGTTCAATTAGAAGTTTAGCATTGTAATCATTAAAATCAAAAGCCAAACCGAAATCAAGTGCCTCTGCATTTTCATCTTCCTTTAACTCATCAAACTTCCCTTTTCGAAATACCCTTTCTGACAACTTTCGATATGTGGGAGTTTCAATAATATCAGTATAAGATTTTCTTGCCCCTAATACCAATCCAACCTTTTTATTTAACATAGGAATGATCAATGAAATATCTCCATGTGTAAAATTTATACCCGCATCCACCTTTACCCTTTCAGGAATTGCATTTATACTCTTGATGTCAATTACACTAGAAACTCGACCGCCAAAGTTAGGACCAAAACCACTTCGATATACATTTACCTTATTGACTAAACTCGGATTGAATGCTGAAATCATTCCAAAAAAATGTCCACCATTATACACGGGAATGCCATCGTAAAGGATTAGATTTTGATCAGGTGTACCACCTCTCACATACAAACCCGTTGCAGATTCATCAATACTCTCTACTCCTGGTAATAACTGGACCATTTGTAACACATCGGCATCCGTCAGACCTGGTACCATATTGATTTTTCCAGGGCGCATAATCATATGATCTAAGCTAGTAGATTGTTCTATCCCTGATGTAACGTATTCCTTTACGATGACTTCTTCGAACGAAAAAAGTTTAGCCTTTAATTCAATCGTCGGACATGATTGTAGATAAGTAGTATTTGTTAAATAAGTTTCGTATCCAAGGTAACTGATTTCGACTGCTTCATTTCCATCCAATTCTTGAAGCCAATTAAGGTTTCCGCTTTCATCGCTAATCGTCCCTTTTTCTAGTTTTGGGAGAAATACATTGACATATGGAAGTTGTTCTCCTTCATCATTGACAATATTTGCACAAAGAAGTATTTCACTAGCTGATTGCCTGGTCAAAACGATGTAATTATTATCATAAAGTTTATAGTGAATATTCGCTTGTTCTAAAACTTTACTTAATACTTGTTCAATAGATTTCTCTTCTACATCGATATTCACTAAAATATCTTCGGTAAGATCTGCTGTATATGAAAATATTACATTGTATTTTTTTTCAAGATCAGAAAGGGCCTCACTTAAAGGAAGATCCTTGTAAATGACTTTGCCAGAATATTGAGCTCCCGAGATGAAAGGTATTAGGCAAATGAAGATGAATAATATAGTTTTTCGCATACAATAAAAAGACAAAGAATTATTTTGAATTACTTTCTTTCGGATAAAATCACTGTTTTTCCATCTATTCTATAATCATAATTAATAGAAGAGCTTACAATTTCTAAAGCCAAAGTCAAGTCATCATGAGGAAATCCACCATTATAATTTTCGATATTTCGAGCAGCCTTATCAATCTTAATTTTAATATCAAACTGCCTTTCTATTTCATTTATTACTTCTCCAAATCGAACATTCGTAAATTTAGACCTTCCATCCCTCCATTCTGGTCTATTCAGGTCTTCCTCAACCGAAGATCTGTTTATAAGTGTTTTGTTAATTGAAGTAAGTATATCTCCACGAATTAGCACTTCCTCATCTTTAAACTCATTAAAGCTTACTCCTACCCTTCCTGTATAACACTGAACATTAAGCTTACCTCCTCTGGCTTTAATGTTAAAACTAGTTCCTAAAACACGAACATTTCCATTCTCAGTTGATACTGTAAACTTTGAACCTTTCTGTACTTCAAAAAATGCCTCCCCATTTAATATTAAGACTCTTTCACTTTTAAATAATTCGGTATCAAAACTCAACTTAGAATCAGCGTTCAGATATGCAACAGATCCATCAGGTAACTCGACGGTGTGAGATTGAGCAGCAAATGTTTGATGTAATTCCAAGTTATTTCCAGTAAAAAGAGCCAAATATCCCACTATTGCCAATAAGCATGCAGCCGCCGCATATCTAATCCATTTTATACTTAACTTATTTTTGCCCCCATTCTTTGAAGAACTCGAAATTCCACCTTTTTCACTTATCTCCTGCCAAATAGCATTCTTGTTCCACGATGGTGTATCTAAATTTGACGACCTATCAGCAATCTTTGCATAAGCTGCAAAATCATCTGAATTTTCGAATTCAGACAATTCCTCTCCAGTCAAGTCGCCGTTCAACCATCTCGCTAAATACGTATCATCATCATTGAATATGTCACTCATATCATATGCTTAGCAGGATTCTATATTAACTATTACTCTATTATAAAGACTCACAATCGATTAACCCTACGGTTTATGTCTATATTTTACCAATTTCTTTTCTTAGTACCAAAAGTGCCAAATGAATCCTCTTCTCAACTGTCTTTTGGCTTATGCTTAATAATTCAGCAATCTCTCTATATTTTAAATTATCAATCCTATTTAATAAAAAAGCAACCCTTTGCTCTTCGGGGAGTCCATTGATGACTCGATCCAATTTTTCCTTGAACTCCTTTTCTTGCAACAAGTACTCAGGATCTTGGATGGTATGATTTATACTTTTCCTCTCCACAAATTTAAGCTCAACCTTTTTATGTTTGATCATATCTCGAAAAAGGTTTGTCGCTGTTGTAAACAAGAAACTTTTTGCTTTTGCTATTGGAACTTTAGCGCAATTTTTCCATAATCTGATAAAAGATTCCTGTACAGTATCTTGAGCGAAACCTGAATTACCACTCTTATAATATATGTAGTTGCCTAGTGCATCAGCGTGCTTGAGATAGAAATTTTGAAAGTCCTTTGAATTACACGTATCTTCTTTTGTTTTCATCTAGAATGCAAAGGAAGTGATTTAAAAACGTAGGTTAAAATGATTTGTATATGCTTGGTTATCAAATTGAAGCGATTTTTGAGAAGCATAGCCAAAGCTACGCGACGAAAAAATTGCGAAAAGTTGGGAATCAATGATATGCAAAGGAATTAACATTATGTTTTTAAACCACTTCAAGATAAAGAACACTCCGAATATCCTAGTAAATGATAGGTAAAAGTGATTCACAAAATTTATAATACAATCCAATTATCCCATTGATAAGGTTCTGGAATATCGACATCATCTATTAATTGACGAATATCGATTTCAATACTTCTGGTCATATTAGTAATTGGTACATCATTAACACCACCCTCGAATGGATTCTCAGTATTCTCCCCTATCATTTCTAAAGTGTAAAATACCCACGATATTAAAGCACTAAATGGAATAGACAACCATACAAAATGTTTTCCCAGTCCATCAAACATCATATGGAAAAATCCTGCTTCATGTTCGTGTTCTACCATTTCACTTATAAAACCTTGTCCTATATCCTGAAATGCATCCATCACTCCAAAAGGAAGAAGTACAACGAAAATCCAAATAAAATATAGATTGAGCGTAGCGAATTGCCGAGGGTATGGAAAATTTTTGATTCTCTCCGATTTGCCTTGAAGAGTGTACAGTTCTTTGAGCACATTCATCAATTCCATATGTCTAAAATCTTCGATCAGACCTTTTTCCATGAGGTCTTTGAGTTGAGTTGATTGCTGTCCAAGTATTTGTGAAGCCCAATTTCCTTTAGATTTCAACGCACTCAACTCTTTGTCAGATAGATAAGGGGCTACTGCCTCGATTTTAGGGACATCACACTCTAGTAATGCGTAGTTTTTTGCCCTAAATTTCTTATGCTTTTTGGAATGTACGTTTACTTCCCAAGGTTTAGGTTGTCGCATTTGATATCTTAATGCTGTCATCCACGCAACATGCCTCATAACGATTTCCTTTTTCACTGATTTCAATTCATCAGAGGAAAATTTATTAATGGCATGATCATTTGTTATGAAGTCTTTGATCATGATAGTCCAAGTTCGCGATGTATTTACTATACCTCCCCATATTTTTCTGGCTTCCCATAATCGATCATAAGATGCATTATTTTTAAAACCTTGTATAAAAGCCACGGCCGTACCCAATAGTCCTATTGGCAACCAAGGCAGATGCAACCATTTCCAGCCCAATACATCAAATAGAAAAACGGGAATAAAAGAGATCAAAAGGAATAATAGGATATGCTTTCTGGTCCAAATAATCATTCCTTTCAGTGGAAATACTTTTTTTATATACATGGGTTGTATTAATATTATATCAAATTCGTGTCCTTAATTATCGAGCACCAAAGAAATAAAAATTTGAGCATTAGTGAGGCTGAATTTTGTTTTCTTTTAAAAGTTTCGCGAACTAAAATAAAATATACACTTTTGATATGGGATGGAACATTCAGAACTAAAAAGGGTGTGTATACCCTTTATCACTTTCTTAAGTAAATCTGGTCTATCTCTAATTTCAAATTTCCAAAGTGAGTAAAGGGATTCCCAAGCTTGTAAAGATTGGTAAGCCCGACTTCATGAATGATTGCCTGTCTTTTGAATCTGATAATGAAACCAGCACCAATCCTTAGAGGATTGGGAATCTTCACCTCGATCGAAATTAGGAAAACAAAAGCATTCTCAATTCCTCTTATTAGTCGGAATGACAATGCCATAAGTACAATATGGTTGGCAAACCCAAAAGGCTGCACAAGGTGTTTTTTTTTGTATATATGGTTGAAATGGAAGAATTTGAAGGGAAGAAGTTGTATAGCGGGGATTTAACTGTAGTTCGATAAATGATCAATACCATTATTGATTGAAATATGAGTTTTTACGGGACTTCCCGATTTTTTATTTAATTTCCCAGACAGATTTAGGGTAATACCTAAAATTATGGGTAATGAAAAAAATAGCTGCACTGGTTTCTTTTTTCTTTTTTGCTTGCGTCTCGATAGCGCAGGTAGTCAATAAAACGATTGTTTTTACGTCTATTGACCTTCCCTCATCATCTTGTTACATTGACGTTGACGTAACTCCAGATTTAGAAGATCCAGCATTTGTTATAGACTGTGCAGATTCAGGATTTAGATTGTTTGCTTCTGAATGGGCTATTGAAATCACTTCCGGGCAAAGTTATACGCTTCCTGCTGCTTGGGGTGTCTGTACAAATTCAACCTCTTCTTTTACCCTAAATCCTGTTGATCTGTCAACAACTTCTATTGATATTTCTATTCAAACATTTGAAGGCGACGATGGAGATTGTGAAGATGATGCTGATGCTGTTGATGATTGTATTTTTGGACCTGTAGTTTTAACTTTTGATATTACAGCAGGAGCACATAATTTTACAATAGGAGCCAGTACATTAAATGAAATTACTTACCATTATACAGTAACGGATATATTAACAGATATACCTGATCAGGTAATATGTGATAATGTTTCAAGTGTTGATTTAACACAGCTCGAACCAGGTGATTATACAGGAGGCACATGGTCAGTTGCAGCTCCTACCAACGCAAACCCTTTGAATAGCCCTTTTATTTATACCTATCCCAATACACATGATTGTTTAAATTCAGTTACCGATTTAGTGGAATATACTTTTAAATTAACTCCATCGATTAACTCACTATTGGACATTAATACTTGTACTGACCAGTTTGTAGATATGCCTATCTTTACTGGTACTCTAGGAGCTACATATACCTGGACTAATGATAATACTAATGTAGGTATTCCCACAACTGGCTCTGGAGATATTCCCGACTACATTGCTCCATTTGTAACTTCTATTGAAACTGCAATCATTACAGTTACCCCTAACTTAAATGGTTGCATGGGAGATCCGATACAATTTACTTTAACTATTTGCACTTCAGTAAATCTCAATTGTGGCTTTGATCCTAATCATCCAGCTTGCTTGGATGAGAATGCTCTTATTGATCTATTTGATGCATGGTTAAGTGAATTTAATTATACTGGAGGCTGCAATCCTAACATTATTTCAACCCCTCCTACCCTTCCAGAATATAGTTGCGGCACACCTATAAACTTGAGTTATGATTATACCGTTCTAGACAATTGTGGAAGCCAATTAATTTGTAATTCCTCATTTACAGTAGATGCTGCAACTACCCTTAATGTAAGTTGTAATTCCATTGATCCAAACTTAGCTGTTTGTAGCAGCGAAGCAGAAATTCAAAACGCATATGTGAGCTGGCTGAACGGTTTTAGTTTTACAGGAGGTTGTAACCCTAACGTTATCTCAACCCCTCCTGTCTTACCTACTTATAATTGCGGTGCACCATTAAGCCTGAGTTATGATTATACCGTTCTAGGCGATTGTGGAAACCAGGAATTTTGCAATTCTACTTTTACAGTAGATGGAGCAACCTCCCTTAACATAAATTGTAATTCCTTTGATCCAAACCTAACTGCATGTAGCAGTGAATCCGAAATACAGAATGCTTATATGGATTGGCTTAACGGTTTTGACTATACAGGGGGCTGTAATGTTGTCACTAATATTAATACTATTCCCTCTTTACCAACATTTACTTGTAACGGCATTAATTTAATTTTTACATACTCTATCATAGACGATTGTAATCCTATCCCATTTGATTGTACATCCACTTTTACTGTTGTTGGACAAGATCCAAATGATATAAAATGCCCAAGTGGAATGGAATCGTATGAAGGTTGTATCGGAGATGGCTACAGTGTAGAAGTGAATGGAAATGTGTACGATGAGAGCACACCAACAGGAATAGAAACTTTAATAGGCAACACGGGTTGTGATTCGATAGTAAGTATCAATCTTCTTTTCAATGAATCATTGTCAGGAGCAGAGGAGTATGAAGGATGCAATGGTGATGGTTATAGCGTAGAAGTGAATGGAAATGTATACGATGAGAGTACACCTTTGGGAATAGAAACTTTAATAAGTAGCGCGGGTTGCGATTCGATAGTAAGTATCAATCTTCTTTTCAATGAATCTTTTTCAAGAGAAGAGAAGTATGAAGGATGCAAAGGTGATGGTTATAGTATAGAGGTGAATGGAAAAGTGTATGATGAGAGTACACCTTTGGGAATAGAAACTTTGATCAGTAGCACGGGTTGCGATTCGGTAGTAAGTATCATTTTGGTTTTCAATGAATCATTGTCCGGAGAAGAGGAGTATGAAGGTTGTAATGGTGATGGTTATAGTGTAGAAGTAAATGGAAATGTGTACGATGAGAGTACACCTACAGGAATAGAAACTTTAATGAGTAGCACGGGATGCGATTCGATAGTAAATATCAACCTGATTTTTATTGACACGGTGTCAATTGATGTAATGAAAACATTATGCATAGATGAAGTGATGATTGTAAATGGAAATGTATATAATTTTAGCAAACCAACTGGAAAAGAAATAGTTGAAGGTGGAAGTGCCCAAGGTTGTGATAGTATTATTAATGTGGCTCTTAATTTTTATCCAGAAATAATTGCTTCTTTAAGTGAAGACGCAATGATTTGTGATGGTGATTCCATACCAATTACATTTGAATTGGATGGTGGAACGATTTATAATGTTGATTTTTTTAATGGAACCATAACGGAAACTTTAATGGGAATCACAAGTGGTCATACCATACTAGTAAGTCCATCTGTCACTACAACGTACAGTTTACTCAGTGTTAATGCTCTTGGCGTTCCATGTGACCCAACGATTCAAGATTCTTCTATAACCATATATGTAAACGATATTAGTGCAACTGCACAGATAGTTTCTGACTACAACGGATTTAATATCGCGTGTCAGGGAGGGTCGGATGGTGCGATCAATGCTCTTGTAGAGGATGGAGTAGCACCTTATATTTATAAATGGAGTAATGGTCATAACAGTAAAGAAATTGAAGGATTGTTAGCCGGAACGTACATTATTACTGTCACTGACGAGGAGGGCTGTTCAGCAGTGGCAATGGTTCAATTAACAGAGCCAGAGGGAATAGAAATTAATGTTGAGGGTGTAACACCTACTTGTTATGGAGAAGATGATGGACTTATCATTATTGATACGATAATAGGAGGAAATGCTCCTTACAGTTACTCTTTAGAAGGGTCAATGTATGAGGCTTTGGGTAATAGTTTTCCTGTGACGATAGCAAATTTAGCTTCTGGTATGTATGACCTTCAAATTCAAGGCTTGAATGGTTGTAATACTTCAACCAGTGTCAATATAGCTTCCCTTCCTCCTCTTACAATTGAATTAGGTGACGATATAGAAATTAATCTTGGTGACAGCGTAGAATTAATTCCTCTAACTAATACTTATGTAGAGGACTTTGTTTGGAATACTACAATTTATATGTCTTGTGACACATGCTTTCAAACGTTTGCTACACCTACAAACACCCAATATTATGAAATTCTGGTAATAGATTCATTTGGATGTTCAGCTATGGATAATATCACAATTGTTGTTCTAAAACCAAAGAGGGTGTTTATTCCAAATGTCTTTAGTCCTAATGGAGATGGAATAAATGACTTGTTTTTAATTTATGCTGGTGATGAAGTTGTAAATATAAAATCCTTACGAATTTACGATCGTTGGGGTGAACAGGTATTTGCCAGAGAAAATTTCAAGGCAAATGATCCACTTTTGGGCTGGGATGGATATTTTCGATCACAAATAGTAAATCCAGGTGTATTTGCCTTTTGGACAGAAATTGAATTTGTGGATGGTATTGTAAAGATATATATAGGAGACCTGACTATTTTGAAATAAAAATGGTGGCTGCAAAAGGATTCGAAAGACCAGCTTTGAAACAGAAAAAGGAATTTTGGAATTGATTTAGTGTTCAAGTTTGATAAAAAACGCTTTGTAGGTCTTTATATTATTTGGATTGAGACGATCATCTTTGTAGAGTAGTATTTCTTTTGCCCACTCAATTGATCATAAGAACGGAATACATTCATTTGTACTTTTTCAATAAACCTTTGATTCATTTGTATTTTATTGAATAATCAAAAGCAAGCATTAACTATTCAATAAAATACAAAAGCCAGTCAATAAATTGACTAGCTTTTCATTCTAGTAATCCCATCAGGATCACAAGAGTACTTTCATTCAATGGCAAAATGTTATAAATCAGTTGATTTACAGCCTTTTATGTTTTTAGAGCAATACATTCAATTCATCTAAATACATATTGGTGGTGAGTAATTCGGGAGTAAATTTGCTTTTCTCATTTTTACTCCCGAATTTGCACTTAATCTTCTGACAATCAGTCCGAATGGTTTGTATTGTTTTGGTGTTAAATGACTTCTGAATTTGTTCTCTCATCGCAAAAGTGATGAGGATTATTCAACCAAATTTCAAGTCATATGAGACAATCCACCATTTCTATTACCATTGTGGCCAGAACCACAAAGAAAGACAATTCTATTTCTAACCTCTATGCTAGGATTACTTACAATTCTAAGCGAGCTGAATTTTCACTTAATCGGTCCATAGCTTCTAAACTTTGGGATACACAAGCATCTAGAGCTAAAGGCACTTCTTCTAACAGTCGAAAAATCAATAATTATTTAACAGAGGTTCAAGGTCAATTACTTGATGTATATGAAGCATTAAAAAAAGAACGGGCAGTAATTAGCTCAAAATTAGTCAGAGCTAAATATCTTAATAATGATAGCTCTGAGATGACATTACTGTCTGCATTTGAATATCATAATGAAGAGGTAGCTCATACGCTGGCTCCTGGTACAGTTCGACACTATAAGATTTGTTTGTCTCATGTTAAAAGATTCCTAGAGAGTGAATTGAAAGCTGAAGACATTTACTTAGACGAATTAACTTTTAGCTTCATAACCAGATTTGAGCTATTCTTAAGAAAATACAAGCGTTTTGACCACCACAAACCAATAGGCAACAATTCAATCATGAAACATATCCAACGGATTAGAAAAATAGTCACTCTAACTGTCAAATTGGAATGGATTGACAAAGATCCTTTTGCAAAGTATAAATGTAAATTTACTCCAAGTACTCGTAAATATTTATCTGATGATGATCTAGCCAGTTTTGAAGCTTTATCGAATCTTGATGATAGTCTACAATATGCAAAAGACCTGTTTGTTTTTTCTTGCTATTCTGGATTAGTTTATATTGATACAATGCAGCTAACACCTAATCATATTGTAATTGGAATTGATGGTAGCAAATGGATTTATACAGATAGACAAAAATCATCACAAGCGGTTAGAATTCCTCTTCTTCCTAAAGCTGAAGCTATAATTTCAAAGTGGAGAAAGGATCCTCGGGCAATATATGCTGGCACTTTGTTTCCTAGGATAACTAATCAGAGATTGAATTCTCTGCTTAAAGAGTTAGCCGAATTGGCTGGGATAAAATCTAAGTTGACTTTCCATGTTGCTCGACATACTTTTGCTACTACTATTGCACTTATGAACGGTTTGCCGATTGAGACATTGTCTAAGATTCTTGGGCATACTAAAATTTCAACTACTCAAATCTATGCGAAAGTCCTGAATCAAAAAGTGAGTATGGATATGGGGAATCTAAAGATGATTATACAAGCTAAGGATGAAGAGAAATCTAGGACAGTGCAAGGCAAAAATAGTAAAGATTCTAAAATTGGTTAAATTTAGAAATGGAGAATCAAAAATCTGGTTCTCCTTTTTATTTTCTAATAAAAAAAACATTATAATCCATTTCACAACTAACAATATACCCTTGATCTTTCAATGACAATTTCATCTGCCATATTCATACCTTTATCGAATAAATTGTTAATATTCCCATCGCTTATAACTATCTTGAATTTGTTACGTTCTACTACTACCAATTATATCACCATTAAAATTCTAAGAGAAAAATTCACTGATAAACAAGGATTAAAGGCAGAGATCAATTAGCCCCCTCAAAATGCTTTTTTTATTTAATAATACTTTAATCCAATTACTATGCTTGAAGAATTTGTTGACAAGCTGATGGAGGAAGTACGTTCAATTTTGGACTTGCACCAAGTGCAATCTAATGAATTGAAGTACTACGCTATCCAAGCTTCACTTTTCACAACTGCTATTACAAAATTAAATGAGAAATTAATTGATTATAAATTTTCATCTATCGAAGAAGAGATCTCTTTCTTTAAATATGCCAAACCAAGACTTCTAACGGAACAGCATTATTCCTACCATAGAACCAAAAAGCTGCGTGATTGTCAAAACCTTTCAAAAGATGCAACTGATGAATATGTTCGATATCAAATTCAAAGAATAGATGCCTTCTTTTCGGCTCATAAGGATTTCAATACATACCTTTCATTAGATGAGGCTCATTACGATAAAAATTACTTTACCAGACTTTCTAAAAGATCAAAATCAAATGTCGGTCATTATATGGTTGATAAGGATTTTAGAACTACCTGTGAAAAAGGCCTTATTATTAGTAAGATGAGATCAAAGAAAAGATTATCCATTTATTTCCAATCTCTTCTTAAAAATGAACCCGACAAACATACACCAAATGGTCATATTTTAATTAAAACGCAAGATTGGAATGCTTCTCATACAGATTTAGTAGAATTAATTTATGCTTTAAAAGCTGCTGGATGCCTAAATAGTAGTATTTCCAACATTTCTGAAGCATTTACTCAGTTCTTTGGAATCAGTTCTATAGATACTTACAAAACATGGAGTCGAATTAGAGGCAGGAAAAATAATTCTACTCGTTTGATATCCAAGCTTTTGGAAGCATTAGTAAAGCAGATTGAAGAAGAAAATGAGGAGTGACAAAAATAGGGGGGTAATGCCACCTGCTACTTTTTATTTTACGGCTAATTTCTTGGTGAAAATGAATGAAATGTGCCGAAATGAGCCTCATTTTTATCAATTATAGGCAAAAATATATTTTTAGGTACTACCCATTACCCCCCTATTTTATTCCAATCATTTGATTCACATTTGTTTTCAGAAATCATTTAACACCACATGGTAGAATGGTTTCTGACTCAAGTGCAAAGGCATTCGATTCTTTCCATTCTACCAATTTACAAATCCAATAGCTCCGTCTTCAGACTAGCTATTATAAGCCAAATTAGTATGTCAAATACATTCATTACCACCGATGATCTTCAAGAATTCAAAACTGAATTACTGAAGGATATCAAAAACATTATTAAGTCTCCTAATAATCAAGGAACTAAGAAATATCTTAAATCTTTTGAAGTAAAACAGATGCTCTCTATTTCTTCAGGCACACTGCATAATCTCAGGATTAATGGAACACTTCCATTCACCCGAGTTGGCAATGTTTTACTCTATGACTTAGACGATATTATCACCATTTTAGAAACCAATAAAGAAAATGTATAGATGAAAAATATCAATTATATCCAGCATATGAATGGATTATTTGTTCGATTCTATGAAGACGATAGAATCAATCCATACCACATGAGCATTTACCTGGCATTGTTCAATTATTGGAATCTAAATCGATTCAAAACCCCCTTTTCAGTAGCTAGATTTGAAGTCATGAAGCTAGCCAATGTAAAGTCTCCAAACACATATAGCAAATGTCTCAAAGAACTAATGAAATATGGCTATATCAAATACGATTCTTCACATAATCCATATGAAGGAAGTCGCTTTAGCTTAATCAATTTTTGCACCAGTACTCCCGCAAATAATGGACTAGCCGTGATACAAGGTTACACAAATAATGGACTAGCTTTGACTAAGAGTGACGCAAATGATGGACTAGCCTTGACTAACAGTGACGCAAATAATGGACTAGCCTTGATACCTTCTAAAACATATAAACTAAACAATGAAACTAAAGAGAGGGAAAATTCTCTCTCGCTAGAAATCATAATTGAATTTTTTCTTTTTGAAAAATCCAGTAAAAAAGAAGCTCAAAAATTTTGGAATCACTACGAATCCAATGGTTGGCTTATTGGAGGAAAAACACCCATGGTCGATTGGCAAGCTTCAGTGCGTAATTGGATCATCCGGAGCAAAGATTTAAACGTTAATGGGGTTGTCCAAAAAATGGACTACCTCCATACAAATAACAAAAAAAATTACAATGAACCTCTCTGATGTTATTCAATACAAAAATGGAACTCCCCATTATGATCTTACCAACACTATTCAATTTCTTGAATATCGAGGAAAGAAGTTATTTGGAGCTCATTTCAAAATACATAGAATCGATTATGAAGTAATATCTCAAATTATTGCTTGGATTGTAAACGATGAAAAAGCATGCAAAAAGTATAATATTTCTCGAAACAAAGGAATTTTACTTTCTGGTCAAGTAGGATGCGGTAAAACTTCTTTGATGAAACTATTTGCAACGCTTACACCACTTTCTCGCGCTTATCGTGTCAAGCCAGCAAGAGAGATCACAATGGAATTCAGCAAACAGGGATATGATGTCATCAATCGGTATAGTCGATCTGTAAGATCTCCAAAACCAATTTGTTTTGACGACATCGGTGTCGAACCTCCAATGAGATATTTTGGTGATCAGATTAATGTGGTTGGAGAAATTCTTTTGACCAGATATGAGTTATTCATTTCCAAGAGAATTCAGACACATGCCACTACCAATCTCAATTCTGAAGAACTAGAATCTAGGTATGGAAGCAGGGTCAGATCACGATTGAGAGAAATGGTCAATGTCATTGCTTTTTCACCCGAATCATTGGATAAAAGAAAATAATACCGTTCATCTGATATGAAGTTGTATCATCTCATTCATCAATTTGGAAATGTGATTTATTTGCCCCTATCTTTCGATTGTAATTGGTTGAAGATCATCCTAAAAACTCCAAAGAGGATGATCGTTTTCGTGATGAGAGATGGGGAATGCAGAGTCGAAAGGCTTTGCATTTTTTTTGAATAAAAAGCAAATTAATCTAAAGCAAAATTCATTAAGATAAAAAATTTCATCTTCTATAAATCAATATGAATTATCATCATTACAAATTCTTTTTACCTTTAGTCCAGATCAATGGAATTAAAATAAAAGGTGTAATGGTATCAGTAATTAGATGGATTTTAGGATTATTCATTCTTTTAGGAGGAATTGGAGGTTGTGCGTCAGAAGAATTTGGGTATGGGGTTATTTTGACCATTCTTGGACTTGTGATAATACCTCCAACTTCTAAATGGTTTTATAAAAAGAAAAATAAATCAGAAGTAAGTACTTCAAACAACTTGACTAAAACCTCTTCACAACGTAAGATTACCTCCAGTACAACTAAGAAAACTGAATCAGGGTATACTTCAACAATAACAATTAATACAGGTGCTATCTTAGAGAACATTTTAGAAAGTAGGCAACAACGTGAAGCAGAAATCCAAAACTATGATTACCAATATATGACTGTGAGAGGTCGAGGCCTACAATTATTAGAAAGTGTAAATTTACTCGGCACAACAAAAAACTTTGACACACTCAAAGGGCGCTATGAATTCATCAATACATTTTATGATGACCTCTTATTGGCAAAACACAATTCTAGGTATACTACAGATATTCAACAAGCAACAGACAGTTTTAAGTCCACTTATTATGAGACAACACTTAATGATTATGAAATAGATCTTTTGTACAATCCTGATCATGATAAATTGAAGAAGTACTATCTCAAATGTATTGCCAATTGCTTTAATGAATTCAGTATAGAACAAGACAATACTATAAGTAACCTCAAACGAGATAACGCTAAGCAAAATAGATTAAAGAAAGTAGAAGAAATTGCTAATGACTCTTTAAGTGAAATAGATAGAGTAAATCTTAAAGACGAATTGACTTCTGAAGTTGTCACACGAATCAGAGAGTTAAGAGATGACTTACTCAAAAAGTATAATTATTCTGATCAAACCAATTTAGCAATATTATCTTCTAATAATCTAGTGGTCAATCCTAAAAGTTCCTTCCCTATCACTCTATGTAATGCACCAAAGAAATATCTCAAGCAAGCAGCAGTGATATTGAAAAATGAAGAGTATCGGAAAGTTGCTGATTTATTTCCTTTATTTGCTGAACACAATATAGCTTGTATAGAAATCGATGCTTATATAGCCAAATACAAACCAATTTATCTCTCGCATATTCAAAGAGCCAAGGATGAATCTGCTGAATATCAGACTGCATCAGAGATGGACAAAAATGATCTAGAACAAGAGTTTAAAGAAAAGGCTGTTACTCTTCTTTATGAACAAGCTGAGTGTGATCTACAATATCTGTTTGACTATAATGAAATTGATGTAACGGTTGATGATGAGTTGCTCAAAGACTATGGGTTTGAGAATGTTTCAAAGTACATGAAGTTACAGAATAAAGTAGGCAAGGTTATTACTACATGGGAAAGAAAACAATTCGAAGAATTGGCAACAACAGATTTGATATCTACTATAGATGAAATAGATCTAGACGAAATCTTATTTACACTTCCTCTCAAAAAACTTAATGCCATAGCTGAGAAAGAAGTTGGTCATTTCAAAAGAAAAAAAGCAGCCGTCGCATATATCAATGTAGAAAATTTAGGACATAATATTGGTAATCTTGTGGCAACTAGAAAGATATTCAAGGTGAACCCATTACCATCAAAATATGCTAATGTCAACATTAAAGAAATTGCAAACTCATGGGCGTATCTTAAAGAATATCTTAGTCTACTTGAACGTACACATCGAGAAGGGGAAGATAATTATGAACAGCTAAACAGGACCAGTAGTTGGGTACATAACTGGATTGTAGAGCCAGGGTATAATTGTACTTGTTTAAGAGCTGCTGAGGAGTGTAAGGAATCTTATACAAGATCCAACCCTCCTAAGATGCCATTCCATGTAGGTTGTAATTGTAGATTGCGAGGTGAAATGAAAAAGGATTGATGGAGATTTTCGCCTGCTATTCATCCATAAAATCTTAATCTTATAATATATTCATAAAGGTATATTCTTAAAAATCCTCTTTTCTTTGTTTTTCAAAAATTTCAGTACCTCTAATATCATTTTCGAAATCTATTTTTCCATTATTATTAATAAAGCACCCTAAATGATCAAAATTATATAATGCACCCTCATCAGGATTTATTTTTATCTGCTTTAAGGAGATATGATATATTCTTACCAGCTTCATTTTGTGATTCGCCAATTCTGGATGAAATGCGTAGTTGGTTCCTCTCAGACCCATTTGTATTGAAGGATAAATAACTATACCAGGTTTAACACTATTTTCATACATTGCCCTGTGCGCAAGCGCAGAGCTCCAAGACCTTTTATCGTCCTTTACAAAACTTTCAGCAAACCAGTCTGAAATATGCCTCAGAGCTTCAATCTGGTCTGAATTTACTTTTGCATTTCCAATATTACGAAAGCTCTCATCACTAAATAGTGACCATTGGGTATCTGGATTGAGTTCAGCATACTCTCTGCTAAAAACTGGAAATACTAATTCTTCTTCTATTCCAACATATTTCCAACACGCAATTGAAAGTCGACCATTTTTACTTTTATTCTTTGAATAAATTTGAAGAGTCTCACAAATTGAAACTAATGGTTCATCAGAAACATAGAATACTGGATAACCTTTTAAGTTTGCTCTTTGATTATATTGAACATATTTAGCATCTGGACAACCATATTGACTTTCATCCTTCAAGTTTTTAATGTCATCAGTAAATCTTACCCTATAGAATGTCTTATCAGATAACATACTTGTATCAATATGTTTTCCTAAAAGTGATATTTGTGGAAAATACTTAAACAAAATTTTATCTAGTTTTTGCAAATAGGTTTTAACATTACCTCCATTATATGATTTCCAATTTATTTCATTAAGTTCTTCTATAGCCAATTTAGCATCTTTGGTATTGATGAAGTTAAGGTCATTCATGAAATGTAGATTTAATTTTATTAATATGTAACATTAAATATATTAATAGATTACAACTAATATTGTTGAGGATTAATTGTATTATCATTCACCCATTAGACGCTTGCCTATATTTGTAAAAGAAGTAATCATTATTATTAGTATCAATGGTATTAATTATAACTATATCTATTAATTTTACATTCTTAAGATCAAATCACACCAAAGCAATTCTCTAATTTTAATCTAAAAAATAAGATATCATGATATCGAAACTGACTACTATAAAAAGATTAGCTGTATTCCAAGATTTAGATTGGAATAGAGATGTGAGAAATAAAGACAATTCAGTCGCCCATTTTAAAAAGATCAATATTATTTATGGTCGAAACTATTCAGGTAAGACCACTATTTCAAGAATAGTAAGAGCGTTAGAAACTGGTAATCTCTCTGATAAATATGATAATCCAGAATGCAGTATTCTTATTAAAAATGAAAACCCTGTAGATCAAAACGATTTTTTGGCACATAACAAAACAGTTAGAGTATTCAATGATGACTTTGTTAAAGAGAGTTTACAATTTATTGCCAACCCAGAAAAGGATATAGATTCATTTGCCATACTAGGTCCAGGCAACATCGCCATAGAAAGAGAAATAGAATCGATAAACAATATATTGGGATCTAATGAAGAAGGGAATGAAACTAATCTTTATAAAGAAAAGCTTCAATTAGGAAAAAAAGATAAAGAACTAAAAGTCAAGTACGAGCAAGCAATCGAATTATTAGAAGCAAAACTTAAAAAGAAAGCTACCGATAACCCTAGTGGTATACGATATCAAGTGGATAAGTATGGAGATCAGAATTATTCGATAGCTAAGCTAAAAAGAGCAATTGACATTGTTCTTAAAGATAATTACACTTCATTACCTGAGGTTAAATTAGAAAGTAATCTTCTTCTTGTCAAGGAGACAGTAAAAGAAAGTATTGACGCTATATTGGATCTTGAATTTTCCTTTGCAGACATTTCAAACAGAGTTAAGGGATTAGTAGAAAGACCCATCAGTAAAGCCGGTAAAATAGATGAATTACTGAAAGATGCAATTCGCAATAAATGGGTAGGTGATGGTTACAAACTTCATCATCAAAAATTAGATACTTGTTTGTTTTGTGATAATCCAATTAAGGAAAACAGATGGCAAGAATTAGAAGATCATTTTGATAAGCAATCCGAGGAGTTAGAAATTGAGATTAATAAAGTTCATGTAGAAATAACAAGAGAATCAACAATTATAAATTCTAGTCTTGGAATCAATAAAATTCAATTTTATTCCAAATACCATTCTGATTTAGAAAACCTTTCTGAGAAATATTTAGCACTAAAAAATAAATATAATGATGGTCTGAAATCGTTGACAGATCAATTGCAAAAAAGAAATAATGATATACTTAATGAATTTAAATTTCAAGTAGCTCAGGACTTTTCCAAAGAATTATTAGATTGCAGATCAACTCTCGATGAATTAATCCAGAAATCTAATCAGTACACCCAAGAATTAGGTAAGGAAAAGACTAAGGCATTTAAAGACTTGAGATTAAACACCGTTTACAGCTTTCTGATCGATATAGATTATTCAAATAATATCACGAGCATAAATGAGAAGAAAAATAACCTAGAGGTTGCTCAAAGTGCTACCAAGGCTAAATCTGCTGAAATCCTAGAATGGGAACAACTTGTTAATCTAAAACAGAGGTCATTAAAAGATGAGGATGAAGGTGCTAAAAAAGTTAATAAGTATTTTAACGACCATTTTGGAAACCAATATTTAGAACTTGCAGCAATCGAAGAAGAGGATGAAGACCTTGAGGGGACCAAATATCGTTTTGAAGTACAAAGAGATGGTAGGAAAGCCTATCATTTGAGTGAAGGAGAATCTAGATTACTATCATTTTGTTACTTTATGGCCAAATTAGAGGATATAGATACAAAAGGAAAAAAACCTATCATTTGGATAGATGATCCCATGTCAAGTTTGGATAGTAATCACATATTTTTTGTCTATTCCCTAATCAAAAGTTTTCTTGAAGATAATGAATTTGAACAGGTATTTATATCTACACATAATTTAGATTTCCTAAAGTACTTGAAACAGATTAAAAACCCTTCTAAAGCTAACTTTCTCATTCAACGTGAAGATAAAGTATCCAAAATAAAAGTAATGCCGGACTATATGAAGGAATATGTTACGGAATTCAACTATTTATTCAAGCAAGTATATGAATGTTCAATTATGGCTGAAGTCACAGATTTGAACTATACTTCATTCTATAATTTCGGCAACAATGCTCGTAAATTCCTTGAAATATTCTTATATTATAAATACCCAGATAAAGCATCTATAAGTCAGAAATTACTAAGATTTTTTGGAGATGAGAATATACCTACTCTATTAACTGAAAGAATTAATAATGAATACTCTCATATGAGCGGCGTTTTTGAACGTGGTGCCAAGACTATAGAAGTGCCAGAAATGCATAATACCGCTAGATTAATAATAAGTAAAATAAAAGAAGCTGATCTTAGTCAATATAATAGTCTTTTAATTAGTATAGGGGTTGATGTTGTAACTGATGAAGAAGAATAGTCACATGCTCCCTTTGGTCGCATAACCTTATCCCACACATACCTTCCACTTCGTTCCTCAGATTACAGGCATGTGAGCTGTGAAGCGGCGAGATTTCATGAGCTTGCCACAGCTATGTCGCCATCCTGCAAGGCTGCAGGAATCAGCACATATGCCATGCGTACCTTTGGCATACGAGCTTTGTCACCATAGCTGTCTTGCTGCACTCATTCCATCTCTCGTGGCTACTCTAGTATGAGAGCACTGATCGGTTGGCTATCTTCGTTTTCAGACAAGCTGACACTGCGATATCCACCAGTCTCTTCAGGCTACCATTCTTTTCCGTTCCATCCTCGCATGAGTATGATACTACAGTCATTCATTTTCCTCACTCACAAATCAACTCTCATTATTCTTTCCTTTCGCAGCATTCCTTCTACGCTTGATCACTTCTATTCATGGCATCCTTCGTTATCAGAGCTCTCATCCTACCGCCACTTCTTTGTTTGCGGGCCGCTATGTCCTCCGCCCCTCGCAGCCCTTTGTGCTATCTCTTTTTAGTTTACCACCTCTGGTGGTACGTATTCAAAGGTAGCACCTAGGGATGCTCGCTCCCTACCCGATCAACCGAAAATTTTCTATTGAATTTTATTTGATTTCGTTGATCTCCTTGCTTGACGCTCGTCAGTCGCTACATTTCACCACGCCCAATAGCGTGGCTGTCATTACTCCTTCCTCTTTGCACCGTTCGGGTATGCCTGTCCAGGTACGAGCCTGGACAGTATGCATCCCCTAGGTTGAGGACTCCCGCTTTTTGCCCGACAGACAGCACAAGTCGATTCACTCTACTTCGTTACACTTCGTATCGCTCATCTTTGTTGTGCTGCCTGTGTTCACAGCTTAATTATCAGAATTCAGTCAAGCCAGAAAATTTAGATCTATTTGCCAAGGACTAGGAAATTGTTGTATGATGATAAATACCATACGGCAAAGTAGGCATCGTCATCATTTCACCAAGGTCCACTGAATAGCTTTCAGCGCACTCATGGCACCTATGGAGTTCCACCTTGGCTTCATGATTCCTTCCTCCTTTTGGTGCCTATGGTTTTTATCACCATGCATTGTGTATTTGAGTGTGGCTAGTGAAAATAAAAAAAGCCTCAGAAATTTCTCTCTGAGGCTATCTTATAGATAAATAACTACATTTTGCTTACTTCTACAAACTAGGAACTGCTAATTCCTTTTCGAACATCAATTGATTGATATTTTGTTTATTCATGTAAACAACACCTAACCATCGTCCGTACTTGCCTTTTGCATTCTTGAAGGTGGCCAACTCAATTTCTTTGCCTTCGATTTCATCTTTTAACCAAGCTTTACTTTCCAATCCTGCAAACCTTTCTTCACCTCTTGGTTCAGGTGCATCGATGCCACGAAGACGGATTCTTTGTTTTCGGAGAATCGTATAGAAACCTAAATCAATATCTACATCAATGGTGTCTCCATCTACAACCCTCACTACTTTTGCTCTATATCTAAACAACATTCTTCTTCTTTTTTGATTTGAAAATGCGTTTCAGAATTGCTGAAACGATAAAACTTACAATTGCACCTATTGCTGCTAATACAGCAGTCTTTAGCATATCGTTGAAGTCCATGACTCCAACGATTGCCTAGACGGTACCACCAAAGGTGCCTGCGCTTTGATTACTTATATGGCTCATCGATTATCCCTTTTGGAAATCTCGTTGGAACGGTCAAAGAATCATTTACTGTAGTTACCTGGCTAACAGCTGTCGCCACGGCTCCAGCAGTTACCAAGTAGCCTCCAATTGTCACCAGTACAGCTGGCAATGCTACAGGAGCTGCTACAATCGCAGCACCTGCAGTTGCCAAGGCGATTCCGATATTTCGAAGGATCTTGAAAAACTTTGGTGTCGGGCTTGACGCCCTTGCTATTAAATTCATTATTTTTGATTTACAGATTCAAGAGTCTAGCGACTCATAAATCTTGATGAAACAATTTTGATAATTCACCTGTGCGAGATTCGCCATGATGAGTTCCAGTGCAATTCGAGAGTAGCTTCCTCTGTCGCTACCCACCAATTGCATTACTGGAGCTATGCAACCTCGTAATTCTTCACTAGCATCATTCGCAGGATGAAGAAGTATGTAATCTCGTCCCGGTACATCTTGGATCAATAAATGATTCTTGAATCTTGAACTTGAGCGTTGCACAATCGGATAGATTCCCTCAGGAATGCACGATACATTCCTTTGATTTTCTAACCAGGGCAATTCTAAGCTATTCGAGACGATCACATTATTAATTGTAATCAGACCTTTGGTCCATTCTGGATAATATGTCCTTCCTAATTCTACTATCATCGATCAGGAATTATATTTCACCACCTTCTTCTACACCTTCCTCTCCGCCAACGACTACAGGAGCATCTGTGACTTCAAGAATGCTTAGAGAATTATAAGAACCATTTTTCAATGAATACAAATCTCCATTCACTTCCTGATAGAATTCAATATGAAGCAAATGGAATCCACATCCATCTCCTTCAGGTGGAGCTTCAAATTGCAGTCTATAGTCAGCTACATTTGCATCAATTAGAAGTGTCTCTGAATTACTAAGCTTCGTATCGAATACTCCTGTTTCAAAATTGATATTTGCGAATCCTGCTTTGATGGTCATGTGGGTTGCTCCACTTGGTGCTACAACATCATTGATTGGGTTCAATCCCTTGATATTAATCTCACCTGTTGTAGTATCAACAGTATATTGAGCAAAGAAAATACTAGATAAGATTGCCTTGATATTGAAATTGAAGCCTTTCAAGAGCGCTTTTCCAGCTACTTCCATGATTCCTACACCTGCACTTCTTGCGCCTCTGATATTGACTGTATCAAGATTCTTGATTTGAGTCATCACCTTTGTCAATCTTGATGTGACCAATCTGTCTTTTGCATTGGTCATGAGATTTCTCACTGCTGTTCTCAAAAGTTTGCCAGAAGAAGCTGATCTTCCAAATTCAGAACCATTTTCTCTGGTCCTTTGAAAGGTAGGATCGTTTGCGATTCTATCGCCATCGACTCCTCCTTTCATTCGTGCCAAGTACTTACCACCTGATCTGTAGAAGGAGATGTCATCTAACTTTCCTTCAATTTTAATTAAGCCTTTTTGTTTAGCCATTGGATTATAATTTTAAACTCAATACTTATGCTTGAGTGATTATTTAATAATCCAATAATAAGGGCAACCTACCCTATAAATCAACTTTTGCTTTCCGATATAGACCATTTTAGTCCATCTCTTCCGTTTTATCCAGATCTGAATGTCCTATTTATCCAATTGTTAATCAGTATTTATTATATATAGATAAATTACATATCGAAATATCCGACTAATATTGTCGCAATACGTGATAATCACTATACTTGCAATTTCATTCATATAAAATTGAAAGAGACATGGGTAGAAAGCATCGAAAAGTGAGTTATGATATCGTTTATGATGGTTCTTTTGAGGGATTCCTTACTTCTATTTTTATTATCTATAAGTTCAAATATGATGATGTCAAATTTCACAAAGCTGCCTCCTATTCTCACAATATGTTTAATGAAGAAATTAGGATAGAAACAAAGGAATCAGAATATACTAGAGTAGCAAAAGGGATTGTTCAAAAAGCATCAAAACGAATTGGAAATGAAGTGTATAAATTATTCCTTTCTAGAACCTCAGCAGTTGATCTTGAACTTTTCACTTTTATCAAGTCAATTTTCAAATCAGAATTTAGTAATCATAGATCAGATATTTTGAAATCTACACGATCCAAAATGAACTTAGAGATTGACAGGCAAAAATCAAATATATCATTCATTGAACTTTACAATGATATTCATCTCTCTATCATTAAACCTGATCATGATGTTCTTCCACTTATTGTCAACTATATGATTTCTAATAATGGCACTAAAGAACTATTACTTTTTGATTCTATCAGAGGATATGGATATCATCATTCGAGACACGCCTCACAATATATCACCGCTCAATATGATCTTTTCAAATCTCCAGAACTAAGAGTCCTGGATCAATCCCTAAATCATAAGATTGATTTTAATCAAATATTAAGTCACCAAAACACTCCAATTGTAAATCATCCGTTCCTTCCAAAAAAGTCATGGAATACATTCTTTTCTGATGCCAGTTGAATTCGATCAATTTTTAGTTTATTTTTGTACATATTATATATTTGTATAATGTCTTCTCATATCTTCTTCCAATTTCAAGCTAAATAATATTCAATGCTGCCCTATGGATACTCCATGGATGGTGTATATGAATGAGCGATCCGCCTTAGCGGATCAAATTGACTAAATGTCAATTTGAAGAGAAAGAACCGATTCATCAGAATCGGGCGGCAACTAATAGTTATCCTTATAGATACTGTATAGATACTGTATGGATACTGTATGGATAGTGTATTAAAACGGAATTCGGAGATTATGGGAAGAATGAATAGAATTGTGATTTATCCTCAGGATATTGCTTTGATTACTGGAAAGAGTGATAGATATGGTCGAATGATTATAAAACGTATAAAAGAACAGCTTGGAAAAGAAGATCACCAATTCATCACTATTAAGGAATTCGCAAAATATATGGGTATTGAAATTATTGATATTCTTGAAATAATCAATTAGCAAATACGTAGAATTACGCAAACTTTACGTAATTCTACGCAATCTTCATTTTTTATACCTTTTCTAGCAATTTTTCATAAAATACATACTCATTTTGAAAAGATGTCTTAGATTTCTTGGCTTTAAACTTTTGTCCTTTTTGTACTGCATCACAAAATCCAAGTCCACGTTCTAGTTCATTTCCTTTGCATTGAGATTGAAGCGTATTTCGGAGATGATTCATCTTTCTGTCTAGATCTGTCTCACCAGTCTTAAGTAAATAGATTAATTCTCCAATCAAAAATGGAATATTGTCTGAGCTTTTTTGAGTCTCATTATAGTTGAGATTGTATTTTATCTTGCGAATATTTACTTCATCATATTCGCCTTTCAGAAGATAAGAATACATTTGGATTAGTTGCCATTCATTTCTATGTTCCTTTGGTATAAATCTATACTTTTTTGATCGTAAAACCTTATTTATCCATCTTGTAGATTCATTATAATCTTCTAGATTTAATAAGATCTTTACCATTGTATGCACATATCTATACCATGCATCTGAATATGGTTTAACTTCGTCAATAACTTCTTTAAGTAATTTTAATGTAGCAATACTAACATTTCCATTTTCAAATTTATAATGCACAAGTCGTCGGTGAAAAGTAGATGTAAATGCAGAGTGGTTAAAATATAGATTCTCAAAATACTCAATCGCTTTTTTACACCATAATTCATACTCATCACCATGAGATAATTTTAATTTAATTTGGTAAAAAAAGAAATGAAAATCAGAAGAGCTGGTATACAGTGTTTGCTCTGCCAATTTTAACCATTTGGCAAAATACTCATTTTCTTGAATAGTAAATTTGTCCGACTTTTCGGCATCTAAGACTTTTGAAAACATTAGCTTACTTTCATGCTCTGCCTTACATATTTTATCTACTTCCTTATATATTTTATCATATTTCAAAGCTTCTTTATTATTGCCAAAAGAAACCAAATATTGGAATAAAGTTTCAGCTACATTTAATGCAGTTCTGTAATCATGATAATATATAGCTTTTTTGTAAAGCTTCTTTCCCAGTTTTATTCCAGGCTCATAAATACCCAGCATGAAAAGATTTTGCACCGCAGTATGCTCTCTAATTAAACTGAAACGGATCTTTTGTATTTCGCTTCCTTTTGACCTAGCCATTGAAGCAATTATTACTGTTTTTTTCTCCAATGTGGAAATGAAGCTTCTAAAGCTTGGATTATCTGGTTTCGAATTGTAAATCTCATGTGATAGTTTGCTTTTGAGAAGCGAATCATCTAAAAGTAAATTGTTTAGTATAATTCCTACAGCTCGTTTTTCCTTAACATTAAATCTATTGAATATAGGTTCAGTGGAATCATTTTTAAAAACCTCTTCATAAAGAGAAATTATTGACCTTAACAAGTTCATGCCTTTTACAATTAATTTGATTAATAAATATATGTTTGTACCTGTTTGCATCATCACTTTTTATAATGATTCAAGATTTAAGGGCTAACACCTAAATAATTTTATACTAACAAATAATATAGACATGATCGAACTTATACTTTTATTACTCGAAATCATAGAAGATACCAGCCAAGGGCTTTAATCTTTTATTAGGCTATTCGTTTATTCCACTTTCAATGTAGAAACTGCACATTGAAAAATGGAATTACCATGTCTATTTTAAAGGGTGAGACTTGGTTATTAAACTGAATGTAAATAAAATTTACCAATAATTTTAATCTACCAATAAAGACATGATTGAATTAATAATGATATTATTCGAAATTATAGAAGATGATAGTTTAGGACTTTAGGCTATGCTTTTAATCGGTGAGTTTGTCAACTGCTTTTTGTAAAGTCTCTACCATTTTCTTATAAAACTCAACATCATCTTGAAGTTTTTGGTAAATCTCAGATTCTGTGATTTCTTTTTCATCATTTAACATTTCTCCAGCTCCTTTTATCAGCCATTCCATATTGAGATCTGGATGGTTTTCTCCAATTACTTGCAAGTGTCTTGTACTCATATTCCCATTTTCACGAACAATTCTTGCAATCAATCCATTTGAGAACTTATTTTTTCTTTCAAACTCCTTTATCGTAGTACGTTGATTATCAATGTATTCTTTTAATCTAGAGCTTAGGGACATATGTATCAAATTAAAATAGTTTCAAAATTCTTACCGCAGTATGAATATTCATACTATATTTGAATCGAAATACTTCAGCATAACTATTAAATAATAAATCACAATCTAATAAAAATTGAAGTAACTACCATTAAAAATGGTTTAATCGTAGTTCTTTTGGTAGTCTGTGATCAAGCAAAAAGGTATAAGGTTATATAATATCGATTACATTTTGAATCTATAATTTTGGTGAGTCTACAACACTCTGCGCTTAAATAATACACTAAATGTGTTAACGATATTTCTATGCAGTATACCTAAAAATTAAGCAGCTCAAAAACATACTTTGTTTATTTAGGACGTGAATGGCTTTGGGGTTTTCTGAGGTGTGTTTCAATCCGTTTGTTTTATAATCTCCTACTACGATCTTATGGAGAATCACCCTTGTATTGGTCGGCAGAATCAATATTTATGGACGGCATTGCAAATACACCTCAACTTTTATCGTTTTAGCAATAGATAAAACAATAACACCTGATTTAAAAGTAGAATGTCAACATTCAAAAACACCCTTTTGATTGTTAAGTAACTTTTAAAATCACCAATGTTGATAATACTTTTTACATTTTTCTTTTCAATATTTTCACTTAGGCCCAATAGGTATGCTTTTGTTACAGAACAGCTATTTCATAATAGTATAATCATTACAAGTCAAGTACATAAAAATAGTTTCTTAGATTATATTATAAATGTGACTAAGTCAGCATTTAATAGCATTAATGACCAATGGAAATCAAGATCAATTCTTACCATATTAAAAAATATAAGTAATGTAAATTCAACACTCAGACATGTCAATTAAAAAGAGAATCCACCATTATCTATTGTATAGAGAAAGCAGATCCTCATCTCCGTTCAAAGAGGCTGCAAATCTAAGGATCTTTCTTCAATGGGCAAATCTGATATTTTATCATATTTAAAAATTTAAAATCATGAAATTTAAATTTCTTTTTACAATTTTATTTTTTGTTTCCGTTTTTTCGATACGAGCAGAAACACCCATTACCAATGGAGCAGAGACCACAATAGAAGCCAATCCTCATTGTGTAGCTATTTATTACAATGGTAATTTTCATTGTACTGCCAGCCTTATCAACGAGAAATGGCTAGTAGGTGCAGCACATTGTTTTAAGGTAGGCGGAGGCGGTGCAAGTGCAAGTAACATCATGCTCTCAGGTTTTACTGTTAGATTAGGAGCTACAAACAGGAATTCACCTGATGCAGTGACAAGGAAGATAGTGAGTACTGTATATTCACCATCTTTTGACCTTCCATCAAACAGTCTATTATACGATAGTGATTTTGTTCTTATCGAGTTGGACTGTCCTGTGGATTTTTCAGATAAAATAAGTCCTATAGTGATAGCGGGGGCTGACATCACATCAGTCGACGCTCCTAATGTAGTAGTCGGCATTACAGGCTGGGGACTCGATGAAGATGGCGATGAAGTACAAAATTTAAGAACAGCAGGTACCTTTACTATTGGTTATTTTGTAGCATGTGCAGTATTAGATATTCCTTCTTACCCTTTACCAATGTTTTCACTTTCTACTTTAGGTCCAAATAAAAAGAATGCCTGCAGTGGAGACAGTGGTGGTCCTATGACTTTGGATGATCAATTAGTAGGAGTTATATCTGGAAGAGTTGCTGTGGCAGGTTTTGATTGTGAAGACAATGGGACAATGTATGCAGATCTCAGGTCATTCAAAACATTTATCGAAACCACGATCAAGCTTCCAGACACTGAAATTACGGAAAATACTATTTGGAATACGGACATGGATGGATTGATGGATGTCACCATAAAAGAAGGTATGAAATTAACCATACTTAATTCTATGATCACCATGCATCAAGGTGCTAAGATAAGTGTAGAAAGAGGCGGTCAAATAGAAATTAATAATTCGACATTGACCACAGATATATGCTCAGATCAATGGCAAGGTATCGTAGCAGAAATAGATCCTGATGGACTGAATCCCTCTACAGTATATGTCTATGGTGGATCGGTCATCGAGAATGCTAAGATTGGAATCCAAATTGGACAAATAGGCTATGACCAACCATTCGGAGCTATGGGGTCTATCATCGCTGCCAATACCGATTTCGTAAATAATGTTAGAGGCATATATCTCGGCCCAAATTATCAACCAAATCAATCATTTATCAATGATTGTAATTTCATCAATAACATAGCTGGCATAGAGCTCAACAGAAATTTGATTAATGTAGATATCCAAAAATGTTCATTCCAAGGTAGTCCAGGCAGTGGGGTTATCGATGTAGGTATTCTTTCGACTGAATCAATGATGAGGGTTTTTAATGGTAATGAATTTGCAGGCCTGACTTTTGGCATCAATTCTCAAGGATCATTTCCCCTTTCTACAGGATTGTCAATCGGTGATATGGAACACGCCAAAAATGATTTTGTCAATTGTTCGTATGGAATCCGATGCGTGGGGAATGATTTTCCTCTTGGTGCGAATATCATCAATAATTTATTTGATAATAATGACACGCAAGGTTTCACTTTTTGGGGAGCAAACTTAGGTGCTGTCAACAATAATACATTTGATCAGTGTCAGAATGGAGTATACTGCAATGCGACTGGAAATGAATTCAATAGAATAAATTGCAATGTATTTACTGAGACAGTGTTCAGCGATGATATTTTTGTAGACTATAGCAATCCCGGGACAGAATTTTTAGGCAATCAGCTATCTATGGAGAATGATGGAATCGTAAATATTTTATTACGAAATGCAGATGTTAAAGACAAACAAGGTGAGTTTGACAAAGCTGCAGAAAATTGTTTTAATTCTACTGCAATCAATGATTTTCTTATTGATGCTCTAGTTGGAGACTTAACCTACTATTATGATAAAAACCCAGATACTGAGGATTGCCAATTTCAAGAACCTGGAACACTTGATCCTACACTTAAAGATGATGCTCCGGAAGGAGATAATTGCTCCGAGGAATATGGAGTTTTTGACCTTGTCGATCCTCCTGTGACAAATGATCCTAATGGAGGTGTAGTTGTATCTACAGACTTACCTTGCAAGATTTGTCTTTTGGATGAGATTGATGATGGAGTCACAGCTGTAGTCAACACTGGAGGTGACGATCCTACTACTTTGGCAGAAGAGCCCACAATTGAAGACTATGATACCAGTGCTGAAGAAGAGCTGGATCAATGGATCAATTATAGTCTTTATCTAGCTATAGCGAATGAGGATTGGGATTTTGCAGAGCAAGTCTTACAACCACTGCTTGCTTATAAATGGCAGGTGAAGTTATTTGGTATATACATCATGAGCAATCAGCTGGCTAAAGCAGACCTCTTGCTTTCATTTTTACCTGACAATACGACCAATAGAGCATATTTTAAGACATTGCAAGATATCAACCTAACCTTATTGACTAATCCGAATTATACTCCTACGACAAGTGAGGTCATCGCGGTGAGGGATATCGCCTATAGTAATGAGTCAAGCAGTGGATATGGATATTCTATCTATTATAAGCTTACGGGAGAAGTATTGGACATGCCCGACATTATCAGACCTGAGATCATAAGAACCAGAATCCATATCAGTGATCTAGAGACAAGTGAACCATATCTATACCCTAACCCTTCCTCATCTACACTAAATATTGACAATCTAAGCTTAGATGGAAACATGGTTAATTTAAAAGTATTAAATTTGAATGGATCTATCCTAATGTCAGCATCAACTGAAAAGTCTTATATCCAGCTGGATATTCAGGATTTATCAGCTGGAATACACCTCATTGATATCGAATATCAGGATGGCAGAAAAGTACATAAGAAGTTTATCATAGTAAAATAATGAAGAATATATATATCATACTATTTCTAAGTTGTAACAGTCTTGCCCTATCTGGGCAAGACTATTTTCATAAGATAATTGATTATCCTCAGGGAATACCTACTATATCCCAAGTGGTACAAGAAGGCTCAGTGATTCATATAGCAGCACTCAATGGATTTGGCAATACCATTGTTACCAGTCTTAATACAAATTCGTTGGAACCAGAATTCAAACAAATTGATAGCGTATCATCTAGCAGGGATGGATTATCAGTATCAGGTGACACCACATTTATATATGCCAAAAATAGATCTATCATAGATAATCAGGAATTCATCATTTTTATTGGAGATCAAACTGAAACCATAGATGTAAACACTACTATCGAAGGACAATATGTATGGCCTATAGCTTATAATGCTTCAGAAGGCTTCCACTACCTAGGATATGATACCAAGATTGATAGTCTGGACAAGAGTACTTTTGGTATTCAAAAGCGCAGTTCAAATGGAGATCTAATTTGGGAGCATTATTATGGTATTGACAATGGCTTTAATTCTGTAGATGAGATAGGGATTGCTGCCAATGGAGATATATTGTCAGTAGGTATTGCAAGACGTATACCTCCTAATCTTATGAATCGCACTCAATTATTATTATTTAGAATATCACCAGATGGAAGCTTAATTAATACCTTCCTTCAAGAAGAAACTTCAGAATTAGGAGAAAGAGCAATGATTGCACCATTACTTAATAATCATGTAATCACTAATGTAAATGTAGATAGAATTCAAGATTGGGATTTTTTTATTAATGATTGGTATCCATTTCCTGATAAGCTACATTGGGTAAATGAAAATGGCAATCAGTATAAGGAAAAACTAATCATTACAGATCGCCCAAATGAATTATACTTAGCCAATATAGTTCCAAGTAAATACTTTGAGCATTTCTTCTTAGTGGGCCTTAGCTATAATGCAGATGAAGCAATAGACTACGGTTACATAAGTAAGATAAGCTATACAGGTGAGACACTCTGGGAAAGAAAGTATGCGCATCCAGACTTCTTCTTTGGGTCTAATGCCCTCCTTTTCAATGATGTCCTAGAGCAAGAAAATGGTGACATCTATGCATTTGGCAAGGCAGGAGTAGTCAATGGTGAGAAAGACATTTGGATCATGAAAGTTAATGCAGATGGATGCTTTGGAGATGGGGGGAACTGTGGAGAGACGGTCGTCACTACAGGGACGAAAGATATACAGGCATATGATCAGCCAATTCTATACCCTAATCCTGCGACTTCTGTGCTTAATATTGACAATCTTAGTTCAGATGGAAAAGAGGTAAAAGTGAAGTTATTAGATTTGAATGGGGCTCTTCTCAAGTCAATATCGACTGATGATCTACAAATTCAGCTTGATATTGAAAATTTGTCAGCTGGCATGCACCTTATTGAAATCGAATATCAAGATGGTAGAAAAATGTATAAGAAATTCATAAAAATAGAATAATGAAGTATAAAATGAGACGCTAGTTTCTAGCCTCTCATTTTATTTATAGATCTTCTAAATCTACTTATAATCTTAATATTCAATACTTTTGTAAAGTTCATTAGGTGTTATAAGGTATGAATCTATTTCGAGGTTGGATAGGAGAGAAAAAAACCACTTTCTATTTGTGGATATCGTTACGTAATAATTCCTATCATAGATTTCATAATATCATCTTGCCTTCGAATAATGGAACAACTCAAATAGACCACCTTATTATTTCTATCTATGGGCTATTCATTGTGGAAACTAAAAATAAAAAGGGTTGGATTTTTGGGTCTGAGAAACAAGCTAAATGGACACAGACAATCTATGGTAATAAATATTCGTTTCAAAATCCACTTAGACAAACATTTAGACAAAAGAAGATTCTTTCTGAATTTCTGAGCTTAGATGAATCTAAAATACACACTGTGATCTATTTTGCTGGTGATTGTGAATTCAAAACCCCTCTACCCTACAACGTTATTAACTGGGGTGTGGGTCTATTTATAAGACAGTTTAGAAATCAGATTCTCTCACTTGAAGAAGTCAATCGAATTATTATAGCAATTGAAAAACATTTATCTGAATCCTCCCTCACCACCAGAGATCATATAAAGTCTTTAAGAAAGCGACATTCTTCAAATACCATTTGTCCAAGATGTGGCTCGATTCTTATAGAAAGAATTGCAAAACGAGGTTCAAATGCTGGTTCAAAGTTTTTGGGTTGTGATAATTATCCAAAATGTAGATTCACAAAAAATGTCTAGCAACACATATGAAATTCTACTATAGACTTCAATTGGGATTATAAATATCTAGTTGTTTCAAGTTCATGCTTTCGTAGCTAGAATCGAGCGTTTCGGTGGATTATTTATCATACATACTCCTGCATAGGTAGGTCCAGATCTACATATCTGCAAGGTCTGGTCTCTTCGAGCCCTGGCACCTCCTTCGTCAGCGATCCACCTTGCATATAAGTATATCTTCCCTGGTATAGCATCGATAGTATGAGCATCAGTCTCTTCAGTATTTTTTCATTTATACATTTCATTATTATGGTTACATCAGTTTTATCTTTGGGTCAGGTAGTTGCTACTTCGAGTATTCATTCTATTATGTCTTCGGATCTTTCATTTCATACTTTTGTCTATACCTCGCTTATGAGGCATGAGGAGGGAGATTGGGGTGAGGTTTGTGAGGCAGATCATGAGAGCAATCAGGTAGCTCTAGTTAGTGGTCGTCGTATCTTTTCAGTTTATGAGTGTGGACCAGTCCATCAGGAGTATGGTCATAAGATTTATGTGATTACAGAGGCGGATAGGTCAGCTACTACAGTCTTATGGCCTTGGGAGTATTAGTCTCTCATTTTTATGTTCTGAGTAGGGCGTTTACTGCCTTAATTTCACTTTGGTGCTTAGAAATGTGTTCTCGTTGGTTTATTTGTCATACATACTTCTGCATAGGTAGGTCCAGATATACATATCTGCAAGGTCTGGTCTCTACGAGCCCTGGCACCTCCTCCGATAGCTATCGGAGTCGGCGATCCACCTTGCATATAAGTATATCTTCCCTTAGTGTGCATTCGATAGTATGAGCATCAGTCTCATTAGCATTTTTTTCACTTTATATCTTATTATTATGGTTACATCATCATCAGCTGGTACAGTACAGTTATCAGCGCAGGTTAGTGAGTGTTTGTCACTCGATTTATTGTTTTTACATTTTATTAGTTCATCGTTGGTTCGGCATCGAGCTGGGGATTTGGGTCAGGTATCTGGTTTGGATTTTGAGTCTGGTACGGCTGGGTTTGAGTTTGGAGGTCGGTACACTTCAGTATTTGAGTATTTGGAGGAGAGTTCAGGGTTAGTTGGTCAGCAGTTGTTGGTTATATCGCCTAGTGCTAGGGATACTACTTTTATTTCATTTGTGGGGGAGCTTTATTAGCTCTCTTTTTTTTATTCTAAAGCTTTTACATCATTTTATTACTACACACTATTCTTCTGCATAGTTAGGTGCAGAGCTCTACATCTGCAAGGTCTGGCTCTGCGAGCCTGGCACTACGCTTGCAGCGTAGCGATCCACCTTGCATATGTATTTCTCTTCCCTAGTATAGCATCGATAGTATGAGTCATCATACACATTTTTCACTTTATTTATTATCAGTTATGCTTACATCAGTTTTATCATTAGGTCAGGTAGTTGCTACCTCGAGTATTCATTCTCTTATGGCATCAGATCTTTCGTTTCATACATTTATTTATACTTCTCTTATGAGACATGAGGATGGAGATTGGGGAGAGATTTGTGAGGAGGATTTTGAGAGTAATCAGGTAGCGCTGGTTAGTGGTCGTCGTATTCTTTCTGTTTATGAATGTGGGCCAGTTCATCAGGAGTATGGGCGCAATATTTATGTTATTACAGAGGCAGCCCGGTCAGCTACTACTGTCTTGTGGCCATGGGAGTATTAGTACTCTCATTTTTACATTCTGTATTGGGTGTTTAGTGCCTAAACACAATTTGGTGCAAAAAAGTGTCTTCTCGTTGGATTATTTACTTGTGGTGAGCATAGTCGAACCATCATAAACACTCCTGCATTTTCTTCATTTATTGACGTGAATGGAGTTATACTATAAGTTAGGGGTTCTTTTCAATATAGTCCAAAATATTAATCTAATACGAAATATGTTATTCAATATCATACGTAGATTTACGTAATAATCAAGTAAAATTACTAAAAATGAATAGTCAATTCATTTATACTCATGATTTTGTAGTATTTTAAAACCTATACTTAATATTCTCATTATGATATAGTATCTGTTAAGAATTATTAAAAAGAAATAATAGTAAAAGTTTGTTTTCAACTTATCAATGAGGATGAAATGATGACATTTTATGCTTGATAACTTCAATAAAAAAATAGTAAAATGATACATTCTTAATGCTAGTACCAATAATCCTTATTTATAATTCAGAAATTCAGTAATTCTTCTTACTAAAACACTTACATGGAGCAGAATGAAAAAATAATACAAGATCAAAAAGTTGAGATTGAAAAGTTAAATAGAATAATTACTTCTTATAAGAAAAATGATAACAGGTTTTCAAAATTGAAATATCTAGCATATTCTAGCTTTTCTACTTTATTGTTCGGAAAAGGTTTACTTAAAAGTATGAGAGAGTTCATTATTGACATTCCTAAGAAAGTAAATAAGGAAGCTTTATCTGATGTTTTAACTCATACAATTTGGAGGTTTTCAAGAATTGGGATGCTGGCCATTTTAATTGCATTGGCACCTATTATTATTTTAGGTATTCAAACCAAATTACTTTTAACTCAAAATAAGCAATTTTCTTATCAGAACATTTTATTTGAGTCGCAATTAAAACAAATGGATAAACAGAACGAGATAATTGATCTACAAACTAAAATTCTTCTTAGTCAAAACGTAAAACTCGACACACAGAATATGCTATCTTCTATTCAAACAGATTTATTTAAAAAACAAATACTACAATCAGATTTTCAAAACTCATTGTTCTCAAATCAAAATATCCTCTTACAGAATCAAAATGCAAAAATTGAGCAACAAATAGTTTTAACAGAAGCAGAAAGAAGAAGCTCTTTAATTTTCTTAATGAGTAATATTTTGGATAAACTTGACGAAGAATTGAAAAATAGTGCCGGTAGAGAAATAAGTGATGAATTGAGTGCTCGGATAATTGCTTTATCTAATGCATTTGAACCATATCATTTTTTTGATAACGGAAAAATAACGAGCAAACCATTAAGTCCAGAAAGAGGTCAATTATTAGTGGCTTTACTCTCAAGTAATATTAATGAAGATATTTTTATTGAGAAAATTAGCACCAAAGCCAATTTTTCGTATTCAAATTTGAAAAATGTCAAATTGCATTCTAAAAATTTAGATGGTTTTAATCTTGAATATTCAGATTTCGAAAACGCCGATTTTCAAGGAAGTAGTTTACAGATGACCAATTTGCGAAATTGCAATATTTCCAATGCGATTTTTCGAAATTGCGATTTTTCAGGAGCCAATTTATTAAATTCCACTTTAGATAGTACAGATCTTAGAGAATCAAATTTTGAAGGTGCATTTATCAAGAATATTTCTGCCGAAAATATTATTTGTTACTCTGATTGTTTTGAAAAAGCAGTTTCACACTAATCAAATTCTCTAATTATGAAATACTCAATAACCCTTTTCTATTTAATAGTGATACTTATCATTTCTGGCTGTATTAATATACCATTATCATACTCAATAAAATCGTCTGACGATAGAATTTTTGGATTGTGGAAACTTGTAAACGATCAAGATTCCAGTCAACAAATCATATGGGTGCAAGAACAATATGCCAAAAGTGCATATTATAACGTAATCGATTTTAATTTTCTAGGAGAATTAAAATCTGCAAAAGAAGGTTCAAAAATTTATTTTACTTCGATAGTAAACGTAGATACTTTCAATTTCATAAGCATAAGGGTCAGAGATGTTAATAGTAATTCTAAGAAAGAATACGAAACTTTTAAAATTAGATTCAAATCTTCAAATGAAATTGTACTTAATGCTATTAATTGGGATGCCTTAGCCAATAAAGCAAATATTTCCATATCAAATATTGATTCTCCAGAGAAACTACAAAAAATAGTTCATGACAACATTTTCATTTCTGAAATATTCGAAGCAGATTTAGTTTATAAGCGTTTTCAATTTGAAGAAGAGAAAAATGTAATTCTATTAGGTCGTGATCCAGTAAGAGATTATATAAAGAAGAATAAACCAGAAATTAAACTTGACAGTTCGATAACAATCAAAACCTTATATGAGATTTCAACTTCTTCTGAATATCAAAATTATTTGACTGAATTGCCGCTAAAAAGCCTCTATAAACAAGATAAGATTGGACGTTTTTTTGCGGAAAGAGAAATTGGTCAAAAAGGATATAATTTAAAATCCTTGAAAGCTAAAATTCAAGAATTTAAACAAACTTTCAAAGAAGATATTAGATTTCTTGATACTTTGAGTGGAAATCATATTGACATATCCGATTTCAATGGTGAATTTAACTGTGAATTTGAAAATGATTTGTTCATTAATTTAATAATGGTTGGAAAGCTATTAGAGCCTGGGAGCATTGATAATTTAAAAGAAGATTTTAAAAAACTTATTAGAATGGCGCCGATTATGGCCCGTCAACTTTCTTTAAGAGATTTAGGATTTAAATTTTTATTTAATGAAAATAAGACTGGAATCTTTTCATCAAATTTTGGAGAAGAAATTAAGTTCATATGGGATTACAAAAAGGATAAAGAAGTCATCTGTTTGCTTCTTCTAGGAAGTGAATTTGACCTAATTCCAAGTGTCCCATTAGTGATAGAAAAAATTAATGAAGGTTTATATGCAGGCTATTCTTGTGTTCTATATGATACTGCAGAAGAGTGTATTCCATTTTTTTTGATTAGAAAAATAAGATGATGAGAATAGACATATTTACTCAGCTCTAAATATAAAAAGATAAAATTGTTCACTGAACAAAATGACCGCAATGAATTTCAAACAGTCGTATCTCGTCATTAAGTTAATTCTTAGATGATTTAGCTTAATGAGGTCTGAATGGTTTTTATACAATATAGGTTCTGAAAAGGCTATTATTTTTTCAATATATCAATGTTGTTCAATTCATCAGGTGTATGGTCAGAACGTCTATGTCATTTGTCATTACTTAGGCGTATCGATCTGCTACTACCCTATTGTAGCCATGGGAGTATTAGTACTATCATTTTTATCTTTGGTCACTATCGATTAATTAGAATCCGAGAATATATTGACACCTTGTTTCTTGGACGTCTACTTTAAATCTGGCGGTTCGGTTGGTTTATTTGTCATACATACTTCTGCATAGTTAGGTCCAGATATTCATATTTGCAAGGTCTGGTCTCTGCGAGCCCTGGCACCTCCTTCGTCGGCGATCCACCTTGCATATAAGTATATCTTCCCTGGTATAGCATCGATAGTATGAGCATCAGTCTCACCAGTATTTTTTCACTTAGTTATTTCATTATTATAGTTACATCATCATCAGTTGGTACAGTTCAGTTATCAGCGCAGGTTAGTGAGTGTTTGTCACTTGATTTATTGTTTTTACATTTTATTAGTTCATCGTTGGTTCGGCATAGAGCGGGAGATGTGGGTCAGGATTATGGTTCAGGTTTTGAGTCAGGGTTTGCTGGCTTCGAGTTTGGTGGTTGGTATTCTTCGGTATTTGAGTATGAGGATTGGGATTCTGGGTTGTATGGTCAGCAGTTATTGGTTATTTTGCCTAGTGCTAGGGATACTACTTTTGTTTCATTTGTGGGGGAGCTGTTTTAGCTCTTTTTTTTATTCTATCCTGACTTATTTGACTTTTATATATTTGTTAGATATTGACTAGCAGGACAATATGTCAGCTAAACTACAATTTCACCCTACAACTATGACATGATCTGTATCAAATCCGAGACCATTTGACAGTAATTTGGTATGGATCATTATTTGTATAAGTGTTGAACAAATCAATTACTTAAAAATGAATATATCCATTTTATTAAAAGTATTTTTTGCACTCATCTCTCTTATCTGGGCGTTATATTTTGCTAGCGAAGGGTTCAAATTTGAATTATATGGAATTGCTTTGGGCTTTACTTTTTCTCTTATCGTCGATGGATTAGTTTGGTTAAATGCATATTGGGTTTTCTTAAAATTATATGTGAATTGCATTATTAATCCGTCAAAGAGAGTTCGTTTGTCAATGGCATATCTTTATAGAATTCAACACAAAGGACTATTTCTATTGGTAAAGAATAGTAGGTTTGAACTCACAAAATATCAGCCAGTTGGAGGTGTCTATAAATATTTCAATGACGAAGTAAGTCATCTTTTTAATGAGCTAACTCTATTTGAAGATAGCGACATAGCAAATGATGAAATTTCCAAATTTGATCTGAGATTAAGAATGACTAAAAGAAAGCATTTAAAGTCGTTTTTAAATTGGTTTTTTAGCTACAAGAATCGAGAAGTGTCACCTTGGAGAGAATTTTATGAAGAGCTAATTGAAGATGAAATTCTTACCTCTTCTAATTTTAAGTATATCAATTATGAATTAGTAAGCCAACATATTGAGCCTATTCATGAAGATCAACATCATAATAAGATTGATACATTTAAATATGTTGATGTATTTAAACCAAAATATATAAACAGTATTCAAAAAGAAGAAATGACCAATTTGCAAAATGAAGTCAGCGATAAATATATATGGGTTACAGAAGATGAAATACACGCTAAGCAAAGCAAATCTGGACATCTAATTGCACCACATACATATAAGATATTAACCAATAAAAACTTAAAAAGATGATATATTTTCAAGACAAAAGGACACAGTTAGATAGTATACTTGATCAAATGGCTGCTGACATTCAGTTAAACCAGACAAGATATGAAAAGATGGTTACCTCTTATGAAGCAGTAAGAAAATGCATTGAGGGTGATGAAGATTTTTTTCAACCATATAACTATGAAGTATATCCGCACGGTTCAGTTAGGATTTTGACTTCAATAAAACCAATACAAAAAGAAGAATTCGATCTAGATATAGTTTTACACTTTACAAATGAAAATATTACTCATAGCCCACTAAAGATTTATAATGAACTTAAAAGAGTCCTTCAAAATAGTCCAGTTTACAAGGATATGGTGGATCTTAAAAGTAGATGTATAAGACTTAATTATTCAGGTGATTTTCATATGGACATAATGCCTGGTGTTCAACTTCATAGGCATGATGAAAATAAAATTAAGATTCCAGACAGAACTTTAGGAAAATGGGTAAGTAGTAACCCCAGAGGATATGCAGATTGGTTTCTAGCTAAAGCTAATTTGGTTCAAATGAGTTTGCTCGAAAAAGCTATGCGAGCAGAAGAAATACAAATTGATGATTTCAGGAAAAAGAAACCGTTGCAGAGAGCAGTACAATTAATAAAGAGGTATCGTGATATTTATTTTGAATCGGATCCTACATATAAGCCTAGAAGTGTTATTCTAACTACAATAGCTGGTCAGTTTTACGAAGGAAATGAAAGCATTTATGATTCTATAAACAACATTGTAAATAACATCAAGTCAAATATAAATGGGATAGAACGTATAAAAGTATTTAATCCAGTTAATCCAGAAGAAGAATTTACCGATAAGTGGGAAAAAGAACCAAAATACGAGCAAGCCTTTAAAAATTTTATTATTCATCTTGATAAGGAATGGAGTAAGTTGAGAGAAGAGCATGGGTTAATAACTGAAGGTAATATCATGAAGGGCTTATTTGGGGAAGATTTATATAAAAGAGCCAAGGAAAAAGAATCTATAATTCTTGAAAGCATTAGATCAAAGCAAAATCTTTTTACAGAACGATCAACAGGTTTACTAACATCAACTTCTTCTTCGACAACATCGAAAATAAAGGAGAATACTTTTTATGGCTCATGAAAAAAGGAGGTAAAATTCTAACAATTTCTGAACAATTAAGAGAAATAAAATTTAGTTATCCTAAATTCAATAGCCGATTTAGAATAAATGAAATTATTATTGAAGGCGATGCTCGTCCTACTCCAAGAAGCCTTAATTATTCTTTCAAATTAGAGTACAGCATTAAAGGTGGACCTCGTGTGTACATTTTAAGTCCGCCTTTAATTAGGAATGGAAAGAATGAAAAAATTCCACACATGTATGAGCAAAAGAGACTTTGTTTATATTTCCCAAAGTATCAGGAATTTACTTCTCGAAAATATTTAGCAGAAACAATAATTCCGTGGATTTCACTATGGCTTTATTATTACGAAACATGGCATCAAACAGGAAAATGGCTAGGAGGAGGTATTCATCCAACTAAAAGTAAAAGACCAAATTTATGACATTTATTAATAAAGTTCTGAAAGGTGGAGCAATAGCGGGATTTTCACATTGTGCCTTAAAATATTTAGAATATTTGTCCTCCGATAATTCAACATCCATTGATTTTGATTATCAAAGATTCTATAATTTTATTAAAATTGGAATGGTTTCTGGGGCTGCCTATTCATTGATCTCAAATAAGCAAGACAAATTCTCTAGTTCATGTAATAAAGAAATTGATTCCATTTTATCTCAGAAAGCAGACTCTTTAACTGTAAATACAAATTCAAGTAAATTCAAGGCTCATATTAAATTAAGAGATGAGATAGCTACAAATATTGAAAATGAATTCCATTGCTGTTTAATAAAAAAACCTATTAATATTGGTTCCTTGGAAAAAGGTACTGCGATATCGTCTTCTTATGATGCAGATTTAGCGTTGACTTTTGATCATCACTCATTTTCGACCTTAAAAGAAATGCATTTTTCTGTACATGCTTTGCTAAAAAGATCTTTTGGTAACCTGTACAATATTATTATCAAATCACGGGGAATAACTATTTATAAAAAGAATGACATGACAAAAGTAGATGTTATTTTTGGTCGTCAAATGCCCAACTTAGAAAATGAATCCTCAGAAGTAAACTTATATAAATCTTATTGCGATAAAAAGAAATGTTCATCAAGAATAAAGACCAATTTTGATATGCAAAATCAAGTTTTGTATGATACTAAAATCAATATTGATAATATAAAGTTATTGAGAAGTTATTTGTTCAAAAAGAAAGTAAAATTCCCCTCATATATAATTGAGCATTGCTCAAATACATCACTTGAGAAAAGTTCTTCAAATTCTCCAACAGAGTTATTTATTCGTTCTCTTAAAAAGTTATCAAGTCTGCTTAATCAAAAAAAAATAACTGATAGTCTAAATCAAAATAACAATCTTTTGGAAGGTATTCCTAGACCTTTAAAAACCAGAGTAAGCAAATTAATTTTGGCCGATATTAAAAATATTCAACTTGAATCCGAGGAATTGATTACCCTTATTTAATCACACTAGTCTTCTGCATAGTTAGGTGCAGAGCTCTACATCTGCAAGGTCTGGCTCTGCGAGCCTGGCACTACGCTTGCAGCGTAGCGATCCACCTTGTATATGTATATCTCTTCCCTAGTATAGCATCGATAGTATGAGTCATCATATACATTTTTCACTTTATATATTATCAGTTATGCTTACATCAGTTTTTTCACTTGGTCAGGTAGTTGCTACCTCGAGTATTCATTCTCTTATGGCATCAGATCTTTCGTTTCATACATTTATTTATACTTCTCTTGTGAGACATGAGGATGGAGATTGGGGAGAGATTTGTGAAGAGGATTTTGAGAGTAATCAGGCAGCTCTCGTTAGTGGTCGGCGTGTCTTTTCTGTTTATGAGTGTGGACCAGGTCATCTAGAGTATGGGCATAAGATTTATGTGATTACTGAGTCGGATCGATCAGCTACTACAGTGTTGTGGCCTTGGGAGTATTAGATCACTTATCTTTTATTCGGAGTGACTTGATTTTGGAAAAAATCTTCTGCAGGATTCATTTCTCATCAGAAATGTAAGTGTGAAAATCGTGGATCTACAAATTTGAAGTAAGTGATAACATTTTGAATTAAAATCATTCGTTGAAATAATTTCAATTCTGTTTAAATTTGAATAACGTGCCTTTACAACTTCTAAATCTTCACTATTGCTTAGAAAGAAGTAATTGTGCTCAATTGCATCTCTCCATGTTTTATATTCTCTAAAATTGCCTTGCTTATTTTGATGATCTAGTTCATAAGCTAAACTTTCAATAGCCATCAAATATGGCTTTGATCCTATGTCAACTTTATTCTTAAGATAGTCAAAAGCATCATGGAAATACACTCCTCGGCTTTCTACATCATCAAAAATCGAGAAAAGAGATACGGCTACTCTATCCAAAATACTATAAGCCTGTTTGAATGATGATATAAGCATTCTGTTCTTTGTGTTTAATTCAACATATCCACCTCTGATACGATTCTTCACAGATTTCGAGTTTTGAACATTAACTTCTTTTTGAGAATTATACAAAGCAAGTCTTGCTTCAGCAAAATCAAACTTTAAGTGTTCTATTAATAACTGTAAATCATAGAGCCATTTCTTATGTGTGTGTTTATGTCCTGTCCTAACGTATAAGTCGTCTCTTTTTGCAAGGGAACAGTTACAATAAATTGAGTGCTCATTAAGTGCTAAGTATTTTTGAAGTGTCCATTTTTGATAAGCACTTATTTTAATTGGTTTTTCTTGATCAAGATGCTTTTCAGTTTTGCTCTTTTCTTCAATTATACTGACTTGGGTGTCACCTAAAAGAGCTGCATATTCAGACATGAGTTTAGATACCGATTCTATGTTCTTTGCACCCAAGTCTGAAAACTTAAGTGCGTTAAAGCAATTTTGTATTATATATGAAGACACTTTATAATGTGGTGTAGCATGCGAATTCTTAACATATGCATCAGTGGCAACAGCCTTAAGCAGAAATGAAGTGAATGACGAATCTATATCAGGAAGAAATGAAATATAATATTCGATCTCTACCCACCTATTCATTTCAATTGAAATATGAGCTAGATCAATAATTATATATTTTCTTATCAGTTCGCTCTTCAAACGGTCTTCAATAATACCCGTTCTAAAGCATTTTTGATAAATACTATGGGCAGGAACTAGATAAGTTTTAAACGACTTATAAGAGTCAAAATGGATTCGTTTATCTTGACTCTTAATCTTTCGTACTCTATATTGATAAAAGTAGTTCCGAGCTCTTCTAAACGTAGTTTCATATTCTGAACCGTCAATAAGAATATTCATATCTATCTGTCTAAAGTATCCTTCAGCCATATCCAAGAATGAGAGATTAAGGTCCGATACACCTAGTTCATTATATACATGGGCTAAATGATCTAGAATTATTGTTTTTACTTGATGATCTTGCTCAATCAATAGTTTTTCTTCTAGTAAAATCAATTTACTTTCAACATATAAAACATCATTAATTTTTGATAAGCAATCTTTCTTTAGCTCCTGACAATAATTGATAGCCTCATTTAGATATTTTAAATATTTCATATTCTGATTGATTTAGATTAAATATAAGTATTTGCTTCGTTACCATATGAACGTTTTGTGTATCTTTATATCATAACCTTTGATCCTTTCAGGATCATAAGTCGACATAAAATGTTTGGGTCACCACTGGGTCAGAAGAGATTCAAAATGATCTAATAAGTTGATATACAGTACACAAAAGATATATAGACAAATCCTGCCGGGATCACTAGAAAATAAAAAGCCAGTCAATTTATTGACTGGCTTTTTTACTTTAAGGAATTCACCAAACTTGCTTGAATGTATAGAATAAAGTAAAAAAAGACAAGCCGTACGCAAGCATGCTAGCTTATGATTTTGAAAATGATACCCAAAAGACTTGGTGAAGATTCTAATATATTAAAGATAGATATAAATTTTCTATGGCTGGTGACATGTTTTCCATGATCTATACTTTGACTGATGTATGAGACCCTACATGAAACGGTAGGAAAAAGAAGGTAAACAAGTAGAAATATTACGATAAATGATGTGTCTTTCCCTGATATATATCAAGCTTTCAAATTAGCATTTAAAACTTTTATTCCAATGATGCTAAATTTAATTCTTCAATATCTTTTGTGTGGTGAATTAACAGTAAAGAAAAATTAGAAAGTTAAAATCTGCCTATAATAGTTAACTTTCCTACTTAGCTAGAAACAAAAGTATATCAAAACTACGAAGACGACAAAACAACACTATATTAGATTCTCATTAAAATTTATCAACTAATTTTTTCATTTTTAGTGATTTTAGTTTGAGGATTAAATGACACTTTAATACACTCTTAACATGTTTAAATTTTTTCCTTATTTGTATTCTAGTTGTTTTAATAAGATTATCTTTAAAGTGGTATTTTGTTGTCTCTCATTCATCTATATTTCATCGGAATTAACTGCACAGGAAATATCTAACTTGCCCAGACTATCACCATCTTATTCTGAAGATTTCAGTGATTACAATTCTTTTCCTTCAATGTGTATTTCGGATGTACATTTTGATAATAATGGAAAACTTTGGTTACAAGTTTGTTCTGCAGGAAGAGTGACTAATGCTATACATTTATTTCAATTTGATGGTTATGACTTCAGATTGGTAAAAGAACCCCTTGATCAACTTAATAATAATGCAAAGTTTGTAGACTTATATCAAGGTAATAAATTGGTTGGATTTGTTGATAATCAAGATGGAATACGCAATCAGCTTTTCTTTTTTGACCTCCAAATTGATCAACTTCAAACCTATTCATATGAAGATAAGGGTGTCATACGCGATCTTAGAATTTCTGAAGATGAAAGAATGTTTTTAATATTTGAAAGAGATCAAAAATGGATTTCTTATGAATGGCTAGATGGAGAATTGATTGAACAATTTAATTTAAGTAATTTTTATTCTTCAACTGACAGTTCAATTAATTATTCTCTCCACTTTCTGTTTCAAGATGAAAAGTCCTGCTGGTTCAGAAGTCTTAATAATAAGAAACAAAATAACAATCAAAATCTAAACCTAGTGATCAATAAAACTGGAGAAATCAAAACATTTCATACCAGTGATTTTGAGGACTATGACAAGGATAAAAAAGATAGAGGATTCCGAAAAGAGTTTCAGCTGCTTTATGCGGATGAATTATATGCGTCTCTTTCTTTAGATAGAAAAGCTTGGAAATTATATTACTTGAATGCTCAGGGCAATCGTTTTTTGAAAGTAAACTGGGTGCCAGAGGACTGGGCATCCAATGGTGTTTTTAAAGATAATTCAGGAAATATTGTATTTCTATTCATGGATGCTGGAGGTCAATATCAAGCAATTTTACAGGATATAGATGGCAAGAAATTTAACTACTCTGATTTTTTCTCAACTTATACTAACTTCGGAATATCTAAAGTAAACAGTAACGATTTTAAAAAACAGATAATAATTTGTAGTAGTAAAGGGATTTCTTTGCACAAAGTAAAAGCTTCGGAAGCTATCCAACAATTTTTGATTTCACATTCGATTCGAGCTATGGTTGAAATGCCTGATCAACAATTTATCGTATTGACCCAAAGAGCAGGTACTTATTTTCGTATCGATAGCAAGACTGGTAAAGTAAGCCCTGAACATATTGCAGACTGTAATTTTGGATGGACTACTCTTATTCCAGATTCGAAAGGAAACATTTGGACCTATGACACAAATAATATCATAAAGTACAATCCCAATTCAAAAACTTGTGAATCATATGCTTTTCCAGGTATCAATATTCGATTGTTTACTTTCATAGACGATAATGAAATTGCAATAATAGATGGCGACAACAGATTATCCATATTTAATATACATTCCAAGAGTTCACACCCTTTTATGGAAGGCAGTGAACACAAAAGGTTTCCTGGATTTATTAATGATATTTTGTATGGGCAGAATGGATGGCTCTGGATTGGTGGAAGTAATGGCTTATTTAAGATAGATTTGAAAAATTACACTTCTGAGGAAGTAAGTAAAAATGAAGGCTTTCTCGATTCCAGGATAATTTGTCTAAATGAGGATAGAAATGGAAGATTATGGATAGGAACTGCTTTAGCGGGCCTACATATTTTTGACCCTTTGTCCAAAGACCTTAAAATAATAAATAATAAAGACGGATTGATCAATAATACTATAGCTCACATTATTGAAGATGATGAAGGGTTATATTGGTTAGGTACTTATAATGGAATATCTGTTGTTTCATCTGAAGGAGAACTGATTACAAATATTGCTTTGGAAGATGGTCTGGTAGAAAGGGAACACAATCGGTATTCAAATTTGAAAGCGAAGGATGGGAAACTACTGATGGGTACTGTCAATGGGTTAAACATAATTGATCCGAAAAATCTAAAAGAACAAATTCTTCAATTTGAAGAACCATTGGTTTATTTGACACAGATTGAGTATTATGATCAAAAAAGTGACAAACAATTCACTCAAAATTTCGGATTGAATCATTTGGAACCTATACATTTATCTGCCTCTGGAAGAAATCTCAATTTAACTTTTGCAAGTTCAGAATATTTTAATTTGGATGAAAATCAATTCGCATTTATGTTGGAAGGTGTAGATGATGACTGGACTTATATAGGAAATCAACGCCGATTGAATCTAACTAACCTACCTGCTGGCAATTATAACATGTTGATTAAAAGCAGTAACGGTCTTGGAAAGTGGTCTAAAAAGCCAGTACGTATTTCAATACAGGCAGATGCATATTTTTATAAACAACCTTGGTTTTATTTTCTTATCATTCTTTTCTTGGGGGGAATTGCATTTCTATGGATATTTCGATTGCGTCAAGCAGTTCAAAATGCCACTCAAGAGATCCAGAAAGATAAAGCTATTATTGAGAAACAGACTAAAAAACTATTGGAACTAGACAAAGCCAAATCTCAATTTTTCACCAATATCTCTCATGAATTTCGCACCCCTCTAACTATCATTTCTGGAATGATCGATCAAGTAATGTCCAAACCTGACCTGTGGCTCAAAAAGGGAGGGGATATGATCAAACAAAATGCTGCCAATCTTCTAAGCTTAGTAAACCAAATATTAGATTTACGAAAGCTCGAGTCTAAAAACATGGAACTCAATCTCATACAGGGAGATGTGATTCAATACCTACGATATATAACTGAATCATACAAAACATTTGCAGAAAGTAAAGGAATCCAATTGCACTTCTTATCAGAGTCCACAAGTCTTATAATGGATTACGATCCCGACAAATTACTCAGGGTCATATCCAATTTGCTTTCCAATGCCATTAAGTTTTCAGCAGACAAGGGCAATATCTATTTCCAATTGTATCATGAAGTAAAAGACAATAATCAATTTTTACAAATTAAGATTAAAGATTCGGGTTCTGGGATTGCTGAAGATCAATTAGAAGAAATTTTTAATCGCTTTTATCAAGTTGATAGTTCTCTTACACGGAAAGGAGAAGGAACTGGTATTGGTCTGGCTTTGACCAAAGAGCTTGTTCATTTAATGAAAGGTGAGATTTTTGTGGAGAGCACCTTAGGTACAGGTACTACCTTTAAAATTAAATTGCCAGTAACAAGGCTTTCTTCAGTTGGAGAAGAGTTTGCTGTACTACCTATTGAAGAATCAATCACAGATTCTACTTTAGTTTCAAAAGAGCATCCTCAATCTTCTGTGCTTCCCAAACTTTTAATCGTAGAAGATAACCCTGATGTTTCTCAGTTTCTTATTGCATGCCTTCAGGATGAGTACCAATTGTCCCTTGCCGCAAACGGTCAAGAAGGGATTGACATTGCTATTGACCAAATTCCCGACCTCATTATTAGTGATGTGATGATGCCAATAAAGGACGGCTTCGAATTATGTGATACATTAAAGCAAGATGAAATAACCAGTCATATCCCAATCATATTATTAACTGCCAAAGCTGACCTCGACTCTAAGATCGTCGGATTAGAACGTGGGGCAGATGCATATCTAAATAAGCCATTTGAGCAATCGGAGTTATTAGTCCGAATAAAAAAATTGCTTGAGTTAAGAAAAAGTCTTCAGCAACGTTATCTATCTATGGATTTTGTTCAGACAAAACAAGATCTTCCTACCAATCAAGAAGATGTGTTTTTGAATAAAATAAAAGAATTAGTCGAAGAAAACATATCTGATGATAGTTTTGGTAATGTTCAGCTGGCTCATAAAATGAATTTGAGTGAATCACAATTGTATCGTAAAATTAAAGCATTAACGGATAAGTCTACGGCTATTTTTATCCGGAGTATACGGCTGCATAAAGCTAAAATACTTTTGAAAAACACTGATCTTACTATTTCTGAAATAGCCTACGACGTCGGATTTTCAGATCCAGCCTATTTTTCCCGTTCATTTTCCAAAGAATTCGGCCAAGCTCCAAACACAATGCGCAAATAGCTGATTTTCAAACTTTTGTCTATTTTTATTTTTGTCGAAATGCAAGAATAGTCCAAGAATTTTATACTGCTTACAAGTATAATACAATACATTGAATAAATACTACAAGGTAAAAGTGGCTTCTGTCTTCATATTTGCATCATCAATCATTAATTAATCATTTTCAAAATGAAATATAACAACCAAGTGATGATGTTGGAAGAATACAAAACAAAAATAACCAGTGCCGCTGACAGAAGACGACAGCAGATAATATCTGAAATCTTAATTCCATTTACAAAATCCTTTATACAACAAATGCCAATAAAAAAAGGCATGCATGGCTTGGATCTGGGATGCGGTACCGGAGTCACTACTATGATCCTAAAAAACTTTTTAGGTTCAGAAGGAGTAATCACTGGAATGGATTCAAATGCTTTTCTCATAAACATAGCGAGAGAAAAAAATCAACAAAATGAGATGTCCAATATCAACTATAAGCTTCAAAATATTTTGGAATGGAAAGATGATCAGACTTACGACTTTATTTATAGTGGCCTCTTTTTTAATAGGGTCAGCAATCCTGCTTATGCATTAAGACAAGTATACAACAGTTTGACACCAGGTGGTTTTGCAATGGTAGAGGATTTGGATTTTACTCAGTTTCAATGTTTCCCCAATTGCTATGCATTTGATCAATTTGTAGATTTTTATACTACCATCAAAAAAATGCAGGGTACTGATGCAAATATTGGTAAACGTTTAGGTCAATTATTTAGCCAAGCCGGATTTGAAAAAGTGCAAGAACGAATGGTTCCTCCAAAATTTTTGAAAAATTCTAATAAACACATTGCTTCATTGACATTAGAAAGTATAAGGCCACTACTCCTGAAAGAAAAATTGACAACACCTACAGAATTAATGGCTTTGATTTTCGAACTCCAAGAATTTGAAAATCAAAAAAGTACAATGATTTCCCTGCCCGGTGTTTATCAAGTATTCGGATATCGTAATTAATAATTGAATACAAATTCAAATATCATAAAATATCATCATGAGAATTAATAATCATATAACAGTAAACTTCAATTTAGTATACCTAGGATTTATCATTAACAGACTACTGTGATCTTCATTTTTAAATACATAAAACAATTTTCAACCAGCAAACTAAATTTTACAAAAATGAAAAGTTATTCAAACTATATACTTGCCATATTTCTTTTTTGGGGATATACAATTAATTGCCAAAATATTACATATGAATTTTCCAATGCCCAAATCACAAATGTTGGAGCTAATGACTCGTACGAAGTTGATGTAATGATCTCGAGTACAACTGATTTCAAATTAGGATCCGGGCAATTGTATTTTGATTACAACCCTCTGGCATTTGGAAATAGCATAGAAACAAATGGAATGGTAACAATCACAACCACCGGCCATACACTAGGAGAAACCTCAGGCCCATTTGGTATCTATACCAGCTTTATAACCAACGACAATACATCTTCCAGACTATCATTTTCCTGGCAACAAGCACTATCGTCAGGCTGTATATCTACTAATAATGCAACTGGAGTACCTACCTCAATTTTTCATCTACGGATAGATTTTATAGCAGGAGGATCTTCTGTTGATCCAGAGGTATGTTTTACATCAGTACCTCCATTTGATGATCAGACTTTTACTGCGTGTGGACCAGAAGCCACCTGTACTTTCCCTGATTGTGTAGATTCACCTGGAATGCAATTGACAGACGATAATTTTGATTGTTCAGCCTACCTTCCTTTACCCCTTCCTATAATCATGTCATTTTTTACTGCAAGATTAAAAAATGAAAAAGAAGTAGAACTTGACTGGGAGACTGAAGTGGAAATAAATAATGATTACTTCCAAATTGAACGCTCACAAGATGGGTATACATTTGAAAACATAGGAGAAGTCAGTGGGGCCGGAAGTACAAGCCGACGGAGTTCATATCAATACCTGGATTTTGAACCTAACAAGGGAATCAATTACTACCGATTAAAACAAGTAGATTATGACGGTACCTATGAGTATTCAGAAATAAGAGCCGTAGAAGTAGATGTAGATGTAAACCTAGGAGAGGTCTCAGTTTACCCAAATCCAGCAAGTGAATTCATTACTGTTTCCTTAGAAAAAACTCCGATTCGAGGAGTTATCCTACTAATAAATGGAATGGGACAAGCTGTAATAAGTCAAGCTTTAGAGGAAGGATCAACAACTTATACGTTACAAGTCGATCATTTGCCAAAGGGAATTTATTGGATAAGGATAGGAGGAGATACTCCTGAATTTACATCTAAAGTAGTAATACAATAGTTCTTTAAACTTAATTGTGACTATCAAATAATAAAATCTTTCTTAAAAAAAATATTATGAAAAGCATAATTCATACAATTGCAAACTTCAAGTTAGCTCCCCGACATTTCAAATCCATTTGCTTAATCCTATTAATGGGGATGGCAATATCTAGCCACGGCCAGGGAGTAAAAATTTGGACAGGTTCCGTAAATTTCGATTGGAACAATGCAGCCAACTGGGCCCAGGGATCAGTTCCCGGTGCTCTTGACCAAGTGATCATTCCTTCCAACGCAACCAATGATGCAACCATATTCAACGGCAGTACCGTAACTCTAAGGCAAATAACAATCGAAAGTGGTGTAGGATTAAACCTCGATGCCAATTCCATTTTGAATATAGAATTCCCTCTTACATATGCTATCCTCAATGAAGGATCAATACTCAATGGAGGAA
>Ga0256847_1000042_pt1 | contig 83305 bp, 67 predicted proteins | sample TeddybearmetaG_FD_189099 | JGI IMG/M metagenome (GOLD analysis project Ga0256847, IMG submission 189099) | Hydrothermal vent microbial communities from East Pacific Rise, Pacific Ocean - Teddybear | ecosystem: Environmental > Aquatic > Marine > Hydrothermal vents | place: Pacific Ocean: East... | reverse complement strand
TAGATCCAGGTACATGGAATGGAGGAACTATTGACGGTGTACTACTTCAAGGTGGTGATACTGGTGAGAACTTCCTTTTACCAGCCATCTATTGGACAGTGAAATATCTAGATCCAAGCGCATAAATAACTATTCGAAATAGATTTATAAAAACCATCCCGTTTCGGGATGGTTTTTTACTTTTGCACTATGACTAAAGAAGACCTAATATTTGGTGTTTATCCTGTACTCGAAGCTATCAAGTCCGATGTACAAATACACAAGCTATTCGTACAAAAAGGAACCACCAATCCAAAGTTAAACGAAATTGTAGACCTACTTGAAAACAGCGATGTCTCTATTAGCTTTGTTCCTCAGGAAAAACTAGACAAACTTACTCGTTCCAACCATCAGGGTGTCGTAGCACTCTCCTCCCCTGTTTCATTCTATAGTATTGAACAAGTGGTAGAGCAAGCTCTTGAAAAAAGCAAAACACCCTTATTTTTGGTTTTAGATCAAATAAGTGATGTGCGTAACTTTGGTGCTATAATTCGTACTGCCGATTGCACCAATGTAGATGCCATTATTATTCAGAAAAAAGGAGGGGCACCTGTAAGTGGTGACACCGTTAAGACTTCTGCCGGTGCTATTTTTAAAATTCCAATCTGTAAAGTTGATCACATAAAAGATGCTATCTTTTATTTACAAGGATCCGACATTAAGGTCGTTGCAGCCACTGAAAAGACGGACCATAGTATCTATGACCTAGACCTAAAAACACCGCTGGCCATTGTTATGGGTTCTGAAGGTAAAGGTGTATCAAAATCGATCTTGAGCTTAGTTGATGAAAAAGGGGCACTACCTCTATTAGGAGCAATTAATTCCTTAAATGTATCTGTGGCCTGTGGAGCCTTTTTATACGAAGTAATACGGCAAAGGAGTCTCTAGGAATCTTTATCTTTTGGTTTCTTATTAAAAATATATCGAACAGTTATAGAAGGTTCTGATACACTTATTTCAGAAGGCCCTTTTAGTTCTTCTTCCTCTGGTAATGTTTCAATAAAATTACCGTCCTCATCGAAATGCTGTAAAAATGGATCCTCTTCTGGCTTATAATCCTCTTGCTCCCAAGCGTATTTTTTATTTTCTATAGTCTGTTGTTTCAGCAAAAAAGCCAAAACCACCCCAACCATGAATCCAGATAAATGTCCTTCCCATGATATTTTAGGGTCAATTGGAAACAAATACCAAAGCAAACCACCATACAGAAACACGACAATCATCGAAATAGCTATTAATTGGTATCGCCTTGAAATAATTCCTTTGAAAAATAAAAATGCCACAAGCATATAGACTACTCCACTAGCGCCAATGTGCATCGCCGGTCTAGCTATTATCCACGTTAGCAAGCCTGTTAACAAGGTACCCCACAACAAGACCTTCCAACGTAAATTTCTGTAGAAATAAAACAAAGCTGCGCTCAAAGCAAAAAGTGGAATGGAATTATTAAAGAGATGCTTCAAACTTCCATGGATAAACGGGGCAAATAAAATTCCTTTCAGACCTTCTGCTTTCATGGGGTAAATCCCCCAACGGGTGAATTTAAAATCAAATCGTAATTCAATCCAAAAAGCAATCCAAATGAGCATCACGAACAAAAGTGGATATAGTATAATATCCGGCGAATAATAAAGAGTCTTCTTTTGATTCATAGGTAACTTAGGTCAAAAAACAATCCTAACTGACAATTTATGATAAATTGTCAGTAAAATCATGTTTTTATTATCGTAATTTTGCCCTTATGAGCGTTCCATTGGCAGAAAGAATACGTCCCAAAACACTTGAAGAATATTTAAGTCAGCAGCATTTGCTAGGATCAAAAGGTGCCCTTACCGCCCAATTGGATTCGGGCATGATCTCTTCAATGATATTTTGGGGACCTCCGGGGACTGGAAAAACCACTTTAGCCAATATTATAGCTTCCACATCGGGACGACCATTTTATACGCTTAGCGCCATTGATAGTGGTGTTGCTGCCGTACGTGCCGTAATTGACAAGGCAAAAAAGAGCGATGATCTCTTTTCTACCAAAAATCCGATCTTATTTATTGACGAAATTCATCGCTTCAGCAAGTCACAACAAGATTCTCTCTTAGGCGCTGTAGAGAAAGGATGGATCACACTTATTGGTGCGACCACGGAAAACCCTAGTTTCGAGGTAATCCCTGCTCTTTTATCCCGGTGTCAGGTGTATATCCTCAAACCGTTTACAAAACTAGATCTGGAAACACTACTAAAGCGGGCACTTAAGAAAGATGAGACGTTGTCTAAAAAGAAAGTAACCTTAAAAGAAACGGAAGCACTTATTCGTTTGTCGGGTGGTGATGCAAGGAAACTTCTAAACATCCTGGAGCTGGTCGTTCTCTCCGAAACTACGCAAAAGGTTGTCATAACCAACGAAATGGTAAGCCAAAAGGTTCAAAAAAATACGGTACTCTACGATAAAACAGGAGACCAGCACTATGACATAATTTCTGCTTTTATTAAATCCATTCGAGGAAGCGATCCAAATGGAGCTGTCTATTGGTTGGCTAGAATGATTGAAGGCGGTGAAGATATCAAGTTTATAGCGAGACGATTGGTCATAGCTGCTTCAGAAGATATTGGTATGGCTAATCCAACCGCTCTTGTATTGGCTAATGCCACTTTTAGTGCCGTAACAACTATTGGGTATCCAGAGGCTCGCATCATTTTAAGTCAGTGTACCGTCTATTTGGCAACCTCGGCAAAAAGTAATGCATCTTATTTAGCGATTAAAGAGGCTCAGCAGCTTGTAAAGCAGACTGGAGACCTGTCTGTTCCATTATCTATTAGAAACGCTCCCACGAAGCTTATGAAAGAGCTAGGATATGGAGATGATTACCAATATGCGCATGATTATGAGGGGAATTTTGTGCCGCATGAATTTTTACCTGAAGAAATAAAGGGAACAACTTTTTATAAACCTGGTCAAAATAGCAGGGAATCTAATTTAAAAAAATACTTAGGAAGTCTTTGGGGAAGTAAATACGACTATTAGTTCTGCTTGGTAAATACTATTTTCTGAAAAGAAGTTTCAATGATTAGATTCTCATCGCCATCAAAATAGCCAGGGAACTTATTGCCTGCGGTATCCGTGAATTGCAACGACTTTCCTTCTTTAACCAACAAGGTTCCCTTCAATTTGTTTTCACCATTCAATTTTTCGTATAACGTATATCCGCTTTTTGTATTCTTCAAGGCAAAACTTACTCCATTACTTTCATAGAGTGCTTCCTTTGTGGTAACCTCAACAAGTACTTCCTCCACAACGGCTACAGTAGCTACATCTTTCGCTTTAGCTGAAATTACTTCACCTTCTTCGACTGGACTAACAGTCACCGTTTCTTTTGGCGCTTGTTCTTTTTCAACGACGACATCACTTTCACTAAAAATAATAGGGTCCTTTTGCTGAATTCCTAGCGCATCAATACTAATAAAGGCGTCTCTTAATGCCGCAGTATACGTCTTGTTATATGCTTTCAATTTACTTGTACCCACCTCACTTCTATAAACTTCAACACCATTACAATCTTTTAAAATAACAGTTACTTTGGTACGGATGATTGCCGGTTTACCTTCAACTTCTGCCCATAGACCATCGCATCTTCGGACATCAGGCAATTCTCTAATGAAAAAAGCATTAAAACCGTGCTTATTAAAAAGGAATTTAGTCAGAGAGTTTAGCTGATACTTATCTTTTTCACTTACAAAATCGAATTTCTCAGGAACTGCGACGAAACTATAATCGCTCAAAGCTTTTTGCGAAAATCCTTCAGAAATAAAACATAATAGGAAAGTAAATACTACAAGAAACTTCATAAATTTTGATCAATTTTTATGTTGAAACCTAGCTGCAAAGATACACTTTTTGCTTTTGCGATGTTTCCATAGTGCAGTATATTGTCTGCAGCTACATAAAAATTAAATTTACCGAAATCCATGGCTGCACCCATACCAACATTGTAAAAAGAATAAGGATCTACGGTATAAGTTGCCTTCGCCTGAAGGAACTTCCAGAGTCTTCTTTCGTAAAATAATGTTGCTGCCATTTGCGGCCCTTTAGGCCTTATGATGCTATAATATTGAAGTCCAACGGCCTGTTCTCGCTCCAATCCTTGATTGAGGCAATCACATTCTTCTCCTCCTAAAAACCTACCAAAACTATAGGATATACCGGCATTTACTTTAATTGGTCGCAATTGGGAATACCCGCTATTTATAGTATCTATCGGAATTTCCCGTTCTATTTCATCTTCTAGATCATCGTAATACGGTAAAGTAGAACTTCCATCACTCAGTGGCGGAAATATAAGTTCAATTCCGTTGAGTGTATAACTGCCAGTGGCATGATACTGCTCAACATCTTTTGAATGAAATATAACACCGACATCCAATACACTCGCGCTGGCTGTCCAACTATTGTTTATTTTATAAGTTGCACCTAGATCGACTCCTAGTCCAACGTTACCCCCAAAAAATGCCCTTCCCAACACCTTACCTACGGAGGAGTTCTCCAAGGATTTAATTCCAGACGTTTGAACTTTTACATCTGCATTTTCAACGCGATGCTCATAAATATTGGGGCCATCTTCATCACTCAAACTAGTGACAAAACTCCCTTTATTATTAGTGCTCTTTGCGCTTAAAATGCTGGAATAAATCTTTGCTCGCGCACCTACGGTCCATTTCTTCCCAATTTTTTTATTGGCACCAAAATGATAAACAGTCATAAGATCTGCCGTTGCACTTACTTCTCCGAGGTCAAATTTATAATCCAAATAATCTCTATTCCCTTCCCAGGCTAGTATGGCAAGATCTTTTGGGAAATAGACCACAAAGTCCAACTCCTGATAGATTCCGCCTGAAAAATAGATTTCTTTTTCACTTCTCCATCCAAAATTTAGCACTTCTAACTGTTGGGTAGCCGTAAAGAAATCGTTGGCATCCATTTCAAAAATTTTATTTCTTATGCGGGTGTTAATGTCCACATTTGAGTTTCCGAAGATGTCAAAAGTACTCAATCCAGTAGCACCTCCATTAATATGAATTTGTGACAGGAAAGGAATCCCAAAATGCGCCTTTTGAGGCACAACTACGCCAGGATTTAGCATAAGTGACTGAGGAACCTCCTCAAGACCATACAAGATTTGTTTGTTTTGTGCCATTGCAACCGATAGCCCGAAGGCCATAAAAAAGACTGAAATTATTTTCATAGTAAATTAACTTCGCTCTTTAATCTCTAGATAAAAGGTTGTTTTGGACTGCAGGTTAAGTATTCCCTGCAGGGTTGCGTCTGAAGACGGGATCGTAACGGATACAACCACTCTATTGGCCATGGTAAGTTGGGTAATCTCTTCCCCTTCCACATTGTCAATAAATTGCGTTAGTACTGGAACCAATTCGGTTCCGGCCGCAACGGTGGTCGCCGTTATATAAGTTTCCTCGCTCATTTCATTCAGAAATTGAAATTCAACTTCAAATGTTCGTGGAATACTATTGGTAAAATTGAATAAAAACTCGGCCCGAATCAAACTTTCTTGAATTCCGGTATCATCGAGAAATCGAATTTCTGTGGTATCTCGTAGCGTTAGAATGGACTTATTATTGACCGTGTCAAAAAACTCGCCAGCTTCAGCATTAAAATAAATTAGATCCAGTTCGACTACGGGTGTTAGCGTTATGTTCTCAGCTTGGCTAAAATCGGTGTCTTTGACACACGAAAATAGTAGTAAGCCTGTGAACATGCCCAAGAAGGGGATTAGTAGGTTCTTGTTCATTCGGGAGGGGTTTATAATTTGATAACGCTCTTCTTTAACAAAATAGTATTTTAGAGATGCATTTTAATTTCTGGTATCTCATTAATAATTTTGTAGTTATCGGGTGGGGTTTCGCGGCGATAGTTGTAAAACAAGGTGTCCATGCCTACAGCTTCAGCACCCAAAATATCAGCTTCAAAGGTATCTCCTATCATGATACTATGCTGAGCCATAACATCGGCTTTCCTCAGTGCCTTCTCAAAAACTAAGGGATTTGGTTTTTTAACACCGACCTCTTCGGAAGTGGTAACGGTATTGAAAAATATATCAATCTTGCTATTTCTCAATTTAAGGTGTTGTACTTCTTCAAAACCATTGGTGATAATGTGCATTTTATACTTCCTTTCTGAAAGGTAATTCAGTACGTCCATGGCTCCGTCGAACAAATGATTGTCTTTTGGAAGTTCATCAATATAAGAAGTCGCTAATTGGTCCAATTCTTCCGTAGAAAAATTAATACCGAAGGGTTTAAAAGCATCTATAAAACGGCCCCTTCGCAAACCCAGTTTATCGATACGCTCCTCTCTATACATTTTCCAATATTGAAAATTGATGGGCTCATACACCTCGATAAACTCATTCACACTTGTCGTAATATTGTGTTTAGAAAAGACCCGATAAAAGGCCAACTTCGAGTTACGATCGAAATCCCAAAGGGTGTGATCTAAATCAAAAAAGATGTCTGTTATGTTTTTTTGACTCATAAGCTTAATTTTCAGAGAAAAAGCGTTTCCAAAATGCCTGTCCTTTGGTAAAATCGCGGTTGGTAAACAATAGGGAAAATGTACCATTCACTTCATGAACAGCATCCCTTACTTTATGTAACTGACTTTCTATTTCTCCTCCCGTTTTTCCACTAAAAGCTGAAGTTTTGCCAGCAATTGGATAAATAATAAGCGGTGTTTTTATTTCGTAATCTAAGTCATAAAATAAAAAAGGCGTACAAGTTCCTGCCCGAAAACCCAATTCATTTTCATAGACCATCGTCATATCTTTTGCCACTTCCAGTTCCAATAAATTTCTATAATTATGCGGCAGATTAACTAACAATTTATCATTCATACAGCTTTCAAGTGGACGATGCGTTAATTCTTCCATTTGTCGCTTCTCCCGCTTCAGTCTTTCTTCGTCACCTAATGAATGATAAGAAAATATTAAACCTACTTCTGTATAATCTCCAACATGCTTCACCAGCATTTTATACTTTTCTCGTTGTGTATTACTATCTTCCTTAAACGAAAATCCTTCGCCTAATAAAAAGAAGACCGAAAGCTTCGAATGTCTTTTTCTTCCTGCATTCATCATCCAACTAAAAGTGTCAAATGGATCTTTTCTAAGTCTAAGCAACACTTTACTTCGGTTAAAAATATTTTTAATTCTGAATCCTCCAAGATCTCGAAAAAAACCTGCAAAATTTCGAAGAAATCCTCGTTGCGAATAGGCAAAGGGCTCAACAGCCTGAACCAAATGGTGTATCTGAAACTCACACTTGGGAAACTCCATGTCGGGAAAATGCTCCAGCATAACAGCTTTAAAACGATATGCCCAAATATCGATCACTGGCTGCTGCAAAAATCCCTCTTTAAATGCCAAACTCTCCTCAGCCGGAAATCGCGCCATTCCATCCTTTAAATGAGGGATGTACTCTTCGTAACGACTTAGTAAATAAAAGGCCGCCGAAAAAATATCAAAAGGAAGCGTGCTATTTTCGCGTACTGGAAAAAAACAGAAACTATCCTCCCAGGCTTGCACTGTAATGTCAACATCTTCAAAACCTTGTTGGGTTAGGAGTCCATGTGCTTGTATAAAAACCTCATTTCCCATCGGTTTTTTGCCATAGGAAAGCTTAGGGCCTTGGTGCGCAATAAACTCCTCAATTACAGAAGCAAACTGAACTTTTACGCCTAAAATTCGTGTACAAATATGCTTAAAGGCATAGTCGAGGCGTGAAGTAGTTTTTGGCGTGTGAATTAAAAGCATAGCGGCTTAGAGTAGTTGTTCGTCGGCAAAGCTAAAATAAGCTTTTTCAGTAATAATGAGGTGGTCCAAAACTTTAATATCGAGGCTCTCCCCTGCCAGCTTCATTTTTTTTGTGAGTTGTTTATCAGCCTGACTAGGCTTTAAAGTGCCACTGGGGTGATTATGAGCCAAAATTATGCCTACTGCGCCCAATTCTAGAGCCGTCTTTAGCGTAAGCCTTACATCGACAATCGTTCCTGTAATACCACCCTTACTTAATTGTAAGGTTTGTAACACCTTGTTGGCGTTGTTCAAATAGACACCCCAAAATTCTTCATGGGGCAAATCGCCCAAAATAGGTTGCAATAATTCAAAGACAGATTCACTAGAGGTTATTTTCTTCCGCTCGAGCGCTTCCTGGCCACGACGACGACGGCCTAGTTCAAGGGCGGCAATAATAGTTATGGCCTTCGCTTCACCAATGCCTTTAAATTGCATCAATTGAGTTACAGTAGTTCTTCCCAGTTCGCTTAGATTATTTTCGACGGAAGCCAAGATGCGCTGACTTAAACTCACCGCACTTTCATCACGACTGCCTGAACCTATTAAGATGGCAATTAACTCGGCGTCACTCAAGGCGATCTTGCCTTTTAGCATTAATTTTTCACGCGGTCGGTCGTCTTCGTTCCATGCTTTGATGGAAAAGGAGGTTGAAGTTTCTTCCAAAATTGAGATTTTAGTGAAGGTAGAGCTCGATTTGGACAGCATGAAATATAATTTGAATTAGCAGTGAGGATTCATGAATTGCATGAAAACATTTTCTTGTATTAAGCATTTCAGAACCTTTTTATACAATGGCTCCTCAAGATCATTGTAGGAAGACCTATGGGTTTAAATTTATTTTTAAGTTTTTCCTTACTAATTGTAAGTTCTTATAGCTGCTTTTATTTATAGAGCCTTGGTAATTTTAGTTATCGTCATTTTATAGACGGATGGTGGAATCTGAAAAGCCAAAATAGAGTAGGAATTATAAAAAAATAATATTATGAAACTAAGATTTTTGAGTTTATTCACATTAGTTGCGATCATTTTTACATCGTGTTCAAAAAATGAGGAACTAAATGAACCCATTTCAGCAGATTTGGAAACAAGTCGCTCATTTCAATCTTCAATTACCAATGTAACCCATGTCTATGATTACTATGGAGAATCTATAAGGGTAGAATACCAATTCGATAACGAAAAAGAAGATGTGGTAGCTGTCCAAGGAGATACAGAAAGAGCTGAAGCACTTTTTCGTGATCAAGAAAATGCACCGAAAGGATTTGTTTTTGAAGAGATGGAGGAATATAGGGAATCTACCGGTCTGGCTGAGAGTATTGAGCTAAGAATTAAATTATTCAATTTGGCCGAAGAAGCAGATGAGTATGTTGCATCCACATATCAAGTTCCAGCAGAAAAAGGGGAGGCTAACAGAGGACCCTGTTCGAATCTCGATATTGGAGGTACAGGAAATTTCTATTATTACAAGCACATAAATTATGTAAGCGAGATGACTTCTTTAAGAAGAACAAATAGATATTTTTCTAGAAATTATTGGGTTGGATCTGCAAATAATGATCAACTTTCTTCACTAATCGCACTTAAACCCACTAATAAAAGAGCTTTAGTTGGTTTATACGAACATAGTTGTTTCAACGGGAAATCTATTTGGTTTTATCAAGGCTATGGTTATGGCGGGTTTGGTGTTTCTAACTTGAAATGGTATACCCTCTCCGGATGGTGGTTTTGGAGAACATCATGGAATGATCAAGTTTCTTCCATGTTCATGTATTCCTATTAGAGCATACGGCAAATCGCACCTAAAAAATGCGTATTTCATAAAATTAGCAAACGAAATAAAAGTTGCAAAAACTTTTACACTCCTGCCTCGGCGGGAGTTTTTTGTTTAACTACTGTTGTTGTTTTATGAAGCTTTCAAGTATGGATATACTATGTTGAATTGAATATAGCATGGAGAGGACTTTTGTGATTTAGCCAGAATATTTTTAATTCAAGTTTCTGCAATGCCTCATTCATTTGCCCATTGCACACCTGTCAATCCATAAAATAGGGACTCTTGACTCGGGTTAACGGTTTATCCGTAAAAAAAAATAGGGTTTTCGTGACAAAAAGTAGTGATTTTCCTCGCCAAATTCAAATATATAAATCATAACTTTATGATAGTTAACCATTTCAGTAGATCTACAGCATATAATTAGTGTCGATTATTATTTGAGCAAAACCATGACAATACAACTCAAATAAGGATAATCTGCAGCAATGACACTAATGCCCATTTGGTACATGAAAATTAATATTTAAAATCAACAATTATGAAAAACTATTTACTAGTATTTTCAAGATTCTTGCGTCAAAGCAGGGTCCTGAAATCCAACAGAAAAAGAGGAATCACCTCTTGGTTAGTTCCAGCGGTCTTTCTACTCGCTTGTCATCTTAGTTTTGGGCAAAACAAAATTTTTGAAAACGTTCAAGAAGCTAAGAACAATCGAGTTGAATTTCAATCGGTCGAGATGTTCGAAAAAGCGGAGCAAAATTATTCCAGATCCAACGTCTTCCACGATTTAGACGAAGTAAACCTTTTGAATTACGACCTCAATTTGGCCGAAATAAACAAAAGCGCCCTATCATTCTCAATTCCGTTAGGAAAAAACACAGCAACGGTCGATGTAATAGAAGTTATTGACAGCTTCTACGACGTACAAGTGGTTTCTGACCAAGGAGTGGAAATTTCGCCCGATAGAGCAACAGCCAGGCACTATCGCGGTGTGGTTCGTGGAAAACCAAATAGTTTGGTAGCCATTAGTTTCTTTGATGATGATGTCATGGGGATTATTGCGACTGAAGAAGGCAACTATAATGTAGGTAAGGTTAAAAGCACTGGCCAGTATATTATATACAACGATGCCAACCTGATTCCTCAGTCTGACTTTGAATGCGATACAGCCGACGATGATTTTGAAGGCTATGATCCTGACGTTTTAATGAGAGAAGAAAATGGAGGCCCTACCAGAGCCTACGAAACCAATTGCGTCCGTTTCTATTTTGAAACAGAATTTGACATTTTTCAAAATTTGGGTAGTCTGGTAGCTGTTCAAAATTACGTAACAGCCCTTTACAACCAGGTGGCCATCATCTATCAAAATGAAGGTATTGACACCTCCGTTTCTCAAATATTTGTTTGGACCATTGCGGATCCTTATACAGGAAACAATACAGCTACTTTATTATCACAATTTCAAGCAAACACAGGTGCCTTTAATGGAGATCTTGGTCAATTATTGACTTTTAGAAATGCGGGTGGCGGACGTGCTGCTGGTTTTGCTGGTATTTGTAATGCGAATACCGATTTAAGTCTATCGGTGTCGGCTAATCTTACCAATACCGTAGTTCCTGTTCCAACATATAGCTGGAATGTAATGGTGGTAAGCCATGAGTTTGGGCATTTATTTGGTTCACGCCATACCCATGCCTGCGTTTGGAACGGCAATAGCACGGCTATAGATGGCTGCGCAGGTGGTACTGAAGGTGGTTGCGCCTTACCAGGGATTCCACCCTTAGGAGGCACTATAATGAGCTACTGTCACATCCAACCCGTGGGGATTAACTTTACTTTTGGCTTTGGAGGGCAACCAGGCAATGTAATTAGAGCGCAAGTGGCCAATGGTGCTTGTCTTGGAAATTGCGATACTTGTCCTGTGAGTTCTACCGCTTTCGATATTTACACCAAAGACAGACCGTTTGATTTGGGTATCGAGCCAAATCCGGATACAGGACCAATGTGGATTAGTGAGGATATTTGGGTGCGACAAGACTTAGATGGTGGCACCACACCTGAAAACCCAGAATACAAGCTGTATTCTCCAAATGGAGTGTATGTGAATGTGAGAAACCTATCCACTACAACAGCCTCCGATTGTGCCGTATTGAAAGTATATTTCAGTAAGGCTTCCACAGGTTTGCAATGGCCAGTTCACTTTAATAATTATTACCAAAATGTGGGCGGGAATAGCGTCTTGCATGGTGATATTATAGGAACAGCGACGGTGCCATCAATACCTGCAGGTGCCACTATTACTATTGAAATACCATGGTACCCACCAGATCCAGGCGACTTTACCAATGATGTGCACCATTTCTGTTTGGTTTCGAGAATACTATCACCCAACGACCCTATGTTTCTAGAAACCACTGGAAGCGTAAGTCCGAATGTTAGAAGAAACAACAATATTGCTTGGAAAAATCTAAGTGTATATGATGCTACTCCAGGGAATTTACCTCCACCTCCAGCTGTTTTTGTTAGAGGTATCAATGAGCGTAGCGACTATACCAATATTGAATTCTATGACGAAGGATTTGAAGAACGTTTCGAAAGAAGACTCTTTGATTTAGGTGTCGTTGAGATTGAAATTCAAGAAGAACTGTTCGAGAGAATGCGAGAAGCTGGATCTTTTGAAGGCCAAGGAATTCAAATTCTTGATGGCAACAACGTTCGAATTTCCTCTAGAGAAGCAATCCTTAAGAAAGTGCAGATACGTTATAAAGAAACATTTTGGATGAAATACAGCTTCAAAGTGGATGCTGAAATACGCGAAGGAGAGCAAATACTCCTCGATGTGGTCCAGTCCGATTATGAACGAGGCACTTTCCAAGGTGGAGAGCGGTTTGCATTGATTAACGATAAGAAGAAAGAAAGTATCGCAGGTGATCCTTCAAACTTAGCTCCTTCCTTCGATATTGTGCCTAATCCAAGTGACGGTATCTTTAACTTGAAACTTAACAATGTAACTAATGGTACCTATTATGTTTACGACATTTACGGAAACGTTGTGCTCGAAGGAACCTTTAATAACAAGAAAGAGATTTCCATCAACATTTCTGATGCGCGATCCAACTTGTTCTTTGTTAAAGTAGTTTCTGGCGGTAATAGTTCGAATAAGGTCATGATTAAACGCTAATCTTTCCTTAAAAACCTAATCGATTTAGATAATTTGGTCGGTTAGAAGTGATTAATAGTGGTAGCAGTGAATTACGATTCGCTGCTACCTTTTTTTATACACCTTCCTTTTAAAATTCTGAATCCCTCTTCTTCGGAATACTGTAATTCTTGCTTCAAATAATAACGTATATTTAGGCTTAAAATGTCAAATTTAGAAAAGGACTGTCTGACCCAGTATTGGCGGTTCTTTCTAGTGATCATACAACCTAAATTAACGATAATAGCATCCTATTATGAAATCATTATTCGACGACGAGGCCTATTCAGAAATAAGAAAAAGGCTCCACAATTTATCTCAAAATTCGGAGCGCCAATGGGGCAAAATGACCCAGGGACAATTAGTATCGCATCTTCAATTGCCGTTGAATATTATTTTAGAAAAAGTTGATTACGGATTTAAACCAAACTGGTTGGTGAATCTATTATTTAAAAAGTCGATGTATAGCGACAAATTATGGCGAAAGAACTTACCTACCGCTAAAGGGTTTAAAACTACCGAAGAGAAAGAATTTGCTCCTGAAAAGGCCAAACTAGAAGCGTTGCTGGATGAATTTGACACCCAAAGAGACCGAAACGACTGGCAGCCACACCCTGCTTTTGGACCACTCACCAAAGAGCAGTGGGGGAAAATGCAATACAAGCATTTAGACCATCATTTTCGACAATATGGGGTGTAATATCCATTCTACAGCGAAGCATTAATTAAATTAATATATAACTATAGTTACCATGTATCCACCACCTTATCATCAAACCGAAGATCAGCAAAAGATGATTGCTGTGATGAAAGCCTTCCCTTTTGCCATGCTTGTTTCAGCAGTCGACGGAGCACCATTTGTAACGCACATTCCCATTATTTATAATGATGAAACGGGAAAACTAGTAGCGCATATAGATAAGTCCAATCCGCAAGTAGCTACACTTATCGATGGCGCCGAAGTAACAGTAGTTTTTAAAGGTCCAGACACCTATATTTCGCCCAGCGTCTATACCACCAAACAACTACCTACTTGGAACTATATCATCGTCCACGTTAAGGGTACCTTAACGCTTATCAATGACCCCGAAGCTGCCAAGGAAACCATGGTTGCTATGACTAAATATTTAGAGGGTTCAGAGCAAAAATTTGTTTTGGATAAAGAGAACTCAAGCATGAAGCGCATGGTTAATTACATCCAGGCTTTCGATATCACCATAACTCATTGGGACGGAAAATTAAAATTGTCCCAAGATAAAATTGCACAAGATCAAGAAAATGCTAAACAGGAATTATTAAAAAAATCCAACAACGATGCTGCTGGATTTATTGAAGAAATGTATTCTTAAATTATTGTACCGTATAGGACATTAATTGCTTTTCATATAGGATTCTTAAGCTCGTCACGGTAGAGAAGGTTTGCTTCACTTCTCCGACGCCTTCCGAATAATACAAATTATCCTGACCATTGTAGCGGTCCCCATTGGAATCGATAGCATATCGCTCATTATCCAGAGAAACAAATTGACCCGCGGGCACAGTGATAAGTACTTCATTTTCCTTTAATACGCGATAAATATCCCCAAATCCTTGACTAGAAATCAAGAAATCCTGTCTATTTACACTTGAAAACAATATAGGGCCTCCAACTTCAACCAAATACCCAACCGAGTCTTTTACTTTAGTAATGACCACTGGATCATCATTGCATATACCACAGGTATTATTCTCATCAACGGTGGTAGTTCTCATCGTAAAAATGGTCTCTCCATCAATCACTTCTTCATCCGTTATATCCACGGTTTCGATTCCGCCCATATTGGTGAGTTCTCCAGTGTCATTATTTACCCAGAAATAATTATAAACCCATTCATTCCCAACTTGCAGACCAAAAAAACCAGCATCAACTTCCTGTTCCTGAGGCGTGTTATCGCCATCGTCTTTATTACAGGATACAAGCAAAAATGAAAAAGCGAGAAATAAACAAATGAATCTATACATACTTAGAAATTTTGGTTAATAATTGAGTAAATGTATAGTATAGGCTGTGGTGGTTAGTGGTTTTAAAACGGTATTCTCACCGAATTAGTATTGAAACAACAACTATTTTAAAAATGGCGTCACTAAATAAAAACTTAGTTTTCCTTTTCTTCGGAATCTTTTATTAGAAATTCGAATTCGTAATTTTCAATATATCGAGTAGGGTATTTTTCCCGTAATCGATCTTGATCTTTTTCATATTTCTCAAGCGCATGCGAATCCAAAAAGGTCGTACCCATTTGGAATTCGTATGCATCTACTTTCACTAACGCATCGCTTTCCCTAAGCTCGAATATAGCCTGTCTGTAAGTTCCGTACAACGCTAGATAATCTCCAAAAGAAACATCCGCATCGTACTCAAAATAGACTAGCGTCATACTGTCAATGACCTTCTTAAAATACGGAAGAAGCTCATCCTTTGAAAGACGTTCTCCTTGAGCAACAAAGCCATCATCAATTCGCACCTTCACAATCTTTAGTCTACTTATAAACTCTTCACTAGGCCAACTTGGATAATCCGGTGGTAGCGGCGGTGGCGGTAGGTCTTTCGTGAAAAGACGGGCATAGACAGAAGCAGATAATCGCTTTTCAATTCCATTTAGTTCAAAACGACTTGTATACATGGGTTTTGGGTTCGAGGTCACATAAAGTACCATTCTCTTTTCTTGCAAGTACAATTCATCTTGCACCTTCCATATCTCGCCCATGGGTATTGATTTTGGAGCCATAAGGTATATTCCGCCACGCCTATTGTAAAATTCATCGCCATATTTGTTTTTCTCCAATTCGCCTTTCAATTCATCCAAGTTTATATATTTTCCATCTACTTGATACCTCATTACGCCCCCTTCATATATCAGCTTCAGAATCTTTCCATGGTACCAATTCGGCACAGATTTAAAAGAACTTTCTGGCACATCGACATGCGGATTTTGTGCGAGCATAATTGCATCCATTTTTTGATAATCGAAAATCGATGTAGCTGCGAATAGAAGTGTCAAAACAACTAGTACAGCGAAGTTAATAATCATCCTTTTAAAAGCGCGTCCTCTGAACAGTCTTATGATTGTTCTCCAATTCTCAAGAAACAACACCAAGGCAATTAATACAAATAGTGGTGTACGAATAGAAAACAATAAGGGGTCAAAAATGGCGGAGGTAATTATTCCCGCTATAAAAAAACACTGCGTAAAAAGTGAAAAAAAGCTAAACCCAAGAAATGCTTGATTATTTTGGATGGTTATTCGTTTATAGCTTGGCAAATTTGACTTAGACGAGATTTTAAACAAGCCTCCCAGAAAAACAGAGTTACCAAAGGCCAAGGCGAGCATAGCGAAATTTATGTTTTGCCAATAACGGCTTGATTCACCATAAATAAGTGGCCCATTTCCAATGTCGAATTCCATGATTCGGAAGGTTAATCGGAATATACAAAAGAACACATAAATACCAAATGATGATGCTAAGCCGAGTACAACACTGACTAAAAACCGGCGTTTCGAAATTTGAATTTTGTACCTGTTCCTCAGGAACCCTTTTTGGAGCATCTTCTAAGTTACGTAATTCTTCACATCATCAAAATCCAAACCTCCATAGTTTCCACTGCTCATGAGAAGCAACGAGGTATTGTCCAAGTTTTGCGAAAAGAGGTATGCTTTAAAGTCACTTGGTTCTGTATAAATAACAAGGTCATCCCTTTGGAAGGCAGCTGCTATTTGTGCTGCGGAAATGGGTTCTAATTTTTTAATTTGAACCGCATGCGGAGAGTAAAAAACAACGGCCGTATCTGCTGCTGCTAAGGCACCTTTGTATTCGCTAAGGAACTCTGGTGTCAAACTGCTATAGGTATGTAATTCGAGGCATGCTAATAAGCGTTTCTCAGGGTACTGCGCCTTCACCGCTTCCGTAGTTGCTTGTACTTTACTCGGAGAATGTGCATAATCCTTATAAGCGACAGTGCTTCCATTCTCAACAATTTTCTCTAGTCTTTTACTTGCGCCTTTAAACGTGGCAATCGCTTCATAAAAATCGGAGGCATCAATGCCCATCAACTGACAAATCCATCGAGCTCCTTCTAGGTTATTAAGGTTGTGTTTCCCAAATACCTCAATCGGCATTGGGCCGTCCGGAGTCGTCAATAAGGTTTCGCCATCTTGAACGGTGTAATCTGGAGTTTGGTAAGGGTATCTTTTAATTAAACTAGCCGAATCTTCAACCACTCTCTTCACTTCCAGATCTTCTTGATTGTAAATGATAGCGCCACCGTTGGTAATCTGACTCAAGAAAATTTCAAACTGTTCTACGTAATTATCAAAAGTGGGGAATACATTGATATGATCCCAAGCAATACCACTTAGCAAAGCAATGTTGGGCTGGTATAAGTGAAATTTTGGGCGTCGATCAATAGGTGATGATAAATACTCGTCTCCTTCTAACACGATAAAGTCGTTCTCTTCGGTAAGATGTACCATGGTATCAAAACCTTCTAATTGCGCACCCACCATATAATCCACTTCTTTTTCATGATAATGCATCACATGCAAAATCATGGACGTTATGGTCGTTTTTCCATGGGATCCGCCAATGACCACACGCGTTTTGTTCTTGGACTGTTCGTATAAAAATTCGGGGTAACTGTAAATGGTAATCCCAAGTTCTTCTGCCTTTAGCAACTCTGGATTATCAGCTTTCGCGTGCATACCAAGAATAATAGCATCCAAGGTTTCATCGATCTTCTCTGGGAACCATCCAAAAGTTTCAGGTAATAATCCTTTAGCCTCTAAACGAGCCTTAGAAGGATTGAAAATCTCATCATCGCTCCCACTAACGTTATATCCTTTGTTGTGCAAGGCCAAGGCCAAATTATGCATGGCACTGCCGCCAATGGCTATGAAGTGTATTCTCATGGTTGTATTCTAGGGTTAAAATAGAGTGTAAATATAGAAATTAATTGGGCAAGCCAAAGCATCAAAATCTTAGGAAATTAAGCTTCTAAAGAGAAAGAATAATCTCTTTTTCCTTTCTAGCCTGCTTGAAATCGGGACGATCGACCAAAGCTTTATCAATCCACTCCAACGCCGACTTTTTGTTCCCTATGTTTTTATAGATCTGCGCCAATCGATAATAGGCCCAATCCTTTGGGACTCCATCTTTAACGGTATGGTTTTCAATATATTTCTGCAGGCAATTGATTCCCAATGCTGCGTCCAAATTATATTGCGCTGCGATTTTACCAATTTGATAATGCAGGGCGTTTCGTTTGTGTACTTTTAGACAACTACTAACGTTCTCTATTGCTTTTTTTGGCTGATTGGTATTTTCGTAAAGGTCCGTCAGTTTCCCATAGGTGTGAACCGATCCGCCAACCGATATGGCTTGCTTGTAGTAGCGTTCTGCATCCTCATGGCGATTGCTATATTCGGCGATATAACCATTGGCTAAATGACCATCTACTGGCGATAATTTGGCAAGTTGATTGGCATAATTCGTAGCCTTCTTTTCACTTCCCCCAATAATGCCTGGCAGTTGAATATAGAATTCCACCAATGCCCAGCGTACTTCAATGTGATTGGGATCCAGTTTAGCCGCCCTTTCGAAGTGTTTTTTTATATCTCCTATATACCCTAAAGCCCTGATCCGGTTTATTTTCAATGCTTTCATTCCTAAGGCACCACCGGCCTTAAAGTGATAAGTGGCACTTGCATCATTTTCTTCAACTAGTTCACTATAATAGGTAATTGCGGTATCCCAATCTTTATCATAACTCGCAATATCTCCTAAATATTCCCGTGTTTTCTTATGAGTTGGATGTGCCTTTAAATAATTCCTAAATAGAGGTTCAGCCAAGCTGAACTTCTCTTCAGTAAAATACTTTTCCGCTTTTTCAAAAGAAGATTGGGCCGATATGATTAGCGGCAATATAAATAAGAAGAGCAAAATGTTTTTCATAGTCGTAGTAGGGACTCAAATATAAGAAACTTCAATAGGAATCTAAATTCGAAATGGTATCAATAGGGTTTTATTTTTGAGGTGGAAAATTTTTCAAGGCCTTTTCCAAAATAGAATAATAGTAGGCTTCTTTTTGCTTGGGGGTTGCCTTCTCCTTTAACTTTCCATCTATAACTGCTTGCCAGACCAATTGCTGGTCTTTGTGGGCATCGATAACATCTATGGTCAATTGCTGATTGATCGTACGTCCACCAATGGGAATTCCTCCGCTTACGCCCACTCCAACATTACCACCACCGCTACCAATACCAATGCCGATAGTGTTCCGTGAATTAGACACACTCTCGCTGGCATAAAAGTTTATATAAAATCGATTGAAATTGGATTTCGTAAAGCCTCGTTGTTGTAAAACAGAGTCTATGGCCAATGTGATTCGTTTATCATCAAGTTCGCTAAGACCTGAATCAATATCGGGGTAAAATTTATAGGTGTTGAAATCGCTAAAATCTTGATTCTTTTCAAAGTCTACATAAACAGAGGGACCGCAAGACAAAAGCAATACGATCGAGCATAAAAGAAGTGTCGTTTTCATGATGCAATTTTTACTAAAAATAGTCAAAACTTGCCGACTCTAACTTGGGTTTGTTATTCTTTAACAATTTTCTTGGTCACCGAACCTCGGTCTGTGCTTACTCGCACAAAATAAATGCCCGAGCTAAGTTGTGTGCAATCAATGGTTTCTTCCGAAGTAAAAAACAATTCCTCCCCAAAAATAGAATACACAGTCGCCTTTTCGAAAACCACTCCATCTGAAACATGGATTTGAAGTTTTTCTGAAACTGGGTTGGGGAACATCGTAATGCTCTTCTGAATATCAAAAGTGAGAACAGCCAAAAAACCACAATCTATTGTAAAAACTACTTGCGGATCAATATTCGTAAAATTTGCCTCGGCAAAAGTAACATCATCTACGCATACAAATTGCAGGTTAGGACAATTGAGGCCTTGAAAATTACTAATGGTTGTATTATTTCCGTTTTTAAGATTTACTGCCTCGAGCAGCGAATTATTTTCAAAAATGACGCTAGTCAAAGCTGTATTATCGTCCATTCTTAAAGTCACTATCTGGTTGCCAGCTCCATTGAAACCCGCAACATTAATAAAAGCTTCTAAGCCTGTGAAATCGGAGATATTTTGGTTATTCGCGGTAATGGTTCCAGTGAAATCCTCGGCTTCAGCATATTGAATGTTGTTGTCTGCATTTGTATCGATGACAGGGGTGTGGTTCAATAAGGTGTTCAGAAAGTTTGCATCAGGAATATCAAGTATCTCACATTGCTCCTCAATTTCTTCCATAGAATTGCAACCAGGAGCGTTGTTAGAAACTATAAAAACAGCATCTGGGTGGTCAATGTATTGACAAACATAATCAATATCGCATTGAGAAAGGCTAGGGTTATTTTCAATTTCAAAACCTACAAACGTTCCCGTAATATTATCAACATTTCCAATGGCCGAAATGTCATTCAGCACCTCATTACCCAATATTTTCAATGTTCCATCAATCCAAAGTAAATTATCCAAACCAGAAAGAGAAACTAAGGCGTCATTATTACTAAAACGTGGAGAGCCACCAATCACTTCGAGTTTTTCAAGCCCAGTCATATCAACAATATTCGGATTGTTAAAAATCCAAAAAAGAACACCAGTGCTAACTGGATTAACAACCTCCTCAAGATTATGCAACCCAAAAAAACTTGATAGTGCAGGATGATCCTCTACCCTCAGGTTTGCGAGTACAGTAATATTTTCTAGTCCTTCAAAATTGACTAATGCATCATTATATCTCAACTGTAATGTTTCCAAGTCATTTAGAGAATCAAAACCTTCAAAATTAATAATATCAGTATTTTCGACTTGGAGGTATTCGATGGAAGTAACATTTCCTAATCCTGTAAAATTAGTAATAGTTGAGCCCGTAATATCAAGAAACAAATTAATAGAAGTCAGCTGATTAAGTCCATTCAAATTTGACGCACCACCCACGTAAATACCGTGTGTAATTTGAGTACAGCCGGGATAATTGGTAGCAAAATTGTCTACATCTGCTTGATTATTTAAATTAATTGGAGTCGTTGGACACTGACCAAAACCAATGAATGACCCAAGCAATAAACAGGCAACTGTCGTATATTTTTTCATAATGCAACGTTAGTTTTTAATAATTTTCTTGGTCACCGAACCTCGGTCTGTGCTCACTCGCACAAAATAAATGCCCGAGCTAAGTTGTGTGCAATCAATGGTTTCTTCCGAAGTAAAAAACAACTGCTCACCTAAAATGGAATAGACCGTCACATTTTCGAAAACGACTCCATCCGAAACGCGGATTTGAAGTATGTCTGAAACGGGGTTGGGATAAACACCAACTTTGTCTTCAATACTTTCATCAGAAATTGAAAGTAGACACGCCGCTTCTACTTCCTGTTGGCTATTGCAACCCGAAGCGTTATTCTGAATAACCTTTTGCACACTGGAATCATCTAAGGCATCGCAAACCATCTGAATGGCACAATCCGATAGGGATACATTTCCCGCTATAGTTAAAGTTGTGCTTTCAAAGATAACACTTAGGCTGGTTACTGCATCTAAGGAAATTATGTTATCATTATTAAGAATTTGAAATTTAGCGGTTGTTTCCAATCCTTCCAAACCGCTTAAGTTTTGTAAGCTCGGATTATTGTCAATTATAACTTCACGACCATAGCCGACACCTTCGTCTACAATATTCAATCCTTGAAAATTTACTAACTCTGCATTACTATAGATATATAAACCCCCTTCGAAGAAAACTTTGGTGGGTAAGCCCTCCAAATTAACTATATTCGGGTTGCTCCAAATGGTAATTCCACCCCTTATAGTCGATAAACTACTCAATCCACTTAAGTTAGGGACATTGGTGTTTCTAACAAAAAGTTGGCCTCCAATAAATTCTAAATTTTCCATGCCAGCTAAACTTTCCAAAGGTGCGTTCCAAAAAGCGAGATAACCACCTAAACCTCCGTTGGAAACACCAACTGCTGTTAGCATACTTATTCCATTCAAATTTGTAATATCCGTATTACTTATTTGGTTTCCGACGATTAATGTTCTTTTCAGTTCGGTACAATTTGGGTAAGTACTAGCAAAGTCATCGACCCTTTGCTGTGTGTTGAGAATAATTTGAATGTCGGGACATTGTCCATAGCCCATAACCGAGGCGAGCAATAAATAAGTAATTAGTATATATTTTCTCATAATGTCCAATTAGTTTTTAATAATTTTCTTGGTGAAGGAACCGCGGTTGGTAATCACTTTTACAAAATAGACCCCCGCTGCAAGTTGTGAGTAATCCACATTTTCTTCCGAAGTAAAAAACAACTCCTCCCCTAAAACAGAATACACTACGGCCTTTTCGAAAACAATTCCATAAGCAACGTGGATTTGAAGTATATCTGAAACTGGGTTTGGGAACATCGTTACACTCTTCTGAATATCGAAAGTGGGCACAGCCAGAAAACCACAATCTATTGTGAAAACTACCTGCGCATCAATATTGGTGAAATTTGCCTCGGCAAAAGTAACATCATCTACGCATACAAATTGTAAACTAGGGCAATTAAGACCTTGGAAATTGGTTATTGAAGTATTGTTCCCATTTTTAAGATTTACGGCCTCCAGAAGCGAATTATTCTCAAAAATAACACTAGTTAAAGCCGTATTATCGTCCAGCCGTAGTGTCACAATCTGGTTGCCTGCTCCATTGAAACCGGTAATGTTGACAAAAGCTTCCAAGCCTGTGAAATCGGAGATATTCTGATTATTCGCAGAAATTGTTCCAGTAAATGCCCCCGCCTCTGCATATTGAATGCCATTATCTCCATCTGTATCAATAATCGGATTGTGATTGAGCAAGGCCGATAGAAAATTGGCATCAGGTATATCCACGGTAGCACAATCATCTACGACCTCTTGAATACTATTGCAACCTACACTATTGTTCTCGATTAAGACGGTATTCCCAGTGGTGAGAAAGCTACATACACTAGCTGCGTCACATTTTGAAAGTGCTGGATTATCATAAATAAAAACTTCTGTAAGCGTTTCATAATCAATATTTTCTAACGCTGATATATCATCGAGAATTTGATTAGCTGTAATGCTTATACCCATACTATTCTGTGGTGCAATCTCATTAGTTAGTCCGCTTAGTCCATCCAAGTTGCTCAAAGACGGACAACGTCTAATTATGACACCATCCCAAACACTATGAATTCCTTCCAAACCACTCAAAGTGGTAAGTGAGTTATTTGTGTGAATATTAATCACGTTCATGCGTCCGGAAATATTACTAAGTGCTGAAATGTTCTGTAGATTGTCATTTTCTCTAATTTCTAAAGAATTAATCGACGTCACCCCTTCTAAACCAGAAAGATCGGTAATTGCATCACAACCATCAATCCTTATGTTTAAAAACCCCGTTTGACTAGAAAAAGCTTCTAAACTGGTAATCATTGGGTTGCTGGTGAGACGGAGATAGCCTTCAAAAATTGTAGATCCTTCCAGACTTGAAATCGAAGATAATAATGGATTGTCAGTAAGTGTAATCGCCGCAGTTACGCCTGTTAAAGTCAATGGCCCAAGACCATCAAGTGATTCAAGAACTGGGTTGTGTTGAATTCTTATAGAGCCATAATCAAAGGCCTCAATTTGACTCAATCCAGACAAGTCGGTGATATCATTTCCCTCAATGTCAAGAGGATTAATCAAATTGGTGCAATTTGGATAATTGGTTGCAAATGCGTCAACCTCTGCCTGACTCGATAATGCTAAATGTATTAACGGACAGATGATACAATTTGAAAAAACCTCTGCGTAATTGTTGCAATCAGTGTTATTGTTTTCAATGGTTATCACGCCAATATTGGTTCTAATCCTGTCACAAATTGCCGTTATACTGCATTCACTTAATGAAGGGTTTCCTGAAATGGTCAAAACATCACTGAATTCGTAAATTTCCATGTTTTCAAAAGCCGAAATATCTGAAAGCAAGTTATTGTTTGTCAATTCAAAATCGGACATTCCATTTAAACCTTCAAGTCCAGACAGACTAGTTAGAAGCGGATTGTTAGTAATTGAGAAACCTCCTCCAACATATGATAGATTAGAAAGCCCAGATAAATTTGATATACCGTTTCCGCTTATCAACATACCATTTCCAGGAGAAGTGCATCCGGGGTAGGTTGTCGAAAAACTATCAACATCAGCTTGGGATGTCAGCATAATTATCGTAGTAGGACATTGCCCAAAGCTCAAAAAGGAAACAAATAGGAAAGCGGTAAGTAGTGTAATTTTTTCCATATTATTTCTTTATAATTTTCCGGGTGATAGTTCCACGATCGGTTTGAACGGTTACAAGATAGAGTCCTTCTGAAAAACTTGAAACATCGATACTCTTATCCGAAGTAGTTAGCAATTTTTCACCTAAGATAGAATAAATCGTCGCCTCTTGCAAAATCACACCTTCGGAAGTATGTATTTGAAGTATTTCTGAAACAGGGTTGGGAGTCAACCTCAGGAGACTATCAATAGATACTTCAGAAATGGAAAAAAAACAGTTGGCCAAGATCTTAGCAGCTGAACTACATCCTGACGCGTTGTTTTCTATCATATGATCGCCTCCATCTGATAAAAATGTGCAAATATTCTGCAAATTACACACTACCAGATTTGGGTTATCAACAAACCGAAGATAAAATATATCGGTGTGAGGAATATTTTCAAGTCCTTCCAAATTGGTAAGATTGGGATTGGAATTAATTTCAATGGAACAGTTTGGGCAATTGACAACTGTTGAAAGCGCATTTATACTTATCAATGAGCCATTATCAACAATTATAATGCTCTCCTGCTCCACTATTATGGCTAAGGAGTCCATACCATCCAAACTCTTTAGATTCGTGTTCTGACGCACAAAAAAACGGTTGACCGATACCAACAAATCCAAACCAGATAGTGCTATCAAGGCGTTATTGTTGATTAGATCGAAGGTACCACCCACCGATTCCAAAAATTCCAAGCCCATAAAGTCCAAAATTTGTGTATTTCGAACTCGTAAACTTCCATCAATAGAAATAATACCACTTAATCCCTTAAAATTGGTGATGTCATTGCCATCGATAATAAGGTTCCCTAAAAGCGCTGTACAACCAGGGTAAGCGAGGACAAAATCGTCCACTTCGTCTTGCGTTGACAACGTAATGCTACCTGCCGGACATTGCCCAAACTCATAAAACAAACAAATAGGAATACAGTAAGAAGTAGAATTTTTTTCATTCAGAAATTTTTTGTTCAAGATACACAAAATCGCATTCCCTTCTGTTAAGGAAACGGATGGTTCTCGCCCTAATTTTCTAAATTTTCTGATCGGTATTCAACATGGTCCAGAGCTTGTCTTTTAACTCCATCAGCCCTTCTTGAGCAACTGCAGAGAAAAACAAATAAGGGATTCCTTTAAAATCCTTGTCGAGCTCTGCCGTCATTTCGGCTTTGAGTTCCTCATCGAGCATGTCGCTTTTGGAGATGGCAACCAGACGATCCTTGTCTAGCATTTCAGGGTTATAACGCCTCAATTCATCCAACAAAATATCATATTGTTTTCGGATATCATCTGCATCTGCAGGAATCAAAAACAACAAGGTAGAATTTCTTTCAATATGGCGTAAAAAGTAGTGTCCAAGACCCTTTCCTTCCGCAGCACCTTCAATAATTCCAGGAATATCGGCCATCACAAAGGTTTGATGATTCCGATAATCCACAATACCTAAATTGGGTTTTAATGTCGTAAATTCGTAGTTGGCAATCTTTGGTTTGGCCGCAGTAATTACAGAAAGAAGTGTTGACTTTCCAGCATTTGGAAAACCTACCAAGCCTACATCGGCTAGCACTTTCATCTCCAAGGTGAAATTCCCTTCCTCACCGTCCATACCCGGTTGGGCATGACGAGGTGTTTGGTTGGTAGACGATTTAAAGTGATTATTCCCACGACCTCCTTTACCGCCTTTGGCAATGATCATTTCTTCACCATGCTCCAGCATTTCCTGTAGCGTTTCACCGGTATCAGAATTCTTGATAACGGTACCTAAAGGCACATCAACGTAGACATCGGACCCATCGGCTCCTGTACTGGTTTGTTTGCTTCCGGCCAAACCATGTCCTGCTCTAAAGTGTCGCTTAAACTTTAAGTGATACAAGGTCCACATATTGGTACTGGCCTTTAAAATAATATGACCTCCACGACCACCATCACCGCCATCTGGACCTCCCATTGGGATGTACTTTTCTCGACGTAGGTGCGCACTTCCCTGCCCTCCTTTTCCGGAGGTAACATGAATTTTTACGTAGTCTACAAAATTGCCTTCAGTCATAAAAATGTTAAATAAAAAAGTCAAAATTTAAAAGCTAAAAGTTTCCTGTTCAAAACTTTGCACTTATAAGCTTTACATTTTTCGGTTCTACAGTTTATCAATCACCTCGCTCAAACGCTGTGTGATCTCTTCAATACTACCAACACCATCTACTCCAAAATATTTGTCTTGAGTTAGGTAAAACTCTTTCAAAACATCCGTTTTACGGTAGTATTCAGCAATACGTTCACGAATTACTTCTTCGTTTGCATCGTCTGGTCTTCCGGAAGTTTTTCCTCTATCCAATAAACGACCTACCAAAACCTCATCATCTACTTCCAAGGCCACCATGGCATTGACCTGACTTTCTCTCTCGTCCATCAATTGCGCTAATGACTCCGCTTGTGCAGCCGTTCTTGGAAATCCGTCGAAGATAAATCCGTTGGCATCGGCGTTCTTATCGACTTCCGCATTGAGCAGATTGATAGTCACCTCATCCGGAACCAAATGCCCTTTATCCATGTAGGATTTGGCCAAAATTCCAAGCTCGGTTGCATTTTTTATGTTGTATCGAAACACGTCTCCTGTTGAGATATGTACTAGTTGGTATTTTTCTTTTAAAACATCGGCTTGGGTACCTTTTCCTGCACCTGGAGGGCCAAATAATACGATATTCTTCATTCCTTTTTTTTGCTTACTAAATAATGATTTCAAAAATCTCCACATAATGAGGGTGCAAAGATACCAATTTCATCCGAAGTGAATGTCGGTTTTTGTATGGAAGATTGTACCTTTGCGCCATGGCAAATTATTTTTCTTCGAATTTCACTCTCGGAATTTTAGGCGGCGGCCAGTTAGGCAAGATGATGCTTTACGAAACGCGAAAATTTGACATCACCACCCACGTATTAGACCCAAGCGCTGAAGCCCCATGTCGCATAGCCTGTGACTATTTTGAACAGGGCAGTTTGATGGATTTTGACACCGTCTATAACTTCGGAAAAAAGGTAAACATACTCACCTTTGAAATTGAAGGCGTGAACATTGATGCCCTTGAAAAATTGGAAACGGAGGGAATTAAAGTATTTCCATCGGCCAAAACCTTAAGAAACATTCAGGACAAGGGGGTGCAAAAACAGTTTTACAAAACCCATCGCATACCCACATCACCATTCGTCGTTTTTCAGAATAAAAATGAACTCAATGAAGCTTTGGTTCGAAAAGAACTGCACTACCCATTTGTGTGGAAGAGTTGCACTGGAGGTTATGACGGAAAAGGGGTAAGTATTATTCGCGATGCTGAAGACCTTATCCCCTTGGCGGACGGAAGTTGTATTGCTGAAAAGTTAATTCCTTTTAAAAATGAGTTGGCGGTAATTGTAGCACGAAACCCTTCCGGCGAAGTACGCACTTATCCCGTGGTAGAAATGGAATTTCACCCAGAAGCCAATCAAGTAGAATACGTAATTTGTCCAGCCCGAATTGATGAAGCCGTAGCTTTAAAAGCAAGAGTGGTGGCCAAAGAAGTATCTGAAGCTTTCGAACATGTAGGCCTTTTGGCCGTTGAATTGTTCCAAACGGAAGCTGACGAAATATTAGTAAACGAAGTAGCACCAAGACCTCATAATAGTGGTCATTACAGCATTGAAGCCAGCTACACCAATCAGTTTGAACAACAATTAAGGGCCATCCTAGATTTACCTTTAGGGAATACCGATAGTAAAGTTGGCGGTATTATGGTAAATTTGGTGGGAGCCGAAGGACATGAAGGAGACGTACAGTACCAAAACATAGAACAGATTATGGCTATGGATGGTGTTACTCCACATATCTACGGAAAGAAGCAAACGCGTCCTTTTCGAAAAATGGGGCATGTGACGGTGGTGAACGAGGATATTTCAGAAGCACGTAAAATTGCCGAAGAAGTAAAGAAAACGATTAAAGTAATTAGTAAATAATACCGAATCTCAACGAGTTAAATTATGAGTAAAGTAGGAATCATTATGGGAAGTACCAGCGATCTGCCAGTGATGCAAGACGCTGTTGACATTTTAAAAGGTTTCGATATCGAAATCGAACTTGATATTGTTTCGGCGCATCGTACTCCAGACAAGCTGTTCGATTACGGAAAAAACGCCCATACTAGAGGAATAAGTGTGATTATAGCCGGTGCCGGTGGTGCAGCGCATCTCCCTGGGATGATCGCCTCCTTATCACCATTACCTGTGATTGGCGTCCCGGTAAAGTCGAGTAATTCTATCGACGGTTGGGACTCTATTTTATCTATCCTTCAAATGCCAGGCGGTGTTCCTGTAGCAACCGTAGCCTTAAATGGCGCAAAGAATGCTGGTATTTTGGCCGCTCAAATTATTGGCTCAGCCGATAAGTGCGTCTTGGACAAAGTGCTCGCCTACAAAGAAGGGCTTAAAATGAAAGTAGAAGAAGGCGCCAAAAAAATCCAAGAAGGAAAGTAATCCCCATGTCTGGTCGATCGTGTCGAGACCTAATTTCTCTTCCGGAAGTCTATTGTCATACACCTCTTAACTTAAAATTGCTTGACCCATTTTGAATAAACAAACTATGCAAAACCCATTATTACAATCCTTCGATACTGCGCCTTTTTCAGGAATTAAAAACGAACATTTCCTACCCGGTATCATACAACTCATTGCCGATACTAAAGATGAAGTTGCCGCTATTGTAGATAATTTGGAAGCTCCTACTTTTGAAAATACAGTGGTAACCTTGGAAAATACTGGAACGCGTTTGGATAGAGCCACCAGCATATTTTTCAATCTGAATAGTGCCGAAACTAATGATGAAATTCAGCAGATAGCACAAGATCTATCTCCCCTGCTTTCCGACTTTCAAAATGACTTATTGCTGAATGAAGCATTATTTGCTCGCGTAAAAACGGTTTTTGATACAAGAAAGACGCTTACACTGAATCCTGAACAATCGATGTTGCTCGAAAAGCAATACAAGGGATTTTCAAGAAACGGAGCCAATCTTTCCGAAGATAAAAAAACAGAGTTGCGAAAAATCGATACTAAATTAGCGAAACTGAAGCTAACTTTTGGAGAGAACGTCCTAGCCGAAACCAATGCTTTTGAAATGCTCATCACTGATGAAGCAGAGCTGGCTGGACTTCCGGATGGTGCTAAAGAAGCTGCCGCACAGACAGCTAAAGAAAATGATAAGGAGGGCTGGATGTTTAGCTTACAGTATCCAAGCTATATTCCGTTTATGACTTATGCTTCGAGCCGGGAACTTAGAAAGAAATTATCCTTGGCATTTGGAGCAAGAGCCTTTCAAGACAATAAATATAATAATGAACAGCATGTTCTAGATATTGCCAACTTAAGGCATAAAAGAGCGCAACTACTTGGTTATGAGAGTCATGCTCATTTTGTACTGGAAGAGCGCATGGCTGAGACGCCGCAAAAGGTGTACGACTTCTCAAACGAGTTACTTGAAAAAGCAAAGCCTGCTGCGCGAAAAGAGTTTAATGAACTCGAAGCGTTTGCCAAAGAATTGGATGGCATCGATCAATTGCAGAAATGGGACAGTGCCTACTATGCTGAAAAGTTGAAACAAAAACTATTTAGCCTGGATGATGAGCAGTTGAAGCCTTATTTCAAGTTAGAAAATGTCATCGAAGGTGTTTTTACGGTGGCCGATAAGTTGTTTGGTTTACAGTTTGAAGCAGACGACTCCATTGACAGTTACCATAAGGAAGTGAAAACCTATCGCGTGACTGATGCTGAAGGCGTACTTGTCGCCATTTTTTATGCCGATTTCCATCCACGAGCCGGAAAAAGAGGCGGTGCATGGATGACCTCCTACAAGCCTCAGCAAATTAATGATGGCGTCAATGACCGACCCCATGTTTCTATTGTCTGTAATTTTACCAAACCCACAGCGAGTAAACCTTCGCTTTTAACTTTTAATGAAGTAACTACCCTATTCCATGAATTCGGGCATGCGCTTCACGGAATGTTGGCCAACACAACCTATAGCGGTCTGTCTGGCACTAATGTGTATTGGGACTTTGTGGAATTACCGAGTCAAGTATTGGAAAATTGGTGTTATGAAAAGGAAACACTCCAGTTATTTGCGCATCATTATGAGACTGGTGCATTGATTCCTATGGAATTGATCGCGAAGATTAAGGAGTCGGCTGCTTTTCACGAAGGTATGCAAACCCTACGTCAATTAAGTTTTGGGTTATTGGATATGTCTTGGCATGGCGCGGATCCTTCAGAAATAAAAAGTGTAAAAGCATTCGAAAAGGAAGCTTTCAAAAATACTTCCCTATATCCAGCAGTACCTTCTAACTGCATGAGCACGGCCTTTTCCCATATATTTCAAGGAGGTTACTCCGCCGGCTATTACAGTTACAAATGGGCCGAAGTATTAGATGCCGATGCCTTTGCTTATTTTAAAGCGGAGGGGATTTTCAATAAAAAAATAGCTACAAAGTTTAAAGATTATGTGCTGTCTCAAGGAGGAACTCAAGATCCTATGGAATTGTATGTAAAATTCCGAGGACAGAAACCCAATCCTGATGCCCTTTTAAAACGAGCTGGCCTCATTTAATACTGATTACTAGACAATTACATTTGTTTTCCCTACATATAGTATGGCGTTTCCATATGAAGTTTTTTTGCCTAAACTTTATCTTTAGCCTAACATTCATTGATAATGAAGTTCATTTCTATTCATGACTACATTAGAATCCAAAATTTTAATGCAACAGGATTTCTTTTGATGGATGTACACCCTAGGACACGAACCAAGAGATACTATTATGAAAAAACTTCTATTATTAGCAATTATTTTTTACGGACCTATTTCATGGTCGCAAGAAGCACTTGTTTGCGATGATGACAACACAATCACAGTAAAGGTTAAACCTGGCTACAACGACCCTACCGGCGATGGAGATGCCGACTTTAGAGGATGGAAACATATTTCGGATGCTTCCAGTTCAAGAGATGCAAAGAAAAAGTTCAAAGACCGGCTTGAAGAAGATATAAAAAACGGTAATGCTGGCTATTTAGTAACGACAGACGGCAACGCACTCGGATGTCCAGAGACATGTCCGAATGAAAATGAGATAGGTTGCAAAACCACTGCGGTTGAATTTAAATCTGGCAAATTAAGGGCTGTGGCCGGGGACAACGACGGCTATAATGTGAAACAAAAAGATGATGATTTTACGGTAGAAGTAACCTGTGGCCCCTGCAGTCCAGTTACCGGAGGTGGTAATCTGCAAGCGATGTTCCCAAATCCAGTAAATAACATTCTTTCTTTTCAAATAGAAGTACTCCCTCCTCAGGACCTGCCTGTTTTCATAAAAATATTTGACATAGGAGGCATTGAGGTTTTGGAACAAAACTATGGTGTACAGCCAATAGGCGTACATGTCATAGATTTAGATGTTAGCACCTTACCGCCAGGAATGTATTTTGCACAAGTGTATTTCGATAATATTCCAAGCCCATCCGAAGAGTTTATTAAAAATTAAGCCTTTATCAAGTATACATTGTTATCTCTAACAATAAGCCTCAATACACAGAAAACTCCTGCCTCGTCAGGAGTTTTTTAGGTCGCCTGTTTTCACTGTTATTTTTTATAAATTGTTACAACCAGTAATACTAGGACGATCAAAGTGTTCTAAAAAGGTTGGAAAATAGTAATTCAGCAAAATAAACTTTCAATTTTTATTGAAAGTTTAAAATTAACTGTATATTTGAGCCATGGAGTTCAAAGAAGCAAAAGAAAAATTTATTAGTACATGGGGTGCATTGGGCTCCCTTTGGGGAATCAACAAAGCGATGGCACAGATCCATGCTTTACTATTTATTTCCCCTGAACCTTTGACCATGGAAGACATCATGGAAGAATTGGGGATTTCACGAGGAAATACCAGTATGAACTTAAGAGCCTTGATGGATTGGGGCATTGTACACAAAGTAATTATCCCTGGGGAACGCAAGGAGTTTTTTGCCAGCGAAAAAGACGTTACGGAGCTGTCACGACAGATTGTCAAGGAACGCAGTCGACGAGAATTGCAACCTACTATTAAGGTATTAAAAGAAATTTCGAGCATTCCGGAGGATGGTAGTGCCAAAACAAAAGAGTTTATTAAGCAAACCAAAGCAATGCACGAACTTACCGATATGGCGGACACCATGATGCATCGGATTGTGAGCCAAGAACAAAATTGGATTACGAAGACTTTAGTTAAATTTCTAAAGTAATAGTAACCCAAACAACGAAACAACAAGGGAATTTATTTTCCCTTTATATTGAATAATATCTTTCAATATTTATTGAAAGTTTAATAAATAAGATATGAAACTAGACATTTCCAATTGGATTATCATACTCGGTGGAGTTGGGCAAATATTCACCGCTCTTGTTTATCCATATATAAGACACAAGGTATTTGATTGGTATAATGATGTAAAGCAACTAAAACCTTTAAATCAGGAGATCGCAAAGACTTACGGCAGGTATATTCAAGGGCTGAACTTCGCCTTTGGACTCATCGCGATTCTCATTCCAACGGACCTAAAAAACGGTACTCATTTGGCTATTGCAGTTACCGGACTCATCGGAGCTTATTGGGTGGGAAAAGTAATCACTCAAATCGCATATTACCCGATGTATGATATTCCGAAGAAATTCATTTTTAAATGGGGAGGGTATGGAATGAATTGCCTCTTTGTTTTCTTCGCGCTCATCTACACTTTGTTGCTAATTCAAAACATATTTTAAAATGAAAAATTTAATCATAGCTGGCGGTAGTGGATTTCTAGGAAGGGTATTGACCAACTACTTTCAAGACAAAGTGGAGAAAATTGTAATCCTTTCACGTTCCGAAGAAAAAATAAAGGGTAATATCCACTACCTCCACTGGGACGGAAAAACCTTAGGTGATTGGTCCGCTTCACTCAATGGAAGTGATGTGCTGATTAACCTCGCTGGGAAATCGGTAGACTGTAGATATCATCAAAAAAACAAAGACTTGATTTTGTCTTCACGTACTGACGCTACCCGCGTTTTGGGGCAAGCTATCGAGGAATGTACCGACCCCCCAAAGATTTGGATCAACTCCTCAACCGCAACCATATACCGCCATTCCTTGAATAAAGAAATGGACGAAACAACAGGCGAGATTGGCCAAGGGTTTTCAGTAAAAGTAGCTACTTCTTGGGAACATGAGTTTTTTAGTTTCTCTCTAAAGCAAACGAGACAGGTTGCTTTAAGAACTTCTATTGTATTAGGCAAAAGCGGTGGGGCTTTTCCTGCACTTCTGAATCTAACCAAAATGGGGTTCGGAGGAAAGCAGGGTGACGGAAAGCAGAAGATTAGCTGGATTCATGAAGAGGACTTTGTTCGCGCTGTTCATTTTATCATTCAGCAAAACGGAATAAGTGGGGTAATTAATGTGGTTGCGCCTAAGCCCGTTAGCAATGAAAATTTCATGGAACTCCTTCGCAAAGAAACGAGTGCTCCATTTGGTTTACCCATGGGAAAGACCTTATTGCGAATAGGAGCTAGAATTATTCAAACGGAGCCAGAATTGATATTGAAAAGCCGGAATGTAATTCCGAAGCGATTAGAAGAAAACGGGTTTCAATTCTATTACAAATCCCTAAAAGAGAGCCTAGAGCATTTAACAAACAGCAAATAACATCCATTGAACTACAATCTACTCACATACAGCATTTACTTACCCATCATCTGCTTTATCACATTCAGAGTTGGATGGTTGTTCTTTAAGAATGGAGAAGTGTTTTTACTCAAGATCTTCAGCCAAAACCCTATTGCGTTGACCATAAACAAACTGCTACTGATCGGCTATTATCTAGTCAATATTGGCTGGTCGGTTCTAGCGATTTCATTTTGGGACATCGTAAGTGATGCCACAGAGGTCATTGAAACATTAGCTTGGAATATTGGTCAGATCATACTCTTCTTAGCACTGCTTCATTTTAATAATATTATCGTACTCAAATTCATTTCTAAAACAACAATTTTAAATAAATAATTATGGAAAATTCAAGAATTATAACTGGTTACCTAATCTACCTGCCCATCGTCATCCTTCTAACCATGTACGTATCCAGGATGCTATTTAAAAATGGAAAGCTTTTTATGATTGATATTTTTAAAGGAAAAGAAGATATCGCTTTAGCTACCAACCGCCTTTTTGAGATTGGCTTTTATTTGATTAATATTGGTTGGGCGCTACTTATTCTTAGAATATCACACAACAGTAATCATGAGTTAACCTACCAGTCACTTATTGAAAAACTAAGTTTGAAAATTGGAGGGTTCTCCATTTACCTTGGCATTATGCTAATGCTTAATCTGTTCTTCTTTTTAAGAGGTAGAAGAAAATCGAGACAAAGTCTCAGAACCAAAGTACCTCCTATTGTTATTCAAAATCCTGAGTTATGAAATGTCCATTAACGGTCCACGAAACAACTAAAGATGCGTAATTTGGGCATTCTATCTACCTAAAAAACAAAAAATTTATACGGATGAAAACAATCACCATACCCTTCAATGTAAAAAATGAAAAGCAGACCATTTCTAGGCAAGATATCATCAATTTCTACGAGGAAGCTACTGAAGATTACAGTTTTTGGAGCCAAGATTTGAACATGCATTTTGGATACTACGATTTCTTCCGAACTAATATATTCCGAAGAGATACAATGCTCAACGAAATGAACTTGCATATTTATAACCGCCTCCAATTGGGAAAAGACCAGAACATCGTAACTGATCTTGGCTGCGGAATGGGTGCTACCATGCGTCATTTCCTAAATAGAAATGAGCATTTATCGATGATAGGAGTTACCTTATCCCCCTTTCAAGTACGGGAAGGAAACAAGTTGTTGCAAGATAAAAATGGCGTGATTTTCCGAGAAAATTATTGCGAGACATCTATCGCTTCAGAAAGTATGGACGGAGTCGTTGGGATTGAAAGCTTGTGTCATTCTGGTCATTCCAAAGAATCATTACGTGAAGGTTATCGTCTATTAAAGCCGGGGGGTAAAATGGTCATTTCAGACGCTTTCTTGAAAAAAGAACCTTCCAAACTGAGTATAGGAAGTAGTTACAGTTATAAAAGGATCTGTGAGGGTTGGAATCTGGATGGCTTAGGAGTCATTTCAGAAGTCAAGCAACGTTTGTTAGCGATTGGGTTTAAGAAAATAACTATAGAAGATATATCCTTTCGAATTGCCCCTTCTGTTTTACACGTGCCTTTTGCTATTCTTGGGTTTCTACTGAAGAATATATGGCAGGGCAAAACTATCAAGCGCCAAAGTTGGAATAATTTAAAAGCTTCTTTTTTCGCTTTACTTTGCGGTCTGCACAGGAGAGATTTTGGATATTACATCATTACAGCTACCAAATGAGGTGGCATTAAAATATCTACACTAAAAGATAAGAAATTTTAAAACAAAGAAATGACGACTATTCAATTAAAAACTGAAATTCAAGCTCCCATGGAGCGCGTATTCGATCTGTCCAGAAATATTGATTTTCATATGCAATCGGCTTCAGAAACTAAGGAACAGGCCATCACAGGAAGGACTTCTGGTTTCATTTCGCATGGAGAAACGGTCACTTGGCGCGGACAGCACTTTGGTGTTTTTCTGAAACATACCAGCAAGATTGTCAACTATGAGCGTCCGCATCAATTTACCGATGTAATGATTAAGGGGCATTTTACCTATTTCGGACATCAACATTTTTTCAACTTTGAAGAAAAAAAAACAACAATGATAGATGTACTTAAATACCGAACCCCCTATGGTATTTTTGGGCGATTATTTGACAAATATTTCCTAAACCGCCATTTAACAAGGTTTCTTGAGAAACGAAACATGGCGATAAAAATAGAAGCGGAAAAGTCTAAATCTTCCTTCTTGTAAATAGCATCTATGTTAATATCCTTGCCAAAATTTTCTAGGCTCCCTAAACTTTGCTATTTTTGATAAAAACTACGAAAAAACCCATGCCAATCAACACGTTAAATCCCAATTTATGGGTGGATAAATATTCAGACTATCTGTATAATTATACCATCGTAAGGGTGAATAATCATGATATAGCGCAAGACTTGATTAGCGAAACTTTTTTCGCTGGCCTCAAGTCTAAGGATAATTTTAAAGGGGAGGCAAGTGAACGAACTTGGTTAATTTCCATTTTGAAGCGAAAAATTATTGATCACTACCGAAAAATAAATTCAAAGAAAGGCAAGGCTGAAGTCCGAGTAAATTACAATGACAGTGAAAGTGAAGGAGATTGGCTCGAAGAACGAGTAAGTGATCCATACGACAAAACAGCAGAGGATACGATGGAAAATGAAGAGCTGGGCATGGCGATATTTGGTTGTCTTGATGGACTCGCTGAAAAACAAGCTGCCATCTTCAGAATGAAAACAATAGACGGTATTGATACCGAAACTATTTGTAATGAATTTGAAATAACACCGTCTAACCTGTGGGTTATCATCCATCGTGCTCGTAAAGCGATGGCGGATTGTCTGGAAAAAAATTGGTTTTAGTATAAATTATGAGTATAAAATTAGAATGCCACGAGGCAAATCACATTTGTGATAAAAATCAGTATAGAGAAGCATCATTTTGGGAAAAAGTGCGGTTGAATATACATTTGATTTACTGTAGAGCCTGCAGAAAATATACGGTTCGAAATTCCAAGCTTACCAAAGCGGTTAAAAACCCAAAAGTTCGATCGATAAGCACAATGGACAGAAATGCATTAAAAGAAAAATTACAACAAGAACTCTCGAAATAAGCTTCTGTAAAAAAGAATATTTACTTCAATACAAAAGGGATACCTACTCAATATGAGAAACGGCATCCCTTTTTTACTGCCTAATAATTAAATTTATATGGATAGGTAGCATGCTAACAGGTAAAACAGACCACACCAGAACAACGGAATAGCTTCCACCCAAAACGATGCAAAATATCGATGCTGATTCTTTGTTGCTTTCAACAATAAAAACAATATCAAGACACAGGCAATCCACAAACTAATGGCATAGGTAAACAATAGATCGTTCTTAAAAACTTCTAAAATTGAAGCAATTCCTAAGAAACTTGTACCCAAAAACTTTGCCTTTTTAATCCCGAATACTTGCGGCAATGTTTTTAGCGAGGCAACATCGTAAGGTAAATCGCGTATTTCAAAAGGAAGTGTGCAAACAATAATCACTAAAAATCGTTGAAAGAAAGTCAACCAAATATCAAATGTTAGGACTTCCGATGCATTGGACCATGGAATAAAAACGGTGACGCCTGCCCAAACTACGGCTACCACAAAAATTTTCACTCCTGAAAAAGTACGTAAGTTCCTCTTGCGTAAAAAAGGCACGGCATACAAGAAGGTCAGCCCACCAAAAATTGCCGCCATATAAAATACGGTTATTGAAAGTTGCAGCGCACAAAACATCAAACCACCTAAGCTGACAAACGAAAACACCTGAATCACCTTTAAGGAGCCAGTCAAACTGCGATGATGCAAGCCAGCTACCTTGGCATACTTGACAAAATTATAACCACTAATGGTTCCAAAAAAAATAAAGCACACCAAATAATTAGAGACTTCAAAACCAAACTCCATGGCAGTAATGAATACTAGAGCACACACCGCAAGAGCGACATGAATACTGGCGTTTATATAAAAATCAAAAGTTCGCTTTAGTATATTCATCCAAAGGGGTTCGACCTATCAACAAGATACAACAGTTATAGATTTCGAAACTTAGAAAGCACAAAAATACCTAAAGTGTTAGTAACTCCTGTTTTTGGTTGAAAAATTATATCTATTCCCATCTATATTGACATAATTTTATGCTTTAATATTGTAGTTTTGCTCGTTATCAAGGAAGGATTTTCTTCCTAAAAAATGTACGTTGAATTTAAAAAGTTCCCACTTTTGCGGAAAATGTATATGAATACTTCTTCTTTTGCTCTTAGACATATTGGCCCTCGCGCCACAGACCTTCCTCAAATGCTTGAAACCATTGGGGCAGAAAGTATTGAACAACTCATTTCAGAAACCATTCCAGATGACATTCGTCTTGCCAAAGACATACAATTGGATGACGCTATGAGTGAGCAAGAATACTTGGAACACATTAATGCATTGGCAGCACAAAACGAGCTGTTCAAATGCTATATTGGATTGGGTTATCACCCTGCCAATACGCCGCCCGTCATTCAGCGAAATATTCTTGAAAATCCGGGTTGGTATACCGCTTACACACCCTATCAAGCAGAGATTGCGCAAGGTCGTCTCGAAGCCCTACTTAACTACCAAACCATGGTCTGTGACCTTACAGGCATGGAATTGGCAAACGCCTCCTTATTAGATGAATCTACAGCAGCAGCCGAAGCAATGGCTTTGCTATTTGCAGTTAGAAGCAGAGATCAGAAGAAAGCAGGGGTAGCAAAGTTTTTTGTTTCTGAAGAAATATTACCTCAAACACTTTCACTACTGCAAACCCGTTCCAATCCGCTCGGAATTGAATTGGTCGTGGGCAATCATGAAGCCTTTGATTTTTCTGCTGAATATTTTGGAGCTATCCTCCAATACCCAGGAAAGAGTGGTGTAGTTTATGACTATAGAACGTTCGTTTCCAAAGCAAATAAAGCTGGTATAAAAGTAGCGGTAGCTGCCGATATTCTGAGCTTGGTAAAATTAGAAGCACCAGGGAATTTTGGAGTAGATGTTGTGGTGGGAACAACACAGCGTTTCGGAATACCGCTAGGCTATGGTGGACCTCATGCTGCTTATTTTGCTACCAAGGAGGAACACAAACGAAATATCCCAGGTCGGATTATTGGAGTGACTAAAGACACCGATGGAGACCGTGCTTTGCGCATGGCTCTACAAACCCGAGAGCAACATATCAAACGTGATAAGGCAACGTCGAACATTTGTACTGCACAAGTTCTTTTAGCCGTGATGGCCGGAATGTATGCAGTATATCACGGGCCTGACGGACTCCAATACATCGCGAACCACGTACACCATTCGGCCACTACTCTAGCCGATGCCTTGGAGCAAATGGGCTTGGAAGAAACTAACAACTCCTATTTCGACACCATTGCAATAAAAGCTGACGCCGCCAAAGTGAAAACAGTGGCTGAAAAATATCAAATCAATTTTTACTATCCCGATGCCAATACGGTATCGATCGCTCTCAACGAAACGACCACTTTAAAGGATCTTAATGCGATTCTTTCTGTTTTTACAGAAGTGACGGGTCAACAAGCAACGAACATTTCAGGATTAACGGAGATTAGTTCAATTCCTAAAAGTGTTGCCAGAACATCGGAATATCTAACAAATGAGGTGTTTAACAGCTATCATAGTGAAACTGAACTCATGCGCTACATCAAAAAATTGGAGCGTAAAGATTTAGCATTAAATCACTCCATGATATCGTTGGGCTCGTGTACAATGAAACTGAACGCAGCGGCAGAAATGCTACCATTAAGTGATCCTCGATGGGGCGGTGTACATCCATTTGTGCCAGTGAATCAAGCGAAAGGGTATCAGCTAATGCTTAAAAAATTTGAAGACCAGCTCACTGAAATTACAGGGTTTGCTGGAACTTCCTTGCAGCCAAATTCTGGCGCTCAAGGTGAATATGCTGGTCTAATGGTGATTCGTGCTTATCATGAATCCCGTAACGACCATCATCGAAATATTTGCCTAATCCCATCCTCTGCTCACGGAACCAATCCAGCAAGTGCGGTCATGGCAGGAATGAAAGTAATCGTGACCAAAGCCACGGCAGAAGGAAATATAGACGTAGAAGACCTAAGAGCGAAGGCTATAGAACACCAAGAAAATCTTGCAGCCTTGATGGTTACTTATCCATCTACACACGGCGTATACGAATCGGCCATAAAAGAAATTACGAGTATCATTCATGAATTTGGCGGACAAGTTTATATGGACGGTGCGAACATGAATGCTCAGGTGGCCTTAACAAACCCTGGTGCTATTGGCGCCGATGTTTGCCATTTAAATTTACATAAAACATTTGCCATCCCACATGGTGGCGGTGGCCCAGGTGTAGGACCCATTTGTGTAGCGCCACAGTTGGTTCCGTTCTTACCTAACAATCCAGTTATTAATACGGGAGGAGATCATGCCATTACGGCTATCTCAGCAGCGCCTTGGGGTAGCGCTCTGGCTTGTATCATTTCTTATGCCTACATCAGCATGTTGGGCGAAAAAGGATTGAGAAGCTCAACAGAATATGCTATCCTTAACGCTAACTATATCAAAGAACGTCTCAAAGGCGCCTTCGATGTATTGTATGTAGGAGAACGCGGCAGAGCAGCACACGAAATGATTATCGATTGCCGACCATTTAAGGAACGCGGTATTGAGGTTACTGATATCGCCAAGCGCTTAATGGACTATGGGTTTCATGCCCCGACGGTTTCATTCCCAGTAGCAGGAACCATGATGATAGAGCCTACAGAAAGTGAAAGCAAACAAGAGTTGGATCGTTTTTGTGACGCCATGATTTCCATTAGAAAGGAAATTGATGTTGCGTCTAAAGACAACCCAAACAACGTTTTGAAAAACTCCCCTCATACTCAAACGATGGTTACGAACGATGTATGGGAATTTCCGTATAGTAGAAAAGAAGCCGCCTTTCCATTGGAATATGTAGCGGACAATAAATTTTGGCCTTCAGTTCGCAGGGTAGATGATGCTTATGGTGATCGTAATTTGATCTGTACCTGTGCACCTATTGAGGACTATATGGAAGCATAGTCGGATGCATAAAATAGAATGATTTGATTATAAAGAGCGGTTGTTTTATGCGATCTTAGTAGGTGATTAGTTTAGTGATTCTCTTTTTACAATTTTAGTAATTTTTCAAAAAAAAATACTTGTGCTTTTAAATCAGATTCGAATCACTTCCCTTAATGTTTTTATGATATTGCTATTGCTTCCTATGGTGACTCATGCACAGGAAGTGGATGGTTTTAGTTATGAACCTGCTGATATTTCATCTTTACCCGAATTCTTGGACATCATAACTCAAAAAAAGATAGTTCAATATCAAGGGAACTTCAAAAAAGAAACGGTTGAATTTTGGGAGGAAAGAAGGTCTGACGTTCTTGAAAATATCGAAGACAGCCTCTACATCTTTGACCCAGGAGTTGAGCTAGGCTTAAAAAAAATTCTCACCAATATTTACACTGCCAATCCTGAAGTAAATCCGTTAGACTTTAGATTTTTTATCGACGCCTCCCCTATCCCGAATGCTTCTTGCTATGGCAATGGGATTTTTGTGATCAACAATGGATTGTTTTCAATCATAGACAACGACGACGAACTAGCTTTTATCATATGTCATGAAATTGCACATTATCAGTTAAAGCATAATGACTTGTCTATCGAGGAGTATTATCAGAAATATAAATCAGATAATACGAACAAAAGAGTTAATGATATTGCCAAGAATAAATACGGCAAGTTTAATAAAGCGAGAAAGTTACTTGAGGACATCAACTATGATCTGGGTCAAAAATCTAGGAAAGCTGAGATTGAAGCCGATTCTCTAGGCTTGCAATTATTTTTGAAGACAAATTACAATCCGAGTGCTGCCGGATCCATACTTCAGAAACTTGATTTCGAAGAAAAAGCGATGCTCAACAAACCAATAGCGATCAAAGCGTATTTAGGCACAGTTAATTATCCATTTAAAGACAATTGGCTGAAAGCAGGCAACAACAAATTATTCGATCTTGATGCGTCTGCAAACGACTATAAAATGGACGCGGATTCCATAAAAACACATCCGGATATTCCCAAACGCATCGAATTGATAAATAAGTCCCTTCCTAACGCCACAGATGAAATTGGAATGCTTGTTGCCAACGATTTAAAAAAGAAAAGCAACTTGAACAATCTTCAAATAACTCTTGACAACTATAGACTGGACCTTAGTTTATACTTTATCATTACGTTATATGAAGAACAAAAAATTAACGAAGCCGAATTTTACCAGCTTACAGCTCTTTGGCTAAAAAAACTGTACATCCTTAAAAAGAGCCATGCTGTTGGGCGGTTTATCCCCCCTGAAAGTCCATTTTCAAACGAAACTGAAATTAATAAAGTCAAACAGTTTATTCAAAACCTAGAGCCCAAAAACATACGAAAATTGGGGTATTGGCTTTGCAATGAAAATGTAGGACATTTTAGCACTGAAGCTAAACAAATAGAGCTATATTCCTTTTTTAAAAAATTAAACCCATCCAATAAATAACCATTCTTTCTATGAAAAAAATCTATGTTCTCTTATTGTTAGTCCTCGTTGCGACAAGCAGTTTTGGCCAGTCAAAAAAGCTTGACAAAATCACCGAATTCGAACTTCGGAACTCAGGTTCTATTATTGATAAAGAAAATAACGTAAACGGATATTACTTCTTTTATCTGATTGACAAATTAAAAAAAGGAGAAGCGGAGTATGGTATTCAGATATTAGACAATAATTTGAATGAAGTTGCCTTAAAAAAGTACATCTCAAGCAAACACAGTTATCTGATAGATAGCAAGTTCAATAATGAAAGTCTCATGTTCGCAGTATTAAATTCAAAAGAAAGGAAAATAAACCTCCTTTCCTTTGATAAGAAAGCTGAACAGAAAGGAACTAAAAGCTTTGAATTAAGTAAAAAAGAAATGCAGTACTTGTCTATAATGACAAAGAGTAGCGCGTATAGTATGCTATATCCCGTACCCAATAGAGGATTTATATTTAATATATTAAAAGACAATAAAAAGTTAGGATATGCCACCACATTTGTTCCAACAGATGGCAGCCAAGAATGGACTTATGGGTCTCCTAAAGATTCTAAAGAATTTATCACCGCTAGCCCAATTGCAGTCAATGAAAAGTTTGTTGTCTTGGTTGAAGCCAAGAAACCAGGGATGCTTTCATCGAAGTTAACCATATCGGCAAAGATTTTAGATGCCGTAACTGGAAAGCTCATTGCCACCAAAGAATACGACGCTAAGAATCCAAAATTATTTACAAATGCATTTTTGGACGGTGAAGACAACTTGGTACTCGTAGGTGAATATTTCAAGGCCGATGACAATGTCTTTAAAGATAAAAGCATGGGATTATTCGTTGAAGTACTCGATCAAACAGGTACTACCATCAAGGAAAAATCTTCTAGTTGGAAAGATGATATAGATCCTTTGTTGGCCGATTTGAATGATGACGAGAATTACTATATTTATTTTCACGACGTCATCCCAATGGCGAATGGTCATTATTACGCTATTGGCGAAAAATTTAAAAAGACGTTAAGTGCAGGAGGAATGGCTTCAGCGGTGCTTAGTGGAGGAAGAAGTAGTGCGACTCAATTGACCATAACAGATGCCTTTATTTTTGAACTCGATTCAGATTTCTTAATAAAGAACATTACCAAATTTGAAAAAGGAAAGTCCAGAGCACCAAGTGTTACCGACTTTGGAAGTCCACAACTGAATGCGCACGCAATTGCGGGACTGGGTGGCTTTGATCATGAATACACTCAAATAGATAAAGAAAATGACCGATTTTACGCCTGTTTTATCGATTATGAAAGGATTAAAGGTGAGAAAAATAAGACGGCCTTTAAAACTATTATCTATGACGATGGCGAATTCTCGCAAGACAAAATATACCTAGACGAAAAAGGGAAGATCACCAAGGTGTTTCCTGCTAAAATTGGAAATGTAGTTATCTTCGAATACGATCGAAAAAAGAAGGAACTCAACATCCGTATGGAAAAGTTGAATATCAATTGATTAAATTAAAAGTAAGTTCTAAACCCGAATTATAGCATTTGATTAAAGTCAGTTTTTCAGAAAACTGGCTTTATTTTTTTATGCCGAATTCATTTTTCAACAGATCCATGTCGAATAAATAAGGGTATTTAGATTTCAACTTGGCCCCTATTTCTCTAGAGCCAGTTTCTGTAAGATGTGAAGCATCAAAATATAGAAATTTAAGCTCGTCTGATATAACTCTAAAATCATCCATCCCATCACCTCCCTGTATGGTGAGCATATCAATATAATAGATTTTGTCATCAGAATACTTTGGATTTCTAAACTCCCTTTTTAACCTAGCATTAATTTTAACTTTCAATGACTTTTGGGAAAATTGTACAGCATGATTGTTAATCACACTTGGAGTATTGGACATGCTAGACCTCACTATTTCAGGAACCTGCTCGTGATATATCATTTTGGGACCGAAAACAAAAACAGGAGCTTTGGTTTTGGCTCTCACCTTTGCAAGAAGTAACCTTAGGTTTTCAATTTCTAGAACAGGCCAATGATCATGCAAATAAACTATATCTGCCTCGGCCCAATTGGTATTGCTAAAATTGAGTTTCATTTTTTTAGCACAATGCACAGAATCCGCTTCTTTAGTGGGTGTGCCAAAATTATGGCATTTTCCAGATGTCTGCAAGGAAGTTATCTTAGACTCTAATCCGTTATAGCGTAAGGCATAAATCAAATCGATGGCGTGAGAATTTCCTAACACCAAGGCATGGCCCTTCCCTGGAGTTCCCTTAAGTAAGTCATTTTTAGAATTTGATTCTTTCCAATATTGTTTTCTGTTAGACAAAATTTCCTCCTTGGTCATATATAAATCTCCAGAATATCTGGAAGGAATTCCTTCAGAATTCCATACAAAACCAGCAAAAACACATAGCATCAACACCGCAAGGGGCACTGCAATCCAAACACGATCCAGTTTCAATGTTTTCTTCTTTGGATACCGAAACGTATTTTCAATGAAATACCACATTGCCAATCCCAAACCTATAGAGAGGAGTCCCAAAACTACTTGCTGGGCAAGCCCAAATTGCGACAAAGAAACGTACTTATAGAATACCAATAAAGGCCAATGAATCAAATAAATAGAATAGGAACTTTTACCTATCAATTCCACCACTTTGTTTTTTAAAGTCCAACTCATGACTCGAGCCTTTCCCGCAAATATAATAAGCATAGCACCTGCGCAAGGAATAAGTGAAAGCAAGCCAGGCATTCGTGTGGCGCTATCAAAGAATATAGCAGTAGATATCATAAGGCCAAGCCCTAATAAAAAAAGCAACTCCGCTCCTAATTTAAACTTCTTCAATGCAAAAGGTTCTAGCCAAATACAAGAAGCTCCCAATAAAAATTCAAACATTCGGAAGGGAATCAAAAAGAAAACCGCATCTGGTTGTGAGGCAATATAAAGTTCCCCCAGAACAACAGATCCAACAATAAATATCAAAATGATAGCCAATAAATACTTCCGAAGAAACTTAAAGAACAGCGTAAGCAGTAACGGCCAAAACAAATAGAACTGTTCTTCTAGGGATAAAGACCACATATGTAGCAAGGGCTTGGTCTCACTATCCACATTAAAATAGCCCGACTCGCTCCAGAAAAAGAAATTGGAAAGTGAAACCGACGAAAAAATCGTGGATTGTCCTAATCGCTCATAATTGGAAGGTGTGAGCCAAAGATAACCCGCCACCAACACAATTAATAAAGTAAAAATCAGTGCTGGAAAAAGTCGGCGTAAGCGTTTTGTATAGAATTTACGAAAACTAAATTTTTCTTGTTGCAAATCCCCAATAATATTCCGACTAATAAAATAGCCAGAGATGACTAAAAACACATCGACACCTAAAAACCCGCCTTGCATCCATTCAAATTCGAGATGAAAAAGTAGCACTAACAAAACTGCCAATCCTCTTAGTCCATTCAATTCGGGGCGGTATTCTTTGATTAAAATTGGTAATTTAATGCTAGTCATATTATAAAAAGTAAATCATCTGTTAACTATGTGATTTAAACTAAATGTTAAATCCTTACAAAGAAAGTTAAATATGATGTGTAGAAAAAATATTTAAGAAAATCTTCCGTTTTATAAGCCACAAAATCATCTTAATTATGAGAACATTTGATACCGTTACTGATCTAAGAAATGCCGTTGGAGACCCTTTGATTCCAAATGAGGTAGTCCTATTGAAAGGCTACAATAATCCTCGGCAGAGCGGAGGAGGAAACTTTATATGGCAATCAAGCCCGCTGCCGCCCGATGATGGCGGTGTAATAATATCGAATGGATCTCTTAGCGGAGTTTGGAAAAGAATAAATTTTGGCTGGGTGAATGTCAAGTTTTTTGGAGCCTTTGGCCTTGGAAATTCTGCCCATGATGATACCGACGCCATTCAAAATGCAATAGATTATGTGGATGGAAATTCTATGGCTGGGGGGATCGTTTATATTCCCAAGGGAACATATTACCTCAGCAGTCTAACTCTTAAAACTGGTGTCTCAATTTACGGAGAATACGTTGGTACCATACTACGTCCGATAAGTGATAATGGAGATTCCTTTATTAAATTAAATCTTGGCCCAGTCCAAAACGTCCATATTAAAAATTTATTATTTGTTGGGCGGGAATACAATATGAACTGTTTTTACCTTGAAGCAAAAGGTGATCCTAACAGTTTGGCAGATCCAAAAGTAGGAGGTATATGGGAGTCGTCTTTTGAAAATATCCGTATTCTCAATTTTAAAAAAAATTGCTTCACTTTCATCGGCGGTGGTCTAAATCAACTTAATACTGGACCATATGATTACTTGAGGCCAAATCAATTTATATCGATGAATAATGTTACTGCCGTGCGTCATCCAGGGCTGGCCAATAGAGCACTACTACTTAGAGGACAAAACGGGCAATTTATTTTCAAAAACTGTTCATTAACTTCACCAGAACCAAGCCCCGAATGGAATGTAGAATTAGAAGGAGTTCTCCCTAAACCAGCAACTCCTGGTAATTCAAAAATTAATGGAACATATCCGTCAATTATCAATTTCTACTCCTGTACTATGCAAGATGCAATAGGTGCTATTCGAATGAACGCCGTATTAAATGTTCAGCTCAATGGATGTTGGTTTGAAAACCTCAATACAGGTATACTGGTTGAAAATGAATCTCGAGGAGTTTCAGTCTCGAACTGTCGCTTTTCAAATGTGAGTGAGAGCAAATCAGCTGGCGGCGGTTCTGGTTATGTAATGTTTACAACTACATCAGGTGCCGTTTTTAGGGAAAATGTATTGGTGGGAGACTATAAGGGAATCACTTCAACGTCTGGTAATGGAGGTACAACTCCTGTTGGGACGGTCAACATTCTTTTCTTTTCTCAGAATAACCTTAGAAAAGATAGTGCTGGTTCTAACATTATTTTCTAAGTTAATTTGGCATGAGAGTTTAGGATTATGGCCTATAATTATTGAATCAATAGCTATAGGCCATAATTTTGAGAATAATTCAAAACACAGTGATTTGGTAGGATAATGTTGTGTTACTTACTGGCATTTGATTATTTTTGACAAATTTTCAGAAGAAATGAATAGTGTGATTACAGGTATAGGGAGCTTTATTCCCAGTAAGGTAGCAACCAATGAGGGGTTTGAAAGTAGTGACTTTTATAATCTGGATGGATCGTCTTTTGCTCATGAGAACTCAGTGATCATTGAAAAATTCAAAGCGATCACAGGTATTCATGAAAGGCGTTATATCAAGGATGACATGGTAACTTCTGAAATTGCACAATATGCCGCAGAAAAGGCAATTGCTGAGGCCAATATTGATAAGGAAACCTTAGATTATATTATAGTTGCCCACAACTACGGTGACATTCGTCATGGAACACAGCAAAGTGATACTGTACCCAGTGTTGCTTCTCGTGTGAAGCATCGTTTGCGTATTAAAAACCCAAGATGTGTTGCCTATGATGTCCTTTTTGGTTGCCCAGGTTGGATCGAGGGAATGATTCAAGCGCATGCCTTTATCAAGGCGGGAATGGCTAAAAAATGTCTTATCATTGGAGCTGAAGCTTTATCTCGTGTTATTGATCCGCATGATCGTGATTCTATGATTTATAGTGATGGAGCTGGAGCAACAGTGTTAGAAGCAACATCAGAAGACACGGAAAGCGGTATTCTTGCTCATATTAGCGCTACTCACACCTATGATGAAGCGCATTTTATTCATTTTGGCGAATCCAATAATCAGGAATTAACAGACGAACGTAAGTATATTAAAATGCTCGGCCGTAAGATTTATGAATTCGCCTTGATCAACGTTCCAAAAGCCTTGAAAGAATGCCTAGACGAGAGCGGAGTTACTATCGATGAGGTAAAAAAGATATTCATTCACCAAGCCAATGAAAAAATGGACGAGGCTATCGTCAATCGTTTTTTTAAATTATATAAAAAAGAAACCCCAGCAGATGTCATGCCTATGACTATCGATAAACTGGGTAATTCGAGTGTTGCCACAGTACCAACGGTTTTCGATTTGGTAAGCAAAGGAAAACTTGGAAATCACGAAGTAAACAAAGGAGATATCGTTATCTTTGCCAGTGTTGGTGCAGGAATGAACATCAACGCCATTGTTTACCGAATGTAGTTATGTACAAAGGAAAATATCCAAAAAAAAGATACAAGCACACCTTAGAATTTGTAAAACAAAATGTCGCTTTAGAAGCTTCTATTTTGGATTTAGGAGTAGCTAACCCATTTTCAGAAATTTTAAGAACGAAAGGATTTAATGTCACCAACACTGAAGGTGAGGATTTAGACATCGACACCTCTGCCGTTCAAACCCCCGATTTTGATGTCGTTACTGCCTTCGAAATTTTTGAGCATTTGGTATCTCCCTTTAACGTTATTGATGATATCAAAGCAAAAAAGTTAATAGCATCTGTCCCACTAAAATTGTGGTTTGCCTCTGCCTATCGCAGTAAAACGGACGAGCGCGATCGTCATTATCATGAATTTGAAGATTGGCAGTTTGATTGGCTATTAGAAAAGGCCGGTTGGCGTATTAAAAAAAGAGAAAAATTTACCAACCCGGTGAAAAAAGTGGGAATACGGCCCATTTTACGACGTTTTACACCTAGGTATTATTTGGTTTATGCTGAGCGCATCTAGCGCATTATTCTTTTATTAATTTGAAAGAACTAATCGTACCCTGATCGTCAGTCACTAAAATAATATAATGTCCTACAGGCATATACGACACATTAAAAGTGTTTTCGAGTATCTGTTTAAAATCCTTCAACAATCGACCCTGCACATCATATAGTTGCACCGATGAAACTCCGTTTACGCTGTTGAAACTGAATGTGTTTTTGGTAGGATTTGGAGCGATGGATATTAATGAGCTAGTGCTAACTTCTTCTATCGACAAGACACCTCCCAATTCAATTATCCACGCACTACCAGTTCGAATTCCGACATCCTCACCATCTCCGAAGGCTCCCACTAGGATAGACATTGTTTCAGGATCCCCATTAAGCATCGATACGGAATGCCCAAAATAATCGCCCGGAATCTGGACACCATCAAAACCTTGTATGCCTTCACTATATTTCATATACTGTTCAACTGTCCCATCTGAATTCAAGTTCAGAATATAAAAATAACCCACTCGCAGTTCGCCACCATAATTCCCACAACCTACCAAAAGATTTATCTTACCATCAGCATCAATATCGGCCGCAAGATCAACAGAAACTCCAAAGAGCGCATCCAATTCCAGATCGTCAGGCCCACCTCCCGAGGTGGTACTTATTTTTTGGAAATGGTTAACAGTTCCATTCGCATTCATGAATAAAATGTAAACTGAACCTTTATTATCTCCACCATCATTATCTCTATAGGCGCCAATTGCTAAATCGACTATTCCATCTTGATTTAAATCACCAATAGCTGAAACCGCCCCCCAAAAATAATCTTTAAATTCTAAATCAGCTTCAAAACCACCATGGGTATCACTAATCTTTTGGAAACTACTCACGGTAAAGTCGGCATTCAAAAACAATATCCAAACGGCACCTCTTTCTTCACCTCCATCACCATCTCTTCTAGCTCCGACAGCAATATCAGTATTCCCGTCACCATTTAGGTCTCCTATATTAGCCACGTCCGATCCAAACACATCCCACACATCCAATATTCCTTCAAAGTTGCCTTCTATGTCGCTTATTTTTTGGTGAGAAAACAGGGTTCCATCTTGTTCCAGTGACAAAATCCAAACCGCCCCGTGTCTATAGCCTCCGTCACCATCATATTCAGCTCCAACGGCTAATTCGATATAGCCATCGTTATTCAGATCTCCTAAAAACGAAAGTGATCTGCCAAAATAATCCCATTCTTCCAAGTTTCCAGTAAACCCACCATCCAAGGCACTAATTTTCTGATAATGATCCACGGTATTTTCAGCCGTTAAAAACATAATATATACCGCACCTATATTAAAGGCACCATCATCATCTTGCAAGGCGCTAACAGCAATATCATTAATACCGTCCCCATTCAAATCGCCTATACCCTCCACAGCATGACCAAACCAATCTTCATCGTCTAAAATGACATTAAAATCTCCATTAGTTTCATCTATTTTCTGAAAATCCGTAACTTGATATCCCTGTGCAAATAGTCCGTTGAAACATAGCAGAAATAAAACGTAGAAAAATTTATACTTCATAATCCATGTTTTTCAAATAAAGATAATAGTTTTTATTATTCTTGTACCCAATTATGCTTTCAATATACATTGTTATACCTGCCCACAACGAAGAAGCGTATCTCGCTCAAACCTTGCAATCCCTTGCAGATCAAACTTTAGTGCCTAAAAAAGTAGTTGTGGTTAATGATAGTTCAACAGACGACACTCAGGAAGTATTGGATCTGTTTGAGTCAAATTACCCCTTCATTTCCTCTATAGTAGCGAATTCAAAAGAAGGTCATATCCCTGGAAGCAAGGTGATTGAGGCATTTTATAGAGGTTTCGAAACATTAGATTCCGATTTCGACATTATTTGCAAATTTGATGCGGACCTTATCTTTCCGAAAGACTACTTAGAGAAAATTTCGACGGCATTTCTTCAGAATAAGAACTACGGAATAGTAGGTGGGTTTTGTTATATTGAAAAGAATAAAGACTGGGTTTTAGAAAATCTAACTGGCAAAGACCATATTCGAGGGGCGCTCAAAGCCTATCGAAAGGAATGTTTTGAACAAATTGGAGGCCTAAAAAGAGCGATGGGTTGGGACACTGTTGATGAGCTTTTAGCCAAATACCATGGTTGGGAAGTCACAACGGAAGAAACGCTGCATGTCAAACACTTAAAGCCAACTGGCGCAAATTACCATAGTGCCTCCAAGTTAAAACAAGGCCAAGCTTTTAAAAGAATGCGCTACGGTTTTTGTCTCACTGCTATTGCATCTATGAAATTGGCAGCCAAAAAGAGAAGTTTTAGCTATTTCTGGAATGCCATGCGAGGATTTTTCAGCAGCAAAAATGAATATATCGTTTCAAAAGAAGAAGGAAAATTTATTCGAAATCTTCGCTGGAAGCATATAAAAAGTAAGTTTTTCTAAATAATAACCATTTGTTAAGTTAGAAGCATTTCCTTTCTATGTATTTTTACTTCATAAACCACAACTATGAGACCGTCAATTTTAATCTGTCTAATATGCTTGCTTCTTATTGGATGTAAGACCAACAAAACGAATTCAGCCACAGCTAGTTCTATTAAAAAACCTAAAAATATTATTCTACTCATCGCGGATGGCACAGGTCTAAGTCAGATCTCAGCCAGTCTATTTTTCAATGACAAGCCTTCCAACTACGAGGAGTTTCCCGTGATTGGATTGATTAAAACATCAGCTTCAGATAAATTAATCACCGATTCGGCAGCGGGAGCAACAGCTTTTGCCAGCGGAATTAAAACCTATAATGGAGCGGTTGGTGTTGGCCCAGACACCATGTTTGTTCCAACGATTGTGGAGCAAATTTCAAAAAATGGTATGAGTACCGGAGTGGTATCTACTTCTTCCGTTACCCACGCAACCCCCGCAGCCTTTTACGCTCATGTGGAAGCTAGAGGATCCTATGAAAAAATAGCAGAATACTTAGTGAACTCTCCGATCGATTTCTTTGCTGGTGGTGGACTGGAATATTTTAACAAACGAGAGGACAAACAAAATCTAGTATCGCTCTTGAAGAGTAAAGGCTTTGCTATAGATACTACTGCATTGAAAACTTTAAAGTCGGATAAGCAAGGTTTCTTATTGGCAGAGGACGCAATGCCTAAAATGCTGGAAGGCCGTGGTGACTTCTTGCCAAACGCAACACAATTGGCCGTGGATCATTTGTCGCAAAATAAGGATGGTTTTTTTCTGATGGTAGAAGGTTCTCAAGTAGATTGGGGAGGCCATGATAATGATGGTGATTATCTCATTAGTGAACTTATCGATTTTGACAACACCTTAGGAACCGCCTTAAAATTTGCAGAAGCTAATGGGGAAACCTTGATTATTGTTACTGCGGATCACGAAACAGGGGGGTTCACCTTATCGGCTGATAATGGCAATTATAACAAAATTAAAGCCACTTTTTCCACCACAGGACATTCCGCTACGATGGTTCCCGTATTTGCGAAAGGGCCAGGTGCCGAACTTTTCAGTGGGATTTATGAAAACACGGAAATCTATCATAAAATGATGCAGTTGCTTTCAAAATAAAGAATGGTTTTACTTTTCATTCCGAAAAAACAGTCGGTTAATTTTGTTACTTTAGCTTTAGAAATAACCCTATGAAGTACCTTCAGGATATTGGCTCCTACTTTTTAATGCTGCGTACCGTTTTTAGTCGACCTACTAAGGGTTCGATTATTAAGGAACTCATCTATAAAGAGGTGGACGAACTTGTCATAAACTCCCTCGGTATTGTTGCGTTTATTTCTTTTTTCGTTGGTGGCGTTGTTGCCATACAAACAGCACTCAACATTGACAACCCACTTATCCCAGATTACTTAGTGGGTTTTGCTACCCGTCAATCCATTATACTTGAATTTGCTCCTACCTTTATCTCCATTATCATGGCTGGTAAAATGGGTTCATTTATTACCTCAAGTATTGGGTCCATGCGAGTAACGGAACAAATTGATGCCCTCGAAGTGATGGGGATTAACTCGCTTAACTATTTAGTATTTCCTAAAATTATAGCGCTATTATTCTATCCATTTGTGATTGCCATCGCTATGTTCTTAGGAATTCTTGGAGGCTGGGTAGCCGGAGTTTATGGCGGATTTACCACCTCGGAAGCGTTTATACGTGGATTACAGGTAGACTTTATTACTTTTCACGTGATTTATGCTTTCATAAAGACCGTTGTTTTTGCTTTTATTTTAGCGACTGTTCCATCATGGCAAGGTTTCTATATGAAAGGGGGCGCATTAGAAGTAGGAAAAGCAAGTACCAACTCCTTTGTTTGGACTAGTGTACTTATCATATTAACCAACTTTATCATCACTTCTTTATTATTGAGTTCATGATTCGAGTAGACGAAATACATAAAAGTTTTGGCGAAGATCATATTCTGAAAGGAATATCCACAGTCTTTGACCAAGGGAAAACCAATCTAATTATTGGTCAAAGTGGTAGCGGCAAAACAGTGTTCTTAAAATGCCTTTTAGGCCTATTTGAACCCGAAGCAGGTCGGATTTTCTTCCGGGATACGGCAATTCAGGATATGACTGAAGACCAAAAGAGGGACCTCCGAATGGATATGGGAATGGTTTTTCAAGGTAGCGCTCTTTTCGACTCTCTGAGTATTGAAGAAAACGTAATGTTTCCGTTACGTATGTTTACGAAAAATAAGAAATCGGTTATGCTCGATCGGGTGAATGAGGTATTGGCCCGTGTAAATTTAGAAGGTGTTAATCACAAATTTCCATCCGAAATATCTGGAGGAATGCAAAAAAGAGTGGCCATTGCTCGTGCTATCGTAAATAACCCCAAGTACTTATTTTGTGACGAACCGAATTCTGGACTAGATCCTAGAACGGCCATTTTAATTGACAATCTCATTCAGGAAATTACGCAAGAGTACAATATCACAACGGTAATCAACACCCATGATATGAACTCGGTAATGGAAATTGGAGAAAAGATTGTATTCCTTCAGCAAGGAACCCTGGCTTGGCAAGGTGACAATACCCAAATATTTAAGACCGACAATAAGAGTGTCACCGACTTCGTGTACTCCTCCGATCTCTTTAAAAAAATTAGAGATATTCAGTTAAAGGAACAATAGAAAACTATTATTTCACCACCAGCGTATCCACATTCAGCTTGTACTTCAACCAGTTATAGAGGCGGGTTTGATCTTTCGCAATGACAGCCGGATCTATTGTATCTACCCACTTTGTCGTGAAAAGACTTAGCGTATCAATCTTTTGAAAATTGGAAACCAAGGTTTTAGAATAGCTTAAGCTTTCCAGGTTTTCGTAATTAATTCGGGCCTCATCACAAAGAACCTTAAATGGAATTTGGTCTTTTTCCAACTTACTTAGCTCGGATACTTTTTGCTCCAGAAAAATGATTTTTTGATTTTTCGATAACAAGTCCACCGAATCCTTCGAGCGTAATTCCTCCATATATCGCACTTCGTCTTCAAAACTATTATCGGTTTTACTTTGATTAAGTAAGAGTTTTGTATCCTGCAAACCACTGTAGGTTTGTAGTCTTCCTCTCAGTACATTCATAGTAGACTGCGGAATTTGATCTGTTCCAAAAGTGGTCAATTCTATGGTCGAGATGCCTCCTGGATTAAATTGTGCCGCCGCATATTTTTTGATATAGGATGAATTATCCAATGTTTCCAATTCTTGTTCAATAAATCGCTTTGCTGAATTCTTAAAAGTACTTTCTTTGAGAACCGTATAGAACGTAAATCCTGCGGGTATCATAACCAACAAAGCCGCGAATGAAGCAATACGCGCTATATTTTTACGACGCCTGGAATTGGCATATTTGAGCATTGGAAAGCGCAGTAATTTCAGCACTAAAAATGTTGCCAATGCAATGAAAATGGTATTGATTAAAAACAAATAGATAGCACCCCAAGCAAATCCAAGCCCTTTTGAATTATCCAAAACAGCTTCCGCTAGGCCATAACCAACAGTACACAATGGTGGCATTAAGGCGGTAGCAATCGCGACTCCAAAAATCACACTCGCTATCGTCCCTTTTTTTGTGCGTGCTATGATTAAGGCCAAACCTCCAAAAAAGGCAATGAGGACATCCCGAATATCGGGTTGTGTACGCGCCAGCAACTCAGATGACTCTTCCCGCAATGGGAATACTAAAAAGAAAAGAAAGGCAGTAAGCACACTCAAAAGCACCATCACTCCAAAATTAACCAAGGACTTCCGCAGGGTGAAAATATCATTAATGGCAATAGACATACCAATCCCCAAAATAGGTCCCATTAGCGGGGATATTAACATGGCCCCAATCACCACGGCTGTTGAGTTTGCATTCAATCCCACCGAAGCGACGAAAATAGAACAGATGAGAATCCAAGCGGTCGCACCTTTAAAAGGGATATCCAATTTAATAGCTTCAATAGTACTATCACGATCCGTATCGGCTCGGAAGTCCAACAACTCTACAAAAAAGGCTTTCAAACTTATCCAAAGGCCCTTTGCATCCTGTTTTATGGCCTCCTTATTTTGCTCCATTTCATTGTTATTCTCGTCTATCGTGCTCATAACTACCCTAATTTATAATACGCTGGTCCAACTTTATGAATAGTCAGACCCAAATTTATCTGATATAGTCCCAAGTAACTTCTTGATATCCTGTTCTTTTTTCTTCGGAAAAATAAGTAAAACATTTTCCTTATCTACGATGATATAATCATCTATTCCATCGACGACCACCAGTTTTTCAGTGGAAGAAAAGACCATATTTCCACTTGCATTTTCCATGTACGGAATGGCTCTTACTATTGCATTCTGTGCTTCATCCTTATCCAATTTATCATGTAAGGCTCCCCAGGTACCAAGGTCGTTCCAATCGAAAGTAGCTTTTTTCACAAAAACATTCTTCGCCTTTTCCAAAATTCCGTAATCAATGGATATATTTTCGGCATGGGCGTAATTTTTTTCGATAAATGGTTTTTCTTCTGAAGTATTCAATAGGCTAACACCCTCAGAAAAAAGCGCATACATCGTTGGCATTAATTGTTCAAATGCTTCAATAATACTTTTAACACTCCACAAAAATATACCGGCATTCCATAAAAAATTCCCTTCAGCTAAAAAAGCTTTCGCCGTTTCATAATCTGGCTTTTCCCTAAATTGCTTCACCGTTTTTAATATGGACTCATCCGTCTTATCACTTTCAATATATCCATATCCTGTATTCGGGAAGGTGGGCTGAATACCCAAAGTAACCAGCACATTGTCCTTTTCACACCGATCAAAACAGGTTTCAACATCTCGCTGAAAGGCCGCTTCATCTTCAATCCAATGATCACTTGGAGCGACCAACATCATGGCTTCAGGATTCGACTTATAGATTTTTAAGGCCGCTAGTAAGATACAGGGCGCGGTATTGCGCATAGCAGGCTCCAGCACCACCTGTTCCTCTGTAATTGCGGGCAATTGTTCCAAACATAAATCCAAATAACGCTCGTTGGTAAGGATTTGAATATTTTCTGAAGGAACCATTTTGTGCAGTCTAGAAAAAGTACGCTGAATTAAGGTGTCGCCCGTCCCAAGCATGTCGTGAAACTGCTTTGGCAACTGACTCGTACTTACTGGCCAAAAGCGGGATCCAATTCCGCCCGCCATGATTACTGCATGATAATTTTTATTCAAGATGTTTGATTTAGACGGTTAATTTAAAAATTCAACCTCAGCATTTGGGTTAAAAAGATAGACGCGTCCTGTTGCAACTTCCAAGCATTCATAGCGTTTCACTCTTTTATTTCCTCTTTTGAAAATCTTTCCATTATACAATCGAAAGGCCCCTCCGTAGGGGATTTCAAAGATATAGTTTTTATCATTGGGAGGATCGTATTGTTTGAGGGCCAAGGACAACTTTGCATCAGTATCACTGCTCGCCTTCGGGTTTTTAAAATGCAAAGCCAATAGTGGCAGCAACTGATTTGGGAAAACTTCTGGCCGTAAAAAGGGAAGCATTAATTGCTGAAAGGTGAGCTTCCATTCCTTACCATGTGGTTTTATATACCTACCATATTGTGTAAAAGCCCTTAAATGGGCAATTTCATGAACTAAAGTCACTAGGAACCGATAAGGGTTCAAGTTGGCATTCACGGTAATTTGGTGTTGCCCATCAGGCATTTTACGATAGTCGCCATGACGGGTAACCCGTTCATTCACTATTTTAAGATGCACCTCATGAGTACTAATAAGCTGTAAAGCTGTTGCTACAGAAGCCTGTGGTATGTATTTTAATAAAACTTCGTTCACGCTTTTAGATAAATAACAACTTCAAATAATTAGGGAGTTGAATTTGACACTTCCATAATTTTCCCGTTGTAGTATTGTTGCCCAGTAAGGGAAAAGTCCATAATATATTGAGCCATTTTCCCAGCGCTCATGGAAGCTTTATAACCCGGAAAGGCTTCTTCCAGCATTTCGGTTTGCACGGCTCCTAAGGCCAATACATTAAACGAAGGGCCAGTTTCCTTATATTCTTCAGCAAGTAACTCCGTAAGCGTTATAATAGCTCCTTTACTACTGCTGTAAGCTGCTAAACCAGGGAATTTTAGACTTCCCTGAATACCTCCCATGCTGCTAATATTCACTACATGCCCATCTTTCTTCATATAAGGAAGCACGGCCTGAGTTAAAGCCGCTGCACCAAATACATTTACATTATATGATTGCATAAAATCTTTGGAAGTAAGTTTGGCAAAAGGTTTGTTGACTAAATAACCTGAGTTATTGATCAACACATCCACATGTTTCCAGTTTTCTTTCAAAAACAAAGGAACCTTTTCTATATCCTTCGGATCGGTTATGTCGCAAGGAAAGCAATGACAATTACTATTACCCATTCCAGAAACGGGTACTTCATTACGCGAAAGTGCCAATACATTGTGACCAGCATTGGCAAACAAAGCGACCAACTCGTATCCAATTCCTCTGCTAGTCCCAGTGATAATTACGTTTTTCTTCATACCGTCGTAGTTCTTTTAAATATACAAAATCCCGCTCTCTCTTTTCAAAAGTAGCGGGATTTCTGTTTTTATTGAAACGCCGTTCCTATACGAACATAGTAACTGGCTGTTCTATATAATTTCTCAAGGTTTGCAAGAAGGCAGCTCCGGTGGCTCCATCCACCGTACGGTGATCACAAGCCAAAGTTACCGTCATCGTATTTCCAACCGCAATAGCGCCATTCTTTACCACAGGTTTTTGCACGATAGCTCCAACGGATAAAATGGCTGAATTCGGCTGATTGATAATGGAAGTAAATTCCTTAATCCCAAACATCCCCAAGTTAGAAACCGTAAAGGTACTACCCTGCATTTCGTCTGGAGTGAGTTTTTTATTTCTTGCTTTTCCAGCCATATCTCTCACGCTTGCGCCTATTTGAGAGAAGGTCATTTGATCAGCAAACTTAAGCACTGGCACTAGGAGTCCATCGTCCACAGCAACCGCTACTCCAATGTGAATGTGTTTGGCAATCAAAGTTGCCTTTTCCGTCCATTGTGTATTGACTCTTGGGTGTTTTCTCAAAGCCATAGCACAGGCTTTAACGATCATATCATTGTATGAAATCTTCACATCGGGCGCACTGTTGATGGCAGCTCGTGACGCCATAGCTCCGTCCATGTCTAGTTCAACAGTCAGGTAGTAATGTGGTGCTGTAAATTTGGATTCACCCAAACGTTTCGCAATGGTTTTACGCATTTGCGAATTAGCAATTTCTTCAAAACTTTCTTCACCCACCGGCGTATAGGCCATCGCAGCTGCTCCTCCCACGGAAGGTTGATAGTTTTCGATATCTCTTTTAATGATTCGTCCATTTTCACCACTTCCTTGTACATGGTTCAAGGAAACTCCTTTTTCCTCCGCTAGCTTTTTGGCTAATGGCGATATAAAAACGCGGCCATTCTTGGTCGAATTTTTTGGCGCCTCAGTTTTCATGACCGGTGCAGCTATTTTCGCAACGGCAGGTTGAGCTGTCACTGGCGTTGATTTTTTCTCTTCGGAAGCAACTGATTCGGACGCTTTAGCGGCACTAATAATTCCTGAAACATCAGTTCCAGCAGGGCCGATTATGGCTAAAAGGGTATCTACTTTAGCAGACTCGCCTTCAGCAATACCAATTTTTAAGAGGGTTCCATTGTAAAAAGACTCAAATTCCATCGTAGCCTTATCGGTTTCGATTTCAGCTAAAATATCACCTTCTTCAACGGCATCACCTTCTTTCTTCAACCAAGTAGCAACCGTTCCTTCCTCCATCGTATCACTCAAACGGGGCATATTGATTATCGTTACACCTTCTGGGATGGAAGCACCTTTATTTTCACTAGTCGCTTCTGGAGTTTTGTTTGCTACATCGGCCAGTTCGGGTAGTACTTCAGGCACCTCTGTAGTAATTACTGGAGTACTGCCTTTAAGCAATTCTGAAATATCCTCTCCTTTTTCACCAATGATGGCTAACAAAGCATCGACATTGGCTGTCTCACCTTCAGCAAGACCTATGTGTAACAAAGTTCCTTCGTAAAACGACTCGAACTCCATCGTAGCCTTATCTGTTTCTATTTCGGCTAATATATCGCCTTCGGAAATTTTATCTCCAACTTTTTTAAGCCAGCTAGCAACGGTACCTTCTTCCATGGTATCGCTCAAGCGAGGCATTGTAATTACTTCTGCCATAGCTTATAGTTTATGAGGTAAAAATGGATAGTCTTCTTGTTCGTAAACGGCATCGTACATGACACTTTTCTCTGGATAAGGTGACTCATCCGCAAACTTTTCACATTCCAGTACCAAAGCTTTCACTCGTTTATCGATAGCCGCAATCTGCGCTTTCGTAGCGTATTTCTTTTTATAGATAATATCCAAAACGTAATCAATTGGATCTTCGTCTCTCTTTTTTGCTACTTCCTCTTTAGTTCGGTAGTGCTGTGCATCACTCATAGAATGTCCACGATAGCGATAGGTTCTCACTTCCAAGAATGTTGGACCACCACCATTACGAGCTCTGGTTATTGCTTCATCAAACTCCTTTGCAACCACTTCTGGCTTCATTCCATCTACAGGTCGGCAAGGCATTTCATAGCCTAGACCAAGTTTCCAAATATCGGTATGGTTTGCTGTTCTTTCTACGGAAGTACCCATGGCATAGCCGTTGTTCTCACAACAGAATACAACCGGAAGGTTCCATAGCATGGCCAGATTGAATGTTTCGTGCAGAGATCCTTGTCGGACTGCTCCGTCACCCATAAAAGTTAAGGTAACAGCATCTCGTCCCGCATACTTATCTCCAAATGCCAAACCAGCTCCTAAGGGGATTTGTCCACCTACGATACCATGACCTCCATAAAAACCGTGTTCTTTTGAAAAAATATGCATGGATCCTCCTAGACCTTGAGAAGTACCTGTGGCTTTTCCATAAAGCTCAGCCATCACTCGTTTTGGGTCTACGCCCATTCCAATGGGTTGCACATGATTTCTATACGCAGTAATCATTTTATCTTTCCCTAGTTCCATGGCATGTAAAGCTCCTGCTAGAACAGCTTCTTGTCCATTATAAAGGTGTAAAAACCCACGGACTTTCTGGTTGATATAAACTTGGGCTAGCTTGTCTTCAAACTTGCGCCAGAAGAGCATATCTTCATACCACTTAAGGTATGTCTGTTTGGTTATTTTCTTCATCTATTGCAGCGTATTGTATTCAGATACATTCAGAATAAAAATTCACGAAAGACAAAAATACTATATTCTTATCGACTAAAAAACCTCTATTTCTTAAAAAACGAACGAAAACGTTGTCGGTTCCGCAAATACTGGTAGTGAACTGCTATAATTGTGCAGTGAGTTGTAAATAATTCCGAAGAAATTACAAATAGGAACTATCAAAAACTAACGGTAACAAATCCCTTACTGAATTTGCCTTCACCACCTTGCCAGTAGCACCCATAAAGTAAATGGGAATGGGTGATTTTTGATTGACTTCATATTCGGCCAAGGATTGACGACAAGCTCCACATGGCGGTATTGGGGTAATGGTGTCATGCTTTAAAGATCCTGCGGTAAGCGCTATTGCTGTAAAGGCATCGTTCGGATATTGAGCTCCTGCATAGAATGCTGCCACACGTTCGGCACAAAGCCCAGAGGGGAAGGCAGCGTTTTCCTGGTTGTTTCCAGTTACTATTTCGCCCGAAGCAAGGGCAATTGCCGCTCCCACTTTAAAAAACGAATAAGGCGCATAAGCATTGTTACGTGCTTCATGCGCCTTATTCATTAAATTTTGAATGTCAACCGAAAGATCTGAAACAGATTCAAATACTTCAAGCTCAGCTTCAATTTTAATCTTTTTCATTGTTTCAAGATATTAGTTCTTGAATGATCACGGAAGAATCAAAATTGCAACCTGTGACTATTCTAGTATTCGTCGTACTCGTCTCCAAAGTTAAATGTTAGTCCAAAACGAAGTGTTCCTTCCAATGGGCTTCTCACTTTTGAAGTTGAGAACAAATAAGAAATGTCAATGTTAATAGCAGTGTACTTGAATCCAGCTCCCAAAGAAAGGAACTTTCTAGATCCTTTTAAGTCGCTTTCGTTGAAATAACCTGTTCTAAATGCAAATACGTCTTGATACCAATATTCTGCTCCTAATGCCCAGGTAAATTCCTTAAGCTCTTCGCTAAAACCGTCAGGCGCATCTCCAAAAGATTGGAAAATACCAGAAAAGAAGCTAATATCTTGATAATCACTAAATGCCTGAGTCTGCTCTTCCGGAGTTATTTCACCATCGCCATTTAAATCTTGATCTGGAGGAGTCGGAACCAATAATTTATTTAATTCAAGATTAACGCCTACCTTATTGTATTGATCTAAGATAAAGTCGAATCCAGCTCCAACACCTAAGTTCGTAGGCAAGAAGCTTTCTTGTCCAACTTCATCGTACTTAATTTTTGGACCTACATTAGAAACGTTGAAACCTGCTCTCCAACGACCGTCAAAGTCATTGTATGCAATTTCTTCACTTTGATAGTAACCTGCAATATCTACCGCAAACGAGCCTGCTGCTGAAGCATCTTCGTTAGACGCTTGAATTTTTAAGTCGGAACGCAAGTAACGTCCTGCAACAGCCATAGAAAAACGATCACTCAAACGAAGTGCATAAGACACATCGAAAGTAAATTCGTTCGGGCTTTGTATTAATGGTTCTTGATCGAAGGTATCTCTTAGTTCAATATCTCCTAAGCTGAAATAACGGAAACTCGCCGCCACAGCACTACGCTCATTAATACGATTGTAATAGGTTAAATTCCCTAAAAATATATCGTTCACTAAATTACTTAGATATGGAGTATATGTAATCCCAATGCCTTGCTTCGAAATAGCAAAAGCATATTTAGCTGGATTCCATTGTTGTGAGAACGCATCCGCCGAGGTCGCAACCCCGATATCACCCATACCACCAGAACGTGCATCAGCCGCAATTAATAAAAAAGGGACACCGGTCGTAATTACTCTATTCGACTCTTGAGCAGTAGCTTTAATCGATACTAATACTAATAAAATTGGAATAAAAATTTTCTTCATGAGGTGTTTAATTTTTAACAAATATACTTTTAATTTTTAAAGGATAACCAGTTTTTCAAATTTTTCAACTTGCTGATTAGTTAACGAAGATTTCACTGTAAGCTTGTATACATACACGCCTTTCCCAATTCTATCTCCAAAATCGTCACGTCCATCCCATACAATATCGCGGGATTGTCCACCTTCCGTAAAAATGGTTCTATTTAGGGTTTTAACTACTTTACCAGTCACGGTGAAAACCTGCACTTGAACATCCAGAGTTTCGGTAGGACGATTATGTTCGAACCAGAATTCGGTATAATTTACAAATGGATTTGGGTAATTCAACACCCGTCTAATTTCGAGTTTGTCGTCACCAAAAACAATGAATTGAATTTCGCTTATGGAAGAATTATTATATACATCCCATGCTTTGAGCGTTAAGGTATGCAATCCTTCTTCTAAATTTCTTAACTTATAACTGGCCGTCCCTTTGGTAAAATCATCTACATCGGCTTGATAATATTCGTTGAGCACAAAGGGGTTTGCCTCGTCTCCGTCCAAAATAGCAACTAAATCATGGCCTATACCACTGGCGGTGTTAATCCCATTCTCGTCTTCCAAATTAATAATAAGGAAGGGAGAGTCATTAGTTATACCTCCAGAAACAAAGGACTCATCATTCATAAATAACCTGATATTCGGGCCTGTATTGTCTTCCGGCGCATTTTCATCGAGGCCACCTACGAGTATCTGAATATTAAAACCGGTCTGATCTTCCAACTCACCATCTTTTTGGGAGTAAAAACTAACCTTTCCTTTTCCTACCGGAATTTGAATATCCCTGGGTACCACAAATTCGAATTCAAATTTTCCGTTAGTCACCGAGGCCTGTCCATTAAACAGTCCTTCTCCTAGCGTTTTAAAATCTAAAATGAGTAATCTGTTGGAACTATCGCGAACACCATCATTCCCCAGCGTTTGTCTTTGCACGTCCTTGTCGAATACCTTGGCCTCCAAGATTCCATTATAATTGGTCATCAGATTTCCGTTAGTATCTAATACTTCTCCACCCATTTTAACTCGGCTAAGCGCCTTTAAGGTATCTGTAGCCATGATGATTGGAACATCATTAAGGGACGTCAGTCTTATACTTTTTTTCGGGAAAGCCAATCTCATGGCAGGATCTCCTATATAGAAAATAACCCTTCTATTATCATCAGAAATTTGATTCTTTGAAATTAATAATGCCTCTGCAGGTGGCAATGGTAAATCACGGCCAAATCCAAAAAGCTCTTTTGCTAAAATCTCATTAAAGGACACGCCCAGTGACACGGCAACAGATCTGGTAGTCGTTATCAGTGAAACAGCACCACCATCTTTATTCCAATAGGTAAGCTCACCTCCAGTAATTCGTAAGGGGTTGTCAAATTTGGTAAATTCACAAGTTACCGTTACTATGCAGGGATATCTATTTACATTTTGAAGATTTTGTCCTGTTGTTTTCGTAAATATAAATTCTTTAGCTAGCCCATCTTCTCCTCCATGTCCAAAATAATTAACAATGAGCGCTCCTACTTCTATTGAGTTAATTATTGCTTCGGTCACTTCGGGGTATCGATTTCCTCCTGCTGAAGTTTCTTGTTTAAAGGCGTCAGAGTGAATCTTCTTTACATTAATAAAAGGCTTCTCCTTAGTCACCCGATCACCGATGGAATCCAACGTAACCTCTAATGCCTGATATTCATAAAATTCGTCCACATCGTCTGATATCAATACAAAATTATTTCTCCAATTTCCGTAAGAAGCCTTAGAAGCATAATTAATAACCTTGTCTACTAAAATATTGGCCAAGGAAACCTCGTCTGCCAATATGCGGCCCACTACTAGATCCAGTTTAGCTTCTACCACACTAATAAGATTGCCTTCTTTGGGGTCCATACTTACAAAAAAGTCATCACTCATGTAAGACCTAAACGTACTTGTGCTGGAAGGTGTATGAAAAGTGGGAATTATATTGTTATTGTTGGCAAGTCTATTTTTCATATCTACCGAGGTGTCACCAAACAAACATAAATATTTGATTCGCTTGTTTTCCGTTGAGGCATTATCATAAATATACTTAACAAAGTTTCTTATTGCTGAAATATCTTGCTTTCCAGAGCTAAATTCTTCATAAATCTTATCTGTGGTAACTACCTTAACATTTAATCCAGTAACATTTTTATGATGATTCGCCAATCGTAAAGCCGGCTGGATTAAAAAAGGTGCCGTAACGATGAGATAATCGATGTCCTGAAAGTTTCCAGAGGCATCATTAAAAATAGTACCCTTCAAATCTTGATTAGGAACTTGCGTTACCGCAGCCCGAACAGGTGTAAAATAGTCATTCGGGTTTATGGCAATGTATTCCCTAATTTCACCCAGATTGGCTTTAAAGTTCATCGAAGCGCCATTTTCATTGGGTTTGGCCGTAATAAATTCGAAATTAGTGACATCCCAAACTTGCGTGAATTGTGATGCATTTCCTATTTCGTACTGTCCAATACCCGAAAGATCCACTGCTGCATTGTACCGAAACCTTAATTGGCCATCCACACCTTGCAGGTTTCTAATTGCTTCCACAGTTATATAGTCCAAATACCCTACACTGGAAGGGTTGCCCGAGTTATTATAAGCCAAATCTACCTTAATGGTTTCACTTGAAGCTGTAATTTCCTCCTGAGACGTATCGGTCGTTAATAAAATAGGGTCATTAATCTTTGCAAAATTCAACGGACTCACAGGGGTATCGTTGATATTAATAGTCATACTAGTGGCGCTTTCAGAAGTAGCAGCCGCTCTCACAACAACAGCAACGGGTTGCCCTTGTGCTATATTGGGAAAGGTAAATTCATAAGACTGTTCGTTTTCAATGTCAAAACGATTACCAAACCAGCGTCGCCCTACTTTAGCAGGACTAAACTCATCAACTTCGTGAAATTGAAGATCATCAAAGCGATTAATGGTCACATTGGCCGTCCCCGAAGGCTCAATCATTGGGGCAACTCTTTTTCCTGGTGAATCACTTACGGTTACATAATAGAAGGACTCATCACTATATGGATTTAAATAGGACCCATCGTCAAAAAGGCTTTGTTTCGTATAGCCTTCGACACCCAATCCATAGAAAAGTATAAAATCGTTACTATCAAAGCTTCCGTCTTCCTCACCCACTACTTGAATTGAACTTTCAGGTAAATCGAAAATAAGGTTGTCAAGATTTCGAAGGGGCAATGGTTTTCCACCATTACCGTATACTTTAATATTTCTTGGGTTGATACCGTCCGTATTCATCCCTAAATCGTTTAAAAAGCTCCTCGTAAGGCGATATATACCTGTTTTCTCTATCTTAAACTTATACCAATTGCCTGAAGCGAGTACAGAATTGGTTAAGGGAATTCTATTGGAACCTCTCGTTTGTCTATCATAGGTATAGTCCACGGAAAAAGAATTTATTTTCCGGAATTGCCCATTCACCCTTACCACAGGTGATATTGCGACCGTAGTATAAATAATGGAGCGACCTTTGGTGCTGCTAATTCTGTATTTCGGGGTATTTGGAACTAAATTTTTATTTACTCTTCCCAGTTCTTCGGAAGTCAGGTCTCCATAAACGATGTTGGTTATTTGCAAGGAATTTTCATTAGCAAACCCTCTATCTTCCCATTGGTGCTCATATAACAAGATGTCCGCCCCCAACTGAATGTTTATGTTTGATAAGACTCTATCACGTCTCGTTGAAGTTTCGGAGCTTGTTGTTCCAATTAATGAAGATTTAGGATCATCTTCAACCACCCAAGATATGGTAACATCCCTATTTTGAGCAAAGGAATTCCCTGCCAGAATAAAACCAACAAATAGCAATAGTAATTTTCTCATCATAACAAATAACGCTTCAAAGATACACTTAGTATAGAGTTTAATTTAAAGTTTTGATACAAAACACTTCTTTATATAATAATTCAAAAAGACATACGTTAATATGTTGGTCGTTTAAGGAACACCAACCATTACAGTGCATTATTATTAAAATAATATTGCCCTTTTATCGTTAATTACTATATTGCGAACCCAATTTTTTCATATTTGAAACTATGAACTTCAGAAAAAACCTATTACTAAAGCTATTTTTAACGGTAGCCACAACAGCCTTATTGGTGAGTTGTAGTAAATCTAGAGATTACAATGGTAGCTCTAGAGCTACTGGATGGAAGATGAACGCCAAAGAAGGTGGCTTCCAGTACAATCCCAAAGCTAAAGAGCAAGAAACTGGCCCCGGTCTTGTGTTTATTGAAGGAGGTACCTTTACCATGGGTAGAGTACAAGATGATCCGATGCATGATTGGAACAACGCTCCTAACCAACAACACGTGCAGTCCTTTTATATGGACGAAACTGAGGTAACCAACCTAATGTACTTAGAATACTTAGATTGGATCAAGCAAGTTTTCCCTCCAAGCGATGAAAATTATCGTCGTATCTACGATGGCGCAGTACCAGATACTTTGGTATGGCGAAATCGTTTAGGATATAACGAGGTAATGACGAATAATTATTTACGTCATCCTGCCTATGCAAACTACCCTGTAGTAGGTGTAAGCTGGGTTCAAGCAGTTGAATTTAGTAACTGGCGTAGTGATCGTGTGAACGAATTAATACTGGAAGAAGAAGGTATTACTGCAAGAAATGCACGATACGACGCTAAAGATGGCGCTATTTTTAGCACCGAAACTTATTTAAACGCTCCAACACTCACCTATAATGGAAATGATTCCATTACAAGAGGTGGAAAACGTTCGGAGTCTTTGATGAAAAGAAACGAAGACAGCACCAATCTATACATACAACGAAAAGATGGATTATTATTACCTTCTTATCGTCTTCCTACAGAAGCTGAATGGGAGTATGCCGCACTTGGCCTTATTGGTCTGCGTAGCTATAATGTATATAGAGGTAGAAAGAAATATCCGTGGGCCGGAAAGTATACTCGTTCTGGAAAACGTAGATCACGTGGTGACCAATTAGCTAACTTTAAGCAAGGTGACGGTGATTATGGTGGAATTGCAGGTTGGAGTGATGATGGAGCCGATATTACAGCCGAAATCAAATCCTACGAGCCAAATGACTATGGTCTTTATGACATGGCTGGAAATGTTGCTGAATGGGTTGCGGATGTCTACAGACCTATTGTTGATGACGAATTCAATGACTTTAACTACTACCGTGGTAACGTTTATACCAAAAACGCTATCGATGAGACTGGTAAAGTAAGAGTAGTTACTGCAGACGCTATTGTATATGACACTTTGAGTAACGGTAAAATTATAGCTAGAAATTTACCTGGTGAGATTTTACAGATACCGGTTGACGAGGATGAAACTTATTTAAGAACCAACTTCTCTACTAGTGACAACCGTGACTTTAGAGATGGTGATAAACGCTCAACGCGTTACTATCAATCTTTTGGAAGTGAAGACGAGGAAGAAGAATTGGATGATAGCAAACGTATGTACAACTCACCTACACACCGTGTGAGTGCAGGAGCCGACAGTTTAAATCCTGATGCCTTGGACAGACAGTATGATAAGTCTTCAGGAAGAACTACGTTAGTTAACAACGAAGTTCGAGTATATAAAGGTGGTTCTTGGAGAGACCGTGATTATTGGTTAGATCCAGCGCAAAGACGTTACTTCCCTCAAGATATGGCAACCGACTATATTGGTTTCCGTTGTGCAATGTCACGTGTGGGATCAAAATCTAAAAAAGGAAAAAGTCCTAGGAATTAATAACAAACAATCGTTTCAAAATATATTGAACCCTCCAAAGCTTTATGCTTCGGAGGGTTTTTTTGTACATTTTATTTACCTTGCATCAGGTCAAACATGACCCAAAAATATTCAGGATTGAAAATAGAACAACTACATCAACACTTCTTATCCAGCAGCGGTATCTGCACAGACACTCGTAAAATTACCAAAGGATGCCTCTTTTTTGCATTAAAAGGAGACAACTTCGACGGAAATAAATTTGCCCAAGAAGCCCTAAATATGGGTGCTTCCAAAGTGATAATCGACAACTTAAAGTACCACAAGAATTCCGGAGAGACCATTTTAACCGCCAACGCATTGCAATTACTCCAAAAATTGGCGACCTATCACAGAAAGCAACTGAACATTCCCATAATCGGACTAACAGGAAGCAACGGAAAAACAACCACCAAAGAACTTATTCAAGTGATATTGGCTCAAAAATTCAATGCCGTAGCCACTAAAGGCAATCTAAACAACCACATTGGAGTGCCTCTTACCCTATTATCAATGAAACCAAATACCGAAATAGGTATTGTTGAAATGGGCGCAAATCACCTTAAAGAAATTGCGCAATTGAGCGAATTGACCCTGCCAGACTATGGATATATCACCAACTTCGGTAAAGCACATTTGGAAGGCTTTGGAAGTATGGAAGGAGTCGTCCATGGCAAAAGCGAACTTTACAAACATATTAAGCAGCACGATAAACAGGTATTCGTAAATGCCAACGACCCAAAACAACTTGAACTTACCCAAAGTCTGGATCGCATCACTTTTGGCAATGAAGAGCAGCAGTATTATGTACAACTAAAGGATGCTACAGACACCCTACTATTGCAATTCGACGGACTAGAAATAAAGAGTCAGTTGATCGGTATATACAATTTTCACAACATTGCCGCCGCCATCGCCATTGGCGCCTATTTTGGAGTCTCTTCAGATAAAATAAAGGCCGCTATTGAAGGTTATGTCCCCGAAATGAATAGATCGCAAGTGATTAATAAAAACGGTCATAGAATCATTCTCGATGCTTACAACGCCAATCCTACTAGTATGATGGCCGCATTGGAAAATTTTGAACAATCTGAAGGCGCGAATAAAGTCATGATCCTAGGCGATATGTTTGAATTAGGTCCAGAAGCAGAAAAGGAACACCAGCACATCGCTACTTATCTTGAAAATAATCCCTTTGGAAAAGCACTACTGGTGGGCGCGAATTTTAATAAAACTAAGACGACGGCACCAAATATCTTACGTTTAGAAACATACGATGACTTAAAAATACACCTTGAACAACAGCGGCTATCCAATACATTCATGCTCGTAAAAGGCTCACGTGGAATGGCTTTAGAACGCGTTTTGAATTTACTATAATAAAATCTGTACTTTTTTATTAATATTGTTTGCGGGAAATAAAAACTACCTTATATTTGCACCCGCCAACACACAGAAATAGTGTTACGGCGGCCAAAGTCCTTTAAAACGGGCGCTTAGCTCAGTTGGTTCAGAGCACTTGGTTTACACCCAAGGGGTCGGGGGTTCGAATCCCTCAGCGCCCACTAAAAATCTCGAAGTTCTTACTTCGGGATTTTTTTATACATTTAAGTTTTCATATTGAAAATGGGTCATTAACTCAGTTGGTTTAGAGTGTTACCTCGACAAGGTAGAAGTCACTGGTTCGAATCCAGTATGACCCACATCAAGCGAAATCCCGATACAAATTGTATCGGGGTTTTTAATTGCGGATACTCTAAGCGAAACGCTTAAAGAGTAGAAGTAATTAAAAAGACCGAAATGGGCTGCAAGCACATTGGGATTTCATTTGCAGAAGTTAGTTTCAATGGATCACGAAGTAATCCAGTATGACCCACATCAAGCGAAATCCCGATACAAATTGTATCGGGATTTTTAATTGCGGATACTCTAAGCGAAACGCTTAAAGAGTAGAAGTAATTAAAAAGATCGAAATGGGCTGCAAGCACATTGGGATTTCATTTGCAGAAGTTAGTTTCAATGGATCACGAAGTAATCCAGTATGACCCACATCAAAGGTTGCCCAATGCAATTTGCATTGGGCTTTTTTTTAGGAAACTTCAAGTGCCTAGCTTGAAGAGCTGGAGAAAGCAAAAAACCCACCATAACAACAAGCTTATTGATTTAAGATTGTACAAACCTCTAGCATTAAGTCGTTTGTACGATATTGATCAATAGAAGATGCATTATCTCCCCATTAACCTTAAATTTAGAACTCAATTAATGGTGTTAAGGTTATACTACAGACCTAGAATAACAAAGAATTATGGCCAAATGGAAAGTCTACATATCATCAACCTTTAGAGACCTAAAGGAGTTCAGATCAGATCTCATCAATCTTTTTCAAAATCAACTCAAGAACAGTTTTGAACTAAGCGAGATCATGGAACGCATGTTCGATGATGGCACCTACACGCCCTTTGCAGACGACTGTATTCAGGCGGTTCTGGAAAGTGATATTTATATTATCATCCTCGGGAACAAAACGGGTTCCTTCCCTCCCAATGAAGACAGAACCTATACTGAAATTGAATTTGACACGGCATTGGCGAATAACAAACGTATCTTTTGTTTACGACTCAATGAATTTGATGAAGACAAAATTGATAATAAGGACAAACACGATGAATTATTAAGCAAATTCAAAGGAAGGCCGATCCATAGTTTTCATGATATAACCGATCTGAAAAATGCACTCTATGAATTCCTGATTCAATTTTCGTCACTATCACCGGTCAATGAAAAAAACCCTTACAAGGGACTTGCCTCCTTTAAACCAGAGGATGGTGCTTATTTTTTCGGGAGAGATGCCGAGTTGGAAAGCTGCCTGAAAAAGATTGTCACGGCCGATGGCAACTTTTTTGTTTCGGTAATTGGTAATTCCGGAACTGGCAAGAGCTCTTTTGTTCAGGCGGGCCTGATGCATCGATTGAAAGAAAAGAAGGAGTATGGTCTTAGCGAACGGTTGCAATGTATTGTCATCCCAGGTGACGAACCCTTTACCAATTTAAGTTACCAGTTAAGACTGCTGGGGCTTTCAGTAAAAGATATTCTGAATCCCGAAATAGAATCACCCGACCTTATCCTCTATTTCGACCAGTTTGAGGAGGTGATTACCCAAAGTAATGCTCCCGAAAGTCGCGCCGAAGTAGCACAGCTTTTCGAATTCTTAGATGCCCTTGCAGACCCTCAATACAAAGGAAGCAAGGTGCTGGTTCTCTGCAGCTTCCGAAGTGATTTTCTATCCCAACTGGCGAATTTCGATTTTATCAAGTCCAAGCAGTACCTCTTCCCTATCAGCAGTTTGGATTATAAGGTACATGTTACTAACTGGGAAGACAGCATGGCAGAAATTATTACGAAACCCGCCCTAAAAAACGGGGTTGTGATTGAAAAGGAACTAGTGGACCAAATACTTAACCAACTGAAGGAAGTGGAAGGTTCCCTGCCTATACTTCAATTTACATTGGAACAGATCTGGAATAAGGAAACCATTGAAGACCGGCGCATTAGTTCTACGGAGTACAGCAAACTCTCCGAAGGAAAAGGCATTGGTGGTATCATCCAGATTCACGCAGAAAAAGTCATAAAAAACATCTCCCGTGATGGGGAGGACAAGGAAAAGGAAGCCATACTGAAGAGCATCTTCGTGAACCTGGTAGAGGTGAGCGAAAACCTTAACGACGTAAAAAGAACCGTCGATAAGGAAGAACTCTTTGGCATTCTAAAAACACACCCAGCGGCTCTGGTGGAGGAAGTGTTCGAGACCCTGGTGAGTGAAAAAAGCCGCCTTTTGAACCTTTCCCATGACAAGGAGGAGGGCATTAAGGTCGGCATTATACATGAGGAACTCATTCGCAAATGGGGACGGCTTCGCGGCTGGATCGACGAGCGGCGGGAGGCTCTAGAAGTCAAAAAGCGTATTGCCCTAGATGTGGTGGCCCATAGCAAAGGAGAAGAAGGCCTCTATGGCCGCAGCCAGCTAAAAAGAAGCCAGCGATGGTCCCAAAGGAATCCCGACCTGGTCAATGAAGAAATCCAAACCTTTTTACAGACTTCCCGTAAAAGAAATACCCGCCGTCTCATTCAACAAACCGGAATACCGGTACTGTTGGTGGCGCTAATCACTACTGTGATCTTGGTCTGGGTGCAGCCGGCCATCCAAAAGCAGGATTTTTTAAGATACTCAAAAGTCAACCTTGAGAAAATACATAAGGAAATCAACGCTAGTGGTGGCCTAGACTTCATGGAAGTTTTGTCTATCGATGATGATAATTATAAAAATCTTAATCTTAATGGCAACCTTAAATTCTTCCGAAACTTAAAGAACATCAAGATAGATTATGTTGAGGCACTAAAGGATCTGTCAATTTTTAAAAATATGAAGGATCCATCCGGCTTGACTTCTTTAACAATTACCGGGAATCCTCAGCTGACTGATTTAAACGGAGTCGAAGGTCTTAAAGGGCTAACTTCTTTAGTCATTGACGACAATACTAATCTGACTGCTTTAAAAGGAATCGAAAACCTAAAAGCACTGACTAATTTAAAAATTTCAAATAATTATGCATTAACTGATTTAAAGGGTATAGAAGGTCTGAAAGCACTGACTTCCTTAGAAATTTCCGATATTGCTGAACTGACTGATTTAAAAGGAATCGAAAGCCTAAAAGCGTTGACTTCTTTAGAAATTTCGCATAATGATTCACTAACTTCTTTAAAAGGAATCGAAAACCTAAAAGCACTGACTTATTTAGCAATTTGGGGCAATGAATCACTAACTTCTTTAAAAGGAATCGAAAACCTAAAAGCACTGACTCATTTAGACATTTCCGGCACTTATGCACTTACTGGTTTAAAAGAAATCGAAAACCTAAAAGCATTGACTTCTTTAATAATTGACGGTGATCTTGCACTGACTTATTCAAAAGAAATCGAAAACCTAAAAACACTGACTTATTTAAAAATTTCACATGATGGTGCTCTTACTGATTTAAAAAGCTTTGAAAACCTAAAAGTATTGACTACGTTATATATTTCTGGTCATCATCCCCTGACTGATTTAAATGGAATCGAGCTTAAAGCACTGGATTCTTTAGTCATTTCCCAAAATGATTCATTGACTAATTTAAAAGGAATGGAAGGTCTTAAAGGACTAAATTCTTTAGTCATTTCCCAAAATGATTCATTGACTAATTTAAGAGGAATCGAAAAATTACAAACTCTGACTGATTTAGTCATTGATAGGAATTATGAACTGAAGGATTTAGAAGGAATCGAAGGCCTTGAAGCACTGACTTCTTTAAGCATTAACGCTAATTATGAACTTAAGGATTTAGAAGGAATCGAAGGCCTTGAAGCACTGACTTATTTGAGCATTAACAATAATAATTCGCTAACTGACTTAAAAGGAATCGAAAACCTAAAGGCACTAACTTCTTTAAAAATTCACAATAATAATTCTCTGACTGATTTAAATGAAATCGAAAACCTAAAAGCACTGGATTCTTTAAGTATTCACAATAATAATTCTCTGACTGATTTAAAAGGAATCGAAAAACTAGAAAGACTGACTTCCTTAATAATTTCCCGTAGTTGGAAACAGGCTGATTTGGAAGGATTGGAAAACCTAAAAGCACTGACTTCTTTAAAAATTTTAGATAATATTAAACTGACTGATTTGAAAGGAATCGAAAAGTTACAAACTCTAACTGATTTAGTCATTTCCACAAATAGAAATCTTAAGAGTTTAAATGGAGTCAAAAGCCTTGAAGCACTGATTTTTTTAAAAATTGACGGCAATGATTCATTGACTGATTTAAAAGAAATCGAAAACCTAAAAGCACTGGATTCTTTAGTTATTTCAAATAATGATGCACTTACTGATTTAAAAGGAATCGAAGGTCTTGAAGCATTGACTTCTTTAGATATTTATAATAATCCTACACTGACAGATTTAAAGGGACTCGAAAAGCTCACTAATTTAAAAGTATTAACTATTGACCTTAAACATATTGTTGATTATGAGCTGTTAAGAAAAAATAATCCGGGGCTAAGGATTAAATATTTCGAAGAGGAGTACTAAGATCCTATTTCGCTTCAATATAAGGGTCCGTTAAAAATTACAAAACCTCCGCCACTACAAAAGTGCTTCCTCCAACGTAAATTAAGTCGTCTGCACTTGCGTTTTCTAAAGCCTTTCTGTAAGCGTCTTGAACCGATTTAAATTGTTTTCCCTTTAACCCAAACGCAGTTGCTTTTTTATATAGTAAATCAACCTTCATAGCTCGGGCTATCTTCGGCTTGCAAAAATAATAGGTTGCTACTTTGGGGAATAGTGATAGAATTTCATCTAAATCCTTGTCACTCACCATCCCTAAAACAATATGTAATCGCTTAAAATTTTCAGTTTGAAGCTGTTTCATCGTAAGCAACAGCCCTTCTTTATTATGAGCCGTGTCACAAATCACTTTGGGATGCTCTTGAAGCACCTGCCAACGTCCCAACAAACCTGTATTCACAACTACCTTGGCCAAACCCTCTTTGATATCCGTATGGGAAATGTTCCAGTCTTTTTCTTGAAGTACTTTTAGCACCGTAAGCGCTGTTCTTTGATTTGCCTTCTGATACATCCCTATTAAATCTGATGGATATACAACAGCACTACTTTCTTCAGCAAATAGAATAGGCGCCCCTTTACTTTCTGCGACCTCCAAGAATACTTGAGTTGTCTCCTTTTGACGTTCCCCAATCACCACTGGAATATCCGCTTTAATGATGCCTGCCTTTTCTGCGGCAATTTGCGCTAATGTATCGCCTAAAAACTGAGTATGATCCAAACCAATATTGGTAATGGCGCAAACTTCGGGAGTTATAATATTGGTACTATCCAAACGACCACCCAAACCAACCTCAATGATTGCAATATCAACTTTTCCTCTTCGGAATTCTTCGAAGGCCAAACCCACGGTCATTTCAAAAAACGATAGTTGGTTGGTCTCGAAATAGGCTTTATGTGCACTCACGAAATCTGAAACCGACGCCTCAGAAATCATAGCTCCATTGATCTTAATTCGTTCCCGAAAGTCTTTCAAATGGGGTGATGTATACAGCCCAACTTTATAGCCCGCTTCCTGCAAAACAGAGGCTAACATATGACTCGTCGACCCCTTACCATTCGTACCCGCAACATGCACACTTTTAAAAGCCTGCTCTGGGTAACCCAAATATTCGGCGAGTTTTATGGTATTGGACAAATCGGCCTTATAAGCGGCCTTCCCTACCCTTTGATACATTGGTAATTGGGAAAACAGCCAATCTAAAGTTTCAGAATACGTGATGGTCGTAATAATTTATTTAATGATCAGTTTCTTAGCAGTGCTCTTTGCTCCTTCCGAAATTTTCACATAATAAATGCCAGCGGCAATTCCAGAAATATCAAGTCTCATTGTATTTTCTTCGGAAGCATATAGTTCTGAAACTTCCCTCCCCATGCTATCATAGATAATGGCGTTAAAGGCTCCAGAAGTATTTGGCAATTCGATGTTTACAAAGTCAGTTGCCGGATTAGGATAGAGTCGTGATTGTCCTAAAGCAATATCTCCAATCCCTAATTCACCTACATAAATCCTATAACTAGAACGCCCATAAGTAGCTGCGTAAATGTATTTCGCCGCATCGTTGATTGGATACCCAACTAAATCCGTCACTACTACAGAAGGTAAATTTTCTCCAAAGGGAATCCAATTACCACCTTCAACATCCGTTTGTAACACACCAATATCCGTGGCTATCAAGATTCCTTGAAAACTAGTTACCTCAATATCATTGACTGGGATATCGGGAAGATTAGTCGTAATATCGGTCCATGTTGCACCCTTATTGTCACTAAAAAATACGTGTCCATCATCTTCGCCGTAGCGATAACCAGAGAGCGTAACGTATACATTATCTTCAAACAACGGGTGCGCCTTAACCTTAGTCACCCAACGATCCGGCAAAGTACCTGAAATATTACTCCAATTGGTTCCGCCATCTTCGGTCACCCAAACATTACCGTCATCGGTGCCCACATAAATAAGATCACTATCCGATGGAGAAACATCGATAGAAATAATAGTCCCAAAGGATAAATTCCCACCTCCAGGGCCATTGGTTAAATCGGGGCTAATGGGAGCCCACACGCCTGCTGCATTAGTCGTTCTGTAAACACGCTGAGTTCCATAATACAAGGTTTGTGAATTGTTTGGATCTATAGCTATGGGCGTATCCCAGTTATTTCTGTCACCACCACTTATTCCATTGGTGGCATTTGAGAATGATGCTCCATCATTGGTAGACTTGCCTAAATTTCCGTTTTGAGACAAGGCATAAATCACGTTGCTGTTCGTAGGATCTACCAGCGGCTGAAATCCATCACCGCCAAAAATTGCTGACCAATCATTCAAACCTCCTGTTGTTGTTCGAATGGTGTTGTTGTCTTGCGCCCCTCCATATAGCTTATTCATATCTTGCGGATCGACATGAAAGCGATAAAATTGCGTAATTGGAAGGCTATTATCTTTCACTGAAGAATTTCCATTGTTGGTGCTTTTATAAAAACCTCCATCATTTCCTAAGAGGACTTCTCCTGGAGTACTCGCATTAAAAGCCATGGCATGCTGATCCACATGTACATTGGGAAAAGTACCGCTCCAATTATTACCCCCGTCCGTAGATTTCTGAACTACAAAGTCTACATTATAGATAGTGTTTTCATCGGTTGGATCTACAAAAATGCCTCTAAACCACCAGTGAAAACCAATATTATTTAACTGACTCGAATTTACTTCTGTCCAACTATCACCTCCATTTGCTGTTCTATACACGCCTTGAATACTTCCGTTAGCGTCTGCATAGCGCGCATACAATACATTCGGATTGGATTGAGAAATATCGATACTAATGCGTCCCTTTTCGTTTGGGTTTGTGGGTAAACCAGAGGTCATCTCGGTCCAATTGTCACCGCCATCGGTTGAGCGATGCAATCCAGAGTCAGCACCTCCGTATTGACGCAATTGAGGTCGGCGAATGCGTTCCCAACTCGCTGCATAAATAATATCGCCATCGGTGGGATGAATTGCCATATCAATAACTCCTGCTATATCGCTCACAAAGAGGACTTGACTCCACGTCGTACCCGCATCGGTAGAACGATAGACTCCTCTGTTCGTATCATCTCTAAATAAAGGTCCCATGGCACCCACGAAAATCGTAGCATCATCATTGGGGTCTATTACTATTTTTCCAATGCTACCCACATCAGGTAACCCCTTCGTCTCCCAGCTAAGACCTCCATCTTCACTTCTATAAATTCCGTCGCCATCATAAGCCAACGAACCTCCTCCTGCGTTCACTTCTCCTGTACCTGCCCAAATAATATCTGTATCGTTTTTTGAAATTTCTATATCACCTATAGATAACATGGCTTGTTCATCAAAAATAGGCGTCCAACTAGTACCGGCATCAACCGATTTGAAAATCCCACCAGAAGCAGCCCCTACATAATAGGTTTGTGCTTGATCCACAGGAATTTCAATATCGGTAATACGGCCTCCTACATTTGTTGGGCCCGTAAATTCCCAAAGCACTCCGCTCGATTGTCGCTTTAATTGTTCCTTTTTCCAAGTCACGGCTTCAGCATAGGCATCCGTTCGGATCTCTCCTGTGGGATAGGCACGTTGCATGAACATAAAATCGTGGGGCGTTTCTTCAGTCGGAGCCATTGAAATTTTTTCTTCGGAAGAATGGGTACAACCTGCTAACATAAGACCGAGCAGGCATAGGGTACTAAAACGAATCATAGCAAATAATTTTAGATCTTAAAGATACAGAAAATAGCGCAAGAATCACATCCAAATAAACCCCGACTCCACCAATTACTCCTATCTTTGCTACAAGCTAAAAGACAAAACCTTCCGCCTTTGGTCAAAGGAATTCTTTACATACTCATTGCTACCTTCGCATTTGCTTGGATGAACTTACTCGCCAAGTATCTTTCCGATCTACACCCGCTTCAAGTCGTCTTTTTCAGAGCCATGGGAACTTTTATTTTCATTTTCCCATTTATGCTTCGAAAACGCATTCCCATTGTGGGTAAAAATGTGCTTTGGTTAAGTCTTCGTGGGGTTGTGGGCTTTATTTCGTTGGCGGCCTTCTTTGTTGTCATTCAAAGAATTCCTTTAGGGCCTGCGATTTCCATTCGCTATATCGGACCTTTTTTTAGTGTTATTCTAGCGGTATTGTTTCTGAAGGAAAAGGTGAGTTTTTGGCAATGGATCAGTCTCATTATCGCTATTGCAGGCGTTTTTGTGCTGAAGGGAGCCGACTTCAGAATAGATGGTTTCAGTTTTGCTTTGGCGCTTATTTCAGCGGTTTTGGTGGGAGGCGTATTTACCATGGTGCGTTATTTAGGCCCAAAAGAACATGCGCTTACGATCATTAATTATTTTATGGTGGCCTCTATTTTAGGAAGTCTATTTTTTGTAGAACATTGGCGGATGCCAGTAGGACAAGAATGGCTTTGGGTGAGTGCCATTGGCGTATTTGGACTCGTCGGGCAGGTATTTATGACCCGTGCTTTTCAATTGGCAGAAACCAATACCATTGCGCCATTCAAATACATGGAGCTGATCTATGCGCTTATTTTAGGGTTTCTTTTTCTGAAGGAAGAACATACTTCCATTGCCGTGATAGGTATGACACTTATTATCATTGGAATGGTCCTAAATGTACTGATCAAAAACCGAGCAACGAAAAAAAATCAATTGGATAAGGAAAAGTTGTAGACGATCTTTCCTATTTGCTTTCCTGGTGCTTTCGAATCGGAGTTGAAACGAGTAGCCAAGGCAGCTTTTCTGGCTGGATCTAACAGACATTTCGAATTATTTGTTGTTCCTCGCACACCGGGTGTTGCATTTATTACTTTACCTGTACGATCCACTTCTATACTCACCACTACTATTCCGGCTTCATTGCATTTTTGTTTCTCTTTGGCCTTGTTCACAGCTTTTCTTCCACCTAACATATAGTTACCATCGCCGTCAAGACCTATCCCATTGCCATAATAGCTTTTAGCATTAGGGTCGCCATTAGGGTCGCCTTTGTCTCCAGCTTTATCATCATCGCCTTCACTTCCATCGGCTTTTCCGTTGTTTTTGGGGCCGTTAATCAAACTTGACAAGGCATCTGTTGTGGACTTGTCAGGTTTAGGCGCTACTTTTTTAGGAATCTCCTTCTTAGGTTCCACCTTTGGGGTTTCCTTGGCTACTTCCTTCTTTTCCTCTTTTTTAATGACCGGCGCATCTTCTGAATCTTGAGTGATTACTTCTTCTTTAATTTCTGCTTTTGTCACAGGAACCAGTTCTGGAGTAGTTTCTTTTGGAGCTGTTTTTATGGGCTCATTGGGCTGTTTATCCCCTTTTCCGAAGTCGGTAGTGCCGAAATTAACCGCAATACCATTTTCCGGTGGCGGGTCCAAATAGGTAAGTCCGAAATAAAATAAAGACACTAAAAGGAGTAACAGCAGTACCACTGTTATCCGCATACTTTTTCTTTTATGTTTGGTATCTACAAGCCCCATTATTATTGTTCTTTCAACTATTATTCCAAAGCCCTCTTTTGCATGAGGGATTGAGTAGGTTACCGTGTAACGACGAAAGCCCGACCCTCCGAAGCGTTAGCGAAGGAGGGGCATGCCCAAATTATTATTTGGGTCGTACCGCTAATACTACTTTATAATTATTTTTATTGGCAATGTCCATAACAAACACTGCGTCTTCGATAGGCACACCTTCTTCGGCTCGGAGAATGATGGTAGGTTCCTCCTGACCGGCTAAAGCTGCCCTCAATTCTTTTGCGATATTGAATTCGCTTACCCGTTCTTTATTGATATAGTAAGCGCCATCTTTCGTAATGCTTACAGAAGCGTTTTGCTGATTCGTGGATTTCCCTTTGGCCTTAGGCAAAATGAGATCCAGTGCGTCTGGCGTAATGGCCGGTGAGGTGAGCAAAAAGAATACGAGCAACAGAAAAACGATATCCGTCATCGAACTCATACTGAAGTCTGGGCTCACTTTATTTCGTCCTCGTAAATTCATTAAGCAGGCTCGTTTAAGATGTCTAAAAAGTCTACCGCAGTGGCTTCCATTTGGTGCACTACTTTATCGGTCTTCACCACCAAGTGATTGTACCCCATATAGGCAATAATACCTACAATTAAACCGGCTACCGTTGTGGTCATCGCCGTATAAATTCCTTCTGCAAGCGACCCCATTTCGGCTTGTCCACTACTGGTTGCCAATTGGTGAAAGGCGAGTACCATACCAATTACGGTTCCTAAGAAACCGATCATGGGAGCAGCTCCTGCGATAGTAGCCAAAATACTGACGTTCTTTTCGAGCTTATATACTTCCAATCTACCGGCATTCTCAATGGCGGTGTTAATATCATCCAGCGGACTTCCAATTCGGGAAATACCTTTTTCAGTTAGTCGTGAGACTGGCGAATTTTGTTGAGCGCACAATGATTTTGCTCCCGCAATGTTCCCTGTAGAGACGTGATCTTTTATTTGATTCATAAAATTCCGATCCATTTTAGACGCTGCTTTAATAGCAAACAGGCGTTCAAAATAAATATATACCGCCACGAACAATAAGATAAAAAGGACTCCAATGATGAGTTGTCCTCCAATACCACCACTGGCTAGAAGTTCCATAATGGAGATGGTCTTTTCGGTAACTTCAGGTTCTAAACCTTCTAAAGCCTCCTCGGCACCATCCTGAAAAAAGATGTTAAGCATAAGCGTTTGTTGTTTACGTTCTTCCGTTCCTAAAACCAAGCTTAAGACAAGGCCTTGGGGAAGCTAAGGAGGAACACGTAATAATAGATTATAGGGTTAACTAGGTTATTAATTTAAGCTGAACACAAAAACAGGGTCTTTGCATTCAATTTAATTAACGGCTTAAATGGCTAGAAATTGTAAGACCTAAAAAACATAAGCTTTGAATAATAAGAATACTCCAGCTCCAGCAAGGAAACCAATAAAGGCCAACCAAGCTATTTTTCTTAGGTACCAGATAAAATCGATACGCTCCATTCCCATGGCAGCAACACCGGCCGCTGATCCAATGATGAGCATACTTCCACCAGTTCCAGCCGAATAGGCTATAAAGTGCCATAAGGGCGAATCCGTTGGGGCATCGTACATCCCTATGGAGGCAGCCACCAGCGGTACATTGTCAATGATGGCGGACAATACACCTAAGAGCAATACCACAATATCCTGATTCGGGATGGCGCTCTGCAATACCTCAGCTAAGTAACGAAGGGTTCCCACAGGATCACCATTTTCGGCAACGCCATAGACCAGACTCTCTAATCCAGCAACGGCCATTAGGATTCCTAAGAAAAAGAGGATGCTAGATATTTCAATTCGAGATAAAGCTTTGTGGGCGGAATACAGATGTCTGCGTTCTTTACTAAAATCTTCTTCAGGATGAATATATTCCGAAACGAGCCATACAACACCCAATGCTAACATCATACCCACATAAGGAGGAAGATGGGTTAGGGTCTTGAATATGGGCACCGAAACGATCATCCCTAAGCCCAGAAAGAGCATGGTACGACTACTTAATAGCTTTTCTGCAACAGCGTCTCCGCTTGTGTCCACTTCAATATTTCCTTTAAACGGTTTTAGAAAGCCTGCCACGAAAAATGGCACAACAAAGCAGGCTATTGAAGGAAATACTACATATTTAATAAGGCCTAAGGCCGTTACTTTATCTGCAATCCACAACATGGTTGTCGTTACATCGCCAATAGGAGACCAAGCTCCACCAGCATTTGCAGCTATAACTACCATAGCAGCGAACCAAAGGCGTTCATTTTTGTTCTGAATAAGCTTACGCAACAAGGTAACTAACACAATAGTAGCTGTTAAATTATCTATGATTGCGGATAAGACAAAGGCAAGTATCCCTATAATCCAAAGAAGTTTTTTCTTGCTTTTAGTACGCACTGCACCCTTTAAAACCTCAAAACCTCGGTGTAGATCAATAATTTCTACAATGGTCATCGCTCCTATCAAGAAAATAAGAATCTCGGCGGTTTTACCAAGGTGGTGCAACAGTGTATTTTCGAATCCATGTTCCGCTGCTTCGCCTCCTGTTAGGAAATTGAAGACATTTTCATGGGTGTCGATTACATCAAACCAACCACTGTGAAAACCAACAGCCAACATAGCCCAAACAAGGGCAGCCATAATAAGCGCAGGAACTGTTTTATCAAGTTTTAAAGGGTGCTCTAACGTAATCGATAAATAACCGA
>Ga0256847_1000041_pt1 | contig 83422 bp, 50 predicted proteins | sample TeddybearmetaG_FD_189099 | JGI IMG/M metagenome (GOLD analysis project Ga0256847, IMG submission 189099) | Hydrothermal vent microbial communities from East Pacific Rise, Pacific Ocean - Teddybear | ecosystem: Environmental > Aquatic > Marine > Hydrothermal vents | place: Pacific Ocean: East... | reverse complement strand
TAACTTTCATCTGCAACGATGTTTTTCACTCAATTAAGTGAAAAACTTTCAATCGGGAAAGTTTGGTAAGCTTTATTTTTACTGGACTTCCCGTTTTTTATTTGTTTTCGCTTGCGGATTTAAGGTATCAATAACTTATGGCTTGAGCCACTAGGTTAAATTTTGAGCAATTCTTTTTTACTCATTGTGAAATCTTTCTACTTAGGAATGATTAATATGCATTATTTCTCAACGAAAAGTGCAGCAATAGATTTGTATTCGTGTGTATTTCTAATCGCTCTTGCAAAAAGCTTTGCGCATGATAATACTTTGATTTTTTTACTCTTATTCTTTAATGGAATTGTATCTGTCACAAGTAACTCTATCAAAGCGCTTTTATCAATATTTTCATAAGCATTACCCGACAAAACAGGGTGAGTACACATTGCACGTACGCTTTTAGCTCCTTTTGCCATTAACGCATCAGCAGCTTTACATAGTGTACCAGCTGTATCTATGATGTCATCCACCAATATGATATCTGCTCCATTTACTTCTCCTATAACTGTAATTTGCTTTACTTCATTCGCCTTTCTTCTTTCTTTGTCGCAGATTACTAAATCTCTACCAAAGTATTGAGCATATGATCTAGCTCTTTTTACTCCTCCGACATCAGGTGAGGCAAAGGTGACAGATGATAAATCCTGAGTCTCTAGGTAAGGCATGAAAATCGCCTCACTTTTCAAGTGATCCACAGGAATATCAAAAAATCCTTGGATCTGATCAGCATGAAGATCCATTGTCATTACCCGATTTGCGCCAGCCGCTTCTAATACGTTAGCCATTAATTTTGCAGATATCGGTACTCTAGGCTTGTCTTTTCTGTCTTGACGTGCATAACCGAAGTATGGAATTACAGCAGTGATATATCCAGCAGAAGCTCTCTTAGCAGAATCTATCATTAGTAAGAGTTCCAACAAGTTTTCTGCAGGAGCGAATGTCGAACAAATAAAAAACACATACGCACCTCTTACAGATTCGTTTATGACAATTTGCATTTCTCCATCAGAGAATTTTTTTAATTCGATATCGCCGAGTGGATAACCATAAAAGTCTGCGATATTTTCAGATAAGTATTGAGAATTTTTTCCGCTAAATAACTTAATATCTGGCATTGGTTGGATTTTAATTAGATTAGAAGCTGCAAAACTAAAAATAATGCTTGATACAGAAGATTATTCGGGAGTTAAGATGAAATTTTTACGTATTATTTATTAACAAATCCTAACCAATCAATTATCATTTTGCCAACATCTTCAGATCGAGCATAATCTATTGTCTTTCCAGAAGTCTTTTTTGTATGAAGAATATAAGGGACTCGAAGTTGATCTCCTCTAAGACCACCATGGCCTCCTTTATAATTATTTACTATGACTTCATAGTTTTTAGCTAAGTCATACCCTTCTTCGCTTGTGATTACCAGATCTCCGATGTTTGGTGCTTCCATTAACGAATATAAGCGATAAATAGCATCTGGATATTTTGAACCAATAGTTTGGTCAATCCAATTTTCTTTTGTCAAAAAGGTATCGATCAAATCAAGACTTTCGTATTCTAGAGGATCTCCGGTAGCTTTATGGTATTGATATTTATCGTCTGTTTTAGTGATTACAGCATAACCATCACTATTTTGTACTATAATATTTTGGTCATCTTTTTTATAAATAACCAATTGAATTCCTTCTAATTCAGCAAATGATTTTGGGATGTCGATTACTTTGTCTCCCTTTTTATATTGAATCAGTTCTTGATAATTTAGGTTTTTTCGCCAACTCTCTGGACCTGATTTTGTCGGACTTCTAAGATAAAGGAAGCTGGATAGATTTCCATTTATTACCCAATAGCCATCTTTTTCTACAAAATCTGAAAGTGGGGTGCTTAAATGCATGCTGCGATAATTGACAGCATTTCCTCTTATTAAATCAAGGTCCATTTTTTCTTTTGCTAGATGGACAATATCAAGATTCTTGTTTACATCCGAGACTCCGTGGTCTGTGACAATAGCAATCATCCTAGTTTCTTTCTGTCCAAGACTATCAATAGTATTTCTGAAATCACCAATTAGACTATCTATATGTTTTAATAACTCTAAATAGGTGTCAGTCATACCAAAAACATGGTGGCTCGCATCAGGAGATGGTAAGGCGATCCATTGTACTTTTGGGTTTTTGAGCAGTTGATCTTTTGCCATTCTCATGACTTCGGTTTCATGTTGGAAGTGATTTTTAGCCAATTCTTCACCAACTAATGGAATGGCTCTCATCGGTCCAAAAATAGACTTGCCTTCAAATTTAGCTGTCGTATGTGTCCAACCTGTGATTCTGCCATCATCTACCCCTTTGTTCATAAAGGAATTGATACTGGCAGTATACATATCACCACTTAATTCAAAAATGTTTTTAATTGTATCTGTAATATCCTGGTTCATGTACACATTTGTTCGGCCGACATAGTTTCTCAAATTTCCGACATCTAAGGAGCGATCAAACCAACGTAGGCCTAATATTCCACTTTTTGGAGCATCCACACCTGTGATAAAAGGATAAAAGGCATATCCTGTCATACTTGGAAATGAACCGATCCCATTTTTTACATACGTTCCGTTATCAATTAAAGCCTTCATATTTGGCAATTGATTATTGGCGATGGCGGACTGGAATTTAGTTTGACTCAATCCATCGATTAAAATTATAGTTACTGTGTTGCCAGAAGTTGGAGGATGTTCTCCAAAATAATTGACTTTTTTATTTACTAGATATAGTGATATGAGAAGTATGCCTACTAAAAAAACTAAGCAACCCACACCTACTTTTTTTAGCTTCTTAAACTTCATAATGATATTAAATTAAGTCCCAATTATATGAGTGGGATAAATCTTAAAAAGTCTTATGCGAAACCTTCAATAATCTTCTTTGTCGTTGCGGAATCACCCATTGTATAATAATGCAAACATGGCACTCCTGCCTTTTGCAATTCCTTAGATTGATGTATGCACCACTCAATTCCAACTTCCTTTATTTGATTGCCACTTGCCTTTTCTACATCTTTGACAAATTCTTCTGGCATGTTTACAAAGAATTTCCTAGGGATTGAATTTAATTGATATTTCTTTATTAAGGGCTTCAATCCCGGAACGATTGGTACAGTGATCCCAGCTTTTCTACAAGCTTTAACATAATCAAAATAGTGTTGATTGTCAAAGAACATTTGAGTTACTATATAGTCTGCACCCGCCTCAATTTTCTGAAGGGTGTATTCAATGTCAATGTTTAGATTTGGAGCTTCAAAGTGTTTTTCAGGATATCCAGCAACTCCAATACAAAAATCAGTATTGGCTCCATTTTCTATATTTGGATCGAGGTAGATACCATTATTCATGCTATCGATTTGCTTGATTAAATCTTTGGCATATTTGTGACCACCAGCTTCTGGAATGAATTTGCTCTCAAATTGACGAGCATCACCTCGAAGTGCTAAGACATTATCAATGCCTAAAAAGTTAAGATCTATCAGTGCATTTTCTGTTTCTTCTAATGTGAATCCTCCGCAAATTAAGTGTGGTATAGCATCGACACCATATCTATGCATGATTGATGCACAAATACCAACCGTACCAGGTCTTTTTCTTATAGCCGTTTTTTCATAATATCCACTTTCTCGCATATTATAAACGAATTCTTCTCGATGATAAGTCACATCTATAAATGGTGGCTTGAATTCCATCAATGGATCCAAGGCATCAAAGATAGTTTGCATACTTCCTCCCTTTAATGGTGGTAGTACCTCAAATGAAACTAAGGTTTTATCTTTAGCTTGCTTAAAATGCTCAGTAACCTTCATAATCTTCTATTCAAAAATTTGGGTGAATATATGGATAACTTTAATAAATGAATGAATTCGTTAAAGTTAAATAATAGCCATTAATATTACTTCTTGTTCTCTTTTGTGCAAACTTAATGCCCTTTATGAAGTAATTGAAGAAGATGGATTATTGCATTGAATTTAATGAGCCCTTTTGTACCAAAATCCAATTGTAATAAAAATAACCAATAGACCAAACAGGGTATAAATCCAATTATTGGTTGAGAATAAATTTGAACTTTTAATTTCTGGTATGGGTGTACTATCTCCATATATGGCCCAAGTACTCCAAAAGAATGGTGAACTTGTACGAGGAGTAGCATATTCTTCATTTTCCAAATATTCAATTTGAGCCTGACGGAGAGCATTTGATTTTGTCATTCCCTCCTTTAGGTTTGAATAGAAAAGTTCCATAAGCTGCATGGTTGATAGGTCTGGAGCATTCCAATACGCACCCATAGATGTTTTGCAGCCACTCTGAACAAAAGCTCTAGACAAACTCATGAGGCCTTCGCCCGAAATACTTTTACCAGAACCAGTCTGACAAGCACTAAGCACGACCAACTCTGAATCTAAATTTAAGTTTAGAATGTCTTCATACTTTAATTGATATTCTTCATTTCGATCCTTGCTCAATGCAATGAAAGAATTCATATAATCACTATTGTCTACAAATGCGTGTGCAGAAAAATGAATGAGGTTAAAGTTGTTGATATTGGCTAAGACATTAGTTAAGGTTGCATCTTCATTGAGAATGGACACACCTTCTAAAATTAAAGCAGAATTGACAGCTTCAGTTTTTGCATACTTCAATGGAGACAAAGAGGCACTTCGAACTACTACATCATCAGTCTGTCGAGATTGAAATTCCTTGACTAGCTCATCTAAAAATTCATCATTGTATTCTATTCCAAAACCTATAAATCCATTGGCGTCCTTCTTCTCATCATAATCATTATTCAATTGTGCGCAATAATAAAGATAGCTAATCTCATAATTGTAGACTAGATAGTCATCCGCTTGTAATATGCGATTAGAATCCTTTGTAACCAATGAATTAAAAGCTATTTTTTTTATTGGGCCATCAGGAGCTATAATCAGATGTTTATGGTTAGAGAATTTTGGATTGTTAAGGATATCTTCAATGATAATAGAGTATATTTCCTTTGAAACTTCTTCATATTTTTTTGCATTCCAATTTTTATAATCAGACACCAAATTTTGATAATCAACAATCAATAAATTGAAATATTCAGGCAATGAAATATCATCTAATTGGACCTCTTTATTTGTAATCGTGAACCTTGTCAGTTTCGAATTCCAATAGTAGTATTTCACAATCATAGATGATGTATCAAGTACACTTTGGAGTTTGCTTAGTGATATTATATGATCTTTTTGTATTTTATCTATTGCAGGATATGCTAACTTGAGTTGGTTCTCGAAAGATTTGAATTGATTTAAATACTTTATAGCATTCGGATCATCTTCGTCAGAATCACCCGCCAATGCTTTAAGGAGGACATATTTGTTTAAGGTATCTTGCGGCACACCTGCTAATTCTAATGATCGACGCTCCGAAACAGAATTCTTAAGTACGTATGCGTTTGCATTTTGGGCAAGTGCGAAAGCCTTTTCGAAAAATTCAATATTTTTCTCTTGATTATATAGGTTTGAATAAAATTGGATAGATTCTGAATATATCTTCTGTGTGTAAGTACCTAGACTATATTGTTCTGAAGTAGAACTGTAAGCACCCTTTGTTTTATCAAAATAATGAAACAGTGCATCATAGTAGAATTTGGCTTCGTCCAAGTCATTACTATCCTTACTATTAAGGTATTTGCCTTTAAAATACTTGGCTTTTAAACCAAGGCATTCAGTGATCCAAACATCTGGGAGGACTTCACCTATCATAGGTCTAGATAAAACATTTTGAATATCTAAACCTGTAAAAAATAAAGAAAGTGCTTGCTGAGCGTAAAGTAAAGACTGTTCCTTCTTCCCAAGACGGAATAAGTAATCCGAAAAAATGGACAACTCTTTCGTATATGTTCTGGAGTCTAAGGTTTTAGCAAGCAGTTTCAATCCAGTTTTTTTATCTACTATAGCTTGATCATGCAGTTTTAATTTTCTGTTATATTCTGATTTAACCAAGTAATAATGAAAGGTCTGTTCTCCATATTCTATGTCATTAAGGTTTTTTAGTCGATCGATATGAAATTTGGCTTTTGGAAAACTATCTAATTTTAAATATAGCTCAGCAAGATAGTTATGTAAAGATATATCTTCACCACAATCGTTGAGTACTTTCTTATATTGCTTTAATGCTTTATTAAATTTTTCTTGGTTGAAAAAATATTTTCCTTTTAAGGATTGAAATTGGCAAAGTCTTGGATTACCTTCTGTAATCAGGCTATGCGCAACACCTTGATTCGCATACTTTAAAGCATTCTTTTGATCTCCGAGACGACTGTAACTTACACTTAGGCTATTATAAATACTAAATACAAAATTCTTAGCATTTTTAGTTTTTGTAGAATCCTTCAATGACAGAAAACCCTCTAATGAGTTCTCATATTTTTTTATGGATTGATAGACATGGCCCATTCTCCCATAAGCATACGCAATATTATAATGGCATTGAGATTGAACAAATACTTCCTCTTTAGGTATAATAGAATAAACTAAGTTGAGAGAATCTATTCGTTCAATATCTCTCATTTTTAAAGTGGTTCTTTCCAATCTATAAAAGCCTCCTGCCCATTCTTTCCAATTGTTATCTTCTTCGAATTTATTTAGTGCTTTTAAAAATGTTGAATGAGCATCCTCTAGATTTCCTGCCTTATATAAGGAGTCTCCTTGTGACTTGAGTATGTATGCGGTACTATCTTGAGCAATAAGAGTAATGCCAAGGAAAAAAATACTAATCATCAAAAAGCTTTTGATGATTAGTATTTGTGTTTTAGTATATTCGAATTTATAGCTTAACAAAAGCTTTTGTTTTTATGGATACTTCATTCTGTACCGAAATATAGTACACTCCCGCCGGAATACTAGCTAAATTAAGACTTTGATCAATGTCTTTTACAAAATGTTGTTGAATCACTTCTCCAGTTGTATTTATTATTTTGACAATATCAGACTTTTCAAAATCCTGTACATTAAAAAATAGCATATCATTAGTTGGATTTGGATAAACTTGTATATCGTTTTTTGTGACTTGGACAATAGACTCTACATCGGTCAGTTTATTACCAACTCCAATAGATGCCTGTGTTGGAGGTAATAAATCTGGACATTCATAATTAAAATAATTAATTATAATATCGTCATCTTGCGGTGGACCTTGGCCTTCACCACAATTTCTGCAAATTTGATTCTCTGCAATTACAGGAGGTTCTCGGTCGAAAAAGATTTTTACAAATGAATCGGCACATTCTATTCCGAGATAAGAAAAAACTTTAAGATTGAAACAAATATCAAATGTAACCCATCCATATGTCTTATCATATTCGATTGGAGGAGGACCACCTGTCCCGTCTAAAAATATATTTTGGAAGGTAAATGAAACCGGATCAGAATAATCAAAACCACTTGCCATGGGTTGCCATTCCATTTCGCATGGGTGACTTGATTCTATTAATTCAATAGAATTAAATGGGGTATTGACAAAAAAATTGAGAAACACATTTTGAACAGGATCTTTACCATCATTTTGAAAATATATTTTGTATCTGATAGTGTGTAATGTATTAATTGGTGATAAACAATTCGGATCGGTAACCATAGCATTAGGATCATGAGGAAAATTTCTAACCTGTGATCTAAGAGTATAATACGGACTATCGTTAATTCCTGGATCTGATCCATCACCATGTGGGTCTCCACTAATAGGCATTTCACAATTATTGACCTTCATTACTGCCCGAGTATTTACAATATCAAATATATTTGCCAAGCAATTAGCTGGGATATATATAAATCTCTGTTCATCTTTATCTAAATCTTCAAAAGTCCAAACATATTTATGTGTGTATCCCTGTTGATCTGAAGTCTTAAGTTCTTGATTCGGATCTACCCACTCATTATTGTAGTCGTCCAATATTGAAGCTCCTGTAACGTAGGTGTCATTTGCTGTGAAATGGAATTCTACACAACCTGAAATGAGGTCAATAGATTCATTGTTTTCAAACATTAAAATGAAAAAGTTTTCTTCACCGTTTACCAAGCTCCAACTACGCTGTAGGGCAACTTTATTAGGTAAAGAATAAGAAGGAATTAATGGCATCGCAGTTCCATCGGTGACTGTATTTAAAACCAATTGATCAATTTGATCAATGTCATATGGTTCACTATGATAAGCTATGACAGTATTCCCATTTGCATTTGCACCAAATTCATGTTCATTGTCAGCATCAAAATTATGATATCCATCTCCATAAAGGTAAAAATGAAGGTCTGAAGATTGATACAGTGAATTGTAATCGTAGGTAGCTGTAGCCACTTGATTAACTAAAATCTGCGCATTCATAAAATTACAAATAAACGCAGCGCATGTCATTAAAAATAATCGTTTCATAAAATACATTTTTTAATATGAGTATTACTAATTTGATGTAATAACCATAATGATACTTACACTATTCACTGGAATTTTAAAGGGTGTGAGTAGAATTTGGGTGCTAAAAGTACTGTTCATTCTCATTTTTACAAATATTATTAAAGAAAGAATCAATTGTTGCTTAAATCTGACAATAATTAATTCTAGATTTTCTAATATTTAATTTGAATGAGGACTTTTATATCTTCTAAAATCCAAAGCAGAACTTATAATCAAAAACACATTAGCGTGTAATCGCAGAGTTTTTCGGTTGGAAGTATGAAACTTCCTAAACGAAAACAATTTTAGTGCTGCTTGAAAACTTGTTAAAGATAAGTTGAGTGTGAAGCTGGGGTGAAAATTCTTTTTAGAATAGTCCCGAAGAAAATTTGTGTGTGAATAGTTGTCAGTAATCATAGTTAGTTATTATCAATTTCCAACTATATAACTTTTGATTAATATGCCTGTGACAGGATTCGAAAAAAAATGTTCACTTTTTTATTTAAAAACAGAAGTGTCGTATTAGGACACCTCTGTTTTTGGTTCATCTATTTATTTAAACTTTAAAACCTTATTTTATATAAATCTTGTATGTTACTGACCCAAAATTGCTTATGTATCTGACAAAATAGATTCCACTATTGACATTTCTTAAATCAACTTCAATTACTTCACTTGTTGTAGATATGTTACTAAACGATTTCACAAGTTGACCCTGATTGTTTAGAATTTCCACTGAAAGAAGATTTGAATGACCATTTAGATTTTCAATGGATAAAAAATTGCCTCGCTCAATTGGAGAAGGAAAAAGTCTTACCTCATTTTCTGTATTCAGATGAAAACTTCTGTTTGCTGGATCATCATTTCCATCAAATCCATCACCATCGTCAGGATGGCATTCTCCATAATATTGACAATCATAATAGCAGCCAATTTGTGGTTGGCAACAATTTATACCTGGAAAAACTACAATTCCGAATGCTTCACCTCCTGTATTTAGAATGCAGGTAGCGACGCGATTTTGCTTATCCGCCAATGTCAGAGGAGAATTGAATAAGTTTTTGAATTTGTTTTCACCAAGATCGTCATTAGTAAAAGCTGATAAGTCACCTATGGCATATGAACCCACTAACTCTTGACAACAATATGCAGTATCAGAATTTGCAGTACTGTAAAGCGTTCCCGCCAAGTAATAATCACTATTCATAGTAAAGCTTATTTCTGATTCATCATCCTCTGTGAATATTTTTCCAGTAACATATGAAAATAGGATGAATGTAGCGCTATAATTTTCGGCAGTAAGCACAACTTGTGTTTTTCCAGCAATCAGTTGCTGACTTAAATCTGATGATTCACCACACAGATGACTATCAAATATCTGAGTCCCTAAAGAGACTAGATTTTCAATGGTACTGATTGTGCCAGTAATAGCTGAGATGTCAAAGCCTTGAGCGGCAGAAATGAGTGCAGTTGTAAAAGAGCCAATATCTGTGAGAACACTAGTGGTATCATTAGATTCGCATTCTACTTCAACGTAAGCTCTACCAAAATCCATACTATCAGCGACTCCATTAGAATTAATCCTGATAAATACAGCATTATCATCAATAGCACCTTTGATTTTTCCTGATCCATTCGTGTTTACACCTCCATGGAACTTTACTCCATAATAATAGCCTACATTGACTACTTTCGAACAATCACAATGTTCATTAAATGCTGGACCTAAAGTAAAAGGGTCAAAGCAAAACATTGAAAAGGAAAGCGAACTTGATGTTTCACCATTTTGGCCCACAGCCACATTTGGGTCGACCATATTATCCTCGTCTCTATCTTGATTTGCATGAAGGTGGATCATCTTAGCTGCTCCTTGCCATCCCCAAAGAATATTAGCCCAATTGTTTTGATGTTGTGTCTTATATCCTATAGGTGCATTTTTGCCCCACCATAGACTTCCTTCTTCAGGTAGAGGTACGTCAGGGCATGAAACTTCGTCATTTGCTTCGCCACGCAATCCAACTTCAGCTCCTAAACTATGTCTTACATGAGTTGCAGATTTGATGATTTTGCAATTGCAGTCTTCTACTTCACCACCATTAGGGTTGCCATCATTAACGAAATCGTTCCAGAATAATGTCAAAAGTTCACATAATTCGTCGTCCCATAACAAATTGCCAGAGAAGGCGTTCCAAGTGTCATCAGTAATTTGTGAATAAAGGTCTTTAAATCTGCAAAGCTCTTCATTTGATAACTCTAAATATTCTGTAAAGAAGGCAAACAGTTCTACTTTGCTAATGTTACGACCGCAGAAAAGAGTAAAAATGTCACCTCCAGTGCCAGGTCCAACATCAGGTCCCGGACCTGTGCCTCCAGGATTGATTCTTGCAGCTTCTGCTTCTTCTCTCCACTCTACCAAAGCATCATGAATCTTCTTAGAGGTTCTAACCATTCCATCTTTTTCTGTCGTTACAGAGATATCTTTTGTTGCCCATAGAGTGTTTCGTTCATCATAAGCTTTAGCTCTCAATTTTATAAACCCGTCACTGCTTTTAACATTGAAAAGCTCACCTTCCATATCATCTTCTATCCAAATTCCGTTTTGTTCATTATTGATAGGATAGATGAAAACTTTTGTAGGATTGATGATTATTTTTTCCTTTTTGTACTTTCCTGGAATTATATCAATATCAACATAGACATCATAAAAGTTAACTTGATGATCACAGTCGGTTTTGATAAAGTTTACATAGTCATTAATAACAGGTTTTACTATTGGTACTTGATAATTTGGAGTCCCGCCATCATCTGGCTGAGCATTGACTCCATAGGTTATTAATAAAATGAATGCTAATAAAAGCTTCAATTTGATAATATATTTTTTCATGACTTATAATTTTTTGATTTAAGAAAAACATGATTGAATGGTTGCATTATGGTCATAGAAATCTCCTTAGACAGGAGACAGACGTACCCATATCATCGCTCATTTTCAATCAATAAAATTGTATTTGTTTTGCACCTTTTTTTAAGTGCTTTGAATCTGATTTAGTAATTCTCTTAATGATTAATCATCGGGGTGTAGGAAACTAATCTTTGAATTTATAATCAAAATATTAGTTGATCATTCCATACATTTAAATAACTTTTTAATCTTAGCGATGTGACTAAAAAAATAGATTTAGATTTTATTTTTTAACTTTTTTTAATGAATGATGGAATTAAAATGATCTTAAAATATTGCAAAAAAAATATCATTGAACACACTTGATGTTTAGAGAATTTGGGGATATTCAAGAGAATTATACCATATAAAAACCTTGAATAATTTTATTTTAGGCATCATGGAAATATACTAACCAAATAAGTTAATTTTATATTTGAAAAATTTATCCAATAAAAGTTTTACACCTTCTTTAGTTTATTGAGCTTAGAATATGAATTAGTTCATATTTTGTACTTCATAATCACTAATTTTAAATTGTACTTGTCACAATGGATTCACTAAAAAGTTATATAGATGGAAATTAAAACAACTATTATATGTCTTACCCATCTTTGGTCACGAATAAATTGAAAGTTATCGAGACCTCAAGTAAAAAAAGGAACTTTGGACTGACAGAAGAAGATTTTCTTCATTATGCAACCAAAACTAAAAGTGGAGATGAATCTCTATTTTTACATATATCCAATACGCATTTTGATCAGTGTATTGCATATCTAAGAAGTAAATTCAAATTGGGAGATGGTGATGCATACGATATTTGTTTGGATACGATGTTGATTTTTAGAACCAAAATATTAAAGGATAAGATCAAATATGGGAATCTAAATTATTTATATACTAGAATGGCATCTAATGTGTTTTTAGATAGAATACGACAATCAAATAAGGTAGATTCAGCAATCGATTTTTTTTCTGAAGATGATGGTTCATATCAGGTTAATGAAAATGAATTCTTAGATATTCTAGAAGTTGCCATGGAAAAATTGGACCCAGAGAATAAGTTGTTGTTGGAGAATCTTTATTTTGAGGAAATGGATATTCATCAAATTGGAGAAAAGATGAATCTATCTTATTCAGCACTTAGAAAGAGGAAGCAAAGAATGTTGGAAAAATTGAAATCACTATTTGGTACTCAATTAAAAAACATTTGAATTCAACCGCCTAATTAAAATCTATCAAATAGTGTAAAACCATGAATAATATTAAAAATGATTCTCCTGAGTTCAAAGATAAAACCGAGGCTCTTGAGTTTATGATAAAAAGAAGCAAGGACAGGAAGCTCAAGGAAAAATGGGCTAAGGATTTTGCTGCAGACAGAAAAAAAAATAATGAGACAAAGGTTATTCCTTTGCGCAAGCGCTTGTTTCAAATTAGTGCCATAGCAGCGATACTTATTCTAGGTTTTTTTGTTGTCCAAATAATACCATTTGGAAATGACAATTTAGAAAGTCTTGCTTCCAATATGGTAGAAACGACGAAATTCAGACCCAATGAAGCGACACGAGGAACAGTTGTCACTGAAGAGGGGATAAATAATTCATTACTGAAGGCTTTAGAAGAAGAAAAATATGTTGAGGCTTTAAATCTTTACCAACAAAAAACTAGTGCATTCTCACTAGAAGATAAATTTTTCTACGCTGTATCATTAGCAAAAACAGAGACCCCTGATTATAATAAAATTCTAGAACTGACAGAAGAAATAATGAAAACAGAAAATGAGTTTTTCATAGAATCATTGTGGCTAAGTGCACTCACACACCTAAAATTAAAAGATCCTAAAACTGCTAAATCAGAATTAGAACAATTGCTTCGCTATAAGTATCAAACAAAAAATGTTGAGAAGTTACTGTCAAAAATTAATTCCTAAACAAAAAAAGATTCCATCACTTTAAGTGATGAAATCTTTTTTTTGTTTATAGAAGTCATTTAAGAATACGAAGACTATCTACACACAAAGCATTAAGGACATTGGACTACAGCTATTTCTCCTTCCATAGCTATGGCTATGAAACTCAAAATAGCCTGTCCCGCGGAACGCGGGAAGCTTTGCCAATAACCTTAAGCCTTTATGTTCGATTTAGTCCTGCATTCTTAAATGACTTCATATTTTAAATTAATCTTATTTCTTGTATCTCACTTTTACCGTCTCACCAATCCAACAACCAACCGATGTTGATTGTCCTTCTTTGATTCCTCTTTGAAATCCATCTTCTCGGCTTGGGATCGAAGCAGCATATTTATTTAATCTTTTATTTGCAGCCTCGTTTTCTGAAGAGTCGACGGATTTAGCTTGTCTATATTTTGCCAGTGCTGCTAAAACTGCGAGTCCTTGGTCCCATGAAGTTTTACCGCAATTTCGGGCTGTTGAGCTATACATGTCACCAATTAACATAAATGGCCTTCCCCAATCTGGTCTTAGTTTAGCAGCGTCTCTAGCAGAACGTCTTGCCGAGCCATAATCTTTAAGCTTTCTAAACTGGATAGAAGCAAGACTGAAATAATACCCTGCCTTTTTATTATCATCAGTTTCTCCAGCTATTGCTTCTCTATATTTTTTTATTGCGCATTGGAAATCTCCTTGGTCATAGCATTTTTTAGCCATTACAGAAGGATTATTTAATTCGAAATCCTCCTGTGCTTTTTTATTCTGAGCAGTCGCCCAGATTTTATATTTACCCTCTACTTCCATTAGGAATTCATTAGAAGGATCACAATTTTGAGATTTTAGTTTGGAAACTATCTTCTTCCAAATCTCCACATCTTCAGGTGAAGCATCATATTCTGGTCTTAACTGATTGACAAAGAAGTCACAGTCAAATATCAAATGTGCAATGACAGCAAATTTTGCATTCATTGCGTCCTTAGCCTGTTGATAGTATGAGCTTAGTTTTGCGTTATTTTCTATATTATAATCAGCTATAGCATTAAGTTTGTCATAGATGTTTCTTGCCACCGCTTTATCCATCTTTTCTTTCTCTATTTGATATAATACAATAGATGCATATGGGTCAAACACAATATATTCTGTTTCATTTCCTCCTTTTTCAATAGCCATATTTAAGGCCTCTGTTGTTTGTGAATATGGAGTATTGAAGGTGTAAAACATATCAAAAGCCTTTCTACCTGCCAGATATCCGATTCTTTTTTGAATACATGCATCATCAGCACATTTGCTACTGGTAATTCCACCAGAATTATAACATGCTATTGCATCATCAATAAGGGATAATGATTTATTTTTATATTCTTCTTTTTTCGCAGCATCAGTCTCTTCTTTGAAGAATTTTAAGTAGAGTTGTGCTCCATCTGTGAAGTGGTAATCTCTCTTTCCATCAGCAGCTGGTGCGACGCCAAATGCTTTTTCCCAATTTTCGAAAGCGAGTTTGAAATCCTTAGATTTCAATGCTTGTCGATAAATTGAATGAGCATTTTCTGCATCATCTTTATGAGGAGAGTCATTCCATGAAGCACACTGCGCATTCCCCAATGATACAGTTGCAATAGTGAAAATAGTAGCTAGAAAAAATTTTGTAAGTCGCGTCATAATTCTAAAGTCTTTAATTCTTGTCAATTTGTTATATTTAATCTTCCTGTGGTATTTTATAGTTAGGTAGATTATTGTTTTGTTCTTTTAGTTGTATTTCTTTTTAATAAACCACTCATCATCATTAAATGTAAATCCAAGTGATATCTTAAAAAATGATTCAGCTATAGCAGAAGCCGATCCTCTCTTACCAAACTCAAAACCAATATTAGCATGAGAAATCTTACGTTGATATATAAATGGCATCCCCATACCAAATGTAATTCCGTAAGAAGTTAGTTGATCTCCATTCACACTTCTTGGATCTGTGTTGTAGTAAGCGCCATACCGATAATATACTCTTTTGAAATATCGATTGTATGACTTATAATCAGGACGGTAAAAACCTCCAAAAGAAACACTATATGTGTCGCTTAATGGATTTTCATCTATAGTTTGATCTGCATCGTTTCGATAAGAAGACCAATTTGTAGTACTCAAATCAGCACCTATCATAAACTTTTCTCCTTTGTAGTAACTGGCCCCAAACCCAAACTCTACGGGGAGTTTGCCCGATCCTGCAACATCTGTAGCTAAATATGCAGTATCAATAAATTGAGTTCCTGGAATTGGAGATTGAACGCCAAATTGAGATGTTGTTAAATTTGTATTAAAATTGGTTGCTGACTTCAATCTCACTCCTGCAGAAAGGAAATTTGCACTTCTTTGTGTCTTATTTTCAAGCTGTTTTTTGTTTAATACCTTAGTGTACATTGCTCCAATGCTCCATAAAAAACCATTAAGATTGTACTCTGTTGAAAACAAATCCTGATATGGAGATTGAAGGTCCAAGAATGTAACATTTTGCTCATATCGAATTTTTCCAAACAAGTAGCCAAGGTTCATTCCGAATGAAAATTCTTTGTATTTGATGGCATTTCCCCACAAGAATTTGTAGCTACCACCAGTACCTGCATATAATCTTTCAATATTGCCAATCCCTTCAATGTTCTCTTGAGACCTAATATTGTAGCCAACAGTACTATTGGGCATCAAAGTAAATGACATACCAAGATTGTACTTTCTTTTTTTCTGATCCAGGATTTCGTTGAGTGGATTTCCAAGAGGGAAAGCCAATGAAATGTACTGTAAATTACCATTCCACGACGTGTTTTTAGTATCTCCGCTTGTAAGTGTAGATCGTTTTGCACTTAATCCAATATCAAAAGCTGTAGCTCTTAATGATGCATAACTTGCAGGGTTCACAATATTAATGTGATATCCATCTATATAGGAACTTCCTATAGAACCCATCATTCTTGTGTGCATGAAATTTTCATTGACTAAATCTCCAATGCCAAATCTGGAATATGGAGAGTTGCCGTTGGTCTGAGCATAAAGCTGACAGCCAAGGAAAAAAGTCAATAGGAATACTATTATTTTATATTGCATTATAGTTTATTATTACATCTAATCCTTCAAGGACCAAAAATGAATGGACAAATATCTTAGATTTTAGGAGATCTTCAAAGAAAGGAGCGTCTCCTCCAGTTATAATAACGTTAATTTCTCCGTAATCTTCTTTTATCATAGCTATAAACGATTGCATTTCCAATAATGTACCGTAGACGACTCCATTCTGCATAGCTGTTTCAGTGGTTTTGCCAATATAATCTGAATTATATTTTGGCTCTACCAATGGTAACGTAGATGTCATGGTATCCATAGCTTCTGCTCTCATGCGCAATCCGGGTGATATATTTCCACCATAATAATTTCCTTTTGCATCGATGACGTCATAAGTTATGCAAGTGCCAGCGTCAATAACTAAACAATTTTTGTTCGGATATACCTTTGTACATCCTATCACTACAGCCAGTCGATCTTTGCCCAATGTTTCTGGCGTATGATATTTATTTACTATTGGAATGTCCGTTTTATGTGACAATCTCAATAGGTCAATTTTAGATTTTACTCTTTTTTCAAAAGCAGTAATATGCTTTCTTGTGCTGCTAGAAATAGCTCTTTCTATTTTAAATTTTTGAATGAGCTCGCTAACTTGATCTTCAGGCATTGTATAAAATACATCATGATGGATCATTTGACCTTTGTCAAATACCCCAATTTTGATTCTAGTATTTCCTATATCAATGCAGAGGTTCATATTTTTTTGCTTAATCGCGAAACTGCTAAACTACAGAATCGCTTTATTAAGTTGACATTGTTTGAGTTTCTTTTATTACATTTTTTAGGACTATTGAAAATTTATAAATTTTAATAGCTTATCTATTGTGTAGTAAAAACCGATGTTAATGCTTAAAATGTCGCACACCGGTGAATACCATTGCAAGATCGTTTTCATTGCAATAATCAATACTCAATTGATCTTTTATTGATCCACCTGGTTGGATGACTGCTTTTATTCCTGCTTTATGTGCGATTTCTACACAGTCAGGAAACGGAAAAAAAGCATCAGATGCCATAGCACAACCTTCAAGGTCAAATCCAAAATTTTTAGCCTTAGCTATTGCTTGATTACAAGCATCAACTCTGCTTGTTTGCCCACAACCCATTCCAAGGAGTTGATTGTTTTTAGCTAGAACTATGGTATTCGATTTCAAATGCTTTACACATTTGTTGGCAAAAATGAGATCTTCCAATTCTTGTCCTGATGGCTTTTTATTTGTCTTGGAAACAAGAGCTTCTTTTGTTTCAGTACTTTTATCAGTGTCTTGCTGAATCACTCCATTCAACAAGCTTTTAAAGCTTTTGTCATTGACATGAAAGTGTTTGATCTTTAAAAGAATTCTCTTCTTCTTCGAACATAATAACTCTAATGCATCTTGATCAAAATCAGGTGCGAGCACTACTTCGTAGAATAGTTTGTTTATCTCTTCAGCAGTTGCCAAATCTATTTTTGAATTGGATATCAATATGCCACCAAAAGCGGATACAGGGTCTCCTGCCAAGGCATCCTTCCATGCTTGCAGTACTGTGTCTCTAGTCGCTATACCACATGGATTTGTATGTTTCAATACTGCAAAAGTAGGAGCATCATGTTCAAATTCTGCCATTAAATTCACTGCGGCATCTACATCTACAAGATTATTAAAAGACAGTTCTTTGCCACTTATTTTTTCAAACATTGCATCCATTTCTCCAAAGAAAATTCCTTGCTGATGTGGATTCTCTCCATATCTTAGGATCTGTCCTTTGTGTATTGATTGTTTGAAAGTTGGTTTTTCTTCAGTTTCTAAAGAGTCGAAATATTTAAATATTGCAGTGTCATAATTTGAAGAAACTTTAAAAGCTTTTCTAGCTAACCTCTGTCGGTCAGATAGTGTAGAAACTCCATCCTGATCGATAAGAATATTTTCTAAATCAGAATATTCTTCTTGAGAAGGAATAACTACGACATCTCCAAAATTTTTGGCAGCTCCTCTAATTAAAGCAATGCCACCGATATCTATTTTCTCAATAATTGCTTCTTGGTCATTAGTAGAAGCTACTGTTTGCTCGAAAGGATATAGATCAACTACAACCAAGTCGATTTCAGGGATCTCATATTTAGCCAATTGACTCAAGTGGTCTTCTTCTCTTCGTGCTAATATCCCTCCGAATACTTTTGGATGTAAGGTTTTTACTCTACCATCGAGGATAGATGGATATGAAGTAAGGTCTTCAACACGTTCAACTTTTCCTCCCAGAGACTCGATAAATTTCTGAGTCCCACCCGTACTATAAATTATAACGTCTTGCTCAATAAGAGTCTTAACAATGTTCTCTAATCCATCTTTGTGGAATACAGAAATGAGTGCCGATTTTATTTTTTTGTCAGCCATTTTGCTCAGGTAAGTTATGTTGCTAAAAAAAGTATTAAATCCGTCAAATAATAAAAAGCTGCAAATGTAATGAATTGTATGGAAAATGGATGTTTTGAAAGGCTTTTGATTAAAAGGATTTTAGTAGAAAGTACCATAAAGAATTGAACTTGTATTTGTGATAAGCGAAATATACAAATTGATTGATTTTTTTAGATGCATAGCATATTGTCGGATTTTGATATAAGTGCTCAATATTGAATGAGCTAGATTTCTCCACTTCGGTCGAAATCTTTCTACTTTTAAAGATCACCTTTCCTCCATTTCAGCCGAGAAGACAATGCTCTAGGCTAAGAGTTATTTTGAGTTACTATGTTAAAAAAAATACTTTGATCATCTTTTTTATAAAGCTGAATAGCCCTATAATGTTAGGTTTCTTATATTTATAACACTTATAGTCTAAATAAAATTCTGAGCTGTCTTTTGTTGTTTTCTTTGTGAAATCGTTGTGCCGGCATGGTGAATATTTACATATTGTAAAATTATTAATCTTGATTTCTGACAGTAGACTTATTCTTTTTTAATTACAAAGACCACCAAGGCTTAGCGAAGGAGACACTAAGTTAGCTGATGACTTTATTTATTCCTAGCACCTTAAGTTAGCTTTTAGCCATGCCCAATGACATTCTGTAATGGGCCTATTTTTTTTACGCTAAGTTGACTTGATTGAATATTATTAGTTTTGTGCTTTATAAATAATATCGATCAGTGTCCTTATTTATTTCATTTTTAGCAGCATTTATACTAGGAATATCCAAATCTGGATTGAAAGGGATGGGGATAGTTGTAGTGACACTCATGGCTTTTGCTTTTGATGCAAAGGCATCCACAGGGATTCTATTACCATTATTAATTTCTGCTGATATTTTAGCAGTCATTTATTATAATAAACATGCACAATGGAAATACCTCCTCAAGTTTTTACCATGGATGTTGGCAGGAGTTGTAGTTGGGGCTATTGTTGGAAAAGATCTGCCAGAGGATGTATTTAAGAAAGGAATGGCGATTATAATTCTGGTCAGTGTATTGATTATGTTTGTTTGGGAGAGATTTGATAAAAGTAATATTCCTCATAAAATGTGGTTTGCCGGTTCGATTGGATTTACTGCTGGATTTACGACTATGATTGGAAACCTTGCTGGAGCATTTTCAAATATCTTTTTTCTAGCCTTGAGAATTCCTAAAAATGAATTCATTGGAACTGCAGCTTGGCTTTATTTTATTGTGAATATATTTAAGTTGCCATTTCATGTTTTTAGTTGGGAAACGATAAATCTTGATTCTATTAAGACTGATTTAGTCCTTCTTCCTGCAGTTATTTTAGGTTTTGTTTTAGGGATCAAAATAGTTAAAATATTTGCTGAGAAACAATATCGAACTTTTATTTTGGTAATGACGGGAATCGGGGCGTTGGTAATGCTTATTAGGTGAGATGTAGAGTTGTAGAGTTAAAGAGTTAAAGAGTTGTAGAGATGTAGAGTTGTAGAGTTAAAGAGTATTGGAGTTGTCTTAGTTAGTTGGGTCTTTATTGGTGGATTTTATAATCTGGTTTTGGAAATGGGATAGAACAGTTCACATTAATAATTCAACACTTCACAGGATTCTACTTTATAAGCTGATTCTTATACTCCAACTTTGCGATCAGATTAATAAACAATAATATGAAGCTGTTGAATTGGAGTTTGACTTCGGTATTAGTTCTATTTTTTACAATTGCAATTCAAGCGCAGTATACACAGACCATTAAAGGAACAGTCTTAGACGCGGATTCTGAGATGCCATTGATTGGAGCAAATGTGGAGGTTGTACTTTCGGATGAGATACTGGGAACAGCAACTGATCTGGATGGGAAATTTAGAATAGAAAATGTTCCAGTAGGTAGGCACATATTGAGGGTAAGTTATTTGGGGTACAACTCTTTGACTATACCAAATGTAGTGGTCAATACTGGAAAAGAAGTGGACTTGGATCTGATGTTGGCAGAGGCTGTAAATCAATTGTCTCAGGTAACCATTACTGGTGAAACGGATAAAGATAAATCGGTAAATGAGATGGTCACCATAAGTTCCAAAACCTTTTCATTAGAAGAAGTTACTAGATATAGCGGAGGAAGAAACGATGCTAGTCGACTTGTGAGTAATTTTGCTGGGGTATCTACTGCTGATGATTCGAGAAATGATATTGTGATTAGGGGTAATAGTCCTGCAGGCGTTTTGTGGCGACTAGAAGGTGTACCTATCCCTAATCCAAATCACTTCAGTACATTGGGAACTACAGGTGGTCCCGTGAGCGCACTCAATACAAATTTGCTTAAAAATTCAGATTTTATTACTTCAGCTTTTCCTTCAGAATATGGAAATGCATTATCAGGAGTATTTGATGTAGGGTTCAGAAATGGCAACAAGGATAAATTTGAATTTACGGCCCAAGTGGCTGCATTTAGTGGTTTAGAATTCATGGCTGAAGGGCCATTAAACAAATCAAAAACGAGTTCATTTTTAGTGAGTTATCGTAATTCATTTGTTGCATTGGCTGGATCGCTGGGTTTGGACATAGGTACGAATGCAGTTCCAGATTATAGAGATTTGTCTTTTAAGTTTGATTTTGGAACTAGTAAGTTGGGTAAGTTTTCTGTGTTTGGCATTGGAGGGACAAGTGACATTGAATTCTTAGGGGCAGAAATTGATGAAGAGGATATTTTTGCTGAGCCAGATGCAGATAGTAGAGCAGATTCTAAACTAGGAATTATCGGGGTAAAACACAATTTATTGTTGAGTGAAAATAGCTATTTGAGGACTATTATTTCAGTTTCACGAGCTGAAAATCAATTTTCACAAGAACGATATTTGGATACTCTTTTCATGAATAGCTATGCCAATACAGATGTAGATGATAGGACAGATCGATTGGCAATTACTTCTTTCTATAATGTCAAGCATAATGCAAAATTGACTACAAGAGCAGGGATTACAATAGAGCGATTGTCATTGAGATCTAATGTGATGGATAGGGAAGGAAATCCAGACCTAGATATGGATGGGCTTCCAGACTGGCAGCAAGTCAGAGATGTAGATGGAGAATTATCCATTTATCAACCATTCATTCAATCAAAATATAAATTGAATGATCGATTGACTTTAAATGGAGGAATCCATGCTCAATATTTACAAATCAATGAAGATTTCATTATTGAGCCAAGAGCAGCTTTGAATTATGCTCTAACGAAAAGGTCGAGCTTGAATTTTGGCTATGGACATCACAGTCAAGTCCAGCCATTACCAATACTTTTCTTTTTGTCTCCCAATGATGAGGGTGAACTTAAACCTTTAAATCAAGAGTTGGATTTTACCAAAGCGCATCATTTTGTAGTTGGCTATGATTATAAACCTGCCAAGAGTTGGAGGACTAAGGTAGAAGCATATTATCAGCATTTATATGATGTGCCAGTGGATCGGTTCGAGTCTACATTTTCATTGTTGAATGCAGGTGCAGATTTTGTTTTTCCAGAAACTGGATATTTGATTAATAATGGAACTGGAAAAAATTACGGTTTGGAATTGACCGTAGAGAAATTTTTCAGTCATGGATATTATGGATTGCTGACGGGTTCATTATTTAGAAGTAAGTATGAAGGAAGTGATGGCGTAGAAAGGAATACCGCTTTCAACAATAAGTATGTTCTCAATCTTCTTGGAGGCAAGGAGTGGAGATTAAATGATAGATTTAGTCTAACGGCTGATTTTAAAGTGACGACAGCCGGCGGTAGATATTATACACCTATTGATTTAGAAGCCTCTAGATTTATAATGTCAGAAGTCAAAGATGATTCGAGAGCTTATTCTGAGCGATTTGATCCTTATTTCAGATTAGATTTGAAAGTTGGTTTTAGAATGAATAGTAAGAAGAGATTTTCGCAACTTTTTGCTTTGGATTTTCAAAACTTAACAAATCGAGAAAATCCTTTTACAAGAAGATATAATAGAAGCTCTAATGAAGTGAGAACTGTGTTGCAATCTGGGTTTTTTCCTGATATTTTATGGAGGATTCAGTTTTGATGTGTGTTGCTATCTGAGAATAGTATTACTTTAGCGAAGAAAAATTAAAGATTGGGGAGATTGGAGAGATTGGGGAGATTGGGGAGATTGGGGAGATTGAAGAGATTGGAGAGATTGGAGAGATTGGAGAGATTGGGGAGATTGAAAATTGAATTGTAAATGTAGAGATAAGTAGGGGATAAAGTGGAGATATTTGATGCTTCGCATCTTTTTGAGATATAATGGAGATATTTTACATGAGGTTTGAGGTTTGCATGTTTAGATGTTGACAGGTTTTACTTTGAGGACTTTGCGTAAAACTTTGAGCTCTTTGCGGTTAAAAAAATGTGAGATTTTGGGAGAGAGGTTTGAAAATTTTGAGAGATTGTGAAGAATGTAAAGATTGATGTGACTATTTTGAGGTAAAATAAAAAATAATAGGATTTGATATTTAGGAATACGAAGAAAATACTTGGATTTGATGACAGATGGTTTGTCTTTCATGGAATCTTAATTGTGTCATTGGGTATGAATCTGATCTTATTTGGGTCCTTGCTTAAGGATGAGGAATGTTCTCTGTTTATTGGATGCTACTTTATTTCATTTTTTTATACAGCTTTGTTTTGGTTGTTTTTCAGAACACTTCACCTTTTGATAACAGCAAAATATCCGGGGTACGAAAATATTAGGCAACGATATTTAATGCTTATCCCTATCGTGGTTGGATCTTTTGTTCTGTTGAAAATTATATTAGATCTGACTGTGGATCCGGTTTTGCATTCGTTTTTGCCGATGGGATCAGAACCTCATGCATTGTTGGAATTTATAGGGTCTTTTATCTTTTTGATATTAATAATGTCCCTATATGAAGGAACCTATCTATTTGCAGAGTTAAAAAAGAGTAAATTACAACAAGAGATATTGGTCAAAGAGAATATTAGTTCACAACTTGAAGGATTGAAAAATCAAGTAAATCCTCATTTTCTATTTAATAGTCTAAATACACTAGCTTCAATAATACCTGAGGATCAGGAAAGAGGTGTTCGTTTCGTTACAAAATTATCGAAGGTATATCGATACATTTTGGATATCAAGGATCAAAAACTCATATCTGTAAGAGAAGAATTGGATTATTTGCACTCTTATACTTATTTGTTGAAAGAGAGATTTGGGAATAATATTGTAATTGAAATTGATGTAGATTCATCTGATTTTGGAAAATTGATAATGCCATTATCATTGCAGATAACCTTTGAAAATGCAATCAAGCATAATATAATTACAAGTAGCAAACCGCTCCATATTCAAGTTTATATGGAAAATGAAAACCTTGTTGTAAAGAATAATTTACAAAAAAAATCTACTGTTGGGACAAGTACCAAAATGGGCTTGCAAAATATAAAAAACAGATATAGCTTTTTTACTGACAAAGAGGTAGGAGTAATAGCTACAATGAAACACTTCATCGTCACATTGCCATTATTGACCACAACGTCTAGTGCTTCATGAGTTATAAAGTAATCATAATAGAAGATGAACCTCCAGCAGCTAAACGGTTGATGAAAATGCTTCAAAGCTGTACCATTCCTCTTGAAGTCATCAATGTATTAGACAGTGTCGAAGATTCGATAATTTATCTGAAAAATTTCAATGATTATGATTTACTTTTTATGGATGTCCAACTTGGGGATGGATTAAGTTTTGATATTTTTAAAAGCGTGACAATCCATAAACCTATAATATTTACAACTGCTTATGATGACTATACCTTGCAAGCATTTAAGGTAAATAGTATTGATTATTTGTTGAAACCAATAGATCAAGAAGACTTGGATAGAGCCGTTATTAAGTTTTCTGGGCAGCAATCAAATGGTCATCCTTCAATAGATATGATTGAAATAGCAAATAGTCTAAAACAGCCTGAATACAAACACCGCTTTTTGGTGAAAAAAGGGAAGCAATTAACTGTGATACCGACTTTAGAGGTAGCTTATTTTTATTCTGAAGATGGATATACTTTATTGGGCCATAAAAACGGGACGAAACATATTGTCGATCTTACAATAGATCAATTGGTAGAGATGCTGGATCCTGCGGGATTTTATAGGATTAATCGAAAAATGGTTGTGTCCTTAGATTGTATTTCTACTATTCATGAATACTTTAATAGCAGATTGAAACTTGAGTTAAGTCCGAAACCTTCGTTTGATGTGATTGTCAGCCGAGATCGGGCGAAGGCTTTTAAGGGTTGGCTGAATGGGGGATAATTGATAATTAAAGATGAATAATTAATAGTTATTTTCTTGAGTCATTTTAACTAGCATTTCTAGGGCAAACGTATCAAGTATTATTTATATCAACATATTTCATATGGATCATTTTTATTTAGAGGGATAACAAAAATTGAATTGAATCGATTGCTCTATTAATCGCAGAGCGATTATACTATTTTAGAAACGAATATTTTACAAACCTGACCTCAGCGAGGTCATACAGTCAGCTAATGCCAGAAGATAAATATGAATTGATTTTATAGTCTATTATCTTGTATGACCTCTCTGAGGTCTCGAATAAATATTAGATATATTGACACTGTGGCAATTAGCCGTAAGGGCAAACACTTCTAAATATTATTATAGTAATAAATTGAATATAGGTATGATTGACTTAGAAAATCAATGCAATTTGATACGTTTGTTCTATAGCATTCCTAAATCACTTCGATATTAAATGAATGTAATTATCTTCGAGCTTTAATTTCGATGATATATGAATAAGAATTTATTTGGACTATTGATTATATTGCTATTGGCGATAAGTTGTAAAGAAAATACTAAAACGGCAGACCCAATATTAAATCAAACTATTCAAAAAGAAGCGTCTTTCAAAAGAGCATTTTCTGATGGCGATTTTAATTTTCAATTAGAATACAACAATCGACTTGATACCTCCTATTTTGATGTTTTTTATAAAGGGAAAAAGGTGAGCCGGCAAGGTTTTAGTGGAAAGGTAGAAGATGAATTTCTTACAGACTTAAATAATGATAAAAAGAACGAATTATACATTGTTGTTAAGAATAGTGATCGTTCGTCAGTCTTTGGTTATCTATTTGATAATGGGAAGTCTATTCCTATTAAAAGAGAGGAATTTAGAGATTTATCTCAAGTGAAATCATCTAAGTATAAGGTTGAAAATAATCAGTTGGTGGAGCAATTTAAAGCACCTTTAAAGGGAGGTGAGATGGGTTACAAAGAATGGAGGTACAATTTGGTTGAAAGAGAAGGTGAATTTGTGTTACTGCCTCAAGGATGGAAACCTCATGAATTGGCTCAAATGACAGGACAATATGCTGCACAAGGCGACCAAAAAACTGGTTATTATAATGTGATGTTACTGAATAGGAAAAAAGGTGGTATTTGGAATGTGAGCATAAAAACAAAAAGGAAGAGAGATAAAAAAGTTCTTTGTGATTTTAGTGGGGATGGATATTTTGTAGACAAGAATTTAATGGTACCCATGAATAAGATCAATTCAAAACTAAAGGGATCTCTTAAAATTCAATTTTTAGATTTAATGGCTATTGTATATACTATTGATCAAGCAGATAGTAAGGAAATGACCTCATTTTGCAGCGGTAATGGATCGATTGCTGGCAATTTTTTGAAAACTGAGATATGAACAAGACAATAATAATAATGGGGAGTTCGAATTCTCTAGGCGATACATATAAAGTATGTAAGTCTATTGTAGACAAGCATAATTATAAGTTTCAAGATTTGAATGAGCTCGTAATTATGCCTTATGATTATGATCATGAGAATAGAGATGACGATTTTCTAGGTTTTATGCGACATGTGGTAAAAACGTATGATACGATCATCTTAGCGACGCCAGTATATTGGTATGCAATGAGTGGAATCATGAAAAATTTTCTGGACCGATTTACGGACTTATTGAGCATCGAAAAAGAAATCGGAATGCAATTGAGAGGTAAATCACTGCTGACCATTAGCGTGAGTAATTCTGATGACTGTCCTGTAGAGTATCCAATGCCGTTTAAGCGATCTGCCAATTATTTGGGAATGGAATGGAAGGGCTTTGCACATTTTCCTGTGAATGAGAAGGAGATCTGTGAAGAACGTCTAAAAGAGGTAGAGCAATTTCTATCTGACTGAAAATTTATTCGCAATTTGAGTATACAATTAGGACATGGACCTTTATCTAATTCTTTCAGTGAAAGGGATGTCTATACATTTAATGATGCTTGTGAATGGGTTCGAGCTTTGCCTTACAAAAGGAATTCTACGAAAGAAGATAAGTTTATTGTTTTGAAAGAAGCTTGTGGGACATGTAGTTCAAAGCATGAATTGATTAAGAGGCTGGCAGAAGAGAATAAGATTGATGATTGTGTATTGGTGCTTTGTATGTTTAAGATGTCTGGATATAATACACCTAAGGGGAAGTCTGTTCTGGATGCTTATGGGTTGGAATATATTCCTGAGGCGCATACTTATATAGTGTTAGGTGGGGAAGTGAATGATTTGACTTTTTCTGATGAGCCTGAATTACTTTATCTAGAGGATATTTTATTTACGGAGGAAATTTCGGCTGATCAGATTAGAGGATATAAGGTAAAATCTCATAAGGCTTATCTGAAGAAATGGGGTGAGATAAAGGAATCGCCTTATACTTTTGAGGAGTTGTGGGGGATTCGGGAGGAGTGTATTGGGGCTTTGAGCTTGGGATGATTTACTAGGCTGGATGTTGACTTGTTGCACCGAGATTCGTGGAGGAAGGGCATGGAGATTCACGGAGTTATTCTACGTATTCTTTTCGGTGGACTAGGGCTAGTGTATATTCGTCTAGTTCGATGTAGCCTTGGTCGTAACAGAATTTGTAGACTCGACCGGCTTTGGTTTCGTAGATATTGGTGAAGTAGGCGAATTGAAATCCTGCGGTGAGCAATTTTTCTTTTCTGACTTTGGCTTTTCCTGACGGGTTGAAGGCAGCTAAGATTCTTCGGTTTCCACGGAGGATTCTATTGATTTTGGTCATGAAATTATTGGCATCACGATTTAGGGTGTTGTTGTAAGCTGTTCTACAGTCATCGCAACAAAACTTCTTATCTGAACGACCTCTTACTGGATCACTGCATTGAGCACATTTTCTAACTACACTATTTTTCATATTGTGTATAAATTTTAGCTTTAAATTAAAATTGAATCCACTAGATTATTTTATCGCTTCATATAAATACGAAAGCATGTTGTATAACCAATATAACATGCTTTTGTGACACTATAAAATATATTTTTGCGATTAGCCCAAGTTTGTAAATACGGCTTGGACATCTTCATCATCTTCTAATTTATCGATCAATTTCTCAATCTCCTCCATTTGCTCGTCTGTAAAATCTATTGGACTAGTAGGGATTCTTTGCAAATCTGATTTGGACACTTCAATATTTTTATCCTCAAATGCTTTTGACATGGTTCCGAAATCAGTATATGGGGCATAAGCGTAGATAGTATTATCATCAACTTCGATGCTTTCCAAGCCAAAATCAATCATTTCCAATTCGAATTCTTCGGGATCAAATCCTTCTGGTTTCTCAAATTCGAATACAGCTTTTCTATTAAACATATAATCTAGCGATCCTGTAGGTACTAATGATCCGCCAAGTTTACTGAAGTAAGATTTTACATTTGCAACTGTTCTAGTTGTATTATCAGTAGCACACTCTGCAACTACTAATACACCGTGGGGACCTTTACCTTCATACAGGATTTCAGTGAAGTCTTCAGCATCCTTACCAGTAGCTCTTTTTATCGCTGCTTCAATGTTGGCTTTTGGCATATTTTGAGCCTTAGCATTCTGGATGGCTACTCTTAGTGCGGCATTCATATCGGGGTCACCTCCACCTTCTTTTGCGGCTATTTGTACTGCTTTTGCCAATTTTGGAAAGATTCTCGACATATTCCCCCAACGCTTCATTTTCGCTGCTTTCCGATATTCAAATGCTCTTCCCATTGTAGATTAATATTTTTGTAAAAGTATAAAAAATGGCGATACCCTTAAAACGTATGTAATGTTTGTGTGTATCACAAATTGCACTTTCTCAAGAAAATAAGCTCCTTGTCATCTTGAGCGAAGCGCTAGCGCAGTCGGGCACTCCTTGTCATTCTGAGCGAAGATTCATCGAAGTCGAAGAATCAAGGAGTATGCCTTTACTTTAATTTCGACCGAAGTGGAGAAATCCACCATTTTATTACATCAAGAGCTAGATTTCTCCACTTCGGTCGAAATTACTGCAATAATAACATTGTCTTCCTTCGACTGCGCTCAGGATGACAATGTTCTACTGCGGTCCTTTAGGATGACAATGTTAATAACTAAACAAACAATTATGATTTACTTTTTGTGCAATTTGTGATACACACGTAATGTTTAAAGCTTTCGGATTTTGTTTAATAAGAATAGTTCACCTAAAGGGATAGCTAGATTTCTCCACAAGGTCGAAATTGTTTTACGAAAATATTTTGTCGATTCCTCCACTTCGGTCGGAATGACAAAAAAAAACTTCGGTCGGAATGACAAAACCCCACTTTGATTGGTTTTATAAAAATAACAATGGTCAGAATGACGAAAATATTTTGTTACTTAGAAAATGTTACTTTATTATTGAATCATTCCTTATGTCAACATTAGAACTATTGTTTGAATGCGTAGCTTACAAGGTTTGCTCCCATTCTCAAAGCTTTGATTCGCATATCTTCAGGATCTTTATGGACTTCTTTATCTTCCCAACCGTCTCCTAAATCACTTTCATAACTGTAAAAACAGAGCAGTCGGCCTTCCCACAAAAGACCAAAGCCTTGTGCAGGCTTGTCATCGTGTTTATGGATTTTTGGCAGGCCATTATTGAAGTCATATTTTTGGTGGTAAACTTCATGATTAAAAGGCAATTCTATAAATTCTAATTCAGGGAAAACCTTCCTCATTGCCAATCTTACGTAATCATCCATTCCATAATTATCGTCTATATGCAAAAAACCACCAGCGATAAGGTAATTTCTTAAGTTTTCTGCTTCTGCATCTGAGAATATTACATTTCCGTGTCCAGTCATATGAAGGTATGGGTGGTTGTAAATGTCCACACTTCCAACATCCACTGTAGCGTATTCCAAATCGAGATTTGTGTTCAGAAATTTATTGCAAAATCCTGCAAGATTGATTAATGATGTAGGATTCGCGTACCAGTCACCACCTCCATTATACTTGAGTAAAGCAAGTTGGACGGTAGGTTTTTTAGATTCTAATGTTGTAAAAGATACTAACCCAATAAGACAAATAAAAAGTATAAATTTTACTATTTTCATGTAAATGTATTTCTAACTTTGGAGTGACTTAAAGACGTATGTTAAAATGATTTGTTTGTGTTTGGTTTTCAAATTGAAATGATTTTTGAGAAGCATAGCCATAGCTACACGCTGAAAAAAATGTAAAAAGTTGAAGATCAATGACACACAAAGCGTTTAACAATATGTTTTTAAATCACTTCTATTATAACTCAAATCTACAGTTATTTATTTTTGATTAATGTTCTGAAGAGTTTATTTATGATGGTATTAATAGTTTATGAAGATTTCAACCCACTTTCCACATATAATGTTCCTTGACTGAAATGATTTTGATTAATTTATTTTTTAAAGATTGAGCAAATGACATGCAACTATGCCAGCAGTTTCAGTTCTCAACCTGGAATGTCCGAGAGATATTTCTTGCCAGTTATTCGTTTTAGCAAGTTCAACTTCTTCCTTTGTAAAATCACCTTCTGGACCTATTAATACTATTGCATTGGTACCGCTTGTAAATAGGTTTTGAAGTGCGTTTTCTGGTTCCTTACAATGAGCAATAAACTTTGATTGATCCCCAAAATCTGATTGCGTTAATTTTGCTAATGGGGTTAATGGATGTAAAGTAGGCTTATATAAATTTTTAGACTGTTTCATGGCGGAGACAATGATTTTTTCTAGTCTTTCTGGTTTTATAATTTTCCTTTCAGATCTTGATGATAGAAAAGGGTATATATTACTAATTCCTATTTCTGTTGATTTTTCTAGAAACCATTCGAATCTGTCAATATTTTTTGTTGGAGCTATTGCAATTGATCTGTTATGTCTTTCAGGTTGTGATTCTATTTCCGAGGTAAGGGAAATGGTTACTTCTCTTTTGGAGATGTCTATTATTACACCATCATAAAGATTGCCTTTACCGTTGCTAACGAAGACAACATCATCTTTTTTCTTTCTCAGAACTTTAGAGCAATGCATACATTCATCACCTGTTAGTTTTGCAATTTGATTAGAAATCTCTGTGCTGTAGAATACAATCATATTACAAATGAAAGAAAAGGGATTGTAAGAGAGAAATGAAATGGGTGCGTTTTTGAATAAGGTTAAGGGAATTTCTTAGATTATTAGAACAATTCAAACTGTAGAGCATTATATTTAAGCGGATACGAAATTTACGTTTTGGTAAATTCATTATTATCCATATATAGGTAGATTTTTCCACTACTGTCGAAATAAATAAGCTTTAGTAGCCTTATCGATACTTCCACTTCGGTCTGGATGAAAAGGAAAACGGGATAGCAAGAAGGACTGGATGACAAGGAAAAATGAGTGACGAGGAAAACGAAAAGCTGAAATGCAGTATTATATTTTCCGATCTTTGGAAGATAAATTTGAGATTATGACGTCGATTATTTTAGCAGTAATATTTAATTGGAATATGAGCGTAGAAGCAGAAAAGCCAAAATTTATTTATGTAGGAGACCCAATGTGCTCATGGTGTTATGGTATCTCTGAGGAATTGAGTAAGACTGTAGAATACTATGGTGACAAAATAGATTTGGAGGTGGTGATGGGAGGTTTGCGAGCTGGCGGTGGAGAAGAATGGAATGAGTCTTTCAAAACATTTTTGCGCCATCATTGGGAAGATGTAGGAATGAAATCTGGGCAACCATTTAAGTTTGACTTACTGGACAAAGCTACATTTGATTATGATACAGAACCAGCTTGTAGGGCAGTAGTTACGGTTTCAGATATGGAAATAGAGAAAGTGTTACCATTTTTTCAAGAGGTACAAAAAGGATTTTATCTTGAGAATAAAGACCCTAAGGAAGTGGAATTTTATAGATCAATTTGTGTTGACATGGATATCAACTTCGAACAATTCTCATCGAAATTTGAATCTTCAGAAATGAAGAATATGACAATAAATCATTTTCGAAAATCCGCAGAATTAGGAGCTAGGTCATTTCCAACCTTATTGTTAGAGTACAAAGGCAAAAGAGAAGCTGTGGCAGTAGGGTATAGTACATTTGATAAAATGAAAGGGCGGATTGATAAAATGCTTCATTGATTTTATTACATTTTAATATTAATCTTTTTGGGTTTAATCGAATGAATTCCCCTAGGCTCTGCCTTGGGTGTTTGAAAACAATTAGGCAGCAAAGCCACGGCAGCTCTTGTGGGATGAGGGAGCAGCCATGCGTGCTGCATTTGAGCTGCCTAGAATTTCCTGCCTGCCGGCAGGCAGGTTGGTTTCGTTTTTTTTCGATGAAAAAAGGAAAATCCAGCTGATAAGCGAATAATAAATTGAAATACTGATTCTTGTAAATCACCAAATTATGTTTGGAAGAGAAAGTATTTACTGTCTAGAGAAAAAGCTATTTTAGGCCTGTTGAAAAGAGGTGATACCCCGTCTGCTTGCGGCGGGGTAGTTCATTAGATTTTCTTGTTTTGAGGGCATAGTCAGAAGTAATTGAGGTTAGGTATTAAAGAAATAAGCAACCTGATGGAAGGATAAACCTTAGTTTCCAAAGGTATAATCTAAATCCACCCCGAATGAAAATAAATTCAAACCAAAAGAATCATCATTTTTATTTAACTCTACTCTGGATCTCGCTGTCAAAGTGAGTTTTGGATTAAATTTATATCCATAATCCAAATTTAGCAATGTTTGATATGCCACATTAAAATTCGTTGTAAGTCGAATCAAATTTAAAGACATGTCAAACATACTTTTGTCATTTATTTTCCAGGAATCCCCAACTGAAAAAGAAAGTGTTTCGGACGAAAATAAATTGGTAGAATTTGTGAAATAAGAGAATGTACTATTAAGTCTATGATCGTTAACAACAATTCCGTAGTTAAGGCTAGAAATAAAGTTTCGTATATCATTTTGTGTGCTTACTGAGTCTTGTTGAATCCCCCTCCCATTTTGAAATTTGATTATCATATTAAGAGAGGACTGTTTTTCCTTATCAAGTAACAGATTAACATTCATCCCATAACTTGTACTTAATTGGGCGAGAAAGATTGAATCTACTCTGGTACTCAATGGTCTTTGTTGAAATACCTTTTGAGTGTTTTTTAAATTTGAATAATTCAGTGATATATTCAATTTATCGTTGGCTTTAATATTTAGATTAGAATTTATGACCAATTGATAGTTTTTGTCCTCAAGACTTACAGCTTCTTTATCTTGCCTAAGGCCAATCGTATTGTTTAATTGAAATCTATTTAGAAATTGACCACTGAAATTTGCATTTATTTGTCTGAAATTATTGTCGTAAAATAGTGAACCTAAACTTTGATAGCCACGATCAATGGCTTCATAATCAATAGATACATTATACTTTTCAAATGTATATAGAAATTCTATTTTTGACGCATAATTGTATCGAGAGCTAGTTTTCTTTTCGAATAAGCCCAACATATTATAAAGTGTAGAATGCGTTGGAATTTCCACTCTTGCATCGCTTGCATCAGGTGTATAAGCAGATAACGCACGCAAAGCAATAATTTTGAAATTTGATCCTATCTCTAAAACGGAATTTAATTCTAGGCTTGTATTTTCTTTCAACGTTAAATCTTGGGATGATTCTTCTGCTCTGTCGTATGATTTAAAAATTATTCCACCTAATGAAAGCATACCAAACTTATAATTGGTATAATTCCCCCAAGCTTTTCTGGTTATTAAGTTATTTTTTTCAGATACTAGATTCAAATCAGTTAATGATAGAAAAGTAATGTCTCCTTTAAAACTTTTAGTTGTGAGTTTTTCGCCATTATATTCAACTCCAATACCCTTAAATCTTTGTCCATTAAAAGTATACTTCGAAAAATCCATATTTCTATGCCCCAAATGTAAAGTGTAATTTCCTTTTGTCGGGCTTATTCCCAAAGCTGAAAAATTTGGAGTCCTAAAACTTGGACCAGAAATACTGCTCAATGTTCTTCCATTTGAAAGACTATATTGAAGTGGTAATTTTATCCCTTTGTATTCAATTATTGCTCTTCCACCTAACGCATAGTCAAAAGTAGAGCTTCCATTTTTGTACATCAAATTATAAATTCCACTTGCGTAAAACGAACCTGTAACCTTAATACTATCTTTTTTTGTAATTTTTTCTAATTTATTTTTTATGGACTTAAATTCTTGATTAACATCATTTTGTGCTATAGAATACTGTCCGATAAATACTAATAAACAAGAAAAAATAACCTTAACACTTTTATTTAACATGTTATTTATATAGTTTTGCGCCTGTTAAGATATTAGACGTTCATCTTAGTTAAGATCAATAATAGATAAATCGTTCAATAAAATTACCAATTATAAATTATAGATATTTTCTAATTTAATTAAAGTGTTAATAGATGTTATCATTACGTAAAACGTCGATTGGTCGACTATTTCTAAGTATATCATTTTGCTTATTGATGTTCTTACCTTTGCATTCTCAGGTAGACTTACAACTAACTGCTAACTCTTTTGAATTCCCATCTTTATCAGAGAAGTCTGCAAGATTTACAAACCAATTCATCATCACAGCATATAATCCTAATCCGGAATCCAATGTTGAATATTCATTACGAATGACAATCAAAGGAAACGGTATAGAAATTAGAAGTAATAAAGACTACGATATTTTACGATTTAACTTTTCATCGAGTAAGCAAAAGGTTCTTTTTTCTAACGATCTATCAGCCTATTTTAATTTTGCAAATCTAGACTTTTTTGGATATAATAAGGAAGAATATGTATTTAATGGTCTTCCAAAAGGAGTTTACACAATCTGTTTCACCGTTGTTGGAGGCATTTACGATGGACTAAATGTAGCTAGTAACTTATCCTGTCAAAACCTTTGGGTGACTGAACAATACCCTCCAGAAATAACATACCCTAAGAGTGATCATATTTTTGATAATTCTTCTAAAAAATATATTTCATGGATTCCAAAACATGCAACTTTTGCACCAGTTAATTACGAAGTGGCAATTTTTGAAAAGAAAAAGGGCCTTACAAATGATGAAATTTTTCTTTATCATAGACCAATTTGGACAGAAACTACATATGCGACGGAATCATTTAATAGTCAAATGTTTTCACATTTAGATGAAAAAACTGAATACTTACTTTACGTCAGAGTTCAATCCTTATATCATGATATCCTATTTTTAAACAATGGCTGGAGTGAGCCTACTTCATTTAAAATTTCTGAATATCGAGATGATGATGAACCACCAACAGAAGAAGCAATTTGTAATATTAGTCCAGCTAGCATAATCATTAATGAAATTGGAAATGGAAACCTAGGAACATTTGATGAATTTGTAGAGTTGGTTGTTGTTGGAAGTGACCAAGAAGATGATTACGTAGACCTATCCGGATATATTATTGATGATAATAATTTTGCATTAGATAATATAGGAAATGAATCTGGTCACATACGACTAGGCGAATGCTTTGCCAGCATTAAAGTAGGTACAATTATTCTAATATATGATCAGGATAATGTTCATAGTAAAATTGACCCTGCAAATGATGGTCACGATCAAGTGAATGATGTTTACCAAGTACCAATTGGTAGTACCTGCATCGAAAGATATCAAGGCTGTCCAGATAAAGATCAGAACATTGATGGATATGATTGTATGGGTCAATCTTCAAATAGTGAGTGGGGGAATTATATACCAATGAGAAACAGAGGGGATGTCATTCAAGTGAGAAATACAACTGGAGAACTGGAACATGCCTATGCATGGGATGTTACGAATTATGATTTTCTGACAAGTGATAAGACAGTGGATTTCGGACCTATCAATTTGATATCGTATGGCATGGGATTCTATTTAGGAACTGATTGGAATGACATCAATAACTATGTACAAATTAAAGATGCATTGGCTACACCGGGCAAGCCAAACTCAAAGGAAAACTCTACTTTTATTAATGATGTTAAAAACGAAATACTAGACAATAATTTTTTTATTGATTGTGCGGTAGAGTACATTGTAAATGCTGTCGGAATCAAAATTTATTTGACCGATGCGACACCCAATTCTTCTTATCAATTGTATATCAATGGTGAAGACGGTGGTATCCACACAAGTAATCCAATTGAAATTCCCAATGTAGACGAAGGAGTTTATTCTCTAAAAGTGATCAATCTGGTTTCTGGATGTGAAGATCAATGTGATATAGTAGTTGTCTTTCAATGTGAATCTGGCATTCTTTGCGATGATCTAGATGACTGTACTACAGATGATGAATTGAATGAAAGTTGCGAGTGTTTTGGTGTCCCAGAGCATACCATAACTTTCACTGAAGAACCAGTATTTCAAGAGCTTTGTGATTATTGTGCACTGACTACTCCTTCTTATCTAAGTGAGCTTTATACAACGATTACCATTCATGCAGTTGATTTGATCGACCCCTTTGGGAATCCCATCACGGTTGATTACGACACCAATAATGAGCCCAATTCACCATTCAATTTCCCTTATTGTGTTGGAATATGTGGAGTAAATAATATTCCTAGTGGAATTGCATTATATGATGACATTGCTTTATGGATACAAGCAAATAATTATAGTGGAACCAGTGAGATTGCCTATGGTTACTGTGCTGAAGGGGCAGTAGAGACTATAGTTCAAACCAATATAGAGCTTTTAAGATATCATGCTATTACTAATTTAGGAGACCCTATAGTAATTGACTTTATGGAAAGTAACTGTACGACTACGGATATAATTGGATATGAAGTTACTGTGTCTTCCGATTGTGGTGAAGAGATATCAGTAGTTTGGTCGAATGGATATGAAGGTAATCCTATCATTATATACAACGGTTATGTAGCTTGTTTTGATGTAGATGTTACCTGTTCTAATGGATGCACATATACTGAAACTTATGGTGAATGTCCTTGTCCAGGAGATATGGATGAAAGCTGTTGTACAGTAGGAGCACCGTGTATTCCTGGTCCTGAATACACAGGACTATGTGTTTATACTGCAACCTTTGATGAATTCTGTAATTGTCACGTTCAATTTGGCAATGATACAGATGGAGATGGGGTATGCGATGAAGATGACATTTGTCCAAATTATGATGACAACCTAGACCATGATGGAGATGGAGTTCCAGATGGATGTGATATTTGCCATGGTCAAGATGATAATAATATTATTGATCCAGATGCATGTGAAGACCCACCATGTTATGCAGAATTGTCCATTGATGTAGAGCAATATGGATTTGCAAATTGTGATTATTGCCTGGATCTGAGTGATGATACTTATGATGCACAGCATAGTTTTTACTTTTCATCCTTCAGTGCATCTCCTCTAGGAGAAGAAATTGAGGTGGATTTATTGACTAATTGGAATGATACTTCGTTTTGCGATTTTGATAGTGACCCATTCTTTTGGAGCACTGCCAACACATCATGTCCAATTTCAACTCAAAATATTCAAAATCCTCAGTTACCTGCAGTAGCATATTCTGGAAGTCATGCTGCACTTCTAGATTTTGATACGAATTGTAAATATATTACTTCGAATAATGCAGGGCTAGCTAATTCTTGCCAAGCTGAAGTATCTTTTTGGGTACTAGCTGAAAATTTTGATGCTGCTAAATCCATATATCTACAGATATGGAAAGATGGATCTGGCTTTCAAACTATAAAAGTATTTGGTTTTGGTACAGATATAATTAATGGTCAATGGATACAACTCAAACACATTTTTGATGGCCCTTTTACAACTTCAACAAGATTTAAGATTACAGGAGTCGGGAATGGTTCTACCATTGCATATATTGATAATATAACCATAAAAGAATTTCATGGGGAATGTATACAAGTACCTATAAATGGACAGCTGGGTGAGCTGAATAAATTTATGGAATACCTCCAAGGTATTGTTGGTTTCAATGTTACCAACGAAGTGGATGGTGGATGCGGTCCAGGATCACATATATTGGTATCTAATGCAACATATTTATTTAATACAGTTAAGACTAGAGGAGGTAATGCTTCTGTAACTCATAATTTTGTCTCTCCGGAATGTGGAGATCAATTACCCGGTGAATTTGAATATGACTTGACTGCAAATGTTGCATACTGTGACAACCCTTCCTTTTTATGGAGTAATGGAGAGACTACACAAACTATTCATATCCCAAATGAAGCAAATTATACAGTGACTGTAACTTGCAATAAGGCATGTGAAATAGTAGCTGGGACAGAATTTGAAGATTATTGTGTTTATGGAGGCTTTTGTTCTGTAGAATGTTATTCAGGGCAATATGCACCTGGTACTTATGATGCAAACTGTCACTGTATTCCAGATGATCAAAATGATGAAGATGATGATGGGGTAGTAGATTGTTTAGACCCATGCCCAAATGGACCAGAAGTAGATAATAATGAGAATGGTATACTTGATTGTCTGGAACCTCCGTGTAACTGTGCAGCTGAACCTTTCCTTGAATATTCTCAAGTAGGATATACAACTGTTAATGAGTTCTGCTTTAATGTTGAGTCTAAATGCGGTTACCAGTTGGAAACATTATCATTTGGAGGACAAACTTATAATGAGAACTCTCAGGATTTTAATTTTCCATATAATTTTAATTGTGATAATCCTAATTCGACGAATGGTATTAATGCTTTCTTTTCCGATTTATATGATTTAGGACTGATAGATGATATAAGATATAACTTCAGTATTACTAATGATCCAGATGAAAATTGTTTAGGCAATAGCAGTAGTTATGGAATGTCGATTGGTAATGTGCCTAGTAATATTACGTCGATGGTCTTAGGGTTTAATACGGGCAATGTTAGTGATTTTTCACCTGCCTCAACTCAAGTTGGTGATGAATTCCAAATAAGTGTAAACTTTATATTTTGTGGAGCGTGTTCAGATCCTATTAATATAAGCTATTTATGGTCAGATGGGAGTACTGCATCGACTTCACCAATATATACGGACACGAGTTACTCATATGCAGTCACTGTGACTTGTAATGGAAACTGTGAATATATTATTGATCCTACATGGAACCCATTATGTATTATTGGCAATCCTTGTGATGATGCAGATCCATGTACAGAAAATGACGAATACCAAGAAGATTGTTCTTGTCAAGGCACACCTTATATATTAAATGATGTTACAGATATTGACGGAGATGGAGTCCATAATGATTGTGACATTTGTCCAGATGGAGATGATAACATAGATAGTGATGCTGACTTAGTACCAAATGCGTGTGATGAATGTCCTGGTGGTAATGATATACTTTGGTACCAATACATGAACGATGGTGATCCTAATACCAATATAATTTGTGATGACTCTTGTGGCCTAGAGGACCTTCCTCTTCAATTTTTCAATGAATGCTATACTCCTTGTAGCAGTGGTGAGTCTTATACTTTGACTGGATTTACAGCTATTGTACCAGGTTATGGACAAATCACCGTCAATAGTTACCAAAATTCTCCAGAGTTGAGTTTTGGATATTGCAATCAGATTGGTCAAGATCCATGCCCAGGATTGGGAGTAAGTGATATTTACCAATTCCAATATGACATGGAGAAGTGGTTCCAAAAAATGAACTCACAAGGTTCATTATATCCATACATTTCTGGATCGGATATCTGTTTTAGCGTTAAAAGTCCGATTGAGTTTATTGATTTTTATTTCACTTGTGGTAATATAGATTTTGCAGGCACACCTAATGGAACGTCTTTCGACGATGTTGTAGATGCGAAAGGTGAAAGTTCAACCCGTTCTTCGAATGGAATACAATGGGGAGGTACTTGTGACGATGACAATCCATGTACTTATTTTGATGCATATGATGAAAACTGTGAATGTAAAGGAGTCTACATGGATTCTGATGATGATACAGTCTGTGATTTTTATGATGTTTGTCCAAACTGGCCAGATTATTTAGGTTGTGGTCCACAATTTATTCCGTGTCCCCCAAATGATGAAATTCCAATTTGTGAATATTATTATGAAATGGTTTCCTTTTCCCCAACAGCCGTTACCAAATCTAATTTAATTCCAAATAACTCTACTCCAAGGGTGATCCAATATTCGCAAATGGAGGTCCAATGCAAAGTGCAGGACATATATGAATTTTCAAATGGAAATCCACCCACATTTTACTTACCCGATCTTGAAATTCAATTGGCTGATATCGTCACTTATGATTCAGATGGTGATGGAATTGTAGACTTGCTAGATATGTGTCCTGATTTTCTTTTTACAGGATACTACAATGCCTCTCATTTTGCTGGATGTTGTGAAGATGCTAATAATAAGAGTATTTCATTGATTATGAGCTTAATGTTTGAAGTTGTCAATGATATGTATGATCCGAGCAGTACCAAAGAATGTAGCCAAGGAATAGAAGGTGCTAGTAGCAGTTGTTTTAACGAACCACAAGGCAGTTATTCGCCTGGTTGTGCTGCTGAGGTAGGGATTGTAATTTACGAAGATGAAGATTGTATCATCAGAGATATTGCTGATGATTGTCCAGTAGAATTTTTCATTAATTGTGATGGAGAATGTGATTATTTTAAAATGTGTCAAGAAACACATATACAATTAGGTTGTGAGATTATATGTCCAGAATTACCATGCCAGATCAGCTATGTGGTACAATTAAATATATTCGATCCTCTAGATCCAGATTGGACTCCAGAATGTGCTTGTGAATACATCGACCTAGGTGATGCAGATGGAGATACAGTCTGTGACAATGCCGATGAATGCCCAGGAGGAGATGATTTGATGGATACAGATGGAGATAAAGTTGCAGATCATTGTGATCAATGTCCGAATGTGCCAGGATTTTTAGGTGATCCTTGTGATGATGGCAATTCATGTACGTATGGAGATAGAGTTATTCTGGATGTAGATGGAAATTGTCAGTGTGCAGGTAGATTGGTGGATTTTGATGGTGATGGAGTTTATGATTGTGATGGATGTGAGTCGGCTATTGATTATGATGGTGATGGCAATCCAGATGTTGTTGAATATACATATTTTGATACTTGGGATGACAATGGTAATCCTATATCAGTTGTTGCTTGCGATGCATGTCCTGGTATTGATGATATGCTAGATAATAATGAAGATGGACTACCAGATTGCATTTATCCTCCAACATATGATATTGGATGTCCAGCTGATGTTATAAATGTTCCCGGAGAGGGAATTATATTGGTATTCTCTACTGATGAAGTTTTAATGGAAGATATTCCTCAACCAATACAATTTTCTTGCCCAATAAATGGTGGACCTGCTGCAGAAGTTTTCCAAATGGACTATTTATTGATTGATAACATCAGAGAGGTTGATGGAAATTTTGAAGTTTTTTATTCTATTCCTGGATTCAATACAAATTTTCCATATGCATCTGTTTCTTATTCTGGGAATCAACCTTGTATTGTTCCTGAAGCAAATGTAGCAGGATTAACTTGTCCTAGTCAAATTAATATAGAACCCAATGGTAATGGAGGGAATAATATTGTTATTGAATTTACCATACCAGATGGTTATGTGTTTGATTTGTTGGCTTTTCAAGGTGAAATACAATTTGATTTAACTCATAATTCGGGGGGGATAAATATAATTTCTTCGAATACTATCCAAAATAATGGATTACTATTCCCAGACATAAATGATAATACAAGATTAGAAGTTACAATAGGAGGTTTTTCTGGATTAGGAAACATTAATAGTTATACTGGTGATATTATTCTACCTAATGGTTTGTCATGCCCTATTGCTGGAGGGACTACTACCAGCACATGTAATGATCCAGATGGAAATGCAATATCCCCTGGAGATCCATGTGATGATGAAGATCCATGTACACATCATGATCTTTATCTTAGTGATGGAAATGGCAATTGCTATTGTGAAGGAGAAGCTGTGCCAGATGAAGATGAAGATGGTTTTTGTGATGCGATAGACGAGTGCCCTGGTAGTGATGATAGTGATTCAAATTATAATGGAATACCTGATGGATGTGAATGCAATCCTCCTTCAATATCTAGCGCATACGCTGTTGAGGCTAATGCTGTAGAAGTATTAGTTAATAATGATGATAGTGGGAATTCTATAAATATGACAATTTCTAGTGGAATTGTTGAACTAGAAGCTGTTAGTATCTCTGGATTTAACCATACATTTTATGGATTGACCCAAGGAGTAACTTATACCATAAGTGCTTCTTATGATTGTTCTTCCTCAGTATCAACAGAGGTTACGATTCCAGGTGCAGATGTGGATAGTTCTTTTTGTGGAATATTATATCCTATTGATCCAACCACAATTTCATATTTACCTTCCTTAAACCCAGGAGACACCATATTTGCTTCTGATTTTGAGGTAATAGTAGACAAAGCAAGTGGTTCAAATGGGAAATTTACTGGTAAAGGTCATTTAGAAGTTCCTTATTTTAATTTTGTAGAAGTTAACGCAAAATTCTACAACATAACCATTAGTGATAATTATGAATTGGTTGCAGGAGAAATTGTAATTACTGGTGTGGGACAATCATTCATTCCTGATGGGTTTGTAGATTTCTTAGGTGATCTCATTGATAATTTAGAAGACCTTTCAGATTTCCTTGGTGATGTTATTGATATTTTGGATGATCTAAGTGATATCATAGATGCCATGGAAACAATGGATGATTACAATAATATCAAAGATGCAATTCAAGATTATTTTGATATTATAAACGGTAATCCTTTTATTCCAGGAAGTATTAAAACGGGTTTTCAAGATGCATTGGATTGCTTTGAAACTGTTGGACTTCAGGATCAAGCTGCCTTTGATGCCTGCAAAGCATTATTACAGACGGCTATTGATAATCTAGCAACAGCTCTTGCAGAACTTTTTAATGCAAGTGCACAAATAACTTTTACTAAAGATCCAACGCAGAGTTATGGATATGATATCAGACAGGCCGAGAGTTCTAAAGGATATTTGGATACAATTACCGTTGCAGGTGCTGATTATCATATACCTTGGAAGTCAGCGAAGATCAATGGAGGTAATGATTTCATCATGGTCGAAAACTTCGATGATGATGCGTTTGATGCCAATAATTCAGATATTTCTTTCGAAGATGCTTTAGGAACAATATATGCTTTTGATGAAAACACTGGTAAATTAACGATACCTGAATCGGTCATTAATTCTAAACAGCATAAAGATATTATTGAAGTCTTTGCAGTTGAGAGGTATACTGTATCAGGAAACGATAGTCTAAAACTTGCGGGTAAGTTCAATATAATTGTATATCAAGAGAAAGAAGTAAATATTCACGTAGTTAATGTGAATTCTGCTCCATTTGATGGCTCAGCTCAAACATCTATTAGAAATGATATTGCCAATGCTTATCAACAAGCAGGCTTGGTAACAAATGTAACATTTGAAGATGCTGAATTTGTAATAGATCCAGCTGAATTCGATAATATGTTGGTTCCTTCACCGGACGATATGTATACGGATCAAATGAAAGCTGTTATTTGCCCCTACAAGGAACAGCCAGGAGGCTTACCTCATTCTGATGCATTTTATTTCTTTGTTGTAAATGAAACAACTTCTGCTACGCTTAATGGATTTATGCCAAAAGGAAAAGGATTTGGATTTATTGTACAAACGGTAAGTGGTCAACCTACAGATATTGGTAGAACAATAGCTCATGAACTTGGGCATGGTGCATTTCATCTGGAACACTATCCTAGTGAAAATCCAAATGGTAATACCTCAAACTTGATGGACTACTCAGTAGGTAATAAATTGAGCAAATATCAATGGGATCAGATACATGATCCTCAAGAATACATAGGATTGTACAATGAAAATACAAGCAGTGAAAGTAACACAACTACTTCTGCAGAGGACTTAGTAAATGCAGTGGGATATATGCTCGGTGAAGGGTCAGTTATTATTTGCAAGAAGTGTGATTCAGCGAATGATGACCATAAAAATATCTTGAGTGAAATTGGCTTGGGTGATTATAGATGCATGGCATTTAAACCTGATCCAGCTAATATGGGTGATTTTTTATATTCTGAAGATGCATATTTCCTGAAAAATAGAATTATTGCGAACGGCGAAAATGAAAAAGGTCGATTATTTAATTACAATGAAAACGCTAAAAATGATAATTGGGGTATTGACGAAATGCGAAATACCAATCCAGATCAATTCATGGTTGTTTTTTATAAAGAGGGATTAGATGATGGAAGTAATATTTTCCAGTATTGTGGATCCACCGGACATTATTTGGAAGGACCACCGGACACATTTTGTACGGTGACTCATATTGAATCCGAAGATATTATAGATGAAGCGAATCAGGATATTGATGATAATGGAGGTTGTCATTTGGATCCAGATACTGGCGAATTGGAAATCGATCCTTCCGATATAGTTGAAAATGTAGAAGAGGGAGATTATAGTCTTGGAATGGATGCTGCCAATTTGAAAGCTGATTTTGCAAAGACAAATCTATTTGCAGCTAATGAGCCTTTAAATAGTGGTGTAGATTATGTTTATGATGGTGAAACCTTATACGAAAATCATGTAAATATAGGCGTACCAAGAGAAATTACAGATCCAGCTGAAATACGAAAGATACTGAATAGACTTAGAAAGAATGAATATTTTAGTAAGTGGGATGTCAATAAGTGGAACGGATGGATTCCAAATCATGTGTCTTTAAGCGTGGCTGAAGGGGGGAAGATGAAAACGGAGATTTGGATAAATGATGCTACTATAGTGATGAGTGATAGTTTAAATGGATCTCAAAAACTTGTGGCCTCAGAAATGAAAAAAGCCCTTCTTGAAAAAGTTGATACTCAAATTGGTGAACCAGGTAGTGTAGATGGAGACTTTTATGCTCCTTTCTCAGAAGAGATCTCAGGGGAGTATCATGATCCAGGAGTCCACGATGGTGAAATGAAAAACAAAGACGTAAACATCTTTACGTACTTACTAGAAGGAGGGAGGCAATTTAGATATATTGTTGAACATCAGGAAATGAAAAAGGAATTATGGGATGATTCCGATATAGATAAATATAATGCACAAATATTTAATGTTTATTCTACAGTTGCTGGTGGTGTTGATGGTTTACTAACGCCAATCAAAGATGTGGTTGAAATGTTCAAATTGATAAAAGAATTTGTCAATGAACCTCAGAAAACGTATTCATCCGTCAAAGAGGCAGTTGTAAATATGACTATTGAGGATATTAAGAAGATGATTTTTATGGCTGCTGGTGACCTGGTGGAAAATTCTACAAAAGGAAATTATACCAGAGCAAAAACAGTAACAGTTATTGCAATCGAAATTGCTACGGCGACAGGACTCTTAAAGCTTACTGGCGGACCTCCTCCTAGCGGACAAACCCAAAACAGTATGTTGGGCATCGTGATGGAAGTATTAGACAGGATTAGAGAAATCATGAAAAAAGTTAATAATCAAGCTTTTTCTGATGCTTTAAATCAGATGTCTCTAGATCCTGTAGTTTTAAAGATCTTAAAATCAAAGTTTGCAGATGATTTTTATGATAATATAGATGATTTTGTAATATTCTTCAATACAAATCCAAGTATTGTACATACTTGGAAAAAACTTGCTGACCTTGGGGATGGGAAAAAGTGGGTTAGGCAAAGTAAACACATCCTATCGAAGTTTGATGGATTAGATGCGGCAACTTTAGAAAAATTGAAGACTTTTTATAAAAGTTTCAGTCCAAATGGACCATATCCCACAACAAGACATGGGATTGAATTTGATAAATATGGATTCGTGAAGTTCGCTGATGATGCAATTGCACCTATTTCCAATAAGAAATATTTTTCTGAAACCTTGGATGGCCTTCCTTCTGGACAAACAACTGATTATTCAGATGCTGCCGAATGGTTTGTGGACAATAATCCTAATGCAACTTTAGCGAATGGAGGTCAAGGGATTGTTGTGAATGGAGATTACTATACTATGCACCACATGCAGGATGGTAAAACCATAATGCCAGTCAAGCAATCTGTTCATTTTGCGCAAGGTGCTTCGCATACTGGAGGAGCATCACTTATAAGAAAAGGTTTAAAAGGAATTTTTGAAATACCATAAATATGAAGCATTACAAAATCTTAAGAAAGGACGAAAAAGTTGAAAATGAAAATTTAATTCATCAAATAGAAAATGAAAATGAATTTAAATTTCCATCATCTTTCAAGTTATTTCATTCGCAATATAAATGTGGGAGGCAATTTGAAATTTGGGAATCTTATTTAGATAAATTTTTAAGGCCGACACCCATGACGACTATTTCTTTAAACTATAAAGATCAAAAGTATCCTTACAATTGGATCTGCAGTTTAAATGAATTAATTCATGGCATAAAATATTATGATCAAGTAAATGAAATGTTGAAAGAAGATGGATTATTAAGGTTTGGTGATATGGTTCATAAAGGAGGATTATATGTGGGAGTGAAAGATTTTAATAGGGATGAAATTTTCCTTTATTACTTTAATGATTTTGAAAAGCCAATAAAAGTATGTGATAATATTTTTGATTTAATAGAATTACTTGATATCAGTAAAAAATATGACGCTCAACTTTTTGAAAAACCTGCTAGTAGTAAATATTGGATTAAAAAAGATATTGAATTATTAGTAAATAAAAATTTAATTGAAAATTATAAGAATTTTCAATTGGATAGATCAAACTATATAGATTCTCAAGCTTTTTTTGACAAATTAAACATTATTTAAATTATGTTCAAAGTTAATTTTAGTTCTGCAGTATCAGAATATTTTATAAACAGGATCAAAACAGATCCTAATACAAATCTGCCTTTGAATTTGGATGATGCTAGTGTTAATGAAAGTGTTAATTCAACTATTGAAAGTATGCAAAATGTTATAGGAAATTTATCTGAAAACCCATATTTCTATCCACTTTTAATAGATAATGTAAGAATAGTTATTGAAGTCTATTTGCCTGTAGTTTTGCTATATACAATAATAGATCAGGAGGTATTTCTAATTGAACATAAGACAAAAATGGAAGTGCTTCAACTCGATTAAAGATTAGGTTACAGCATTAATATTAAGTACAAATTTCACGAAAAAATTATTTCATACAATGAAGAAAATATATCACATAATACTCACATTGTTATTCATCTGCTGTATGAATTCATACGCATTAATGGCCAATAATGGGATTGACAAAAATCTATCTATTGTCAAAAAATTGCCCGTTATGGAGATTCAACCTTTGGCATCAAATTCAAGTAAAGTTGGGAATTTAATTTCCTTACATAAATCATTTGAAAATAATGCACCTGAATCAAAGGCAAGTCTAATTCCTGAGGAAACTCTTGAATCTACTATGATGATAAATGTGCCAATGGTAGGTGGACAGTTTGATTTTCCAGCACTGGAATCTGAGCTTGATAAATATACTTCAAGTATGGGAAATATGTCGAGTGCTCCACCGATGATGGATCCTTTTGTAGATGCTATGAAAGCTGCAGTAGATCAAAAACCTAAGATTGAAAAAGCAAAGAAAATCGTTGATGAGGCAATTGCTATTGGTCAAGAAATCCAAACTTTGATTGCTGGTAATCTTATTGATTTGCCCGTTTATTTGAAACAAACAATTGGTAATAAAGATATTACGATTGTCATCAAGTCTGCAAAAATCTATTCAAAATATGCTCAATTAGAGGTATATATAAAAATTGATCTCGGTAAAAAAGACTTTGAAGGGAATGATGCTATCCTCTACTTCGGTGCGGACAAAATCCTCTTCTCAAAAGAGAAAGGTGTAATTCAAGGTAATGTGGGATTAGTATCAGACTTTGCAGTTAAACTTGACAACAGTAGTAAGTCTGGTGTAGTTTTCAAAAAAATGACCTCTGTGCCAATCCCAGGAGAAGATCCTCAACATCCTGATTCGTACAATTATTTCGGAACCTTCGTAAGGTTCGATTGTAGTGGATTCAAAGAACTGGGAGTCGAAGCTACTTTTGTCCTCAGTAGAGAATGGGTAATTCCTACCGATACGGACGGTATACCGCTCACTATTCCGAAAGACACAGATATTACAACTACGACTCCCCGTGTGCATGCTACCATTGCCCTCTTAGTGCAGGATTGGAATGATTTCATGATTACGGTCAATTTAGACCCTCTCGTTTTTGCTAATTGGCAAAAGGTAGGATTTGCATTGACCAATGCAACACTCGATATGAGTACCTATCGTAATCCTCCAAACTTTACTTATATGGATCCGATAGAGTGGGAAGGAGTTTTTATTGAAAATATTAGCATTACTCTTCCCGCCCCTTTTAAACGGAGTTGTGGCTCCTTTGCCAATACTACAAATACATCTGGAACAGGAACAAATACAGATTCTAACAATAATGGAAATAACAATCCATCAGCTAGTGGAGAGGATCAAGAAAATGCGAACTATGAAGCTCCAGAAACTTGCAGAACCAAAATATCCGCAGAAAATTTAAAGATAGATACCTATGGTGTATCTGGAACAGTTTCTGTATCGGGACAAGTACCGCTTGTTGGTGGAGGTGTTGTCGATGGAGAGTGGGGATTTTCTATGGATTCTATTGTGATTGGTTTGACGAATAGTAAAATTGTTCAGTTCTATGTAGAAGGAGAACTAGGGGCTCCAATCATCTCGAAAAAAACACCATTAGCATATACTTGTGGTTTTGATTTTCCGATGGACAAATATGATTTCTCGGTAAGTATTCCTACAACAAAGCCAATAGAGATTCCAATTTTTAATGCCGCTAATGTCACATTGACAAATCCAACTATTGGTGTAGAAGTAGAAAACGATGAATTTGACATGTGGGTCAAATTCCAAACAGCGAAATTGACTATTGGTAAACCAAATGACTATGCGTCGAATGAAAAAGGACCTGTTCTTAAGTTGCCAAGTGTGACAGTGACCAATATGAAATTGGCTACAAGAGTACCTTACTTTTCATTTACAGGCGTTTCTGTAGAGTCTGGAGACTCTACCAAAGTAGCTAACTTCCCAGTTACAGTTAACAATTTAAACCTCACAATACCTCAAGGAAATCCTGAAGAATTAATTCTAGGATTTGACATGAATGTAAATCTTATGGCTTCAAGTGGAAATGGAGTTTCTGCGACCGGCTACTTAGGTATGGCAGGTGAATATATTCGAAACATTGATGGAACAAGAAGCTGGAAATACAAAAGATTTATTTTTGATGGCGCACAAGTTACAGCTTGTTTTCCTCAGTTTTATGGAAAAGGTACATTGAAGCTTCTCCGTGATGATCCTGTTTATGGAACAGGATTTACAGCAACATTAGAAGCAGGGGTAATCGGTAAATGTAGTGGAACTAGTACAAGTGTTGATGATTTCAAATTTCAATTAAAAATGACATCCATTTTTGGAGCTATGGATTCTTATAGATACTTTCTGGTTGATGGATTTGTAAGTGGTAAAACAATAAAAGTACCTTTATTTGGACCTGTCTACATGGATGGATTTGGAGGTGGAGTTTTCCACAATATGGCTCCAGATTCTTACATAGGAGATAGTGGAAATACTTCAGTTGTTGGAGCAGATTTGTCTGGTATATTGTACAAGCCAACTACAGCCACCAAGCTGGGAATCAAATTTGCAACTTCAATAGCCACAGCAGACAAAGTTTTGGATGGATTATTAACATGTATAGTCAGATTTGATCAAAACATGGCACTACAGAATATTACGTTCTGGGGTGTTGCTGATATTGCAGTGGCTACTACCTTAGGAGGGCCAGTTACTGAAGCCTTAGATAAACTCAATGAACGGATTGAAACCGTATCACTTCCTCAAAAAGACATTGAAGACGCAGATAAAGCAGAAGCATTAGCAGGTGAAATTAGAGCAAAACTTGGAGTAAGTGTTGATTTTGCAGGTGGATTTGCATTTCATGCTTATGGAGAAGTGACAATAAATCTACCTGGACCAAATGGCAACCCATTATTAACTGGTTCTGGAACATTGGATTTACTCTTAGATCCTTCAGATGATTTATGGCATCTTTATATAGGAGGATATTATCCTAATTCAGATGGTATTGAAGTGCTGGTTCCTGATTTCTTTAGCGGTAACGAAATGGTAGCATTACATCCTGTATCAGCAACCTTAGATTATGGAGGGTTTACAGTTTCCGCCAGTATGTACTTCCTTTGCGGAAATACTATTCCAGGTCCTCCCCCGCCTCCTCAAGATGTTCAAGATTTTTTTGATGATGATCCTGATATAGGTGAAGATAATAGGAGTTTATTGACATGTGGAGGGAATGATCCTGCTATGGGCACAGGTATTGCATATGGAGCTAGTGCTTCTATAAAATTTAATAAAAAAGTAAAAGGTATTTTTGGTTCTTGTGTCTTTGGTGTAAAATTAAACGTCAATGGAGGTGTAGGATTTGATATCGCCCTACTCAAATATGGTAATAATACAGCATGTGATTTAAGTGGAGATAGCCCTCACGGTTTAAATGGATTTAGGGCCACAGGTAGAATTTATGCCTTTGTCAACATTGAAGGAGGACATGTTACTTGTCTTCCAATGATTCCACTAGGCTTTGGTATCAAATTAAGATTTGATGTTCCTAATCCTTCATATTTTGAGATTAAGGCTGTTATCAAGCTCGGTATGAGCTTAGAATTGGAATTAGGAATTGGGGATGAATGTGGTACACCTTGTGCCAAGTCTGTCAAATTGTGACAGATTAGCAATAAGGTAAACACTTTTTAAATAGATTTAGAATTATGAAAAAAGTTTTTGATAGAATATTGTTGATGATGAGTCTGGGGCTAATGGTCCTTATCTCATCCACAGATTCAAATGCACAGTATATTTTACCTCAGAGTCTTATTGTAAATGAACATAACGGGGACTTGCAAATCAGATGGGAACCTCTTTCTCATGAAGAATGGTTTCAAAGTCTTGAAAAAGGATATGATATTAATATTTACAAAGTAGATAGACAGATTAAAGTACCTGCTCATTCTGCAAAAGTAAAAGCAGCTGATATCAGTACATATGAAAGGGAGATTATGGCTCAAGGCGATTTCCTAGCTAATTTTTATGGGACTTCTCGAGATGTTATCTTTCCAGACAAAGCAGTAGATTTTAAGATCAATGACTTTATGAGTAAAGTCAGAGGTAATTCAACAGCTAAAACAGATTCTTTTAGAATCAATCTGCTGTCTTATTATAGCATATATGATATGAAGTTGGCTCAATTGAATGGTCTTGGATATACATGGAAGATGCCTGCTCAAGGAACATATGAGGTTGAGTTGAGAGTAGGAAATGATTATGTAAGAACATTAACATTTGATTCGAAGGCAATAGATGACTTTGAAAAAACTCAAATTGAGGCAGAATTTGGGGATTTACAGGTAGAAATTAAATGGGAAGGTAAAACGCATGTAGCTAAAGATTTTGGTTTCTTTATGGATAAGTCTGATGATGGGATTAATTATAAAGCTACTACAGAGTTGCCCTATATTCTGCATATCCCTAGAGATAAGGATTTAGATACGATTAGTGCACCTGTTGCTATTAAAGATTCATTAATAAAGAATTATAAAACATATTACTACAGGCTTAGGAGTATTGACTTTTTTGGCAATTATTCTGAGCCTTTTAGTTCAGTTTCAGGATATGGATTTAAAAAGATGCTATATTCTCCAAGACTTACAAGAGCAGTCCAAAAAGAAGATAATACTGCTTATTTTGAATGGAAAGTAGAAAAAATTGACGAACCATTAATTAGTCATTTCTCCTTGCTGAGAGCTGACTCTTTAGATGGTATATACACTTCTGCATTGGATTCTATCGTGAGTACAGCAAGAGATGCTTCGGTTGTAATGGAAAGAGAAAGCAATTATTTCAGATTAGAGGCAGTCCCAAGTGATGGCAAAGCATTTAGTTCTACCCCCGTACTCGTTATGGGTATCGATACCACAGCACCAGAAGTACCTATTGTGATTAGTGCAACTATCGATACATTAGGATATGTCCAGTTGACTTGGAATAAGAATGAGGAGACAGATTTGTGGGGGTACAAAATTTTCAAATCAAACTTTGCGAATGCTGAATACTCGTTGCTTAATGCGGTGCCTACATTAGACACTATTGCTATTGATTCTGCTAATTTGGATATGGGGATAGAGAATGTTTATTACAAATTACAGGCTGTTGACTTTAGAAACAACAGATCAGATTTCACTGAACCCATCATTTTGGAACGACCAGATGTAAAACCGCCATTGCAAGCTGTTATTATGGATTTGGAACAAATAGGAGACTCTCTTCTTATTCATTGGGCTCCTAGTGTAAGCAAGGATGCTGTGCTTCATCAAATATTTAGAAGAGCCATAGATACAGAAAGTAAGTGGACACTAATCGCAAATCTTGATTCAAATAATATTGAGACTCCATTTCTGGATTTATACCTCGAATATGATAGTAAGTATGCCTATACGATTGTTGCCATTGATGATACTGATCTTGAATCAGGACCTTCAGACTTAAAAATGATCTACATCGTAAGACCCGAAGAGAAATTTGAAGCTTTTGTTGAGTATGAAGGCTATTTTGATGAAAGAGCAAATAAAGTAGTTTTGGAATGGAAGTGCAATGCACCTGATGAAATAGAAAGCTATTTAGTCTATCGAGGATGGACAACTAAAGGACTCAGCCGATACGAATACCTGGATCCATCAACCAATAGATTTGAAGATACGGTGGAAGATTATAAGAAAGCACATTATAAGATAAGGCCAATTTACAAGACTGAAAGAGGTAATTTTTATAGTGATCTAATTTCTGTTGCTATAATTTCAAGTGAAAAATAATAATGAACAAAACCCTCTACATATTTCTATTTTTAACTTGTATTTCGGCCAATACAGCAATTGGTCAGCAGGCAGAGATTATTAAATCTTTGAGAATACATACATTGGAGGAGTTTGGAGTGGAGATTTTAGGAAAAAACGTTATTCAAAATAATCATGGTGATTATTATGCAATTTTATCATCGAACTTTAACGATATCATTATTGATGATGAAGTGTTCGTAAATAATTCTTTGCCCGAAGAATATGCATCTGAGGACGATTATTCGAATCTTATTTTACTTATTAAGATCAACGATGATTTGGAATTACAGAATGTAGTGCAGATAAAAAATGTGAAGCATATCGCTTTGAAAATGGCAGTGTCTGATGATCAAGTTGTAGTAGCATTTGAACAGAGAAAACACGTGCAAATAGGGAATGAAATTTTACCCTTCTATGGAAGTGGTAAGAAACAAACACTATTGTCGTTTGATTCAAGTCTCGACGATATGAATGAAATTAATATTCCAAATTTGGACACCTATATAGGTGAACTGCTTTTATCTGAAGAATTTCTTTATATAGGAGCTAGGTTTGAAATTGATTTTCAAAAATTTGAATATGGAAATTCTACATTGAGCAATTTCTTCTTAATTAATGAAAGTACTCAGGATACTACTTTTGGAGGGTCAACACCCTTTATTATTCAATATGATATTACGGACCAAAAAGTTAATAGAGCCTGGAAATTCGGAGGTCTTGGTCTAGAATATGTGATCAATATGCAGCTGGATTATGACAACAACATTGTAATTAATGGATTTACAAACACGTTGAAATGGGTAACCTTTGATGGCTTAGATTCTATAGATGTACAAAGCTATGAAACTGCTTATCTCGTCAAATATAATCCCATGGGTGATCTCATTTTTGGTAATTTATTTACAGAATGGGAATCTGTAAATGCTGTGCATGTCTATTTGGAGAATGATGATTCATATGTATCATTCTCATATAGAGGTGATTCAATGAAAATTACCGGTTTGGATATCCTTAATCGACAATTGGATGGAAGTACTGCGAATAGTACCTATTTTTCATGCAAATTTAATGGTGATGGAGGTTTAGAATGGGTTCATTCATTAAATCCGTTAGCACGAAAATATCGAATTGTAAATATTATAGGAGATGAGGAGGAAATTATTATTGTAGGAGCATTAACAGAGAATATTAAAGTAGACATACTTGGAGAAACACATACCAATGAAACAAAAATGAATTTGCTTTTAACACTTGACAAAGAATCAGGTGAAATTTTGTCAAGTGCTACATCAAATGCGAATCATGAAGATGTAATGTTCGATTGTTTAGCTCTGAATTCAAATGAAGAAATTTATCTATTATATCAGACAGTTTCTAAACATAACCTATGGGGCAATGATTTTGATACATGGTATCTTGGTGGTTTTTTCGATACTCGAAGTATAGATCAATATTTTCTTAAACTTGATTTATCATTTTTGACGAATACTTATGATTTACAATCCACTAGTAAATTGATGAAAATTAGCCCTAATCCAGTTTATAAAAATGGATATATCAAAGTTACCTTAACTGATAATGAACAAGGTAATTGGAAATTATTTACAAGTTTTGGAAAAGTTGTAAAAAGCGGATCTTTCAATAGTAAAAAAGAGATAGAGATAGATATTTTGGATCTCGATTCAGGGCAATATATTTTGCACTTTAATAATGAGATCAAAATGCAAAATGAAATTGTAATAATTATTTGAGATTAAAACTCAAAGTGAAATTATAAAGGTGTTAAAATTTAAAACAAACTAGGTTGTTAAGATTAAGATTAAAGTCAATTTTAATCATATAATTCTAGTCGTGTTTTAAAGCCAGTTATTAATAATATAAATTTAAAGAATGAAAAAAACACGTTTTCTAATCGTAATGCTATTCATAAGTTGTGGTCTTTTTGCGCAAAATTGTTATGATTTTGTTCAGAATCATTTCGATAATGTCGAAGATCTTTGTGGCTATCATGGGGGATTGCATTTTAAGATTCAAGAAACAGATCTTTTTAATGATGAATTGAGTCTATCCGCAGATTTTTTTGTTGAAAAATGGTTGGAACAAAAGTATGGTGAAGGTGCAAGCTTTTTTGACTTTTGGCGTAATGAAGAATCAGAAGTGTCACCAAATATTATGAGATATAATTTTTCATATAGTGGATATGTCCTTGACAATATGGTTTTTCTTTTAACTTTTGATAACAATGGTGTTCTTAGATCATATAATGTATCGTGTCCGCCAAAATTAAAGACAATAATCAAAAAAATAGCCTATATAGCCATAAATCCATTTGATTCTGGAATAGATGAAAGTAAAATTATCAATAGTGCTAAAAACGTTAAACTTCAAGAAGAGGTACTATTATTCACAGAAACGCTTAAATATTACAATGATGAATTTGTGGAATCAAAAATGTTAATTGATCTCATTGCAGGTGAAATTATTTATGACTCTAATTCAGATGGACAAAAGGGAGACAAGCAAAGTAAATCTAAAAAGCAAAACTTCACTCCGTGCGAAAATAATGACGCTGGCATAATAGGCGTAAGTCTACCTGTACATGATTATCTATTAGCTTCAATTTGTGATATTGGGACTACTACTCAAAGTTTTTTAGCATTTCAAGCCTCTCATAATTACATTTATGGGCAAACAATCGGTGATTCAAATGGAACAGGTTTGAGAATAGTATGTGATGATGTGGATTTAAGAAGTATTGATCATTTGGAGAATTGGATTGAATGTATCGATGAAGATGTTGACTATAAACACGACACTAATAACTTTTTATTCTGTTCTGATCCTGGTACAGGTAGTCCAGACTTAGGTAAGTTACAGTATACAATGGCTTATTTCCACTTGGCAGGATTCTATAAGTACCTGAATTCAGATGTAATAGGCAATACTGATTATAGTTTTGTAGCAATGCCTTCAGATAAAATATATTTTAATCCATACGACATATTATTATCGGAAATATACACTGTGACAGATGATAATAATGAAAAGGTATATATTAATTATGCCGCAGGAGCTATTGATTCTGGTAAAAGACCTTTAGCGGAGGATGCACATTATATAATTGAAGGAGGAATCCATGCGTATTGGGAAAAGATTATGCCAGACCACCCCGACCCTTATGGAAGTGGATCGGATGGACTCTTTTATGGAGCCATAGATTATATAACGTGGAGATATAGTAGTGAAGAATTAGGAGCTTCATCTACAGACTTGCTTGAATGGGGTGGAGACCCAGACGAATTTATGAGATCAGTCGAAATATCTGAGACATATAGTCAGATCATCGGTAATCCTGATTTTGCTTCACCTCAAAAAATGGGTCAAGTATTTTCTTCAACTTTACATGAAATTGCTATAGATCCAGATTTAGGTAAGGAGATTGCAGATTTTCTATTGTATAAAAAGCTACCTACTATGTTATTGCTTAATGATCAACCGGAAGGAGCACAGATGTTATATGATGCCGCAGAGACAGAACATACTGATGATCTTAGCTCTAATGTAGATATTGACGCAGTTCAGCTATGTAAGATTGCACAAATTATAAAAAATCGTTATTCAACATTAGTAGCCACAATATCATATGATTTCTATATCAGGGATTCATACGAGGGACAACCAATAAATTGGGACAACCCTACCCCGCAAGGAGAAGATATTGGTAATGAACCGAATAACATCACCTATAATTTTTCTAAGAGTTATGACATTTGGAATAAACTAACACAAGGTTCAACAGATCCAAATGATACTGAGCATGATAGACCAGAATATAATGATGGCGCCGAAAATTTTCTCTATGTTGATATCAGAAATAGAGGATGTGCAATATTAGATCCTGATGCTACTGTACATGTCTATCTTAGAGAAACACATTCAGAAAGTATCTGGCCTGATGGCTGGACATTAGGCTTTTATACTGGAAACGTACCACCAGACCCAAACAATCCTCCTCTTGATAATCCTATGGTTGGTTATGAAATTACAAGTGATCCCAATGATGTAACAATTCCAATGGGTATTCCTGTTACACAACATATACTACATTATGAAGATGATGAAGGAAGGGATGTTTATAGATATGAAATTCCTTGGGTACCTTTCAATCCTAAAGCTTTACCTGATTACGATGCTGTTAAAGCTTCTGCATGGGGCTGTCTTTTAGTCCGAATTGAATCAGATTTAGATCCAATGCCTGCAAATGAAAATGGAGTAAGTGCATGGAATAACAACTGGAGAAGCAACAACTATAGTATACGAAATACAAGCATCCTCCACATTTCGGGAGATCCATTAGCTCCTCCTGGTGAACCAGGCGAACCTGATATTTCAGGTCTGAATGTTGTATCTATAGCAGATGCAGATCCGGATGATCCAGATGATGATGGTACGAATACAAATGACTTAATTTTTTCTATCCTTGGGGACGAAGCGATTGGGTCAGGTAATGATGTGTTTAATTATATCGATATTGAACTTATACTTACAAACCAATTCTTGGAAGCATGGAAAAAAGGAGGATATCAAGGGAATGGTTTCGAGTGGATGGATAAAGATGTAATTAAAATTACAGATAAAAATTTCACTTTCAAAAATCTCAAACTGACTAGAAAAATGCCTCATCGTGTATTTTTCAAAGTAAGCCAACTAAGAAGTTTCAATAATATTGGTTTTGATATGACAATGACAGATGAATCAGGATGCGCTTTAGGAGGTCAAGAATTTTTGGTTCAAGGTGATTCTGAACTTGCAATAAAAGATCAAAAAATCAAGGAGATATCGAAACGATCATCGGCTGAGAGATTTGAAATTCATCCAAATCCTATGAGTACTTATGCCACCATAACTGGTCAATCTTTAGAAAAAATAAAGAGTATACAAGTTTACAATTCACTTGGAGAAAAAATAGAATTAGAAATAAATAAGGATTATAAAAACAGTATTAAAATAGACATGTCAGATCAAAGTTCTGGTATATATTTTGTATCTTTAATTACGGAAGATAAGGTTGATAAGGTGTTAAAATTTATTAAACTTTAGTTTTCATAATTTGAAAATAGTAACTATGAATAAGAAGTTATCAAGAAGAAATGCATTACGCACGGGTTTAGGAGTTACCGGCGCATTACTATTAGGAAATGGAGCGTATGCCTCACAATCTAAATCAATTTTAGATAATATTTTCACAAACGTTGAAGACAATTATGCTTCTATTGTCAAACATGGAAGGACAAAAGGAGAAAATCTAATGGTTTGGTCTCTAATGTCAATAACCAATGTAGAAGCGGTTTCAACTGAAATTGAAAATTATAGAGCAGCAACTAAATACAATTCCGAGTTGAAATACTCTAGTAATGACATTTTTAAAATCGATTATGCAAAATCTATAATTGATTTTATTGCTGTAAGTGAGAACATAAACTTCTCAATGGTTGCATTTAAAGATTATAAAGAAATTTTTAGTGGTTTGAGTCCTGACAATTATCAACAGCGTATTATAAATATGTACAGAGAATTGCCTTCGTCAGGTGTATCGAAAGTTTTATTTAAAAAAGAAAACCTCTTCGGTCCAAGTCTTGAGTTTACGAATGCAATGCTGGAAGTAAATGGCTATTCTATGGAAATGACAAATCCTAAATCTGATTCTTTAATTCAGATTAATGATTTTATTTCAGGACTAGTATTTTCTCTTCTTAGGAGTATAGCAGTAACTTCAGAAAGTAAATTGGAACTCATTTCTTATTTTAAAGAGAAAATGGGACTTCCTGCCGAAGTCAATATAGATAGCTTCAAGTCAACCATAATTGAAATACACCAAGGAAACGTATAATTACATATAGTACAAAAATAAAATTTTGGATAGTATATATCCACTGGGAGCAACTGTTGTCGCTCCCAACTTTTTAATTGGCTAATATGGATTTTACTACCTATCTTTTTCACTTTAAATCAAATTTTATTCAAAATTTGATACTTTTAGGTGAATGAATTTTAGAGCGTTGTGGTATTGAAGTTTTAAATTAATTTTGAACGTAAAATTAATTTAAAATTCTGAAAATTAGATCAATATAAATTTGCAGATATTGAAAAAATATATTACTTTTGATTCAAAGAAATTAAAACTGGATAGCATATATCCACTAGGGGAGGCTGTTGCCTCTCCTATGTTTTTTTATACCCTTTTAATTTCTCCTCTCTTCATTTTATTTCCAACATTTTGTTTTGCTCAAATTGATCTTACTGCGAGTACGATTAACTCTAATTCAACTAGTTATACAAAAAAAAATGTGCCTGAAGTAGGCTTACACATGGGTAGCTTTTTTATTTCAGGTGATATTTCACCTCGATACACTAAAAGTTATGGAGGAGGAGTACACTATCGTTCAGCCCTTAACCATGTGGTTTCAATTAGATATGATTTTTTAATAGCTAATTCGACAGGATTAGGTGCCAATGCGTATGGTTCAGCATTAGTTCAAGATGAGAATATCTTTAATGGGTACAGTGACGATAACCCATATTTTTTTTCATACCAAAGTACTGTCCTTGCATTTGGAGCAGACTTACTATTTGAACTTACCAACCTAGCACCTCAAATCAAATTTAAATCTTGGAATGTTCATGCTGGATTTGGACTGGGATTTTATAATAGCAATACCCGATTAAATTTAAAAAATGATCAAAACCAACCTTATTCGGACCTAATAAATAAGACTTCATTTAATATCGATAATGACTTCAATACAAATGATGGAAGGAAAGAAATAAAAGCAAAGTTGCAAGAAATTTATGATGATAGTTATGAAACCTCTGGCCCAAAAAAGGCAGGAGTTTTTAGATTGGGAAATGAAACCAATGTATCCTTATATGCAAAAGCTACTTTTGGCGTTGTTAGAAAAATAAACAAGAGGCTAAGTATAGGAATAGAATATTCTTCCATGTTTAGCGACAATGATTTATTAGACGGAAGTAGATGGCGTACAGATAGTGACTTATCGAATCATAATGATGTGATGCATTATTTTAATATCAGATTAGGATATAATTTATATAAGAGTTCAAATAGTTCGGAACCCTTATTTTGGATTAATCCTTGGCAAGAGATGGAGGATAAATTAGAATTGGAACAAGAAATTCTTGATTCCCTAGCATTTGATACTGATTTAGACGGTGTCCCTGACCTTACTGACCTAGAAAAAAATTCTTTGGCCAACTGCCCCGTTGATCGGGATGGTGTTGTTCTGGATAGTGATGGAGATGGCAAACCTGATTGCTTGGATTCAGACCCATATCTTAATGACAAATTACTCGAAGAAAAAGTAAAACAGCTATTTAATCAATTTGAAAAAGAAGATAAAAGCAGTAAAAAAAATAATGACCTTGTAAATTTATCATTAGAGGAATATTCAAAAATGTTGGATTCTCTTCTCAATGTGTCCTCATTTAACTCACTAGTTAAAAATCTTAATAATTCTTTACCTGAGATTTATTTTAACAAAAATCAAGATCTAATTGATGTTCAGGGGTATAGACAAATAATGACAGTTGTAAAGACCTTAGATAAATATCCTACTCTGAATGTAAGAGTATCAGGATATTCAAGTGATGAAGGAAGTAATGAATATAATATCAATCTATCACTCCAAAGAGCGTCTTCCGTGCAACATTTTTTAATTGATGCTTCAAATATAGAACCAAATCGAATTCAGATAAATGGTCTTGGATCATCTAAAGCCCGATTTATTTCAGATGAAAAATTTAAGTTTCTTGATAGAAAAGTTTCTTTTAAATTCTACTAAATATTTTGAACCACTTCTATTTTAAAGTGATAATTATTTTTAGAACTATAAGAATTAATTTTGTTTATATCCAATTCTACTTCTTGAATCCTGATCTTTCTTTAGGTCCTTTTCATTCATAAGATTCTTTAAATAATCAAAGAGGACTCTTATTTCATAGCTTTGGTCTTCAAGATTCAGTTCAATATTTGATACTCTATTTAGTAGTTCCTTGTGACTCATCAATAACTTTCTCATTTTTGAAAAGATCCTTACAATCTGAATATTGACATCAATTGCTCTTTGACTTTTAAGCACACTAGAAAGCATTAAAACACCATGTTCAGTAAATGCCATTGGCATATATCTTGTGCCTCCAACATTTGAGGTCACAATTTGTGACCTCAAATCTTCATATTCAACTTTAGTCAGTTCAAACATAAAATCATCTGGAAAACGATTTAGATTTCTCTTGACTGCTTGTTTCAACACTTTCGTTTCTACATTGTAAAGTCTGGCTAGATCATAGTCAAACATTATTTTATTGCTTCTTAGGAAATAAATTTTAGTCATTATTACTTCATCTGGCAGAATGGATTCGGTATTATTCATCATTGAAATTCTGGTTCACAGTAATTTTTCAACTCTATAACAGGTGTAGGTATTCTTTTGTGACAGCTTATTAATAAAAGACTAAGTAGAAAACATAAAATTAAATATTACCGCATCCTCTTCGCCTTAATCTCCAAATACTTATTCACCGTATTAATTGACAGATCTTCTGGTTTTGTAAGAATTACTTGAATACCATTGGCACGTAATTCATTAGCAATCTTCTCCTTGTCGATTATTGCTCTTTGAGCAAATGTCTTATAGTAGATGTCTTTCATTTTTCTCGTCGGCTTGAATTGAGCTGATTCTAGCTCAGTGTTTACGAACATAATGAGGACAAGGAGGTGTTTTTGATTTAAGGTTTTTAGAAATTTTAAATTGCGGCGCATTTCATATGGCAACTCAAAATTAGTAAAAAACAAAAGAATACTTCGCCTAGATATTTGAGAACGAAGTGTATAAAACAATAACTCAAAATTCGATTCTTTAAATCCTGTTTTTTGATCGTATAGGTATTTTGTGATCTTTTGCAATTGATGCTGTTGAGAGTCTGCTTTTACAAACGCTCCAACTTTATCAGAAAATGTGATTAATCCTGCTTTGTCATATTTTCGGAGGACAATATTTGAAACCACTAATGAAGTATTAATGGCATAATCCAAAAGGGTCATATCATTAAATGGCATCTTCATAGACCTTCCCTTGTCTATTATTGTGTAAACCATCTGAGATTTAGAATTTTCGTATTGATTGACCATGAGTTCATTCCTTCTGGAAGTCGCTCTCCAATTGATGGATTTTATGTTGTCACCTTGAGCATAGTTTCTGATATGTTCGAATTCATCATTTTCTCCAATTTGTCTTACTCTTCGAATACCAGAAAGAGAAGCAGTATGAGAAAATACCTGCATCTCGTATTTTCTCATTTGGATGAATGATGGATAGACAGCTACTGATTCTTGAATGTCGTTTGTAACCTTCCTTTGTACCAAGCCTAGAAAAGGAGTAGCGATGTAGACATGTAATTTTCCAAAATTATATTCTCCACGTAAGGTAGGTTGGATATTATAAGGAAATTGGATTGTTGTATCTCTTCCAATTTTATTTCTACTTACATATCCTCTATGTTGGAATTGAAAAGGCAATTCATCAGTGAGTTCAAAATTAAGATCAAACTTTCCTTGATTGGAAAGTGAATATGTGATAATTTGTTTATCGCCAAGCGATAGTCTAGGACTGACCTTTCTACCTGACTTTATTTTCTTCGAACTTTGCCATAATAATATAAAATCTACTATAACCAAAACGCCCAAAACAAGAAGTGCTGCCCAACCAAAATTTAATAGCTGAGGGTAGGAGAAAGCCACTAAAAATATAGCAATGCAAGCTCCAAGACTGAAGTAGAATCTATTATTTAAGAAAAGATTCATTTAGTGATAATATTCGTGAATTGATCTAAAATCATATTCCTGTTAACTTTTTATCTTGGTACCTCTAATTCAGCAATTATTTCTTGGATTATTGATTCTGGAGTGATTGACTCCATTTCTGCATCAGGTGTAAGTATCAATCTGTGGTTGATAATATGAGGTGCAACAAACTGGATATCATCAGGAATAATAAATGACCTTCCCATCATAGCAGCCGTCACTTTTGCAGTTTTCAATATGGCTAAAGATGATCTTGGTGAAGCACCGAGATATACCTTCCCATGATTTCTTGTCTCTTGAACCAGCTGACAGATGTATTGATACATTTGATCTTCGACGTGAACGTTACTAACTACTTTTTGCATCTTAGCCAAATCCTCTGGGCTTACAACTGCATTTACTACACTTAAATCTGGTTTGTGAACGTCATCTTTGAATTTCCTAAGAATTGCTATTTCAGATTCTAGATTTGGATATCCAAGTTTGAGTTTCATCAAAAACCGATCTAGTTGTGCCTCTGGCAACTTATATGTCCCTTCCTGTTCAATAGGGTTCATCGTGGCAATTACCACAAATGGAAAAGACATCTCATACTGAATGCTATCATAGGAAATCTGCTTTTCTTCCATGACTTCAAAAAGCGCAGCCTGCGTTTTGGCAGGAGCTCTATTGATTTCATCGATCAATACCACATTAGAAAATATTGGGCCTTTTTCAAATTTGAATTCAGAAGTATTCATTTTGTAGACAGACGTCCCAATGATATCAGATGGCAATAAATCTGGCGTAAACTGAATACGCGCAAATCCTGCATCTATCGCTCTTGACAATACTTTTGCACTAAGTGTCTTTGCGATTCCTGGCACACCTTCTAACAAGACATGTCCTCCAGCCAAGATGCAAGTCATCATTAGGTCAATCGTTTCTTCTTGACCTACTACCAATTTGCCGCACTCTTCCCTCACTTGATGCACCTTATCTCTAAACTGTTGCATTTCTGCAGTGACTTGATACCTTGAGGTGACGTAATCTGGCCTAGGGCTTGTGTTTTCCACCCTTCCCTCCGAAGGCTCTGCTGTGTTTTCTTGAGGAGAGGGGGTGATATTTACGTTCTCTTCAGGAGATATGTCACTCTCTTCGTATGGGAGATCGTTTGTGTTATTATCGTCTATCATATCTTATGGTTTCTATCTTTAATGTAATGCAGTTTTAAACATTATTTAGTTTCTATCTCTTTATAAATCGACTCCAGCCTCCGATTGAGACTGACCAATTGATCACCTCTAAAACTGAAATCGTCATCTAAATTCTTAAATCTATCCATTATATATTGCAATTCAGTAGCGGAGATTTTACTTTTTTTTGCCAACACTTTCACATAATTGGGGTCATCAGGTACGACATAAAACTTCTTAAACATTTTATGATGAAAAATATTTTTCATATGTGCTACTAGCTTTTCATGTTGGCCTTGCTGATAAAATAATTGACTCACTGTCTCAATGTATTCTAATGACGTGTTCTTGTTTTTGGCAGTGACTGGGATGATTTTCTGCTTTCTTTTGCCTCCAAATATCACGTATAATAAAGTACCTAAGATGAGTAAGTAATAAGCTGCTTTTAATGCAGGTTGTGACATGATGAATTCCAAAGGATTTTTCTTGCCTGGATTCCCTGAGGAGTAAATAGTAATTGGATTGAGTAAATAGACATGTTGTGGATCAAAATGTGAAAATATTTTTTGTGTGTATTCAAACATTTGGGGTTGACGATAAGAATAATTGTAAAAGAGGTCTTTTTTTATATGATAAAATAACCTTCCTTTTCCAAATGGAAACGAGGCCATTAAGACAAGGTCGTCAGGAGTAGAAACCCTTACGTACTGCTGTTCTTCTTCGTATCCAAATCCTTCCATCAAATAAAAAGTCGATGAATCTTTTGGTATGAAATCCTGGTCAAGAAATTGATAGACATAGGGGCTATCTGAGGCAATTTCTGGATCATTAAAGTTGAAAGTTAAAATACTATCCTTTTGAAATATATTATCAAAAAAGTATGGGACTGTATCTGCGATTCTATCATTAAAATAATCAGCAATAATTAGCACATCATTCCCTTCGGATGCTACTTTCAATAAGGTATCAACTTCTAAAGAATCTAGATAATCTGGTACAAATTGGATATAAAGACTATTGACATTAATAGAGTCTTCTGGATATCCATTGAGTGTAGTTGGAATATCTTTGAAATATCGATTTGCCAATTCTTTGAATATGTAAAGCCCTTGGGGTTGTTCATCGTTATAATTGTATTTTTCTTTCCATTGATGGACTGGTACTTCCCTATATTCGGTAAGGAGCGCAACAATCGCAATTACTAATAAAGCAGTTGACCCAACGATTATAATAATTTTATTCCTTGACATCGATGTTTACGTTTTCAGTGGAATAAAATTTCTCAAAATCTGTTCTTAGAAAATTGAAAAATAATTTATCTATGGGTTCAGAGCCATACCATATTCTTTCGTAAGCAATTACAAGATTATTGAAATGCTGAATCTTCTGATGACTAGACATTTCTCTTAGGTAATTTCTATTTGTCTTTTCTGGTTTCCATTCAATACTTTTTTCTTGAACCAATACTTGCAACAGCTTTATGAATAGCATACGTAATGCCTCACGATAGTTTTCTGCTTTTAATGCCAATTCCAATCCAGATTCAGCATCAATAATTTCAATATCATCGATTTCATCTTTTTTGGGAATTACTTCGTTTTTGATTTTCTTATCCACTTTTATACTGGAAAAAATCATAAAGAGAATAAAAATTACCAATGCAGCAATCAAAAGATAAAGCAAACCAGAAAAGATAGGACCAAAACTAAATGACATGTTAGATTGAGGAATATTTATTTCTTCTTCATCTTCTTCTTGTGTCTTTTTTAGATTTTCACCATCTAGGGATTCGCTTCTCTTTTTTGCCTTTAATCTTTTTACTGTTTTATCATATTTTGTTAAGTCGACAAGATCTTTTATTTCTTTTTCATTAAGAGATTTTTCTGAATAGGAATTAATATCCTGCCCAAAAGCTGGCACCAAAAACAAAGTCAATCCTAAATACATTAGAATTAGAAAAACACTTCGATATGGATTTTCAAATAGTCTCATGAATCGGTTTCAAAGACATTTGATTGATTATTGAATAATTTAAATCTTTTCCAAAGGTCAATGGCATTTTTCTTTGCATTCTCAGAATTGAGAATATTAATAAAGAGATAAAAATATAAAGGCAACAGAAACAAAAAGACAAAGGTATATACCAGGGTCATTGAGAATACATTGGTCACATTGATGCCACTAAACATATCGTGCCAGGAGATAAAGTCCAAGAATAGAGTCCCAATCAGTCTATTAAGTGTGACATAGATTATAAAATGGAAAAAAGCAATTAATCCAAAAGTTTGAATTCCACTGCCCCAACTAGAAAAGGAATTATTATAATAATCACCAATTTCTGACCATACTTTCCACCCTTTTTCAGGAACCATGTAAACAGAATATGCGATAAAGTGTGGAGGAAGAAATAGAAAAAGTAAAAACATCCATGCCAAATGACTAAAGTAAAAAACAGATACAGGAATCAAAGTCATTAATAGCATATTCAGAAAATATAGTTTAATAAACACCATTTTGTTCATAAACGTCATTTTCTCTTCCCTATAGATCATGGTTAAAATCAGTAAGGCATAAGTAGCAAGGAACCAATAAACAAAAAACAAAGGGATTTGACCATATTTAAAACTAGCCAGTAATATATCGCCTGACTCAAAATACTCAAACGGAGATAGCATCCATAAATAGAATACGAAACAAGTGATGGTAAATAGCATTAATACGCTGACTCCGTTCGTGAAAAACTTTCCCATATTCAATCTGAATTGAGAAAATCCTATATAGAAATTTTGATTTAAGTCTCTAAAACGGTGCTTTTCAAATTGCAGAGATTTTGTCTCGTTTGGCATTATCTCTGATGAAGTATCATCAATTTTTGCATTGTGATGATGCCACCAGGGATAGACTACATAGAGCCCTAAAATTAATATTAAAGAGATTGCAATAATTGCTATTTTAAGGAAGGTAGGCATACCAGTAAGTCGAGTCACAAATGATTCCAAGAAACCTGCAATAATGAACATTGGAACAATTCCGATGATAATTCTAATTGCTCGCTTAGCGGACATTTGCACAGATGTGCCTCTGTCGAAAGTGGAAGGAAATAATAGACCATTGCCAAGCACGATACCAGCAGCTCCTGCTATGATTATTGCTGAGATCTCTATTGTCCCATGAATCCAAATAGTCAGAAATGATTCGACAAATAATCCTTGGGCATAAAAGAAATATTGAAATGCACCAACCATAATACCATTATGTAATAATACGATTATGGTACCTAAGGAGCCAAATATTCCTAAAATAAAACAGAGGAAGGAAACTCGAATATTATTTACAGTAATTTGAAGAAACATGTCAGCTTGCTCAGCATCTTTGTAAACTGCCATTGGGTCATTGTTGTCAATGTTTTTTTGAGTCATCTCCACATATTCATCTCCTAAAATTAATCGTGGGAAATCTGGATTATGTGCTGAAGAAACAATTCCAATCAGCAACGCAATTGTAAAGACTATAAATGAGGTGAGAAGTGCTTTTCTAGAAGCATACATCTCCATTGGAAGAATATTCTTGAAAAAATTCTTAACGGGTTTTAAATCCCATTCAGTTTTTTTCTTTTCCATGGAATCAAAAACCCTCTGCGTCAACTGATTGAGATAAGCCCTTACTGATCGTTTTGGATAGAATGTACTGGCGTATGCCAAATCACTTGATACTTTCACAAAGAGTTCATGCAATCGATTAGGATCTTTCTCATTATGATCAAGCAAATTTTCTAATTCATTCCACTGCTTCTTATTCTTTTCTATGAATTGTGTTTCTGTCAATATCTTGGTTAATGGTTTAAACGTAATTTCAAGGGTGAAAATAATAACATTTTTTGGACAAATGAGGGATTATTCTACATTCCTTACGAAATTGGCAGAATCGTTAATGTTCAATGTGAAAATAAAGGCAGTCTACTAGACTACCTATTATTATGAATCTTAATATGGAATGTTATTATATGCTGCTATATTATTGCCTTTAAATAATAAAATACTTTATTGAATATAGGATATTTCATTCAAGAATTATTTAATTAGACTGTATTCATAAGTATTATTCATGTCCAGGAATTATAATTAGGAGTAATTATATGTTTATCAAACATATAAAACAAATTGTACGAAATAACACTTAAGTGAGAGTTAATTGAAGGATATAAATAAAGCAATAATGTTTTCAATGTATAGGAAGTCTAGCCATGGCGGCTATTGTGGGCTGAGGGAGCGGCTATGAGTGCTGCATTAGAGCCGCCTAGCCTTTTTCTTTTACTTTTTTGGCAATTGCAAAAAGTAAAATCCCGCTGATAAGCGCATATTAAATTGAAATACTATTCTTAAAAAGAATACCAAAATAAAATTTAAAGATCAATTATGTTCTGTTCATTTCGAAATGTGAAATCAAATTTTATGCAAATCGTTTTGCACAAAAAAAAAACAATATTTAATTATCAATTATCATATCATTCTTATCTTCACTATTCAATTACTCATATCAACAACAGAAAATATTGAAATATATAGACATCACCACTTCACATAATATTTCGATTCGATACGAATTGGCAAATACGATGGTGAGGGCATTGGCATGGGGCATAGATATATTTTTTCTTTCAATTTATTTGATGGTTGTTTCTTTTATCGCCTCCAGTAATGTCTTTCTTTATTATTTCTTGATTCTATTTGTAGCGGGATTTTATCATTTGGCTTTTGAAATTCTTAATAATGGGCAGAGTCCCGGAAAGCAGATTTTGAAGATCAGGGTGATTACGTTGCATGGGAGGACGGCAAAGGCTCAGGATTATTTGCTAAGGTGGATTTTTAGGACATTGGAGATTACTGGATGCCTTGGGATTATTGCAGCATTATACATTTCATCTACAGAAAAGAATCAGAGGATCGGTGATATGCTAGCCCAGACAACCGTAATAAAATTGAGAAGTAATCAAGTATACGATCTAAAGGACTTGGTAAAAATGGGTCAGAAAGAAAGAAATATTAAGTATCCAAAAGTGACCATGTACAATGACACCGACATGATGCTAGTAAAAGATTCGATGAATAGATACAAGAAAAACCCTAGCGACGAAAATCGGAAATTCCTAACAACCTTGGCAAATAAAATTTCTGATGATTTAGATATTAAATTAGAGTTGAGAAGGCAAGATCAATTTCTTGAAACAGTTTTATTCGATTATATTACTTTGACACGATAATGCTAGTGGTTCAAATCATAAATACTTGACAGCTTAAATGGCCACTTTTTCCTTGATTCTTCGTCTTTCGTCAGTCAGGTAGCTACGGCTATCTTCCTTTCTCTATCCTTGACTAAACAAAAAATAGACTCATTTTAACTATCAATAACTTATGGCTTGAGCCACTAGGAATATTGAAAGATATTGTCTCTAAGATTTCTAGATTCTTCCTTATTTTAAGCTATATCCGCAATGCAATTTTTAGACTTCATTTAACTTCATTAGAGAGACTTAGCTTTCAATTGTTTGATAGAGATATTGACACAAATGATTTTTACCCTGTATCAAGAAAATATATTGAAAACAGTTTAAGTAAGACTTTAAAACTGGACTCCAGAAATTTTATTCTTTTTAATCTCTAGGGGTCTAATTCCCCGATGCTTGCATCGAAAGTGATTTTAACTGGATCCTTTGTTGGTGTGATATGAGTGCATTTCGGTTTGTCTTTTCTATTTTGTTGGCATTTTAGCTTGGGTTAAATCCGAATAAAAAGAAGCATAGCCATGACTGGGTGACTGACCGATCTCGAAGAGTGGCGACGATAGTCGACAAGGAAAGGAACGCGTAAGCGGAGGGTGGACTAAAGGGGCAATAGTTTCTGCACGTTGCTAACGCATTCCTTCACTTGAAGCACTGTCGTACTTCACTCAATTACATTGAGATCGCTCAGTCCCATTGCAGGGCTGCATTAGCCAGTCTTGATTTTTTTTGGTTCTGTTTTTTTATCAAGAAAAAAATAGAACGCCAAGCCGGCGAGGCGAAGTTAGATTGAAATAAAGATTATCAATATAACAAAAAAGCGTTATTGTGAAATGCAGATACCTCGTATGCTGCATCGAGGTAGTTCATTATGATGGACTTCCCAAATATCTACAATATTCATCTTTTTATTTGCTTGCCTGAAATATGGATAAATTTGAGTTATAGTGATATTGAGAGATTATATACCCGATGTTTTAAAAGAGAAGGATAATATACGCTAACTGAATATCTTCACAAATACTTAAAAATAGATCCATTTGAAATGATATTGAAAGGTAAACTTAGTGTATCTTGGAAAAGAGAATTAATAGAAAACTATCAAAAATATCTAGGCGTCTTATCTTCTGATAGCAAAGGTGGGTGGATTTATTCAAAAGAATATATTGGGATTGATTCAGAGCAATTACACAAAGCAGGAGAAGAATACTTGAAAGATCCTCAATTTAGTAGAGCCATACATGATAATCAGAAGTTGAAAGTACACTTGGCAATGCTTTCAGAAAGTTTTATTGAATATTAAAAAATGATATCAAACCGAGGAGAGGTCAGAGACCTTCCTCTCGATCTAAGTATTAAAGCGAGGCAAAGGTCTCTGACCTCTTGCCTTTTATGTGCATATGTGATAAACATTATTTCTACAATGAAACGACATTTCGAAATGTACTTTTAAAACATTAATTAGAAATAATAAATTTCGCAACTTTCGTTCCTTCCAGATGGATGAAATACATACCAGCTTCCCAGCCAGCAATATCCAAATACGTTCTTCCTCCTGTTCGCATTATACTCTCTATTTTCTGTCCCATTACATTATAAATGTCCAAATGAGTATACATACCTGCATCCCATTCTACAATTATAAAATCCTTTGCTGGATTAGGATATACTTCAATAGCATATGTATCTTCTAATATTTCTACATCTAAAAGCTTGTCACAAAACATCTCATCTGGTTCCAATTCTATATAGGTAGTTTCACTAAAATCTTTGTCTTCAAAAGCAGAAAAACCTTTAGGATATCTCTTCATTCTGAAAGTCAAGTTATTATTGATTGCTAAAGAGTCACCTTGGGTAGCAGCTGCACCTCCAATTAATGGAGTTATGTATTCCCAGACTATATCATCATCAGGAGTCATCTCAAAAGTATAACCAAATCTTCCTACGGTTATTAAGTAATTTCCATTGGGTAATAATTGGAAACTAGACAAACCAGTAGAATACATTTTTTGAGGTTCAGGATGAGTCAATGTTAGTGAAAAGTCATTTGGGAAGTATGTTTGGCTGTCTCCTTCATCGAATGTATACCTCCAAGTGTACATGTCCCATTGTGGTCTGAAGATATTGGCTGTAGAAAAATCAGATCCTACTCTATTGTTGAATACACCAATAGAGTTAAAGTTTGGATTGCTCCCATCAATAAATTCGTCCAGAAAATGAACATCATGCTGGAAGAATAATTGCTTTTGCATAGTTGTATCTCTAGTGTAGGTCACAGGATTACCCCATCTATACATGAGATCTCCTCCACCACCACTAAGGCCTCCAAAATTTCCAGCTGCTTGTTGTGTAGATGTTGAATGATCAATAATCCAAACTTCATCAAAGTAGGGAACACTAATAATTATTTGATTTCTTAATTCACTATAATCCATCGCATTTACATGCAACCAATCTGGATGACCATTATGTGTATCATAGTTGACATCGATCAATTCAGGGTGGTCTTCGACTACTCCAAAATTAGCTTTTGTAATGTCAAAGTCTTGAATCAAATGATCCCAAGCATGCCATTCCCAGACGATCTGATCTGTAGTGGGATTGATTTCAAAAATGTATTCTGACCATATTTTATCCTGTGCAGTGGTAGCTGTATCTCTACCAGCAGCCAGACATTCCTCTTCTGTCTTTAATTCCCATGCTATAGCAAGAATATTCCCATTGGGCATTGGTGCTATATCGTGGTGTAATCTGAACGAATCATTATTTAATTCATATTGCCAAATTAGATTGTTGTCCCAATCTCGAATTTCGATGAATTCACCACCGCCTCCAGCCCAGATAGCGTCATCTGTGACGTTGGCATCTCTTTTAGCTTTTACAAGGGTGCCATCTTCTCTCAAGTAGGCAATATTTCCCGCCCTGAAATTAGCTTCATCTTCCCATGTATGTACCACCTCGCCACAATTGTCTAGAAGAAAAACATTTGGTTGGTTGTGAGGAAACATTAAATTATATCCTTCAAATGTATTGGCTGGATCATAAGACAATAAGCCAACTGTATTAGTCTGTGCAAAAGAAGCACTCGATATTATCAATAATATAGCAATTAAAGGTAAAAATCTCTTCATAGAGTAATAGATTAAATATGAATTAAAAATTGAAATTCAGCACAAGATAGCAATACTGAAAATAAGAATAGTGTGATGTTATTAATTTATTCTAATCAAGTGTCAATTAGGACAATGCCAAAATCAAAAAGAAGTCTTGAATTTTTTTTAAAATAAATCTATTTCGATTGTTACCTTTTTCTATTTCGTGTTATTAACTAATAGTGTCCATAAAAAAAGAAGATATTTTAGGGACAAAATGCAAGAATAAAGGTATAAAAATCAATTGCATACTCATATACACTCACAAATATTGAACCGATGCAAGGTCGCTGAATGCTCAGCGGCCTTTTTTTGATGTCAAGTCAGAAGCAAAAAGACGAAAACTAATATTATTTAATGAAAAGAGAATTCAACTGATGATTGTAAAATTTGGCCTTTACAATTTTAGTTTTTTATTGATATAATTGCGTTAAAAACTCATAAGTGTTTGAGCATTTCCAAATATGGTCTGAAAATAAATTTTTGTAAACCAATATATTAAATTTGAAAATAGATGGTATTTGCGAGTTTTTATGTGTTTAGCAATTATATTAAGCTACCCACCGCTAACGCGTTCCTTCCTTTATCAGCTATCGCTGCTACATCTTCGATGCTCAGTCAGTCCCATTAAGAAATTGTAAGAGCAGTGATTTCTTTGGTTCGTTTCCGCATCAAGTCAAAGACTGAGTGATCTTTTATGAAATTAAAGTGATAATGAAATTATCAAACGAAGGAACACATTAGTGGTGGGTGGATAACGCCCGTCATGGCGAATGACCATATACTTTTTAATATCAAATCTGCAGTTTTTACGATAAATTGTGTTTGAAAGGGGCATTTAATTAAAGAATAATGTGTGTTAATTAGATGAATATCAATAAGGTGAAATAAAATTGATACTCTTTTTTATTCCGTCACAATAAGGTTAAATCTCCATAAAAATTTATTATTTCACCTGACGTAGTAGTAATCTGAATAGAGTATACATAAACTGCAGAAGTGCCAATTCTGCCAGAAACAATACCGTCCCAACCTAAAGATGGAATATTAGGTTCAAAATTATTTTTCAGAGCCACCATTTCTCCCCATCGATCAAAGATTTTCATGCTATTTACCAATGCAATATTATCATTGCCATAGATTGTAAAAAAATCATTTATGCCATCATTTGTTCCTGGTGAAAAAACATTTGGGATATGAATTTTTAAATCTTGTTGGTATCTTATATAAACAGTCTTAGAAATTGAGCAACCGTATTCATTCGTGACTACTACTTCATAAATGTTGTGATCTAGCGAATTAATAATAGGATCTAAACATGAATAACAAGACAATCCGATTTCTGGAAACCAATCCAAATCAAAGTCTGTATCTGAAATTACTTCAATTAGAATTTGAGTGTTTGGATCATCAACATTGACCACAATAGTATCCTCAGTCAAGAGAATCAAGTCTGGAGTTTCTATAAAAGCTTCGATGAAAATGGAATCGTTAGAGATACAACCATATTCATTTTCAGCTAGCACAACATACCATCCTGCTTGGTCAACTGATATAGAATCTATCATGTCAATAAAGCTTTCGGTACTATTCCAACTTACTTTCAAGTTTTGGTCAGAAGAATTATATAGAATAGTAGAAGCAGGTTGATCACAATATATGTTGTCGCCATCCAACTCTATTTCCGGTCTATCCAGAAATGACTCAATCAAAATCTCCAACTGTTCTTGGCATCCATATTCATTTGTCACAATTAGGTTATAGATTCCATCTTGTGAAGTAGAAAATGTTGACATGTCTGATATAAAACCTGCTGGACCAATCCAGTTATAGATTAAGTTGGTTTCATTCGTTGTTGTAACAATATCAACCACAGAATTTGAGCATGTTATAGAATCATACTCGGTAATTGTAATTTCAGGGATTTCTAAATATGAAGCTACAAGAAATGTATCCATTGCTAGACACCCATTCATTCCTTCAATAGATAAAAAATACGTACCAGCTTCATTGCTATTAAATTCAGACATAGATGTAGTTTCTCCACTTGGGCTTGTTAATGAGAATGTTGACATTTCATTATCTATGATTGTATTAAAAGTAACAAGAGGTGAAGTACAGGTGATAGAATCGTAATCGACTGAATATGTAGGTGATTCGTTATTTAGAGCTATAAACAAAGATGTATCCAAAGTACATTCACCTTCAAAATCAATATGTATGAAATATTCACCTTCTTCAGAAATTCTAGGATTTATAGAATCTGATGAAAAACCAGATGGCCCTGACCACAATAAATTTAGATAAGGGGTAGATAGAGAGAAGGGTAGAGCAAGGTCATTTTGAAGGCAAGTGAGAGTGTCAGTATCAATTTCAAATTCTGGCATTATCGCAGTATTTATAATATTGATAGTATCAAAACTCTGGCATCCACTGCTTTCATTTATTACATTTAGAAAAAAGATTCCGCTTAATGATGTTGAAAATGAAGCTTCCTCGCTTTGGAATGAATTTGGTCCTGTCCATGAAATAATATCACCATTCGATATATCGGCATCTATCAATGCTGATGTGGTTACACAATTCAAGGTATCAAAAGTGACATCAATAGAGGGATATTCGAAATTTGAAAAGATATAGATTGAGTCATTCGTTAAACATCCATTTTGATTGGTCGCGTTAATATGATACCATCCCTCTTCATTTACCTGGGGATCTTCTGAATCATTATAAAATCCATTTTGACTAGTCCACTCGAATGATAAGTCAGTCTGATCACTAATTAAGTTAATAATAGTGCTAAGAGAATTACAATTTAGAGAGTCACCTTCTAAAGACAACGTAGGTGAGCTGCCTTTAAATTGAATGAAGGAAGAATCTAATGTAGAGCAGAAATTATTTGGGTTTGTGACAGTTAAATGATACCAGCCATCTTCTGTAATTGTAATGCTAATACTTGAATCAACATTCATGTTTGGCCCTGTCCATTCTACAGTCATATCTGGCTCAATCAAGGGAGTTATATTTGTCCATAATATATCGCAGGGTATTACAATATCTTGTAATTCTACAATTGGCTTTATCGTATCTATTTTTATGTCTATTGAAGCTGATGATTCGCATCCATCTTTACTGATCACTTTTATATTATAAGTTCCAGCTTGGTTTATAGTTGGAATGGAATCGTAGCTAAATAATTGATTATTATGTGTCCATAAAAAAGTGTCAATAATTCCAGTTGTAGTAAAGTAAGGTTGTAAAGTAGTAATTTGGCAATTTAAGTCGTCAGAAAATAGATCGATCACAGGAATGTCATTAGAAAGAGTAACTAAAAGACTATCCTTGACTTGACATCCATTGGTCGTGTCAGTTGCTATTACGGTATATATGCCTTCTGAAATAATATTAGCAATATTGATTTGACTAATAATAGAATCCTCAAAGATCCATGAAGATTCTACATTATCACCTAGACCAGAAACTGACAAAATTGTATCTGTTGCAATATTAGAGCAATCTAAAAACACATCTGATAGGTTTTGCAATATTGGGCTAGTTGTATCTATTTCCACAGTCACATTAGTGAAAGCGAGACATTGCATTCCATTAGAGGTGATCAAGGCTGTCAAAAAATAGGTGCCAGGTTCAGTGACTTGAAGAATGTCTTGATTGGTAGTTATCTGATTACCAGACCATGTATAATTGACATTTGTAATATCGTAGTTTGAACTAGGATTAGGTATGAGTTGTACACTAGAGTTAATACATGTAATTAATGGAGGAATTTCAACTTCTATGTTTGGTATAATGTTATCAAGTTGGAGATAAATGGTACTGTCACATCCAAATTCATTGTAAGTGTTGATTTCATACAAATTAGGCAAAGTAAATACATCATCTGCAACTAAAATGAATTCTCCTTCACATACCACTTCAAATAAATAATTTGGTTCAGGAATTTCATGAACATTGAGCAAGGTGTTAAATTGATATTGGCATCCGTTGGCACCGGGTATGAAATCTACATAGAATCCAGGTTCAAAATGCCCTAAGAAGGATTCACCTTCACAAATATCCACTTCATTGTATTCAGTATAAGATGGTTGGAAAATTTCAACTACAGGGCAAATCACATGTAAATTGTTAGAACCTCCTGTTGCAGAAGTATATCCCCAAAAAGCAGTAGTTGAACCTCCGAAACAATTGTTTATAATGTCAAATGATCCAGATAAAACTAATGCTCCATCGAAATAAAGTGAATAAAGATTTCCAGCTGACTCCCATTCAAATACTATGGAATGGTCTAATCCATCTTCAATGTTACCTAATAAAATTGGTCCTTCTATAGAGTTGATATGATTCATATCTCCATTTATATTAAAAGCACAGTGGTCTTGAACGGGATCATTGAGATTTCCATTTTGCCAAGTATCAAATTCGAAAATTGCAGAATTAGGCATTCCTCCTGCACCGATTCCTTCTCCTGTCCCACCACAAAAATCTTGTCCATTGGATTGGTAGACCAAACAAATTCCATCAGCTCCATTAGCATCTGTTGTTCCAAAGTTAGCTGTCATCTCATGGCTGAAGGGCATTGTGAAGTCTATTGGATTTTGAAACCAAGCGCATCCTTGTTGTCCACCAGTATTTTGTGTCAATTCAATACAATCTCCAACGATAGTCGCATCGGCAAATGCTATAAAATCAGGAATGCCAGATATTGTTTGCAGTAATTTTATTTCAAATATTCCATTTGGACTTCCATCCTGTGCCCAGACTCTAATAAAGTATTGTTGACCTGGAGTCAGCTGATCAATAAATAGCAAAGGATTAGGATCACTATCACAATTGTTGTCTAATACATTATACAGAAGTTTCGGATCTGTACAGAGACCTTCATAGATCGCAATGGCTGGATCAATAAGTGTCATACCATTAAGAACTAAATAAAATCCCCCTGATGGCATTATAAATGAAATCCATGTATCAGGACCAAAATATCCTCCATATGGTGGAGGCGCAATTCCAGAATTTGAAGTTGCTGTATTGTCAAAAGTGATAAACATAGGGTCATCAGTGCCGAGCAATGTTGCTCCACAAGGGGTGTCTCCAGCTATTAATTTAGAAGAAGCTAAAAGGGCAAAATATAGGTATATTAGGCTTCTCACGATGGAATATAGTGTAAATCTTAGAGTTATGAGTATTTGAGCACTTTTTATAATTTGAGATTTATTTTATAAAAAAGAAATACTATTATTTAACCTGTCTTGTACTTTCTTTTTTCAAATGTCAATTTCAAAGGATGTTTCTAAAAGTTGAATAGAAACTAAAACGATATGGATGGTTATTGTGGGTTTCATGACAAAAATTTATTCTTCTAAAATAACTCGAATTAATAATAAAAGAAGAGAATGTCGCAATTCGATAAATCTAGGGTGCATTTCAAAATGACGTTTTATTAATTCTATTTTAAAATGTCCTAATTGACTTTTTGCAGAATCGCTAAATCGCAGAACCGCTAAATCGCCTTATGATGTTGACTTCTTAAATTTCCTTCAATAAATTTCCTTTTGAATATCAAATAGTAAAATGCGTCAATTTGAAATGCAACCTAAATCTATGTCGAAAATGAATACATAGAATTTTTACTATATGGTTTTATTTAAAAAAAAAGTCGCAAATGCATTAACCAATGTCGAAAATCCATTAACACACATGCTCTGTTCCTCCTCATTTTTGTAGATATAATTCAAACCTAAATTGATAATGACATGAGGAATATTTACACTTCTAAAACATTCAAACGTTCAAGCTTATTTATTAAAGCAATTGCATTTTCTAAAATCTGTATAAATCTCATATTACTTCAAGGTATATTGATGTTTAATATTCAGTATTCCAACGCAGCTACTTTTACCGTTACAAATACCAACGATGCTGGTGCTGGTTCTCTTCGTCAAGCGATCTTGGATGCAATCAATGATGCATTATTAGACGTGATAGAATTTGATATTGGAACTGGATTACAAACTATTCAGCCACTCACTCCTTTACCTTTAATTGATAATGATTTGATTATTGATGGTACTACCCAACCTGGGTTTGTAGATGTTCCATTGATAGAAATCGATGGGTCTCTACAAGGGGCTGAAAATATTTTAAGATTTGATGCTCTGTCGACGGGTGAGGCAAAAGGACTAATTCTAAACGGTGGCCCACAAAGTGGCATTTCATTTGTTGATGGTACGGGAGGGCTAGTGGACAATTGTTTTGTTGGAACTGATGCCACAGGAACAATCATTGACGGGAATGCTATCGACGGTGTCCATTTGGATAATTCGACGGCTATAATTGTCCAAAATTGCATTTTGTCTGGTAACGGATTCGATGGAGTATTCATTACAAATGGATCTACAGCAAATACTATTAAAGGCTGTAAAATTGGTACAGATGTTTCAGCCAATCAAAGTCTAGGTAACGGAGTTTCAGGTATTCGATTAGATGCAAGTGATAATTGCATAATTGGTGGATTAGATGTAGATGCACGGAATTTTATATCTGGGAATGATAACTTTGGTATTTTGATAGTAAACGACTCCACAGGCACAAATATTGATGGCAATTTTATTGGGACAAATTCTACTGCCGATGCCGCCCTTCCAAATGGCTTAATTGGTATTCTCATTGATAATTCCGATAATAATAATATTGGTGTTAACGCTGGAAATGTTATTTCTGGTAACACCAATGCTGGAATTCATCTTGACAATACTGCGTCTGGCAATAATTTACAAATTGGAGGACAAGATGTAAATGACGGAAACCTTATTTCTGCCAATGGGGGTAATGGAATTGATCTTTTTATGGGGACAATATCATTATTGAAGGGAACATTATTGGCATGGACTCCAATGGAACTGTAGCTGCTGGTAACTTTGGCGACGGCATAAACGATGGCTCTCAAGGTTTGGTGACAATCGGAGGATTAGTACCTGCGGCGAGGAATATTATTGCTGCCAATGGTTTGAATGGGATTGCTACTTTTTTCGCTATTGAAGGTTCTATAATTGGAAATCATATTGGAACAGATATTAGTGGGGTTCAGGATTTTGGAAATGGCGGCGAAGGCATATCTTTTTTCGCCTCTCTCAATTATTCCGTTGGAGGAAGTGTTCCAGGTAGTTCTAATATTATTGCCTTTAATGCTATGACGGTATAGGTTTGAGTGATGATCAAATCTTCTTTACAGGGATAGAGTGTGAAGCGGTATTGCTTTCTGAAATCAGTATTTTCAGCAATGGAAGTAAAGGGATTAATTATTTGGGCAATCAAACTCCTGTTGCAATTTCTTTTTTGACAGATGTTACAACTGGTACAACTCCTAATGTTCAGGGCACACTAAATGGCAATCCAAATACCGACTATGTAATTGAATTTTTCAAAAACTTCAATGCCAATCCATCTGGAAATCATGAAGGAGAAATTTTTGTTGGTGATGATATTGTCACCACAGATGGAACAGGAGCAGCTAATATCAATACTGTTCTCAATGAATCTATTAATGTCAATGAAGTTGTCACTGCCACGGCAAAGGAAGCCAATGCCAATACTTCAGAATTTTCTGATGGAGTAATAGCTGGCGCACTCCCAATTGAATTGATATCTTTCGTCGCACATCCAATTAAAAATTATATTCACCTCAGCTGGTTGACAGCAACAGAAATCAATAATAAAGGATTTTATATCGAAAAATTCAATAGTCAAAACAACTGGGAATCAATAGCTTTTGTGAATGGAAAAGGTACTAAGCTGACGGAGACCCAATATCTTTTAAATGATAAAAATGTAATGATCAATCAGCAATATTTCTATCGATTGAGGCAAGTAGATTTTGACGGTAGATTTGAATATTCAAAAATCGTATCAGCTAAAATAAATTCTATGAGATCGTCTGTTGGAATATTTTATCCCAATCCAGCAAATGATTTTTCTAACCTTGATTTTGATTCAAAAGATGATGAAAATATAGTTGTAGAAGTTTTTGATGCACTCGGGCAAAAGGTATTTACAAAAGATTTTTATTTAGAGAAAAGAGGACAATTAAAATTACCCATTTCTAACTTATCACCAGGTGAATTCATTGTGCGTATATCTATGGATGATCTGACCTTTGTGCGAAAGTTCATAAAAAGCTAGAGATGGAACTTATACTAATTTTAAAATTTGAATTTCAATATTATAAACAACATTTTTGCCTATAACTGGTTTGGTTTGAATTGATTGTTGTTTACTAGCCGAGTCATAGTGCTCGGCTTTTTTCATTTGGATTTGGAGGTTTGTTTACCAAAAGAAATCAAGAAGGATCCAAACCTTATACCACTTAATATTAATCCGTTCTGGATTTTTGAGGGAGGGAACATTACCGTTTTCTCCTGCAAATAAGTGATGATATCCTTTCTGTATTACTGGCTAAATGTATCAATATTGTATAGATTTAGCCACGGATAGATTTCATATTGCTGGCTAAATGTATCAATATTATGTAGATTTAGCCACGGATAGATTTTGTATTGCTGGCTAAATGTATTAATATTGTATAGATTTAGCCACGGATAGATTTTGTATTGCTGGCTAAATGTATTAATATTGTATAGATTTAGCCACGGATAGTGTCAATTTTAGCATTGCCAAATTTCAAAAATACTTAGTAAAATCATCTATGCTAGTAGGTAGGGAAGAACAAAATGAGATATTCAAAGAAGTTTTAGCTTCTGCCAAATCGGAATTGGTAGTGGTGTATGGAAGAAGAAGGGTAGGAAAGACATATTTGATAAAAAATGTGTTGGGCAATCGAATCAATTTTGAAATGACAGGTATCCAGAATGGCAACCTCAACGACCAGCTGGAAAATTTTACCAGTAAGTTGTCAGAAAAGGAGTTCGGCAATATCGGTTTGGAGAAACCAAAAAGCTGGATGCAGGCATTTTCATTACTTAAAAAATACTTGTCCTCTTTAAAAAGCAAAAAAAAGAAAGTCATTTTTTTTGATGAATTACCATGGATTGCTACTCATAAATCAAAATTCTTAGGAATGCTCGGTCATTTTTGGAACGACTGGGCGGTTTACAACAATGTGTTGGTAGTGGTATGTGGTTCTGCTGCTTCGTGGATGATAAAAAATGTATTGAATAACAAAGGCAGTTTGCACAACCGAGCTACCCAATATATTCCCCTTCAACCTTTTAATCTACTGGAAACAGAGCGATTTCTCAAGGCAAAGAAAATTAAAGCGAACAGGTATCAAGTTGTCCAGTTATATATGGCTTTAGGTGGCATACCTTATTATCTGGAATTGTTGAAAGCCAACCAAAGCATCCCTCAAAATATTGATCGATTGTGTTTCGACTCCAACGGTTTTTTACGGGATGAATTTGACAGACTGTTTAATTCGCTGTTTGAAAAATCTGAAAACCACGTCGCCGTCGTGAAAGCATTGGCTTCAAAATGGAAAGGGCTTACCCGGAAGGAAATTGCTGTTGCAACAAGATTGAGTAATAGCGGAAGCCTCACCCGAATATTGGAAGAATTGGAAAAATCAGCATTTATTCAAACTTATTTTCCCTTTGGTAAAAAGAAAAAAGGAACACTTTACCGCCTGACAGATAACTTTTCTCTTTTTTATCTAAAAGTAATATCCAAAAGGAGTTTACGGAATCAGAAAGGGGTATTCATGAAAATATTTACCAATCCTGATTTTCGGGTATGGAGTGGTTATGCATTTGAAAATACTTGCTTTATTCATCATCGTCAAATTGCAAGGGCTTTAGGAATATCCACTATTTTACATGAATTCTCCAGCTATCAATTTTTGGGAAATGAAACTTATACGGGGATTCAAATTGATTTATTAATTGACCGAGCAGATGGAGTGATTAACTTATGCGAAATTAAATTCTCCAACGGAGCCTATAAATTGATCCCGGCGTATAAAAATACATTGCGGGAAAGAGCGAGTATTTTCTCATTAGTTACAAAATCTCGAAAATCAATATTTACCACCCTTGTGACTACCTATGGGCTTTTTAATCAAGATGCCCATTTAGATGTTGTTCAAAATGTAATGACATTGGAAGAATTGTTTAATCCTGATTGATATTTTTAATCAGAGAGAATTCTTCACCTCAGTATCCAATTCCTATTAAACCTCATTTGGAAGCTTCCCAAACCTTTCCTGAAACTTCTTTGTAAAATGTGACGCATTCTCCATGCCCACTTCATATCGCACTTCACTAATGGTTGCAAATTGCCGGCTCTCGATCATTTGATATGCCTTCTGTAAACGGATTTCTCGCACAAAACCTACAGGAGAAAAGCCAGTCAACTTTTTCATAATGCGCTCCACTTGTCGTTGGCTGTAATTCAATTCACGTGCAAGTTCTGTGATCTTAAAAGTAGAATTAGAGAGATTTTTTAACACGAGATCTTCCGCAGTTTTTAATAATTTTTTAGAGTTACCCATTTAAGGCACAAATAGTTGTATGTCAGGATATTAATTTGTATTTTGTAGTATAAATAATCACTATGAAAATACTAAAAGAACTAGACCGAGATACCTTTAAATCACGATTTGGGACCAA
>Ga0256847_1000040_pt1 | contig 83815 bp, 55 predicted proteins | sample TeddybearmetaG_FD_189099 | JGI IMG/M metagenome (GOLD analysis project Ga0256847, IMG submission 189099) | Hydrothermal vent microbial communities from East Pacific Rise, Pacific Ocean - Teddybear | ecosystem: Environmental > Aquatic > Marine > Hydrothermal vents | place: Pacific Ocean: East... | reverse complement strand
CTATGTCATTGCTCAACATATATTTTACATCTCCACCTTTGGTTATTATTAGAGTACGCTGTCTTGCTTGATCTTCCTGATGATCCCATACCCATACTTGTTTTTTATGTGCCTTCACTTTTACCCACCCTTTTGTTCCTTTTCTTACTTTTATTTTCAGGAAAGAACTATTGGTCAACGTCTTCATATAGGCTTGAACCTCAATGGATTCCTGATTGATTACCTTTCTTGAAGGTTTCCTTCCTTTATTGCTTTTTCTTTCTGGAATGAATATTTGTGGCTCTTCCAGATAGACGTGTTGATTCTTATGAATATCCACTATGAATTTTAATCTTCGTTCATCTATCGCCTTACAAAATTCATAACTTTGTCCATATAAGCCATCTGCGGTTATCCATCCGAACTTGATATCATTTGCTATTATTTCATCTAGTAATTCAATAGCCAATTCAGGTTTTGTTTTATATACAATATCCTCAATTGGTATGCCGGCTTCTATACCCCCTTTTAGGGTCATCTATCCATTCTTGTGGAAGGAAAAGCTTTGTATTTATTAAACACACTTTATCCCCTTTACTCAAGGAGGCATACACTCCTGTTTGTGAGTTATCAACCTTGCCTAAATTCCCATTATACTGGCGAGATACTCCAACTGATTTTACCCCAGCTTTTTTAATAGAACTTTCATCAAAACTTAATACCTGACCTTCTGGCGGTCCTAATACTTTGTTGGTTTTTCGAGCTACTACTTTCATTACTTCTTTTGCACTCCAAGGAGAATCAGTAATAAAATGTTGTTGGCTCTGGTAATTTGATCCATTACCCTCTACCATCCTTTCGATATTTCTTTTATTTCTCTCGGTGATGAATAATCCACTGAGATAAGCTTGTGCTTTGTTTAGACAAGAATGCGTTTTTAATTTGAAAACATGTTGATAATCAAATAGATACCTTAATAAGTTTCCCTTTGGGGCAACCCTAAAGATTTCATAATCGTTATTTTTTTTTAGTCCATCAGATAAAAAATTAAACCCGTTCCCAATAGACTTTGTTATAATTACGGGTCAGACCGTTGGCTTGTTAAATATACAAAAAAATCATAACTTGTTGACTATCTTATAGATAAACTTAACAAAGTAGAACTAAGTGCTATTACAAAAGCACTACTCTTTGACTAACAAGCGTAGTGACAAACTAAACGCTATTAGAAAGGTCTAAGTGCTATCACAAAAGCACTACTCTTTGACTTAAAGAAGATGGACAAGGTTTGAACCATAATGGTCTAAGTGCTATCACAAAAGCACTACTCTTTGACAAAAACATGATATACGACCGCCACATGAATTTGTCTAAGTGCTATCACAAAAGCACTACTCTTTAACTCATGGCAGAATTACAGCTTTGCAAATAATTATATTGTCTAAGTGCTATCACAAAAGCACTACTCTTTGACAATCAATTGTAGATGCTAAAATCCTAAAATCAATTTAAGTCTAAGTGCTATCACAAAAGCACTACTCTTTGACCTACATTCTGTTCAATCTGGTGTTATGGCTAATGATGTCTAAGTGCTATCACAAAAGCACTACTCTTATACTTTATTGTTCAGTTTGCAAAGTTTGCTTTAATTGCACCTATTGTCTAAAACAAAAGGACAATTCTTTACTTCACAAAGTAATGACGGAAACCATGCACTTTGGATGTCTAAGTGCTTATTCAAAAGCACCACTCTAAAACAAATCAAGCCACCATTACTATAATGATGACTTGATACTACTCTTTATTATTTTAAAACCATGATGTCAAACAACTTTCTGAATCATCTAATTCACTTCAGATGTAATCTATTTCTCTACTTGCTTTTGACCCAAAAATATTCTTTTAGACATCCAAAACATTCTCTTCTCTTTCTTTGATTACATTCGAATTCTTCTGATTCCCCACTTTAGCAGTTTTGCTATTCACTTCAGGATTATTTCTCAACTTCTGAAAAGTTCCAGTCCCTAAACTAATCCCTCTGCCCAAAGCAAAATTCTCTGGCAAGTGATATGGAGTCTTGAAGATCACATTAAAACCCATCACTTTATTGCCATACAAATCTTGCGTTTTTCTATTCGTGAGCATGTATAGTTCTCCTTCGATCTTTTGGACATCTTCTTGTGGAAGCAGTTGATAACCCAATACTCTTAGGTGACCAGATATGGCATCATTGAGCAAGCCTACACGTTCTAGAAATGAATAGGATGTATTCCATTTTTCATTGAATACTTCATTGTTGAAGGCAACCCAATCCATGAGGCGGTAATATTCATTTCTTTTGCTCGGTGTGAGTTCAGCTTTACCTTTTTGCATGGTCACATTATTAAGAGTGATCCGATGAGATCTATTATCGAGATCGGCATCTACGACCACTTTGATCAGTGCAGGTACAGCTTCACCGATAGCAAATAGGGTAAGCATATTATTAGATACTCTATATTGTATTAGTGGGTATCGATGCAGAGCTTTCTGTCCTTTATGATTGTGAAATAGATCGTGAGCTCCATCTCTCCCAAGTACATCAATTGCTTGTGATATGATATTTTTACGTCTATTGCCTATATCTAGAGGTCGACTAGGGATGGATGTATTTATAAGTAGTGTTTGCATATTATTTTATTTAATATTTTATCTAAAAATAAATTGCACAATTTTCATGTTGCTTTCCATTTAGAATATTAATAATATATATTTTAATGGTATTTGGAAAAATAATGATGATTCGTAATTCAGTTCATATGCGCTTATCAGCGGGATTTTACTTTTTTCATTGCCAAAAAAGTAAATCAAAAAGTCTAGTCGGCTCTAATGCAGCACACAAGGCTGCTCCCTCATCCCACAACAGCCGACTTGGCTCTTCTTCCTAAACATTGAATACGTTTATTACTTATTTAATAAATTCTTCAAACCATAATTGTACGGTATCTTTCCCCACCCATGATTCTATTTTATACCAATTTTTCTTTCCTGCTTTTTTCCAGTCCCTACTGTCCTTACCAAGCAATTCACCTTCAATTATGCTGTCCAGATATACTTTTATATTTGGTACATCACTTGAAGCAATTTCTAAATCATTTTTATAATCGTCAATGGCTTCCTTAGCTAATTTCCATGTCATTGACATTTTTAAATAGGCTACGATACCCTTTTCTTTTCCTTCTATTATTAGTTTAGCCTTATCTTCTTTCTTCTGTAGTTTTCTTTCTACTTCAATTCCTTTTCGCTCTTCTTCCTTATCTTTGAGTGCTTGCAATCTTTGCTCTACCTCTTCTTTTTCTTTTCTTTTTTCCTCTAATTCTTGTTCTTCTTTTTGCTTATTTTCTCTCTTTCGTAGAAGTTCAGGATCTTCGATAAAGTAGCCATAACCCACATTGGTTTTGACACCAAGACCAAAATCCAGTATGATACTTCTAAATATAGATTCTATGCCCAGCTTTGAGAATACGTTCTCTCCTATCGTTACTTGATCTGGAATGAAAAAGTCAAATCTAAATGTTACTCCAGGCATGACTTTTAGGAAATGTATTGGATTGGGATTGCTGAATACATCTAAAGCCTTATTCCCTTCTTTATTTTTGTGAGGTGTGATGTAGTCATCACCCAACAGACCATCTCGATCTACAGATGTTGCCATTGCTTCATGAAAAATGATACTAGAATATAAAGACTGTTGTTTTTTTTGACCTCCAAAGATTCGCTTTCTGAACTGTTCCTTTGTGATATTATTTAAGTTGTTTGAAATAGACTGAGTGCATATACTTCTTACATAATCCCAATGCTCGACGGCTTCATTTATCACCCCTTTTATACTACTTCCAGGGATACAAGGCACTCCACTGGTGTAATCAAAATAAAAACCCAGTTTCAAAGCATTCTCATCTTTTTTCCATCCTTCATGCATGTAGCCAGATCCGATCAAAAGACCGGGATAAGTGGTCATCAATTCAAAATGAGTATTGCCTATCTGATCTGGAATAGTTGAAGGTAATTTTGCATTGTACAGCACCTCATTTTTATTATCCGTGATATGGTTAGCTTCATCACAGCCCTTCCAGTACTCCTTGTAATAGTACATCCCTATATTTCTAGCCATTTTCTATGTTTATTTTGAATGTTCGGATTGATAATTTTATAGCCGCTGCAGCATCCATTAGTTTTGCAATTTTCTGATTATAATCTCCTTCCAGATCCAAATATTTATTGATGTCCTCATTGGGCTTATCTTCATCTGCAGATTTTCCAGTGACAATCTCATACAGCAACTTTAATAGCTTCCGATGATCCTCATCTTTAGAAAAAAATGCAGTAGTGGCCTTGATCCCCGAAGAGACTACAGCAGCTCCAAAGTTGGAGATATAGCTATTATATATGTTCTTTACTGCTTTATCCTCGAGTAAGTCTCTCTCTACCAAATCCATCGCTTGAGGGATATAGGCATCTATTCGTTTTCTCATCTTTTTAGTTCATAAAATTTACAAAATCCATATCCTACAGTCGCATTGGCGCCGATATGTATGATCTTACCTTCAGGCAACAATTCATCTTCGAAAGATTTATAGTTTTCTGAAGTATGGAATATTGGGGTCAACATGAGGCTCTCCCGAGGTACTACTTGCTCATACCACAAATTTTCTCCCACTTTATTTCTAGCTATTACTGGCAGATGGAGGTCTCCACAGATGTCTTTAAAGTCATTTTCAGAGAAAAGCATGATTTCATCAGGACTTCCAATAAGTTTGCATTCTAATCCATCTTTACTTTCTAGACAATTTTCGTAGTCCTCAACTACCAGATTTTTTGTACTTCCTGATAACAGCACAGGAGCACCATCACCTACTGTTTGATCCAGTATATTTCCAAAATCAACTGTAATTCCCATTGTCTTATACTTCTCACTCAGTCTTTTCAGTATAGATGGACAAGTAGCCAAATAATATGCTCGTTTATTGCTCCTGACAGGTATAGCAATCAAATCCGCGGGCAAGAAATTAATCTGAGACCTCTCTTTGTCTTCACTCCCAAAAAGAATATTCACCTTTTCATCTTCCCATTTAGATGAAAAATATTCACGAACTGCTCCTTTGATGCTCGAACCATTGATCGTAGGCAAGTTTGAAGTTGCATCCCTTTGTACTAGATTGTCGATGACACTGTAGTTGTTGGCTCCCCTTCCAGCCTGTAGGTTGGTGAGAGCTCTGAGTTTATATATATTTATTTCCATTGAATTTATTTTTTATACGATATATGATATGATCTATAGTTAGATGTTGACTTTTTCTGTGGTATAATGATTGTATCCGATCGACTTCATATTTCCCTCTTGATCTATAAGATTTGTAAAGTCTTTTGCTTCATTGTGACTATCAAACCAAAATACTGATCCTCTTTTCAGAAGAGAATATTTGATGCTTCTGCTAAATTGATTTTCAGGCATCAGACTATCATCATTTTTATAAGGCTTAGAATGATAATAAGCACTATTTTGTACTTTGACTACAGATCTTAGATGTCTAAACACTACTGTTTCTGTGAGAGTAAATATTGGTTTATAAATATCAAATTCATTAATTAGACAGTCGCCTGTGAGTCGAACATAATTAAAGTTTTCTACCTTTTCGAGAGACTTATTTTCTTCTAATTCTTTGAATATAACCTTGAACAAATGACCATCCGCTCCCATGGGTATGATGAAATCCTTCTTCTCACTATCCAAATCTATCTCTACCTCAATACGGAAACAATAACCATCATTCAATGTATAAGATGTTTGTTTGTATAGTGTATCATCCGACCCTTCCACTCTATTATTCTTTTTTATTCCAACAGATTCAGAAGCTTGAAATACATCATCATATGTTCTTATCGTTCCAGATGAAGAAATTAAGACATGGTCTAGGCCTTTTTTTTCATCATATCCATCTAATATGTAAGCACTACCATTTTCATAATTGAAAGTTGATTTCAATATTTTTCTCCTCTTTCCTTCTTTGTCTAAATCAAATGAATTTGGAAACAATGTTTCTTCCCCAAAACCAATACCTACAGGAGAGACACTACCTATAGCAGCAAAATCTTGAGCCTCTTTCTTATACCTAAAACTTGAAATACCAATCGCAGATTCCGCCTTTTGCTTATCAGTTATAGGTATTTGCCCTATTGATATGAGCTTTATATATCTCAAGACACCTAGCATTGTAGTTTGCTGAGGCATTTGTCTGGATACCTGATAGTAATCCATGCTCAATTTGAGGCCATTGTTTTCACTTTTCAACCTGTATCTATTTTCATCGCTGAAAAAGAACTTATCCAAAGGAAGAAAATCGACTTGATATCTTTTTTTATTCATTTCCATCATGTTTCGATTGATTTAGGAATTTTTCTATGTAGAGCATATCTACTACAGTGTCTATAGCCAAATCAGCATATTCTGATTTTAGTGATTCTGAAACTCCAGAAGGAGTTGACTTAGCATATGTCTCCATCAATGCATTAGTGACACTTTCAAAGAATGGCTTTTTTTCCTTATGATTGGGTTCATTATAATTATTGGCAAAAAACTCATGCATTCTTATGTCATCCATTTTCTCCAACAATTTTCCAAGTTGGATTTTTTGACTGGACATATTATACATCACAGAATTGAAAGCAGGCTTGTCATAGTTATTGAGGATAGACAATAAATCTTTGCTGAGAATACCATTAATAGTCTGTCCACTATTTTTCATCAGTCTATGGGCAATGCTATTTTTCGATGTTGTTTTTTTTGCTTTAGTAAAAAGTAACTCAGAAGCATGGGACAAGGCTTCGTGCATAGGGTGTTTGTAATAAGAAATAGAAAGCCCGTAGCTCATAGAGGGCTTATTTTCTTTTTCTAACAAATCAGCCAACGATGCGTTATCCAGGATTTCTTCCTTAAATATCTGATCAATCTTATCGATCAATTGATATACACTTTGGCCATTGGATTTTATAGGATGAAACCAAAGCAAATCATCCCCTCCAGCATATATAGGGAATCCCCCACTCTCTACGATCTTTTCTACTGCCTTACAGCTGAAAGAGGATAAACACAATGAAAAGTTTTGCAATGATTTGACATCCTTTATTCCACCGATCAGCTTTCCGATATTATCACCGTCTGCCTGTATGATCGCGATGTATTGTGAACTTCTGGTATCCTCACTTCCTACACCTGCTATTTCCTCTATTGATTTAATTTTGCTTCCATATTCTTGCAAATACTTAGACTTAGAGGAATTTTCAAGATAGCGCTGTATCAAATCTTCACCCATGGGGATATAAGGTGTTCGTAATTCTTGGTTAGCCAATACATTATAAATGTAAAATATGGGATGCTCAGCAGCAGGCACCATTCCCTCCACCATATGTATAGAAAGGTAATTGTCGAGAAACCCTTCTATCACATCTAGGCTTTTGCTGGTAGCTACAGCCATATCCTTGGCAAGCTGTTTTATGGCAAATGATATTCCCACTCTCATTTGTGACATCATCCCATTATCCGAACATATGATGAGTCGGTCAGGGAATATGCCAGGAGATAAGGCCTTATCTATATTCGGTCTTTTATTTTTTATGTTGGGCAATACAAATTCAAATTCGACCTCAGAATTCAAATTTTTAAGTGATTCTATGATGTCCTCCATCAACTTGCTGAAGATAAAACTTGCAAGCCATATTTCTTTTGTTTTATGAGCTTTATCTAGAGTTTTGCCTATTGGACCAATGGTTACTGCTGTGTATATTTTGTCATGCATTTTGATAATTTCTTTGTAGTTCTGAAAAAATTCTAGTCAAAATAGAAGCTTTAGAATAGAATTGTGGAGTACCATGCTCCCCATCTAAATTGTTATATATCCATGGAAGGAAGCCTTTCATTATATCCACATCTCCTATTTTTAGTGATAAATTTTCATGCTTCCATTCAAAATTCACGACTGCGTTTTCTGGATACTGATCTAGCATTGTATAATCTTCAATGATATAGACTCTATATTCCCCATTGAGAAAAATTGGTTTTAGCGTAAGGAATGATGGAGATCTAACAAACTCTTCTTTTCCAATTTTTAATGTTGCTGATAAGGTGGTATGTTCAGAATGCCACGACTCCGTTGAAGCAAGTCCAAGAAATAACTTCCAGGTTTGCTGTTCTTTGGGATTTGCTTTTGGATTGCAAACTATAACATCCTGATATTCAGCACATTCTTTTCTTTGTGCGCTGGCCAGAAATCTGGATTTTATCGTTTTTTTATCCCATTGTATTCCTTGAGCATTTAGGTATTTAAACAGACAACTTTTGAAATAAAAAACCGTTTCTCTATTTCTATCTTTTATATTAATACCACCTCGTATAGCTTTATAAAACCAGTCAATCTCAGCAAATAATCTAGATTGACTCTCAATATTATTTTGAAATCGACATGTAAAATAGTTAGCTTTTAGTTTTCCATGATCCAATTCTGATCCATCAACAACTGTGAATGATCCAAACCCTTTCGAACTTCTGGTCATAAAATTAGTATGAAGAAAAAATGAGGAAATGTGCTTTTTTATCAGTTCTATAATATCATTGTGTTCAGATTTAACATGCACTTCCAAAGCCACTTCATCAAAATTTCCAGGATAAACCAGGTACTTTTCATTCCCTTCATATTCATCGCCCATATTTCCAAAAAAGGGAGACCATGTTCTATCTTTTTTTCCTGTAATTATCTTACTTGTCATTTTTTGAAGAGGTACTATCCTCATAGAGTAATCTAATGCATCATGTTCTTTCTTAAGTTGATAATTAGACAAATCTAGGTTACCACCATTCTTCCATAAATATTTATCTAATCTTGGCTTAACATCAGTAGCTCTGATCGTCATTTCTCCACTTTTATTATTCTGGAAATGAATAAGTGGTGTATGCTGTTTCAGCTTTACTATAAGTTTCTTCATTATGTGAAATTTAAAATGATCATCATGACTATAGCTCCAATAGACATGTATAAAAGAACGTGGATGAATTCAATTAAATAATCCTTTTTCTGTTCCTTTATTTTGAAAAAGCTCCTGACTCCGTACATAATAACAAACAGGCAGAAGGCACCAATAATGAGAAATGTAATCCATCCAAGAATACTCCATGGAGCACTAACTATTGGACGCCAATTGATAATATTCATACCTAAGAAACCTGTAATCAATGAAGGAATCAAAAAGATAGTAGCAACGTTTGTCAATCTCTTTAATACAGAATTATCCTCCTCAACTTTAAGCATATTAGTCAGTGAAACCATTTCTTGTATCTCATCATCCAATTCTTTGAGCTGATCTGGTATTCTCATTTTTTCTTGGAGCATATCATACAAATCTATACCTTGCTCTTGCGCAGTCACTTCTCTATAATGAAGCCTATTCATAAAGCGGATATATGATATTTGAAGCTTCTTGAGGTCGTTAAGATTTGGATCATTCCCTCTGGGATTAATATCCCCTGCAAGCTTTGCTGCATCAGAAGAAAATTTTAGAATTGATGCTCTTTGGACTAAACACAACTGAACCATTTGAAAATACATGGTCATACAATGGACACGAATAAAATCTGAATATGCTTCTCCCCTGGTTAAGGCAATAAATGAATCTTTAGTCACCCCAATTAGTGTGTTATAGCCTTCCCACCTAAAGTAAGTATGAGAATCATTAAGCTCATATCTTAATTTACTACTGCTATGATTCCCATTTTTAGCATGATCACAAAACAATAAATTGTGCCAATCCTCAGAAGATCTCCAACCATTTTCCTCTTTATTCAATTGATCCTTTTCACTTTGTTCACTATGGAATACTTTTTCAACTATTGATATATCACCTATATAAGAAATGACAAACATCCTATCATCGATCAGGGGACAGTAATTAAAGATTGTATTTTCAGTCCTTAAAAAATGGTTTATGGTATTAGGTAATAAGTCTTTATCATTTTTTGACTTTCCAAAACCCTTTTCAAAATCTAAGTATTTCGAAAAATCTTCTTCAACTACTAGATCATCTTCATTATTCTTATTTTTCCAATTTTTGTAGGATTCAAATTTTTTGTTTGAAATTGAAATATTTGCAGGAATAAAACTTCCATCAAGTATATCTACAGTTCCTTTATTATTGATTAAAAATTGTGGATACATTCTTCTTCCTAAATCATTGATTCTTTTTATATCTTCTATTTTTTCATAGTCATGATTATTAAGATGAAAAGCAAAAACAGCAATTCCTGTTTCATAAATGTTTAAAGTGACATTATCTATTTGAAGAGAATATATTTCATGACCTCCAACACTGTCACCTTCATCTTTAAATCTTCCTAAAATGGTATAGTATTTCGGATTAGTAGGATCCTCATATTCTTTTATGCAGTATTGTTTTAATGGTCTTCCCTCTACTCCATCTTCAAACAAGGCATCATAAACAAAGTCATAGAAGTATACTCTCTCATTAAAATCTCTAGGTGCTTTTATTTCAAATTTGAAAGGCTCCCAACTACCACCAGGAGTGTAAGATGTAAAATCAAATCCAATACCATCAATTCTGAACGGGCAGATGAAAATATGATGACTTATTACCTTTGGGGTCATGGAGGAGTACTTTAATTAAAAAAGTAACTAACAACTTTTCAACCTCGGCAATACATGCATCATTTCAGATCTATACGTCATGCTAATAGGAAGTGTAATCCGCTCCTCCTTACAATCCAGCTTGATCGTAGTATCATCAAAAGAAGATATCATGTCCACATTCACAGCAAATGATCGATGGCATCTTACGATTACATCTGTTTCTAATTGTTCTAGCACTCTATTTAAGCTTGCTGAGATTGTGAAAAATCTACCTTGTAACATAATATCACAATAAGCTCCTGAAGCTTTGATGTATTGTATTTGATGATATCTAATTTTCTTATAACTCTTTCCAGACTTTACAAAAATATAAGGCTTACCTATTTTAGGAATTACTTGTGCTTCTGAATTGTTTTGCTGAATATCTATTTTTGGAATAGATCCAACTTCTTTACTATTAGTTTTTTCGGTGGTCCTCATTTGTAATTTTTTTTCAAAAATATAATGAAAACTATGACTAACAAAATCCAAAAATTGTATATTATACTTTCAATTAGGGGCAACTGAATAATATAACTATTTGGTTATCTACATTTTAAGATCAACATTATACTCTCAATGGTTAAGTTTCTGTCAATATCGAATACATTTAATAAAAAAGAAATCTATAGTTTTAAAAAATATATCAATCTGCACTATAGTCAGGATTCTAAAGTTCATCTAGTTTCAGAATGGATACTCAATGAATCTAAACCGAGGAATTATAAAACAATAGACGAAATCCATGTTGCATTCCCCGAAAAGTTAAAAAAGCAATCCTTCAAAAACTTAATATCAGAACTTGGCAACGTTGCAGAAGAATTTATTGCTTGGCAGCATTGGAAGGCAAATGAAAAAATGAAAAACACTTCTAAACTTATTTCTTTGGCTGAAAGAAATTTGGATAAGTGTTTTCTAAAATTAAGCAAGAAGATTTCTGAAAAAGATAAAAACGAATCAATAGATATTTTTTCAGACTATTATAGAACCATATCATTATTTTATGAATATAATTTTCAAATTTCAGATTCAAAGGATAATTATATAGGTCTGTTCAAAGAGCTCATCAGCACATTTAAAACTGGTGTGGCTAAAATAGCTCAAACTCTTTTAGTTGAAATTAGGAACAGAGAAAGCCTGATAGAATCTGAAGATTGGGCAAACGAAATGGAGTTTTTTGATTTGTTATATGAAAATCCAACTGATATTATTCAAATAATGAATCAGCTTCTATTACTTAACAATGAAAAGGATAACAGTGCATACATAGAACTTATTACAATTTTGAAAAAACCCGAGTCGAATAAATTATCTCACTTTTTGAGATACAGTATTCTTATATACTGCACAGTCTATCTTCATGGCTTATTTAAGACGGGAAAACATGAAAGAGTAAATGAACTTCTTGAGTTGTACGAGTATGGATTATCAAATAAAATTTTAACTCCAAATGACTCTATCGATACTAGAACCTATTTAAATGTTATTAGTGTCTTTAGTAAATTATCTAGTTCAGAAAAGACTTTAGAATTAATAAATAAATATACAGCAAAGGTAGACTATTCTGATTACCATGTAATAAAGCAAATAGCTATATCAACATTAGATTTTAATAAAGGAAGGTTTGAAAAAGTAATAGAAGAATTAAGAACACTAGAACCAATGGGCTTCCATTTGAAGTTCAAAACTAGATGGCTTCAACTCAAATCACTATTAGAAGTGCAGACCGAATATACTGGCGTAATTATAGGCCTAATTTCAAGTTTTAAAAGATATGTAATATCAAATAAAGGATCATTCAATAAACCAACTTATGATGGACTGATTGCAACAATTCGAATAATATCAATGATAATTGATAAAAAGTCAATATCTGAAATAGAGAAAAGTATAAGCAATAGTACAAATATTTTTGAGCAAAAATGGGTGTTGAATTATATAGACAGATCCGATTTTTAATGACTGATATCAGATAACTTAGATAGCAGGACAGTTTTAAATAAAAAAATTAAAAAGCTCCAGTTGTCTTTTCCAACTGGAGCAATTCTATTTTAATCGGTTAGTAAATAGCCCTAATAAATTCCAGAATAATCAAGACAGTTAGTAGGATTCCATCATCGTCAGTGATAATAGAAATTAAAAATTCAATAATTGTTAGAATTGTGTCCATAATGATAGTTTAAACTGTGAAAAAAATCGATGATAGCTTGGTTGAGAGTATTTTACTATCTCACCAAAAGCTTGATAAGCGTTGACAAAAAGATCGGAGAATCGACCTAATTATCATTTTCACAATTTCATTAATGAACTTTAATTCAATTTGATATTTCTGCTTTTAGAAAATCAAATTATTCCTATTGAAATCTATAATATATAACTAAAACAATTATGTATAAGTTTCATTAGTTTGATATTATATTTAAAATTGGTTTAAAACCATATAGCTGAACCAATCATAAAAAAACCCAGTGCGATGACACTGGTCATATTATTTTAAAGGTGAATAATATTATTTCTGGTTTAACGTCATAGTTTATTATATACCATCATCATCGGTAATAATTCCTAGCAGACGGAGAAGATTTAGTATCCCTTCGATCATAACAAAGATTATTTAGTTAGAAAATTTGGTTTCAAAATGATTGAATCAAAAGCGTGCTTTCAACTCAATACTTGCGTGATAAACCATCATTAAGTGGAGAGATTTCCACTTCATGATTTTCTACTAAATTTCTACTTTGTCTTTCAAAGGTTTGATCTTCTCAAGCTCGACTAAACTTTATTAGCCGAAAACAATTACTCCTAAATTAAAACAAAAACATTACATTATTTTCATATTACGACTAAACAATATATTTAAACAATATTCATACTATTATTCAATATCTAAGATGTTCCATGCTTTAATATCTACATATAAAGCATTCATTTAATTCATATTTCTCAAAAAAAATGAGCTACATTCAATCACCTCAACCGAAACATCAATATCATCTCCTTCTCACTTTTTCTTATTGATAGCGATTCATATATATAAATTCAATACAAGTTTCTTTCATATAAAAAAACCCAGTGCGATGAACACTGGGCGTATAATTTTAAAGGTGAATAATATTGTTTCTGGTTTAACGTCAAAGCTTATATACCATCATCATCGGTAATAATCCCTAATAGACGGAGAAGATTAAGTAATCCTTCGAACATAGTCAAAATATTTAGTTAGATAAATTGGTTCCAAAATATTTGGACTAAAAGCTATGCTTCCAATCCAAAACTTGCTGATAAACCATCAATTCGTGGATTGATTTCCACTTCCTGATTATCTACTAAATTTCTATTTTGCCATTCAAAAGGTTTGATCTTCTCAAACTCGACTAAACTTTATTAGCCGAAAACATATACTCTTAAATTAAAACAAAATCTTTACACTTAATTCATATTACGACTAATCACTATATTTAATCGATATACATACTATTAATCAATATCTAAGATGATCCAAACTTTAATATCTACATATAAAGCATTCATTTAATTCATACTTCTCTAAAATTTGAGCTTCAATCGATCACTTCACTTCAGCTTAAACCTCAATACCATATTATATGACTCATACCAAAATGGATGCGCTCTTGCAATTACAGACCCAAATCTCACCTCGATCGAAGACCATTTCATCTTAATAGCCTCAGAGACTCCTTTAATCCACCCCTACTATTTTCATCAGAATGGATTTGGTGATGATTTTGGGAAAATTGTCAATTTCAGAGTACCTCAAAAAATGAAAAATGATCTGGATACAGGCAGTGCTTTAAAGAGTACTTGGACAATCAAAAGATTAATTGTTAGATTGGAAAGAAAATAGAAAATGAGTAATAATATTGTCACGAAACCTAACGTTTCAATTCATCAATTTAGTCAACAAATTTACTATTCAAATCAAGGATGTACAATCACCTCAAAGGTTCCCATCTCCCCCGTTTATCTATAATCTCTATTCCAAACCGGCTTGCGCTAAATCCTCATCTTCTTCTTTATGTATTTTGCTTATCAGATCATCAGTAATCGCTCCTACTAATTTTTCCAGATGATTTGAGTATTCTATATATTCACTCCAAACAATCTTATTTAAAAAGTCTGTGTTAGCACGTACCATTACGGTGGTATATTTTTGCCCTTTATACCGATACGGTCTTAAGCCATATTTGCGACATATGGCCAACAATAATTTTTTGTGCCAGCTATCTGAGGTTCTCAGAGTAAATTCTAAGACATCTTTATCGATATCTAATTCAGGGTGCTTTTTTAATATTCTATCTTTCGCTGATATTGCAGCATTCTTTTCTCCATCTGTTTTGGCTCCTTCAATTAAAGCTTCAATCTTCTTTATTTTCTCTAATAAATCATTCATATTTATTATATCCTCTATTTCTATTTTTGTAGGTTTTCAACTTCTAATAATTTGTTTAGTCTCGAAACTATCAAAAGTGTGTATCACAAAATGTAAATCAAACTTAATTGTTTTTTTTATTTGATGTCGGGCTTACCAATCTTTGCAAGCTTGGGAATCCCTTTAGCCACCAATTTACCTCAATTTAAACCTCAACACCACCTCCCCCGTCTCCTCATCAATACTAATCCGCTTAGCCCCTGAATCATCCCCATCACCCTCTCCCTCCATCATCTTCTTCCCAGTACTCATCTCATACAACCCAGCCAAAAAATCCATCCCCTTATTCAATACTTCCTCCATTTGCTTAGTTTCGGTAGCCGTTCTAGTCCGAGGTTTCTTATTCTCCCCTTCTGATTTAGTACCTTCATTTGGTTTTGCCTCAGGTTTTCCATTTTCAACAACATCCTCTTCAGGTTCAGGCTTCAAATCTGAACTTTCTTTATCATCAGATTCATCTTGATTTGGCTCATCAATCTCATTTTCATCTTTAAATTCTGAATCCATCGCATCATCTGGCTCTATTGCAGCCTCCTCATTTTGATCTGTTGAAAACGAATCGTTACTCTCTGTAACGACATCTTCCAAATCATCCTCTTCACCCAACACCTCATTCAAATAACTATCCCAATCCAATTCATCCTCAATAGTATCAAACGTAATCTCATTATCTTCTGGATCAAACACAGGCTCCGCGTCATCGCTCTCATCATCAAACAAATCTGCAAAACCATTTGATCCATTGTTTATTTGATCAGTGACCTCTTCTTCATTTACATATTCCAGGAGTTCTTTCATAAACTGAGATCTGCCAGCCTCCGTAAAATCAACTTCATCAATATCATTATCAACATTCAGTACGCCATCAAAAAGATTTTGTTTGAGGGCAAGACCTGAGGCGATACGCATTTCGATGGAGTCAATGCAAATAAGGTCTATGACAAGGAGGTTCTTGCTTTTCTGACCTATTCTATTGATTCTGCCTACACGTTGATTTTTCTTGGCTGGATTCCAGGGCAACTCAAAATTGATTACTGTATCTGCCATCTGCAAATTGAGTCCTGAGCCGCCGGCTTCTGTGGAAAGAAAAACTTTGCAATCTTCATTTTCGGCGAATGTGCTAATAAGCTTCCCTCGTTTTTCAGTGGGAATCTGACCTGTGAGTTTTGCATATGTGACTCCTAGCTCATCTAACAATCGCTCTATGAGATAGAGAGAATCCAACCATTCCGAGAAAATAATAATCTTCCTTTTCGAATTCCTTATATCCAATTGATGCAGAAGAATGTATTTGAGTTCACTCATCTTGCTAGAATGGAAAGTATTATTCTGAATCAAGTAGGTACTATTGGACACTCTCCGCATCTGAGTGAGTGCCATGATGATCCGATCCCAGTCAAATTTGGTTTTGAATTTCTTGGCTAGAATGGAAGCGATTGATTGACCGAAAGAAGCATGAATTTCTCGCTGTTTTGGATGCAGTTTGATTAGATATTTCTTCTCACTCACCTTGGGCAACTGAGGCATCACTTCAATCTTTTGCCTTCGGATGACAATATCTTTGAGTCTATCTTTAAGTTTGGAAAGATTGAAATAGCCGTTAATCTTTTCTTCCATCTCCTGATCAAAAACACAATGTTGATAAGAAAATTCCCATAATGGAGTCAACTCATACTTGTCCAAAAACAAAATAATAGCATAGATATCGATTAGTTTATTTTCGATAGGTGTACCTGTCAATACTAAACCATGTTGCTTTTTCAAACCTTGCATTACAGCAGCTGTTTTGGTATTAAAGTTCTTGATCCTTTGTGCTTCATCTAATATAATCAAGTCATAATCTGCTTCATTGATAAATGCATAATCGCGCATGATCAACTCATAATTGGCAATGGTAAAAAAGGTATCTTCATCACTGTACATTTGTCGTCGCTCTTCACTCTTTCCACTTACTACCATCACGCTTTCAGAAGAAAATTTCTCTATCTCTGCTGCCCATTGATATTTTACAGATGCGGGACATACAATAAGTGTTTTCTTAAAACCCAAATATTTCTTCTTTAAAATTGCAGTTGTAATCGCTTGGATCGTTTTTCCCAAACCCATCTCATCTGCAATGATAGCTGATTGCCGAAAGAGTGCGAAGAGTGCCCCTTCCTTCTGGTATGGATACAAATCGGCATTTATCGCAGAAAAATCAATTTCTTCAATTAGTAATTTCTTAATTTCTAGCTCCTCCTTATCAAAATATCTACTCATCTTTTCGAATACCTCATCTCTGACAATAAAGCTTGGATCTAATGCCAATTGAGTTAGAGATTTATACATTCCTACCATTTTTTCGAATGATAAATGCGTTTTATCTTCTCCAAAAATGGAATCGATTATAGATTTACTTTCTTCAGTAATCTCCTGATTATAAATCCAGGTCAATTGATAATCTTTAAGTGGATCAAGTGTAAGTTCCACCAAAGATTTTTTCTTTCTTAGTCTTTTGTATCGACTTGGAGCTTCATCTATATAATCACACAAAAACATGATGTGCTTCGAAGTAGCCAACTTATTGGTTTTCCAATCTATATTATCAACATAACCAAGTTGATTTTTGAGATCCCATATAGTGACCTTATATATCCTGCCATCGTCACTTAAAAGAAGATGTTCGTCATAGAGGTTCTTATTTAATTTCACCTTAAAATTGAGCTGTCTTGCCCGCTTTTTTCGTTCACTTAATACTCTTCTTATAATTCCCGGTCTCTCATATATCTTACCTTTGATATCAGTCAGATTACTTTCTTTATAATTATCCCTATACCAAATGTAGCAAGCAACGATATAATTCGGATCATCCCTATTCACCAAAATGCTCAACCAATCTTCTTCTTCATGTTCATTTTCACTTTCAAAATACAACATGATATCCTTTGACACATCTGCATTATCTACAGAGAAATAGGCTTGACTTTGACCTTGCCATAAAAGCGCAATTGCACATTCTTCCATCAAGTTCTCTGCGTCATGGTAAACAGCTTCATCTTTAATAGCTTCAAGAAAAGCTACCGTGAAATCTAAGTTGGTGTGATTCATTCGATTTTGATTTTTGATCTTAGAGTTTGTTATATAATTTGACGTTAAATATGCATTATAATATTTATTAATACGTAAATTAGAATAAAATAAATTGAAAGAAAAAATGAAATCACTGAAAATATATTGAGAAAGAAAAAGAAAGCCAAGCTTCTAGTTCAGTCTCTTGAATGAAATGTATCGAACTGAAAGGCTAGTATTATATCTATCAAAATTAGAATCTATCAGCTATCTGATTTATTTTTTCAATAATGATCTCAATATCATCATCAGTATAAAATGGTGGCACTAGATGTGCACTTACTGATTCCTCAAGAAATGCTTCATCTTTCCTAAAATGAACCAAAAGATCCACTTCTCTTATTATTTTTACAATATCCTCAAAATCCCTACTCCATCTCCAATCAAAAATCCTTCCCGCTTTTCCATTAGTTCTAGTGTTAAGAGCAACAATCTTTGTTGCAATAAAATATGGCTCAGAAAAAATACTTACATCGACTTCTTGTACTTTTGTTATTGAAGTCATTTAATAACGTATGTTAAAATGATATGTAAGTGCTTGGAATTCAAATCAATATAAAATTTCTTTTTCATAGCCAAAGCTATGGGGAATAAATTTTATGAAGAGTTGGATTTCAATGACTTGCATAGGAATTAACAATATGTTTTTAAATCACTTCATTACTTTATTTTTATATCCCTCCTCATACCATGGATTTGAAAAGCCAAGAATAGAAGGATCATTTGGCATAATATCTACTATGATTCCATTAATCTTCCATCTGCAAATCACATTCGATTCTATATCTTCTTTGAATCCCAATTCACGTAATCGCTCTTGAAGTTGAATATACTTACCTCGATTTGCAATTTCAATTATAACATCTACATCGTCTGTAACTCTAATATCCATCATCTCTGGTTTTGGGCTATATAATGACACTACTGCCCCACCAACAAAAACCACTTCATTGTTTAATTCTGCAAGTGCTTGCGCCACCGCTGCAATTCTTACTTGATTTGTATGATGGTTCGTCATTTCAGTATAGCTTTCAATAAAGTACTTGCTTCCTTTTTTTCTCGTGTATGACCTATTCTTATTGCATCGACAAGCGCCAGAGCTTCATATAATTTATTATCTTTTAATGCAGCATCAGGTACTGTTGGATATAGCGGTTCTATAGAAATACCTCTATGTGTTGGATTTTGCGATGACCAGACATAGTCTATGTCGTTTGTGAATATTTTATTTAATGGTAGTGCACTTGCTGCTGTAGGTATTCCTTTAACTATACTCCCCTGAATAGCAGGGAATACATAAGGCAATCCATAAAGAATAAATTCATAAAAAGTGCTTGCGTGCACATTGTGTGTTTTAGATCCTATCAAACCTGATATTTTACTTCTTACTAATGATTCAGAAACTTCGCTTGGGCTTATAGACAAATCAAGCGCTATTTTATTTTGATATAGCCGTTGTCTATGGATTGAAATCTTTACTAAGATCAATACATCCTGTGGTCTCATTCCGTTGTGTATCATATTCATTTATATTTGCAATTCGCGATTTGCGATTCGCGAATTACAAATATATGCAAATTCACTTGATTCCACAAGTAATGCATTTTGAATAACATTCACTTTTAGTATCTATGGTCTCAATATCAGCTAGTTTTTATTTCTTCCAAAGGCGGAATACATGATTCAGGAAAAGTCGTCGTATTAGATTAATTTGCTACATATGTCACTAAACCAGACTTACTTAAATCCAATATATTGGAGTTTTATTAGATGAAATGTGGTAAAAAAAGGAACTAATAGGTTTCCAATATCTGAAATCCAGAAAGATCAACTTATGCATCATATTGTGGGCACCTCAAATAATACCATTCTAGATAATGGGATTGTATTTATTCTTTATAGCCAATCCATAATTAAATACTAACTATTTAATCCAATTTAAACAATTTCTTAACAAGCAATCCATTCTCCAGATAGACTTCTATAAGCAATATAGATTCATTGAATTCACTCACATCAAACTCATAATTTAGCATTGACTTATGAATATCAACTTGCTTTAATAATTCCCCTAAAGCAGAATATACATTTATTGATTTCACATAAGTATGCTCTCCAAAAGATAAATTTACGTTGTCCGTTGTTGGGTTCGGATATAGGCGTAAATCTACGGGCATAGTATCATCAGAAAGAGACAAACTTGTGCATTCTCCATTATAACCAATATGTCCATCTAAATATCCATGAGAAGTTCCACCTTGAAAAACTGTACCACAATACAAAATGCCTTCTCCTGTATCGACCATGTCGTATATTTCTGCTCCTTTTACTGTAGCATCAATATCAGATATTTTTGATTCAAATTGGATCATATCTATAAACTCAAAATCGCTATCCAAAATTAAAAACCCAAGGAAGTCTGAACTTCTAGCTGCGCCAGCAACATATATCATCTCATTTATAACCATGATTTCTTCTGAAAAAGTAATATAATCATAAACAAAAAATGAATCTAATATTTCATATGTTTCAAGGTCTATTTTGGACAAATGGATTTCTCCGCCTACAAGATTACCCTGTGGTAAAGTAACAATGGTGTTATCATCCAAATAGTCAAAACATACACCTCCGGAGCCAGTTTCTGTATTAATATTTAGTGAGAATTCTTCGGATCTTAAAACAATACCATCAGGGCTGATAATATAATGTAATGCTCTATCAGTCATATCTTTGTGTGCAAGTATACATTGATAATTATCCATATCATCAATCATACCAAATCCATCTATCAAACTAAATTTAACGTTTTCCATCTCAACTTCCCAAACCATCTCGAAATCTAGTGTAAGGCATCCAATAAAAACATTAAGTCCTTTACTATATTGAACCAACAACTTGTTGTCAGCGGTAATAAAAATTTCATTAACAAGCATGTCTAATTCTCCCGAAGATGCAAACAGTTGTCCATCCTTATCGTATCTGGTGATTATGCTTTTTTGCCCAAAATAGTCAGAGGTAACAACAAACAAATCTTCTTTCACTTCTACAATTCCAATATTTATATTAAATCCAGTCTCCAAAATTTCCGATGCTCTCCAAATGGTATTTCCTGACTTATCAAATTTTGTTGTAGTGACTTCTTTTAATGTAAATTGTCCAAAGATACTGTGTGAACCTGTCGATGCATAACCACCATCAGCACATTTTATTATAGCATGAGATTCACCTAATAAATACTCTGAGTCAACATTGTTCCAATATGATTGGGCATTTAAATGAAAGGCAAAAAGGCAAAAGGCGACAACATTTATTGCTTTGAAAAATATAGAATTTATAATCTTTTTTTGCATTATGGTTTATGTTATGGTTTAGAATTGGTCTAAGAACTCCATACTTTTCCACTTCTTAGATAAAGTAAGAATTTTGATTCTTCAATTTATAACAATTGCTATGTAATTTCTAAAAAAACCAATAGATATTTAACAAAAGTCAAACATCTATTGGTGTATTATTCAAAAAGAGATTTTAGTTAAATTTCATTTTTAGTCTATATAAATCAGGTTTTACCATTATCAATGTATAGACTATGTCAACTGTAGGGCAAGTAGTTGATATGATTGCTCCAGCTGATGTTGTGGTGCTTGTAAACGCTCCAATTGCTTGGCAGCCTGAACTGGACTCTACTTTATACTGAAGAGGAAATTGAAATTTTGGAATAATTTTGATTGCGCCATCTCCTGATGCAAGATTCTCTAAGTATATACCAGTTGGACAGTCATCATCCAATTCTACAGTCCAAGAATCTGTACTTGAAAAGTTTCCCAACTTGTATTGTAAAAATTGAGCATTTGAAGTTGAAACCATTGACATGAGCAACACAACAAATAATAATAATTTTTTCATTTTAAAAAAGTTTAAAGAATTTAATGCCTACTCTAGACGCTTTTCGGCAACCGCGATTTTTTGTTTAATACTTTAAATCTTATTGCAATCAACAGGGGAAAAAGAGCAAATGAAATAATCAATTTGTAGTTGATACTTAAAGAATCGCATAGAATTCTCTATCGATTTCAGATCATTGTGTTAAGATGATGTAGCTAGAAGCAAGCAACTACTAGAATTGATTATTTAAAGTCATTTGCCCTAAAAATTAGATGTCATTCAAGGAAAGAGACAGAATAAACACCATTACTCATAGTTATATTAAATCCCCATCCACTAAATTATTTAAAACTTAATTGCCGAAAGATGGGGACTAAAGGATCCTTAATTATTGAAGTAGTTAAAACAAAATATTAATCTATATTTTTATCAGTTTCTGTACAGATGTCTTATCTCCACTATAAATCACAATGAAATATAACCCTTGGGATAAGCCTTCCGCACTTAATATTATATTCTCAGATTGAATTTCATAGTCATATGACTGAACTTCAACAAAGCTAGAATTCATTATTTTCACTTTGTGGATTAGATATTCTTCATTACTTTTTATTGTAAATTCTGAAAGTACTGGATTGGGAAAAACCGTTATTTCTAAATTGTCTTCTGCTATTTTCGAACTTTCAATTTTAGATATATTGTCTATTGACTTTTGTTGGGTCATGCGGGATATATCAATGCTTTCATTTGAAATTAGAGGTGAATAATTTACAACCTGAACATTTGCTGCACAATATCCAAATTCACCAAAATTTGTCCATACTTGAAGCCAAACCGTATTATCTCCAATATTTGAGGTATCAAAAAAATTGGGAGCGGCAGCCAAAAATACTTCATTACAATTATCATAAGTACCGCCATCAATATCTGCTTCCGTTATGCTCGCATTACCAGATGCATCTAGTGATATTGTGATATCTTGACATGCTACCACCAAATTCATTGTATCTTCTACTGTAACTGTAGCGTTGCAAAAACCACCATTCCCACTGTCATCCCAAATTTGCAAGGTTGAAGTATTGTCGCCAATATCATCACAATCGAATGTTAGTGGTGCTGCAGCCATATTTACATTGCCACAATCATCATAAGACCCTCCATCGATATCTTCGGCTAGTATCGAGGTCGTTCCTAAATTGTCAAGGTAGACTGTAATGTCTTGACAAATAGCTATTGGTGGAGCGGCATCAACTAAAGGTCCAATGCTAATATTAAAACATATTCCAATATCTTCATTTACACAACCTGGACCATCTTCACCTCTTATGAATATGGCAGTAGTACCAGGTGGCAAGGAAACAGTGAAATTATTGGACACACTTGTTGCTATCAATGTCTCACCACAATCAGCAGTATACACTGCCCAAGAATTAGACGGGGAATTTAAATTGCCATCAATATTAATATTCACCGAACTGGATGAACAATCCACATCTATATCCACATTAGTAATAGTTGGAAGCGAACAAGGCATATTGTAAAACACATATCCTGATCCTGCTGAGGGAACAATATTTCCATTTCCATCAATCCCAGAATTACCTTTTGCTCCAATCATTATGAAGCTATCATTTATGGAAACATCAAAGCCGAACCAGTCACCGTTCTGATGATCTGAAGAAATTAGTACTTGATGCAACTCCCATTCGTCCAATCCATTGTCAAGATGTAGCTCCACTCCTAATGATGTGGGCATATAAGTACTGATTAGAATTTTATCAGAATTGATATCAACTGAATTTCCAAATAATGCGTAGACGGCTCTGTCTTGTGCAGTGATCTTCTGAGTTTCATTCCATTCATCTGTCGAGGAGTCATAACTAATAACATATGCTGCTCCAGCTCTATTTATTGGATTAAGGCCCTCACTATCTCTATCTTCTCCGGTAGCCCCAACTATGATATTAGTACCATCAATACCGACATCATCTCCAAAAAATTGCATTTCGACTCTATCACTAGACACAATTTTTTGTTTTTGCTGCCAAAACGTTGAGGCTGATTTGTTGAAGATATAACAAGAGCCTGAGGCAATCAAAGGATTCAAATCATTGGCATCATAGTTGTCATTTTCCGCTCCGACAACAATATTTTGCCCGTTAATTGCTATAGAACTTCCAAAACGCGTATCCATAAATCTAATCGTCGGAACTATTTTCTGAGTAAATATCCATTCATCGCTTGAATTCAATTCATAAACGAATACTGACCCTGCATTCTCTATATGATTCAAGCCATATTCATCTAGGTCATTCGAAAAATCACCAATTATTATTGTTTCATTACTTATAGCAACAGAATTTCCAAAAGAAGATAAAATTGGTAATTCTGGAGAATGTAAAATTTGTTGCTCTTCCCAAATATCTGAAGCATTTTTTTTGAACACATACACCTTTTTTTTGTTTGTTGTAACGACAGCATAATTACCTTCAATAACGACTGATGATCCAAACAAAGCACTACTAGTTCTGTCTGAGGCTACAATTTTTTGCATAGATCCTGTAATTGAAAAAATGTACGCAGCTCCCGCACCATTTATAATATTCAATCCGTTTTCGTCTTTATCTTGATATAAGGCTCCAAAAATGACATCGGTAGCAGAGTGATCTACAGATCCGCCGAATAAATCGCTATTTCTCATATCAAAGGCAGTCAAATTGGCAACTTCAAAATATCCTTGACTGCAGGAAAGAAAACTGGTTAATACAAACAACGATAATAATATTGATTTCATAATTGGATTCATACATTTAAGTTTTAGTGTGAACTTCAAATGTACTATCCACAACAATTCAATATGATCGCTAATTATTCAAAACCGCATCTTACTTAATGTACTCGGTATTCTATTTATTTAATTGCTAAACATTTCTATTAATAACTTCTTATAACTTCCGCCGACTTCCAGAATTTCACCATTAGACATAATTACCTGCCCTCCTTTTCCATGTTTATAACTCTCCACTTCTTTTGTATTGATGATTATTGACTTATGGATTCTTAGAAACCAATATTTTTCTAAGATGAGTTGATAGTGTTTGAGCGTTTTGCTAGTAATTATATTTTTCTTGTCCTTAAAATAAATTCGAGTATAATTCGCCTCACTATGGCAATATAAAATTGAGTCTAGTTCCACAAGATCAAATCCACTTCGATTTTGAATCTTTATTTTTTGAGGCAAATAATTAGGAATAGAGATATTGTTAGAATCGATTAATTGCTTGGATTTATGTTGTTTTATCAACTTAGAAACTGCATTTTTTAATTCTTCAGAATCTATAGGTTTGAGAAGGTAATCTACCGCTTCATTCTTTATTGCTTTAATTGCATATTCTTCATACGCTGTCGTAAATATTACTTTAAAATCTAACTCCTTATCATGCAGTTTAGTTAAAATATCAAAGCCATTCTCGCCTCCTAATTTTATATCTAAAAAGATGACATCAGGTCTATACTCATTTATCAATTTTATCCCTTTGGCAACAGAATCTGCTGTATTACAAACCAGAATATCTGGACAATGCAATTCGAGAAGCTTAACTAATATTTCTCGACCATTTTTTTCATCTTCTATTATGATTGCTCTCATTTGATTTTTTGAGTTGTAAATTAATTACAGTTCCGCTTTTTGAACTTTCAGTCGTAAAGTATGATTGACCCGAAGAATCAAACAATTCCAGGCGTTCTTTAATTATTTTTAATCCTAATGAATCCTTTTCAATTCTCGAATTAGGTATAGATTCATATCCTATTCCGTTATCACATATTTGACAGAATAAAAACTCATTGTCCTCCTTAAATTTAATTACTATTTCAGAATTTTCTTTATTATTTTTCGGAATGAGACCATGAATAATCGCATTCTCAACAAAGGGCTGAAGTACCATAGACGGAATAATCTGATTCATATTGAAATTATCCTCGTATTCAAAAGTGTAGTTAAATTGATTTTCGAATCTCAATTCTTCCAGTTTCATGTAGAGGGTAAGAAAGTCTATTTCTCGCTGTACCGTTGTGTTGATATTCCTTGAATCCAAAAGGACTTTTCTCACCAACTTGCTAAAATCGCCCAAGTACTTATAGGCTTGATCTGTTCGCTCATTAAGGATTAAATTTTGAATGGCATTCAATGAATTGAAGATAAAATGTGGGTTCATTTGTGCCTTCAAGGCTTCTTGTTCTGCTGTTGCCAATTTTAGATTAAAAGCAAAATCCTTTTCTTTCTTTTTAAGAATTTTTCCAAATCTATACCTGAGATAAAAGTAGATCAGACTCAAAAGGAATAAGCCTGACATTACTCTAAACCAAATCTTCATCCATATAGGCTTCTTAATATAAAAGGAAGTTTCTTCAATTGCAATATCGCCATCTTTTAATTGAAATACATAGGCATCTGGTTGCAATCCCTGATAACGTATTTGTTTGGCATTGACAGGTTTCCAATCTTTGCTTTCTGGATAAAGTCTGTATTTTAAATTTTCGTTTATTTTGGCGTAATCAAAAACTTGAAATTGTATTTCGATGGAATTGTCACTATAGTCCAAGGTATCTAGATTTGATATTCGATTCTCATTTCGCAGAATAACGATATCTGATTTATATACCATTTCTCTATCAATTTTCGACCTTAGATCATAACTCAGTATGCCATCTACTGTGGCCAATATTATATTATCGTCTATTAATTCCGCACCGTTTATTTTGGTATCCAAATTCGAAAGGCCAAGGATATTTATTGGTTTAAAGTCACTGTCCAAATATTGCACCCCTTCACCCGTAACTACATACAGTCTATCTCGATATTTGATCGTTTTTATAATTTGATTTGACATTAGGCCATCATAAATATTTACTGTGTCTATGCTTCCTGTATTATCGTAAATATAAATTCCATCTTGATAGGTACTTATTACGACAGAATTATCGAAAGAAATAATATCATTTGGTCTGAAATTAGAAGTTGAGATTTTAGTGTCTACCCTATTAAGCAATTCATCAAAGATCAAAATCCCATCAACTGTTGAGGCATATATAAACTGATCAATTTTGAATAATTTGAAAACACGTTTGTTAAAAATTGATTCAATAGCTTCACTTTCTCTCAATTTTACTACTGATAGCAATCCATTATCTATCATACTCTTATTGCCATAAAAGATTCCAGAATGAGTTGCTAAAACATAATTGCCATTTACTACATCAAGGTCTTTTACAGAATGATTAAATATAATCTCAACAAGTTCATTATCGACAAGCTGAAAGGCCTTAATTTCTGTAATAATAAAAATTTGACCATTAATATTCTCTATAGATTTGGGTTCTGTTTTGGTTACAAAAGTTTTTATAATTTTTGCATTCTCAATATCAAGAACACTGATTTTATTATTAGGCTCAGCTAGTACAAGAAACTTCTCATTTCTATTCAATAAATTGACCGCGCCAATCTTTTCGTTTAATTTTAATACCTCATCATTTTTGTAATGATAGACTCCATTTTGACTACTGATCCAGAGTCCTTTTTGATGATCAATATTGAAAGAAGTAATATTCCTTCCAGCAAAAAATGTCTTTTGCAATAAGAGTCTCTTGTTTTTCAGATCAAGTTTATAGATGTAGGCTCCCTCAGTAGTGGCAATGTAGATGATATTATCGTCATCCACTTCGATGTTTCGGATATAGGAATTGCTGCTGAATTTATTTTCTGGAAGGATTTCATCAAGGGTATCATGTTTTAAAGATTTGAAGTAGAACTTATTTTGAATCGCAAACAAAAGTCCATCTTTCATAAGCATCTTTTGAGCAGATATTCCAGATGCTGTACTAATACTCGTTGAATTACCTAAAGGGATTTCTTCGATCTTTCCAGGATCTTTTGAAATGTTGACCTGCTTATTCATACCCTGATGCAGAATTACTTCCTTGCTACTATTCTCATGGATCATGTATGAAAGAAGATCATATTGCTCAACCGTATTTTCTTTGTAATTGAGCTTGACTGTTTTATTCCTTGATGCCAGCCAAATATTGTTATCAGAATCCTCAAATATACTCTTGATATAATCCTTAAGTTCTATTCCTTTCAAAAGAGGGTCATTCTCATAATTGTATATTTCACCATCTTTATAGTAGCATGGAAGACCATTAAAAGTGGCAAGCCAAATCCTAGATGAAGAGTCTTCATACATCGATACTACTTCATAATCTGTAAGTCCATCGGTAGTGCCAAAAACTTTAAAATTCTCGCTATCAAACCGTGTAGCTCCTTTTGACGTAGCAAACCAAATGTATCCTTTCGAATCTTGAAATACTTTGTAAACATGATTTGAACTTAGTCCATCTTTTTCAGAATATTTTGTAAAGTACGCTGATTGAGAATCGGCAATTAGAAACAACCCAAAACAGAATGAAAATGTCAAAAGCATAGTTCTAAACATGGGGTTGAAGCTAGTATTTAATTTTTAATTCTGAATTAGATTTGAATCCTTGGGAATGATACATTAATAAAGTTCGCTTTTATACGCAGGTATTTTATTTTTCAATAAGGCAAAAAACCTGCCTGCCGGCAGGCAGGCGCAGACAATGCAGGGCATTGGCGAGGCTTTTTAACGCTGTAGAAAGATAAATTAACAAGTAGAAAATGTTACTTTATTATTGAATCATTCCTAAGGTTTACTAAACTTTGAAAGTTTAGTAAACCTTATCTATATACTCAAAAGCTTCATCCAGAATCAATATTCCAGAATAATCAGAATCTCTTGATTTTCCATCAATGTAAATCCTAGCTCAAAAACCCAAATCTTAGCCCAATAAAAATGAGTTAACTTATGAGTAATTCATCTACTATCAAAATCAATATAAATTACTCTTTCTGAAAACTGTAACTAATGCGAACAACTTGGATTACATTAAACAAGATTTTTTATATGTATAAATGTGAAGATTTTATTTTCTGATGCAATATTTTTGACACATTAGCTTTCTCAGAATATTTGTCCCATTCTTTGACTATAGCTACTATCTCATCAATGATCAATTCTGGTCTGCTGATATTAATTGATTTACCTACTTTAATTAAATCTTCTCTTTGAATGTCTTTCAATTTTCCATTAATGCTAATATTATGTTGGCTGACCCATATACTTCTTGGATCATAAGCATAACAGATATCATATGCAGGTGTTATCTCCCAATCTTTTCCTTGTTTCAATCTAAATGCAAAATTCTTAGTATGATCATCGCAATTTCTTGCCACAACATTGAATATCATCCTGCGAAACATCTGTTTTGCTTGTGGAAAGGGTAACCTTAACATCCTCATGGTCTGAAACAATTGTTCATAGCTATAAGCACCAACTTGAGTAAAGTCAAAATGCTCCATTGCACACCATGTTTGAATATGATGTTTTGTATTTCTTTCTGTCCTATCGAATCTTTGAGTAAGAAAATGTGCTCTCCCATTCTCTTCTAAGAGATAACATGGCATCATATTTATACCACAATCAATAGCCATATAATAATATGCCATTTCTACCCTCCCATATCCCGATGATGTTCCAAATTGAGCATCATGTACGCCATCTAATTTGATCAAAAAATGTTCGTATCCTTTTGGGACACTGCCCTGACCTGATTTTACTTCACCCGTTGCAACATTATATGCGATCAATGCTTTTGCTCTTGCTCCTCCTGCAGATGTACCTAACCTTAGTATAGCTGTCACCGCAGCCAATTGATCTTCGGATGAGTCGGTGTGAAATTGCTCTCGTTTTGCAAGCATCTGGCTGGTGATTTCTACTAGACTTTTAATTTCCAATTCAAATGTTGAATTAATCTCTTTGTCAAAAGCTGGCTCAAACTCTAATGCACCCATCCCCCTATTTCCTATAAAACATAGCTTCTCTATTGGATTCATACTATCTGATGGTCTGCCTTGTTGTGCTAACCATACATTTATTAACTGGTTCCCGTATTTATCTGGCAAAGAATCAGCTATCAGTCCTGGCAGACCTTTGAAAGTATCATATTCAGAATCTCGATCTGGTCTATTTTTGGGGAAGGAATAAATTTGTGGGTTTTCGTCTATTGGCATCGTCAATGGAGCCAAATCTACGCTTTGCTTAATGAAGCTTGGATAATATTCAAAACTGCCAAGTTGATTTTGTACATCCCAAAAAATAGCCCCTACTCTTTGCCCCCATATTTTGACATCACCAACTACCATTCACTACTAATTTGTTGAGATGAGCTCAATTTATTCTTTTTTGCTCTTTTCCTTTTTTTTCTCTCCAGTCTAGCCATTTCAATGGGACTGATTTGCTCTATTACTTTAAATGCATCCATAATGTGAAGTAGATCAAGTGCTCTAAGTACTTTTAGCAAACTGCTTAGTGTCACTTTCTCTCCATTTTCTAATAAACTTAATGTAGACCTACTCATTCCAGAAGCATACGCCAAATCCGCTTGTGTCCTATTTTTTTTCAGCCTATGATGGCGAATAAACTTTCCAACCATTCCAGAAAGTGCAAGGTCAGTCATTGAAGTATAATTATTGTATGATTTATCAGTCATTATTCATGTTATTTTATTTAATGTAGCAGTTTTCATACAATTTAGGCAATTCCTTTCACAAATGCAATTATTGTAGGAATTATCAGTCATTAAGTAAAATTACTTAACTCAATGAATGATTATTCATACAATCAAATAGATATATAATCAACTAACTTCATAGACAATAAATGAAAAAACTATTGACAAAACCATAAAGACCTGATTTTAATTACAACGAGTCGTTGTTGTCAATTCTGTTTCTGGATCAAAAACTCTAGAATAAAGATCTGCACAATTATCTGTAATTGGAGCTTCTTCGGCACTGCTGACTGATGATATTGTTTTGTCATCCAAACCATAAACTGTTGTCACACATGAACAAGTGATTGGTTCTTCTTTAGTACAGCTTATTAAAGATGTTAAAGTCAAAAGTGCTAGAATTATTAGATTACTATTTTTCATGTTTATATGTTTTTTATAAGTGAATTAGGATTAATGAAATGGTAATTGTTCATTTAAAAATTATTCTTTGCAGGGTACTCAGTTGGGGTGACAATAAGCACATCAAATTGTTGTATTAATTTTTCTTCATATTTATTGAGTAAATACTTTTGAGGGTGATAATAATACCCTTCTCTTAATGATTCTAGATCAATGATTATCCATTCATTTTGAGTACCCATGCCATAAAAACTTTTAAGGTTTTCAACATAGCGGCTTTCAATATCAAGGGCATCTTCTAATTTATTATCATTCATCTCAAACCTGTTGATGAATCCTATGTTGACAGCATAATTTCTGTGATATTCTGCAATTTCATTGAGCGTATTCCCTACTTCATAAAAACCCAATGGCGAGAAACCTTGTGACATATGGTATCCTCCCATTTTGATCAGCAACTTGTCTTTTGATATATCAAAATCTGATTCCTCAAGACCCAATCTAAGCCTCTCTTTCATGTATTTTACTCGAGTAGAATTATTTTGATACCACTTGCCTATAGTATTCATGTGGTATATCTCTATACTCTTTCTGAAAGCTTCTACAAGCTGAATATTTTTAGCATCTCTAGACATTTGAGAAAGGTAATCTTGGATAAATTCTGATTTTACAATGGCAGAATACAAAGGAATATTTTTAGTATCCCTTTCGATACTCATTCTGGTTAGTGTATCTTGTACAGCAGAATGTTTTTCACTTAAGAAGTCTTTCTTTTTTGAATCAAGGTTATTATACATCCAATCAAATTGCAAACTGTATCCATTCACATATTCTTGATCAATTCCAATTATTTTCCAATCACGCTCTTTTGCTTCTCCCAAGAATCGGGCATCTTCAATTTTATCAAAAAACGGAATTGGGTATCTTACGTCCTCCTCTTCTCCTGAAAGATATTTTTGATTAAGTTTTGTCAGATTGGAAACAACCTTATTCTTATTGCTTGGGAGCTGATCTAAAAACTGCCCTGTATTAGGACCAACTTCTAAAACAAAATGTCTATAATCCCATTCATGCAGTTGAGGTATAAGTGCTTCTGTAAATTCCGATATATTTTTCGAGCCATGGTATTCCCCTAACAAAGTGAACTGAGCTTTCGATAATTTATTAAGGAGATATGTGGCACCTTCTCCAGATAATTTTTCTTGATTAATTTGGAAAGAGTAGCTAATTGATTGAAGAACATCTACAGATAATGAATCTTGAGAAAATGTAAGACTCAATATATTTAAAAATGTAAAAAGAATTATTGCGGATAATCGAATCGTTTTCAAGTGTATATATTTTTAGTAGATTAATTATTATACCTCAAACATATAGCGGTCATGATTCCAAATCAACCCTATTAGGTAGACAGTAGAAATTGATCTGTAGGCAGGGAAATAATTCAAAACATGGGAATTTTGTCATTCACCGATTCCATCAGTCGATTTACCGATTTGGTATTTAAAGTGATAATTTGGCATGTATATTTGTCTTATGAAAACAAGTCAGAAGATATCATTCAATCATTCTTATAAGAGTTTGTTTATTTGGTTTCTATGTACATATTTGATATTTGGACCAATACTTAGTTTACTTAGAGATTTTACTTTTACAGGAAATGTGATAGAAAGTTTAAGTGAATATTCACTTCATGATATATTAGTTAAAATAAACTCTCTAATGAGTTTCTTTTTGTTTATGTGTTTATCATATTTGGTCTTCTACAGATACTTCCCGAGAAAGAAATTACGATTATTTGTAGGGATGGTTTTGGTTTTATTTCTTCCTATAGTCCTTCGATTTTTTATTGATCAAAAGCTACTTTTTTGGTTATTTGGAGAGACAAATTATTTAATAGATACATCATTCAAATTCTATTTTTCTGACAACACTTATTTTGCTGTCTATTATATTCCATCAGGGATTCTATATTATTTTTATAAAAGGAATCAAGCATTACAAGTCACTCAATTAGAAGCAGAAAGGTTGCGTTCAGAAGCAGAAATGACGCATTTAAGATCGCAGATCAATCCCCATTTTTTATTCAATAGCCTTAATAATATATATTCTCTGGCATATGAAAAATCAGATAAAATCCTTGGAGCTATTGAAGGATTGTCTGGAGTTCTCAGATATGCGCTTTATGAAAAATCTGAATTTGTGACATTCAACAAAGAATGGGAAAAAGTACTGCAATTGATTCAGATAGAACAAATGAGGTTGCTTAACCCTGTAGATTTTAATATCCAACTTGAAGATGACATTTCTTATATCATGATCCCACCTGTAATTCTACTTCCAATCATAGAAAATGTATTCAAACATGGAGATGTTCAAGATAAAAATAACCCTCCGTTAATAGAAGCGTATTCTAAAAATAGTAACTTGATAATCAGAATAAAAAACAAGGTTTCCAATTCAATTCAAAAAGATGGTCAACATGGAATTGGAATAGAAAACATCAAAAAAAGACTGAATCATTCTTATGGCAATGATGCTTCTTTTGAAGTTGTCGAAAAAGAAGATACTTTTATAGCGCAAATGTCAATACCCATATAATGAAATGGTTTAAAAACATAATGTTAATTCCTTTGCATGTCATTGATCTTCAACTTTTCGCATTTTTTTCGTCACATAGCTTTGGCTATGCTTCTCAAAAATTGCTTCAATTTGAAAATCAAGCACATACAAATCATTTCAACACTAGTTCTTAAACCACTTCAATGATAAGATGCATAGTAATCGATGATGAACCTTTAGCGGTAAAGTTAATGTCAAATTATGTCAATGACCATGCAGATTTACAATTAGTTGGCAGTTTCCATGATCCGATTAATGCACTCCATGAATTTGATGAAGTGGAAATTGACCTGATTTTTCTTGACATCCAAATGCCACAGCTATCGGGGATTCAATTTCTTAAAATACTCAACAACCGAGCTCCAGTCATCCTGACAACTGCATATAGTGAATATGCGCTCGAAAGCTATGATTACAAGGTGATCGATTATCTCATCAAGCCCATTAGTTTTGATCGGTTTTCAAAATCTGTAGAAAAGTATCAAGCGTATAATGTTACAGGAAATACGGACATTCAAGACTCAATGCCACATCAAAATCTAACTGAATCGATATTCATTAAAAGTGGACATAAAACCATAAGAATTGATCTCAAAAATGTCAAATATCTTGAAAGCAAAGGAGATTATTTATATATAAATACTGAAACTGAAATCATCAAAACACTTGAAAACTTAAAGGACATCTTGAATCGATTATCATCAAATTTTCTTCGTTGTCATCGATCATTTATTGTCAATATGAATAATGTTCATTTTATTGAAAATAATCGAATTGTGATTGGAGATAATTATATACCTATTAGTAGAGCTTATATGGATGCTGTGCATTCTTTTGTCCAGAATCGTTCAAAATAGTTTTTAGCTTTCTACTTCGTTATAAAACAAGGTTAGCTGTGGCGGAGAATAAGAAAGAGATTAAGCGGTCATAGCTTTTTATTCACAAAAGGTCTTAAAAAGAGATATAGAATTAATATAAAAATTCTATATCCCATTTTTTTTGTAATCCTATAACGAATACCTAATCCCTCCTCTAAACCCAATCCATCCTCTCCAAACATTATTTCCATTATCCGTAATATCATCAAATAAATAACTAGACCTTAGTCCATTAAAATCTTCATCTGCCAATAATGCTTGGTCAAAATAGTACGCATTAAAAGTTGCACCTCCTGCAAATGAAATTGACTTGGATATGTTTAATTCTAGTCCTAAGTAAGGTTTTAGTAGTATGGATTCCGTATTTGTGAATACCTGCTTTGTAATATATTGTCCTGTTACATCAAAGTCGATAGCAAATAGTTTTGTCAAATCAAAAGTGGATCCTACACCATATCCAAATGTATAAAATGAATTTTCGTTGTTAATGATATCCGTATCCGCACCTGCGAATATTATATTATGGAATTTTTTGACACCTGTTCGGAACATCAAATTTACTGGAAACAGCTCATCCGTGTATAGTCCAACTTTCATATAACCATCCTTTTTCACAAAAGAAAATAGTCCGATTGGCAGCCCTGAAATACTATCTGCCACATTAAACAGTCCGATTTGGCTTCCTTTCACGTTTCCACCAATATTCAATATTCCTGCTATCTGCGCTCCATCTACCTCGCTACTCATATTCACTATCCCTGCCAATTGTAGTCCCTCCAATTTAGAAGTTACGTTGAGAATGCCAGCTGCCTGTAGTCCATTCGTACTTTCACTCAAATTCATAATTCCGCCAAATTGACTCCCAACAATAGTATCTGCCTGATTGTATATTCCAGACATTTGAAGACCATTGAAATTCTTCTGAGTATGATTGCTTATTCCAGCAAATTGAGCTCCTTCTACATTGCCAATTGTTGCATTTGAGATACCAGCCATTTGTACTCCATTCACATTTCCTCCTACAACATTAAAAATTCCTGAAGACTGAAATCCTTTTACATTTCCGCCAACATAACTGCTTAATCCAGCTAATGTCGCACCTCTCACATTTTCTTTGTTAATATTGGAAAGTGCTCCGAGTTCGAGCCCATTGATTCCTCGATTATAACCTACAAAATTCAGGGCAAAATTAAATTCAATGTTACCACTTAAATTGTGATAGGTAGACAATCCAGGATATAATGAAATAGAAACCGGCCTAGTTAATGAATCTGATATATTCTCCTGATGTGCTTTAAGAGATTTGTTTATAGGAAAAATGGTTTTCAAATGAACATTGGAATTAGTTGAAACTATCGAAGCTGCCTTCACTGTCGGTCTTTCAACATAAATTGCCAATCGCTTAATTGGACTCATTTTTATGTTGATCTTTGATTTAGATCCGCTGGTATTTTCAAAATAAATAGATTTAAATCCTTTCTTTCTCAATTGAAAAACTGACTTATCTTCTTTATTCAATTTAATCGAAAAAGCGCCTATTTCGTCCGATAGTGTACTTGTACCAGATGAAGTAAAAATACTGACATCGTCAATCCCATCTTCGGTTTCTTCATCTATAACAAATCCAGACACCTTAGTATTCGCGTGGTTATTTCCAATAATTTCAGCTTTCTCATATGGGACAATAATTACGTAATTGCCTCTCATTTTAAAGTCAAATTTACCTTCGAAAATTTTAGACAATACTTCGCGTACTGGTTCGACCGTCGCATCAATATTCACCCTTCTATTGGCATGTATATTTTTAGGATTATAGGAAAATTTTATTTCCGCTTTCTTCCCAATCTCCGTCAACAACTCAGCAATAGTTACATTCTCTGCAGATATTGTAATATTCTGATCAAGGTTATTGAGTTGTTTTGATTGACAATTTGCACTTTGTGTACAAGCTAGAATTGATAATACAAAAGCAATATATATTAGAATTGAATTATTCATCTTTTGGAGATATGTTTTGAAAAGAGTATTAGAAAAAGTACTCTTCAATATTATGATTTTAAAATCCTGAATTTACTCGCAGCCAGTACCGCTTACTAATAATCTGTTCCCATTGACTTCAAAGCTTATATTCAAAGTTTCTTCAATAATCTCTTTGACCTCGTCAAAAGATACCTCTGAAAAATCAACAGTTATATTACAGTTAGTCACTTTCGTATTGGCCAAAACCACTTGCTTTCTGAATGAATAGGCCAAGTGATCTATTACATCTTTCATTGAGGTATTTTGGAATGAAACATTGAGCACCTGATTGTCAACATCAATCGATCTTTTATAAAATTTATTTTTTGATTTTATGTACATTCCTTCTTCTCCTTGCTTCAGCATAATTCCTTTATGGGTCAAAGTGAAAAAATTGACTAATCCTTCACTTACATTTACAAATACTGTATCATTTCCAGGCAGTGCATTGATGTTAAATATCGTTCCTAAGTCCTTTATACGAACATCATCTATGTTTACTTGAAATGGTCGAAATTCATTATGCGTAACTTCGAATTCAGCCTTGCCAGAAAAAGTGAATATCCTTTCTTCTTTGTTCATTTGACTTAGGGCACTATTGGCCTCCAAGCGCACATGACTTCCATCATTTAATGAATAAGTCAATCCTGAACTTGACGTTGTCAAATTTGGAAGTTGTTCATTCGTCTGAAATAGGGCTACAGAGGCAAAAATCAATATTCCAATTGCAGCCGCATAACCAAGCAAATTTCTAATATTAAATGACCTGACTTTTTGAGTATCATTTTCTGATCTGATTTGATTTTTGACTTTGGACCAAGCATGGTCAGCATCAATTTTATCTGAAAAATCAAAAGAATATAAATTATCTATTTTATTCATTTCATCGTAGAATCGCTTATTTTCTTTAGACTCTTTCACCCATTCTTTGATGGCCAACAACTCTAGCGGAGTAGCACCTCCTTCCAATTCTTTTGCTATGAAGTTGCTTATATTTTGGTGCGTTATATTTATATTTTTCATTTGCTTAGGATATTATTGAAAGAATAATTAGGATTAAAAAGTGCAAGTACTCGGATAGCTCAACTCGTAAATGCTTTAGCGCAATTCCGATTTGGTTTTCAATGGTCTTTGTTTTAAGATTCAAGCTCTTGGCAATTTCATTATGCTTAAGGCCTTCCAACCTACTCATTTGAAAAATACGCTTGCATTTTGGTGGTAAGTTTTCCAGAGCTTGAAAAAGATGGAATTTAATATCCTTAATATTCAACTCATTTTCTACTGATGGCAAATCATACTGCCGCGTATTTATAATGGTTAGATGATTATTTTGATTTTTTGCATTTCTTACATGATTGAGCCCACTATTCCTCACCACTTGGTAGATATAGGATTTGAATGATACTATCTGCTGTATTGAATCTCTATTTTCCCAAATTTTCACGTAGGCTTTTTGGACCAACTCTTCAGCCTCGTCCTTATCCTTGACGTAGGTATATGCAAAATGAGTAAGTCTCACATAATATTTCTTAAATAAAAACTCAAAAGAAGCTTCATCTCCTTCTTGAACTTTTTGGAATAATAATGAATCATTTTCCATTCTCTCGATCACATTATTTGAATATGTAATCTGCGGAAAATTTTCTGATTTTGCCACTGAATATGTCATTTTCTAAAATTCTAATTTATAACTGATTGATGGTAATAGTCCCAATTGACTCCCCTTTTCTATTCTCATCTTTCGAGAATTAAAAGAATCAGGAGCTGCATTTTCACGATTTGTTATATTTTGTAAATCAAAGACCAAGGAACTCGTTGTTTTCGCAAAATTTCTTTTAAATATTAATTTCAAGTCAAACCTGAAAAAATCATCTACCTTACTTGAAAATGGAGTACTTGTATCGTATACCGTTTCATCTTGTTCAATTGAAGCCTGTAAGTCGATCGAGTTTTGTCTTAGTCCTCCAGCATAAATAGTCTTGATATGAATTCCCATGATTCGATTTTTCTTTTTTGAAATAGTAAATTCTTTACCTGCTGTTAGAGAAGTAGTGAAATTTCCATTGTATCGAGTATCATACCATTGATCATCAGATCCTTTGTACTTTGCTTCATATAAAGATGCCGCTGAGGTGAAGTAAAAACCATGACTTAAGTATTTTTCTAACGTCAATTCAACTCCATAATTCCTTCCTCTTCCTGTGTTATCGAGCTCAATTTCTGGTGTTCCATTGTCCAAATTTATGAGCGAATAATGCTCTTTAAAAAATCGCTCATGGGGCACATTAAATAAGGATTGATAGTACGCTTCTATTTTGACATTAAAGATAGAGGAAGGTCTAAAATTATATCCAGTCACAAGGTGGTGCGCCTTACCCAGAGATAGTTCTTTATTTGGGTAGGTAATGCCTGTTTCCTTTTCTATCTCTACAAAATGGATGGCCAATGGAATGATTTGGCTGTGCAGTCCATATCCCACAGAAAGTGAATGTTTTGGATGCATCGCATATTGAAATGCCAATCTTGGCTCAATACTTTTCGAACCATTTAGATGTGAGTGTAAAAAATGGACTCCATAGTTAGCCACAAATTTGGATGAATACTTTTGCTGAATCTGAGCATATAATTGTGTTGTTGATGTAGATCCACTCTGATTAAATATCAACTCGCTTGGCTCAGAATACGATTGTTGTGATTTTTTGAATACATCAAAACTTAACCAACTTTGTATGACTCCAGCTTTTAGTGAAGTCGAACGATTCACTTTGTGTTGAAATTTTGAAGAGAAAGTTATTTTATTCTGTTTGTGCTTTTCATTGTACCCAACAAAGGTCCTTGATATATCAGCAGTATCACTTTCAACTGAATTTATACCATTTAAAGTTGACGAATAGACCAAACCCGTCTTCAGAAAAGAATTGTTACCTATTGACTTGCTATGAGTTATTCCATTGACCAGGGTATTGGCTTCAAAATCCAAGTCGTATTCATAAATAGAATCATATCCAACTTGACTGCTTAAACCATTCAACCCAAAAATCGAAATGTCACCCCACTTCTTATTTTTAAAATTGACGTTATATGATAAATCCTGAAAAGTTGTTACAAATCCACCAAAGTCTAAATATCTACTGAGGATCCCTAAAGTGGAATATCTATAATTTACTAAATAAGAACTCTTACTATTTTTACTAAATGGACCTTCCACAGCCAAATCCAGACCGAGAACTCCTAATTGAATGGTGTATTCTCTTTCTTCATTGTTGCCCTTTCTCAACTTTATATCAAATACACCAGAAAGAGCATTGCCATATTCAGCAGTAAAAGCACCCGTTGAAAAATCAGAATTTGCTAATAGTTGCCCGCTTAGAATAGATACTCCTCCTCCTGAAGTTCCTACTTGTGAGAAATGATTTGGATTTGGAATATCTATTCCTTCCAATCTCCACAACATCCCATTGGGCGAATTTCCTCTCACTGAAAGATCATTATTCCCAGCATCTACTTGGACTACTCCTGCAAAAGAGTTTGCCATTCTTGCAGGGTCATTAAAGGAGGCAGCATATCGTTTAGTCTCTTCCACACTTACCATTCTTGTACTCACAAGCGCCATTTCATTCAGCGGTTTTGCTTTTTCCAAATCAGCAGAAATTACTATTTCACCCAAATTGTGCGCAGATTCATTCATAGTGACATCAATCACCGATGTTTTTCCAGCATCTACAAATACAGTATTTAAATACACATCCTCATACCCAATGAATGAAAATGCGAGTTTGTATTTTCCGATAGAAATATTCTCAAATCGATAGACTCCTTCATCATTCGTACTCACTACCAATGAGTCAGACAAGATAACATTCACAAATGGCAGTGGTCGTTGAGTAACCTGATCTAATACGGTACCTCTTAAAGTATATCCGTACTCTTGAGCACTAATATGTGATATTCCACAAAAGAGAAAAAGTAGGAATAACAGTAAGCTTTGGTTCTTCATTTTATAATTATTTGGGCTAAGACACATGAAGAAGGTCTATCCCCCAAAAAATTGTAATTAAAATTTAAATAGCTTAAAAAAGGTAAGTGAATATTGAGCTGATTAGTGGTGTAATATTGAATAAGGAATGATTCAATAATAAAGTAACATTCCTAAGAATAGGACTGATCACTAGATTTGCCTATTAGAAAATAGCCATAAAGTTTTTAAAACGTCACCTTGTTTGCAAGGCAATAATATCCAACATGGGGTGATACTTCATGAAATGTGAAGGTTATTTTAGTAGTCTCTATGGCTACCACTTATCTCTAAGGTATGATGATAAAATGTGTGACATTTATAACTGATCAAAATTGATTGTTAGATCATATGCCATATGCTATCTTTGCAACACAACTTTAGCTGTAAAACTGACCCCAGAGCTGTTAACAAGTCTGATGTAATACATGCCTGATTTTTCATTAGACAAATCAAAAGAATAAGCACCTTTACCCTTAGAAGACTCTGATTCATTTAGCCAGAAAGTTTCTTTTGGACCCACAAAGCTCAAGTCCGCTGGAATAGAATCCAAGAGATAGTAAAAATAAAAGAAGCTGCAATTTTTTATGACATTTATTAAGACTAGTGGTTCAAATCATAAATACTTGACAGCTTAAATGGCCACTTTTTCCTTGATTCTTCGTCTTTCGTCAGTCAGGTAGCTACGGCTATCTTCCTTTCTCAATCCTTGACTAAACAAAAAATAGACTCATTTTAACTATCAATAATTTATAGCTTGAGCCACTAGCCAAAGGTATTGAATAACTCAGTTACAAAGCAAGACTTAATTTATTACATCATTACTTGATGATAAAGCCCTAGTCTATTCTGTCAAAAGGAGAAATTACAAGCTTACCTAAAATACTTTCCAATCGGTGGGCTCTGTTGAGACCTCATTATTTCTTTCGTGGCGAAAAGGAGACATCGTTTTATAAATGGCTTTTCTGCCCCGATTAATTCCGCCCATAGGTCTATGTACGGGCAAGCTATGCCATGGCGTAAAAGAAAGTCCATCTCCATAAAGTTGTTGAGCTTCACTATCAAAAGTCTGTTTGGGAATTCTAATTGTAGCTACCTTTATGAAAGGTGAAAGACCACGATCCCAAACTACTCTGGGGTCTTCAATAGGCATTTTGTCTGCATCAACTTGGACCTGAATATAAAAACTCATGTTGGCGTCTTTCTCAGCGAGATGGCTAGACATTCTTTGTGTCAAATAATTATCCGCTGGTTTATCCGTAGGAATAGTTTCTGTAGTGGGCGTATCTGGCAAAACAGCATATTTCACTGCTCGGTCTCCCAATAAATAAGGTGTAGTACTTCCCCAATCAAGTCCAAACATACTGGCAACTTGAATTCGTATTTTTAAAAATAACTTTGCCAATTTGGGATGTGTCAAAAAATGAAATACCGCCTTTACTTTCCCTCCGCCAACTGCTTTCAACAAGCTTGCAAATCCAGCGATATCTTTGGTAACAAAAAACTGTGTACTCATTAATACAAAGTCCTGTGTGGTCTCATTCTTTTCTGCTTCCAATACTTTTTCTCCGGGAACTCCCATTAACTTAATGGCCATTCCTCTCGAATCTTTTGAAATATCAGGGCCATTAGAAAGGTTGGAGAATCTTATCCAAGCTTTGTATGTCTTTGCTTCTTTAAAAACCCCTACCTTATATTGGCTAGGAATATTATCTAAAACGGTAAACTCCGCTTTTACTAAGCCGATCTGCTTAGGATGCGCGTCCCTAAGTGTTCGTTTAGGTGCAGGATACTCTTTTTCCAAAGATTTCTTCAGAAGAGCAATGATCTTGTCGGTTTCTTCAGCTTCTCCTTTTGGTGGATATTCTGTAGCTAATTGAAGTTTGGCCATAATATTGAAGTTTTATTTCTAATTTTTCTATTCTAAACTTTACAAAGATTTCATATATTCGATTAGTGCCCATTTATCGTCATTGATGAGCTCCGTACCATACTTGTGACCGTGATTAGAATTACCATCCATGATAGTACCATCTTTCTTATTTACTTTGAATTCTGATTTACCTTTCGAAATATCAAAGCCTACACTTTTAGCGTCAAAATCTCTACTTCCGACCCAAAATTCCGTAACTCTGTCATTTGGTGCTTGTAGCAGTTGCCAGAGGTTGGGGACGGATCCGTTATGTAGATATGGTGCTGTAGCCCAAATGCCATTAAGCGGTCGGGCTTTGTAAACCAAACCTGACAAGTTTCTACCACTCGAATCCAAAGTATCATTCATATATACTTCGTCATGTAATTCTAGAAGTGTATCTAAAGCGTCTGCATGATCGTCTACATGATCCTCCCAAGATTGTTTTTTGACTTCTGCAGTTATTATACCTGCCTCTATGGCTTTGACTGGATTCTTCAAAACCAATCCTATTACCCCATTGAGAGGTATATCCAGAGCTCGGGTGGTCACTCCAAATTTATCGCCCACCACTATATCTGCTTTAGAACCTTCCAAGATTAAAGTTTTAGCCTTATGATTTGGAATGCTCCATGCCATCATCACATCTGTACCAACTTCGGACAAGCTAGTCTTTACAGCCTTATAATGTTCGCCTTCTTTATCATGAGGGATCACTTCATGACAGGACATACAATGTTCTTCGAATAGAATCAACCCTTTTTTTCTCAAGTTTTCGTCAATGGTCGGAAGCTTTGTCTCCTCCCATCTTGGAGAAGTTAGAATTTTGACATATCCTTCTAAAGCACCTAAGCCATGAAAATCTACTGTTGAAGAATAGGAATGTTTTATGCCAAAAAGCTGCTTGAGCCAATTTGCCTCTTTTATTTCCAAGCCTCCGAAAACACCTACAACTTCTCCCACATTTCTTACCAATGGACCAACTACCGGAGTGTTAGGTGCAGAAGCATTCCACTGTACGACATCGGACTGGTGAGTCCCCCACAAAAATGGATACGATACTGGTGCTGTTGGAGCATTTTTATTTCTCAGGTCGCCCAAACCGAATGCGGTTCCAGCATTCTGAATATTGCCAAAAGCATCCAATCTAGCATAACTTGTAAAGTCCGCGGGATAATCTGAAGGTAAGGCATTAACCTCCTGACGCTGTCCAGCCTTGATCGCTGTTTCAAGCAAGTCACTTTTTAATTGATTAGCATTCGCTTTTGAATATGTTTGACCTAAAACCCTTAGTGCGAATCGATTAAATTTTTCCTCATCGCTATGGGTGGCATTGAGTGCTGCTACAATCTCATCAAAAAACATGACGAAATTGGCAAGTGAAGGAGCACCATCTATTAAATAGCTTGTTCCATCAAAGTCCAATTGGTTCGTATGACAAGCCGCGCAAGTGAATCCCATATACGAGTCTTTTGCCGATTTTGCCCTTGTCATTGCAAATCCTATCGGTAGTCCTGATGGATTGTCCTTTGATGTCTTCATTGGCAGATAGCCAATTTCTTCCATGTGCTTTGAATTCCTAAAAAAGGATGAATTATCCGGCTGTTCGAGCCACGTAAACCAACTATAGGGCATTATTTCGGCGCCTTGACTGGTAAACCAAAACTTGTTTTGAACATCTTCAGACCATCCCTGCTTTAGAGATACTCTATCTGGTACGGGCCCATCGTTTTGCAAATACCTCACATCCGGAGGTAACACTAATTCTTGACTCAAATTACAGCAAACAGTGAATAATGCTAAGAATAGGAAAACGATAATCCCTTTTTTCATGGTTGTAGATTTAGGGTATAAAAAACAAATAATAGATAAATAATTTACCCTAATATAGAGAATTTCTAATATAACACGACCTATTAGCCAAAATCAGGTGTTTATACCTATATGCAAGATGGTAAAACTGTATTTAGATGTGCTTTCCTTAATATTTTATATCCTTTTTTAGGGTTACCCATTTAAGGCACGAGATTATTATGCAGAATTAATAAATAATTCAATGGCAATCCAACGATTGAGAGAAAATACCTACAAAAAACCTATCGTTTGAATATGGTTGATTATCAGCAATTTGCGCTCTAAATGGGTAGCCCTATCCTTTTTATCTATTTTTCTAACAGCTCTATAAAGGTATTTTGAATAATAAAGTAATGGTTTTAAGCTTTCTCTATATCGTGTTATGAGATTCATGTAAGTACACTTTTAATAATTTGGCCATTTTAGGTGTTATAGATTTTGTCACTAATTTTAATTCTTTATCCTTTAAGTTCGATATATCATTTTTGTAATCCTTTTGGAAATCTTCTATTACATCCTTGCTAAACATTCCCATAATTTTGCCAAAATCTTTTTGAGATATTTCGCCCACTTTGCTAATGACATTATTTAATCTATTTTCAGTTACATATCCTTCTATTTCTTGAATTAGTATTTTTATTTTATCCCCAATGATTGGCTTTTTTTTCCTTTTCTTATTTTTTTCTCTTTCAGCCCATTTTTCATTTTTATTTTTCAGTATTACTCTTTTGCCATTCTCAAAATTTAAATTATTTAAACTTTTTATAACGATACCTTCACATGTATTTCCTTCAATTGGTGGAAGTCCTAGATCTTTCGAAATTGTTGATTGGAATGTATTTGGATAATTTAATACTTCTTTTAGGGACCCCTTGAAAAGAGTTTTTGCATACAAGAAGCCTATGCTGCTAAACAATTCATTTGACTCTTCAATGGATAAAAACAAATTATTGTTGAGTAGAATATCGAAGGCATAAAATATATTGTTGGGGCTATAGTAAACACCTTTTTGAACTTTGATTGATGAATTGATATTTTTAATTTCTGGATGTGGGTAGACACCTCCTATTATCTCTCCAAAAAAAGTCATATGTTGAATATCATATCTTACATTCAAAATATTCCAAACTTCAATTAATTTGGGAGTGAGTGTTTCTAATACCGATTGATGATTAAAGAATTTATCACTAGGTTCTAAAAATGCTGTTCGCTTAGCAGTTTTAAAGTCCTTTCCGTTATTTGTCCATATACTTAAATTTCCACCATGAGCCTTTTCTTGAACGATGAATATCTCATTCTCTAGCCCTTCTTCAATTATTGATTGAAGAAATTCCTGATTATAGCTATTTTCTATTGAAGTGTATTTTCTAAATTCCATTTTGATTTTTTTATTGTTTAAACAAATTTATGGACCTTTTCTTTTTTCACCACTAAGTCTCCAAGGAACCACAAAGGAATCACAACGTTAGATGTTGACATATCTATATCCATACTTGATGTAAATATCAAAGGAATTAATAATCATAATATATGGATAGTCAAATACATATATTATCAATAATTACAACAAATAATATCATTATTTGAAATATGGATATCATTTTGCAACCACCACTTTAGTAGTATACTGAATACCAAAATCATTAATCAACTGAATATAATAAACTCCTGAATCTTCGTAAGTCATTTCAAATGAATGTAAAGCTTCACCTCTAGATTCAATCATACCTTTCTGAACAATACTTCCTTTCAAATCATAGATAGAATACTGAAAATTTTCACCCGACGGCAAGCTGATTGACACCTGTCCATTGGTTGGCACAGGAAATGCTTTGATACGTTCTGATGCAATATTATTATTGGATACACTATTGGCATAACAACCTTTTAAAGACAATTCTGCTGCGGAAGCCCAGATATTTCCATTGACTTCTGAAAGACAAACCAATTTAAAGTAACGACCTTGGACAGCATTTTCAAAATTTATTGTCGATGGCGCGAAAGAATTATCAAACTGCCCAGACGAAATTGGTTCATTCCAATCAATATTGTCATTACTTAAATAAAGTTCGTATTCTTTTATTCTTCCGTTTGTTCCATTTTGGCGTGGAAGGTAGGTAAAGCTATTCATGAGGTAATCCTCTCCCATATCCACAATCATTTCATGCGGATACTGATCATTCCCACTAGTCCATCTGGTATGCCAGATTGTAGCTGGATCATTATCAAAAGCCATAATGGCAAGACCTGGATTATTGGGTTCTTCACTGTCGACATATTCCAAATTCCATATTTCCTTAGGCAGTTCATCTGGATTATTGCAGTCTTCTATTGATGGACAAGAAGTTGCTGACACCATATCAATAATACTTTTAGAATAATCGACACCATTTTTTGTGACATTCATGGTGACATCATAGCTACCTATTGCTCCTAAGACAACTTTTGGGTTCCGAATATTAACATCAGAAATATATAATGGCTCGGGAGTAATTTCCCATTTCCAAGAACAAGCCTCATGATTTATTATCGAATGATCTTCAAAGTATACGGTATCATTGATGCAGCTATATATTTGCTTCTCTACCCACGGATTTAATATGGGTTGAAAACCTTCTTCATACAGCGGTGATTCCCAGATACCAGAATTCCCGGCTACTCTAAGTTTACTATCTCGAAAAAAAGGAAGTGCCAAATTCACATGAAACCCAGCAGGAAACCCTTCACTGAATTCTTCCCAATCGGCAAAATTATCCTTTCTGACAAATACCTTAGCTTTTTGATTTCTTGCATTGGTGAATAAGTAGACAATATCTTCTCCATTTTCACCAGGTTGCACGACTAGGTTTTTAGTATATTCTGATAAAGATCCTGTCCAATCCAGCCAAGATTCTCCACCATCAGTTGACTTGAATACCCTACCAATATCTGATGACCAAGTTCCATTTTGCAAACAAGCATACATGGTATTTGCATCTGTAGGTGAGAGCCCAAAAAACAATCTACCACTCCAATTTGGATTACCATTCGGGGCATTGGTAAGAGAAGGTTTGTTTTGCCAAGTATGACCTCCATCTTCGCTCTTGACCAAACCTGTACCTACTACATCTGCATAAAGTACCATTGGATCGGCATATGACATTTCAAGATATCTTACTTTCTGACCAAAATCATAAATCATAGTGTAACTCATACCTGAGTCTTCACTCTTCCAAACTGCATTTCCTTCTCCTAAAAGCAGGGTCCCAAAATAATTAGGATGGGTTACAATGTTTCCTCTCCTACCTCCATATTCATCCATATTTGGATACTTGCTAAACAGGAATCTTCCTTCAGGTTGTCCTTCAGCAGTAGAGGGCAATATCCACCCTGCTCCAAGATCATTAAATGCGACATGTCTGCTCTTTCCTTTAAGTATCCAACCCGTAGGTGATTCAGCACCACCCATTCGTAAAGCCTTATCTCCATAAAAGTCTGCGATGCTCGTATTTCCATTATGATATCTACCACCTACTGCAATATCTTCATTCCATCCCTGATCAAATCCCCACATGTCAGAACCTACGATACCTTTGATTTTTGCTTTGTGATTCGCAACAGTTAAAAAATTATCACTTGAATAATTCATACCACCGTCGGTAGAAACCCACACATCACCATCGCTCATAATCTTCATATCTTGAATATCAGGATGAATCGGAAAAGGTCCACCATATCCTCCAATCAAAATAAAATTAGAGCCTCCATTTCTAGAAACATAGAGCGATGAAGTCCCAGCATAGATTAAATCTTCATCTTGATCAGATACTGCCAATACCAAATCAAAATAACCTTGTCCATTATTCAATCCAAAATTAGATGAATTACCGATGGCGATTTGATTCCATTCCTTTGTCAAGAAATCGCCCTTATAAAGTACAGGTGTATTATCAGAGGATAACATAATTGCAAAAATTGAGTTCGAGCTGGCCTCGGTTACAGCAAGCAAGCCACCTGAAGCAACTGCAATATTTGTTGGAAAGTCTGGATCAGAAGTGAATGTTTCTCCTCCATCTTCAGAAATGATAAATTGAAAGTTTCCTACAAACCTTGACAATCCGTAAACAACATTCGAATTTTCCAGATGTCTATGAATATCATAGGTGGGCTGAAAGAATCGTTGCGCCCAAGTAGATCCACCATCTTCACTAATATGGACTCCAGAACTTCCTGCACTATAGATCTTGTTTGAGTTTGACTTATCTACTTCCATTCTATCCGCTTGAAACTGCTCATTTACACTCAAAAGTGGTGTCCAAGATAATCCCCCGTCATCTGTCTTATGTACTTGATTACCACCAGAGACATATACGATGTTTTCATTTTGAGGATCAATTGCCACAGCTGTAATTCCACCTCCAAAATTGTAATCTAATCCTAATTGTGTCCAGTTGTTTCCTTTATCAACAGTCTTATTTATGTACCCTGTTTCTGTACCACAATAAAGTATATCTGTATTGGTCTGAGCTACATCAAATGAATAAATGTTTACCTGCCAAGGAGCAGCAAGCGGAGGAGTTGAAGATCCAGATTCATTGAGCCAAAAAGTCTCTTTTGGCCCTACAAATGTCCAATCTGCAGAAGCCCTGCTTTGTGAAGTAGTTTTCTTAGATGTCTGAACTTTGAGAAGCTTTGTATAATATTGATTAAGGTCTGGTAATTGTATAGTTCCATCTTGCAATACCCACGGTTGAACATGCCTTGACCAGATTTTATAATATCTTCTTATCGGTCTATGTAGGTTTGAATCTTCTGACTCCCACTGAGTGAATTGTTTTTCAATTTCATTAAAGTTGATATTGTCACTGTACAACATTTTTGCCCATTCAGGATAATCATTATTATAGGCTGGTTTATAGGATTTATTGATACCTGGAAGATCATCATAGATGGTATATTGATTTTGAGAATTGGCAGTCAATACAAAAAGAAGAAAAAGAAATATTGGAAATAATTTCATATTATACACATTAAGTTGGAGTCAAATATAATGAATATCTGGGCAAATATTTTATGAGTAATATTGCAAAGTGAATCACAATATGGCAGAGTGGAAAAATCGCTTTTATAAAAAAAACAAGTAAACTAATAATAATTTATGGCAGTTTATACTAAACTTAGTATTGAGAATGTTCAGGAAATAATGTCAAGGTATGGTGTCACTAATGTTAGCAAAATTAGTGAGTTATCAGGTGGATCTCAAAATTCTAATTATCAAATAAAATGTTCGGATAATGATTATGTAGTATCAATTTGCGAACAAAACAGTACTAAAGAAGCCATAAATCTAACGCTCTTATTAGAACACCTTGCCGCATATAATTATTCAACTTCAATTCTCATTCGCACAATTGACAAGCAAGCTATTAGTTACTGGGAAGGTAAACCGCTAATCGTAAAAAGATACATAAAGGGTATCGTTGAAGAAGATATCCCTGTCCATTTGGTTAAGTTAATTGGGACAGCTCTGGGTAAACTTCACAAAATCCCATCACCTGATTTCATCCCTGATACAATTAGTTATGGCATCGAATATTTTCACCAAGTAGAGCAGTATGCAGCAGATACAGAATATCATACTTGGATAAAAGAAAAGCAAGCATTTATCGAATCATATATTACTGAAAAACTTCCAAAAACACTGATTCATAGTGATGTTTTCAGTAGCAATGTAATCATAGATAACAGCGAAGAATTTGTTACAATTATGGATTTTGAAGAAGCTACGAATTATTACAGGGTCTTTGATGTTGGTATGACTATTATTGGTATTTGTAAAGAAGGAAAAGGTATAAATTTTGATAAAACGAAGTCACTTTTAAATGGTTATTCACAAGAAATTCAATTAACTAAGGTTGAGGTAGAAAGTCTACAAGCGTTTGTGGTCTATGCCGCTACTGCCATGTCATTTTGGAGGCATAAAAATTTCAATTACACAATACCAACTCCTTCTTTATGTAATCATTATTTGGAATTAAAGATAGTTGCTGACACTATACATGACATGAGTTCTAAAAATTTCATACATCAATTGGAGTTATGATATTCAGCTATTCAATGACAATAACTTTCTGAATATCTTTCCATCCCTCACTACTGACCATCTCTAGAAAATATACACCTGAAACAACATCCAAATCAACTGAATTACCATCAATCTTCAGTGTATTTAATCTTCTACCTTGAACATCCAATAAGTTGACAATTGAAAGGATTTGATCTTCAGTATCAAAAAACACTTGACCGCTCGTAGGATTTGGAAAAAGAGTTATGTCATACGAAAGTGATTCATCTTTCGAAGATAATGGCATACATGCCACATCCAATTCATCCAAAACAGTCAAATACAAAATCCAATTTGAGTCGCATCCTAAAGTAGATTGTGCATCAAAGTCATAATATGTGCCAGATTCTTCAAATCCATATGAAGATTCCCCAAAACATATAGTGTCATCTATCGATACGGTTTGATGCTTACAGATGAAATAGTTTACAGTAGTATTGGTTTTTATTGGTGCATTAAAATCAAAATAAATATCAGCAGAATTGAGCAAAAAATCTCCAGGTTTCGTATTCTCTTGAATCTTAACCTTGAATTTTACAAACCCATGCGATGCTTTCTCATTCGTAGTACTATCTGGCAAGAGTATATTATTAAAAAGAAAAGAAGCTACACCACGATCTATGGAATATTCAAAATCATGTGATGATGCTACAACTTGCAAACTGCTTTGTTCATAAAGTGAAACAATTTGGTCTTCTACTTTTACTGTAAATGCAGTATCAGTTCCTGTATTTTGGAATCTAATCAAATATTCTACTGTCTCGTCAGCTGCTATTATTTTTGTATTGGCAACACCATCTACAAGTGTAGTCTTATCGTTAGGGTCATAGGACCCAATATTCTCTCTACATTCAAATGCTTCTGTTAATTCAACTCCTGAACAAGAATTATCAAACGCTATATTTGCGTTCATATAATGTGCCTGACCCAGTTCTGCATCACATGATAATTTAAACTTGATTTTGAGTTTTTCTTTTTTATTTCTGTCAATATGGTTTAATCCAATTACAATTTTTTGACCATTAGTACTTAGTATTTCTCCAGTACTAGATATAAATTCAAAGTACTCATCCAATTCAACATTTACGATTACTCCAGTAGCCTTATCTGTACCATTATTTTGAACTTCCAATGTATATTCATTATCAAAACATCTTCGCAATAAAGGTGTTGAAGCATTTATTTCTAGTTCTGGACACACTCTAATTATGGAGACAGGAATGTATTGGATCAATTCTGTTGTAGTTTCTGTAAAAATCACATTTTTATCAAAATCACAAATACTATATAACGATTCGTCTACTTCCACCTCTAACAAATTCTCATTTCCAATCAAACTAAAACTAAGAGGTCCAGTTATCCTTGACTCTTTAGTAAATTTGTCATTTAGGGTAATTCTAAACCCATCAATCAACGACTCTTCTCCTTCATCAAATTGGCAATTTTCATTGGTATCTTCGAATACTACTACCTCTAATTTATTTGCTTGTTTGATAGGCTCTTTTGACTTAAGAACGCTCGTCCCAATTGTAGATATGTATAGATGGAGATCATACCCTAATTCTACATCCGTTATTTCCAAAACATCTGGATGAGTAGGACTAATATCTTCCCAAGTATTGCCTTCATCTTTGCTTACAAAAAGTTTTTTGTCGTCATAGAAGTAAAGGTTATTTAAATAATCAATATAAATTTTTCTCGTATCAAATTCTATTGGAGGAAGATCAATAGGAGTAAAATTATCATATCCGGAATGACTCACAAACAAAACTCTTTCATTTCCAATTGTAGTAACCAAATAGACAGTGGGTCCAGAGTAAGCAGTAAAGAAATGTTGTATATTATAATCAAAATCAATTTCTTCAGTTGTACCATCTTCATAGTGTATAACTGCAATAGGACCTTCAAAAAAACCATTGTATGTGATAATATTTCCTTCACCTGTAACGTCTGTATATTCATAGTCAAACGAATACTCCAAATATGGAATGTCCTGCCATGAAAGACCAAAATCACATGATTTCCTGAATATATAATCTAAATCAAAAAGGCACTCATTCTTATCTTTTATATAATAAAGTCCAAAGTATAAACCTCCTACATATTCCCAACTTTCTCCATGATCCTTTGACATACAGCCAAAATCACTTATGATTGTTGAATTGGCTAGAGCCATCACTTGACTGCTCCCTATTTGACAATCTTCATCTGAATAAGAATTCCATTCACCACTTATAGGATTATATCTGCTGTACTTACCTAAGTATGAGGTGAATGCATAACCAGCATCATCAACTTCTACACTCAATGAATATTCTTGTCCAAGGTTCATGTTATTATGAATATATGTATCCCCATTATCATATGTAGTGCTCAAAGTGGCTTCTCCATTTTCATATGTATTCGAATACATAGTAATTGCATTCCCTGAATGAAGAAATCCTGAAGATGGGTTAGATGAAAAATCCGATTTAACAAGAATTAAATTCTCACCAGAATCATATGATAATAGAATTTCCGAGCCAGCATCTAATAGTAATCTATTTTCACTAACTGCATACAATGAAGTATAACTTGAGTTCACAGAAATATAATTTTCCCATGTCACTCCTCCATCGTTAGAATATCTCCGATCCGCATAAATACGTCCATTGATAAAATAAAAACTTTGACTACTAGGAATAGCAATTTCCTCAGACAATTCAATATTGTCATTAAATTCTAATATAGAATAAGATGCTCCATGTGAATTGGTCACATAATGTTTTCCATCTTGGCCAATTAGAATATCTGCTGAATGTGTCCACCAATCCAGTTCTTTTATGAGTTGAAAATTTTCATTATATAATCTAAAAGAACGGCTTTCGGCGACTACTAAATTTCCATTGGGAAGAAAATTAAAATCTTCTATATATCCATATTCTTCTAATTCAAATACAGGAACAAGTACATTCATATCTTTATCAATCTGAAAAATTACTTCCCGATATGAAAAATAATTTAAACCATCAAGGCCAACATGTGCACTAAAAAATGAATTACTCCTGATTATTTGGCCATTCGTCTCTACTAAATTCCAAGATTCTCCTAAGTCTGTAGACATGTATAGATTGTAAGGATAATCTGTATAAGCCAATATCAACCCATCAGGAAAAATGTTAATTATCTTGTACCTTTCCCTTTGATTATCTGGCAATTCATTAAAAGCTCTTTGATTATATCCCGAATAAGATATTAACAATAATATCGCAAATAGTAGATTTTTCATGTCGTTTAGGTTTATGATCTAAGTAAGATCTTAAATTAACAAGGACAGGGATTACCTAGTTAAATTCTATAAATAAGGAATAAGTAGCAATTGATTATTATCCTAAATGTACAAAAGGTTTTTTGCTAAAAAGTATATGTGTTGAAAAAATGTGGTTCATAAATTGCAATTTTTGGGTTAAAAGTTGATTTTAGTTGCTATGAATTTAGAAGTCAACATCTGACTTTGTGATTTCTTTGCGGATGCCTTGGGTGTGTAAATTCATATTGCACTAAATATGCAATTTGACTTTCATCAAATAAGAGTTTAGGTCTATTAATTCTTTTTATTTTTAATTTTAATGATTTGAATTTCATTCTATTATCCGCCTATCAGCTGGATTTTCCTTTTTTCATTGAAAAAAAACGAAACCAACCTGCCTGCCGGCAGGCAGGAAATTCTAGGGGAACGACTGATCTCGCAGAGTGGCGACATTAGTCGACAAAGGAGAGAACGCGTAAGCGGTGGGTGGATAAACTTGCATCACTATCATCCACCCACCGCTTGCGCGTTCCTTCTCTTAGCAGCTATCGCTGCTACATCTTTGATGATCGTTCAGTCCCCCACGAGATCTGCCTTGGCTAGACTTCCTAGATGTTTGATTTCTTTGTGATGCCTTGGTTCTAGTAGTTAAAAAGGAAAATGGTATTTTTATAAATCAAATTTAATTACTTTACGATAAGTAATTATTCACCACAATGGAACAACGATCTCACAAAAAGTAAATCATATTTGTATGTATCGTTCTCAATATTGTCATCCGCAGTGGAAGGATAGACAATACAAGTATTATACTAATTTCAACCGCAGTGGACATACGCGTCAACCTAACATATTAATATATGATAATTTATATGTATAAGTCATACATTTCGTGTACAAATTGTAAGTTAATAACGAAGTATTCACTTTCAAACAAGTATGGTCGCTCGCCGCGACAGGCGTTCATTTCTTCCTTGATGAAGAAACGAACCAAAGAAATCAAGCCGCTAAAAAGGCTATACTGCGAATGTGACTGAATGATCTATCGTAGATAGTATGAAGTGGGACTGACTGGTCTTTGGTGAAGCCAAAGTATTGAGCAACAGCTCAATAAAGGAGGAAACCCGAAAGGGGTGGGTAGATATAAATGAAGAAACCTGCATTGCAGGATGGGTTGGCTACCCGTCGCTTACGCGTTCCTTTCCTTGTCGACTATCGTCGCCACTCTTCGAGTTCAGTCAGTCCCCCACAGTTTAGCGGCATGGCTATACTCTTTTTTAAAGTTGTGCTTTCAACTAAATAAACTACACATATTAGGCTTAAATAACTATTGAATAGACACTTATCCATAACAAAAACATGTATATTAGATTATTAGGTTGACGCTTATGTCCACTGCAGTCGAAATTAAAGTAAAGATATACTCCTTGATTCTTCGACTTCGATGAATCTTCGCTCAGAATGACAAGGAGTGCTCGACTGCGCTGGCGCTTCGCTATCTATGACAAGTTTTTAAGTTGCATGTATTCAGTGTATTATATATTAATAAAATATATAATGTAAATACAATTCATATATTAACCCTCTTGTCATTACTTTAACTTTAAAGCAGCAAGGCGCTTTTTGGAGCTCAAGATGACAAGGAGTGTTCGACTTCGTAAAAACTTCGCTATCTATGACAAGAAGCATATTTTCTTGAGAAAGTGCAATTTGTTCTACACTTGGTTTATAAGAGGGAGAAAAGCTTCCAAAGAAAAAATCATTTTACCTAAGGACAGTGACATCTCCCATCTTTTTTACATCTTTGGAACCGTCACAATGATCTATTACCATATTTACTGAATAAACATATACACCTGGTTCGACATCTTCATTCTGAAATCTACCATCCCAACATCCAGCTACATCATCTGAACTAAAGAAGAGATTGCCCCATCTATCAAAGACATTTATATTAAATGAAATAATATCATAAGTAGGATCTACTACCACCTGAAAACAATCATTAACATTGTCGCCATTAGGTGAAAACACATTTGCAACATAGAATGGATTCTCTTCATTGAAAAGTGAGATCTCTATTCTGGTGGATAAATATTGTTCGTCGCAAAAATCCGAGATGGTCACCTCATAAGCACCCGATTCTCGGACAAGAATGGATTCAGATGTTTCTTCAGTACTCCAAGAATATTGCAAATCTCCATAATGACTAGAGACAGTGGGTTTGATCTCCAATTCTATTTCAAAGCATTCTTGTATATAATCTTCGAACTCGACTTCCAAAGGAGGATTGGATTGCAATTCGATAATTTGCATACTCGAACATTGATTACTATCCAAAACAGTGACTTCATATATACCCTCGGCTAAATCATTGTAGCTCATTATATTTTCAAAAGATGCACCATTTATTGATGTCATTACACCAGATTTATCTGATGTAATCATGAGCGAACCATTATCAATATTATCACAAGGATTCATTGTTGCTACAAAGAAATTTGGCTCAGGAATAGAAATTATTGATACTGGATATTCATAGGCACAACCATGTTCATTCATAGCACTGAGCATATAATCTCCAGCTTCTAAATTGCTGATTATATTTTCAGTACTATAATTGACTCCATCCAACGAAAATTCATAATCTCCGTCTACAGAAATGATGACAACACCATTGGTTTCATCTTCACAAGTATGCAAAATATCAATGTCTAATTGCGGGTTGGGTGAATGTATAATTTCAAAGGGTATTTCATAAATGCATTCATCATCATGTTGATAATACAATAAATACATTCCTGAACTAAGGTTCTCAATGAAGCTAGAGTCAAAAAATGATACTCCATCTAAAGAAAACTGCAGACTTATATTTTCGGTATTTATTTCTGCAGAGCCTAGTGCTCCGTCTTCGCATTCTGGAGATGTTTCTATTTCTAAATCGGGCTGAATCGAACTATTTATATTTATCAATGTGCTATCTATACATCCATATTCGCTAAGGCTATATAAGACATAATCACCTGGTTCGAGATCACTAAATTCTGATAAGTTTGTGAAATTTGCCTGTTCATTCAATGCAAAAGAGACAAAACCCGTAGATATATCAATAGAGATTTCTCCATTTGACTGTCCATCACATGAAGGCTGACTATTCGTTGAATAAACGGGTGGGTCGAAACTCTCAATAGCTATCTGATCCGAGTAAAGGCAACCCAAACTATCCTTTGCAAATACTTGATATATGCCTTCATCGAGGTTTTGATAAACTAATTGGTCGGTATAGGTAGAGTCAGGATCCAAGCTGAATAATAGATTATCTCCTTGAGTAATGTTGATTTCTAATTCACCTGCATTAGTGCCAGCGCATGTTTTTGTACCAATCAGTAAAAATTCAGGTTCTTCAATCTCATCTACTATAAAAGGATATGAGTACAAACATCCCTGAGTGTTTCGCACATAAAGCATAAATGATCCTGCATTTAAACCTGAATAAATACTGTCGACTATTGCAAAATCAGAAGTCAAGCTATATTCTAAATCACTGCCATCCAGTTCAGTGACAATGAGCACTCCATTGGCACTGGATGCACAAGATGGAAAAACATCCAATGCAATAACTGGATCTTCAAAAGAATAAACTCGTATAATATAAGTAGAGTCACACATTTCATTCAGGTTTGTGACTATAGTATCTATGTCATTTGCATAATAAGAGAATCCATTGATTATAACGGGTTCATCTGGACAAGTATAGAAGGTATCTATTTGAAGTGAATTTGTACATAAAGGTATGAGCGGAAAATTTACCTCTTTATCTTCTACACAAAAATCGTATACTAAGGTAGAATCACTCACTCCTTCAAACACAAAATTAATACTCGCAAGATCCAATACTACCCTAAGATTCGATTGAAAGACAGGATCAAAATTATAATAACCATTTATATCCGTGATGGTATCACCAACCACTGTATTCCCATTCATAAGGAAGACAATAATACCTTCTTGCAAAACATCAATCCCATCGAATATTGAGTTTTCATTTTCATCCAGATAAACGATTCCAGCAAGTGTCTGATCAACTGGAGTGGCAGATAGAGACAATATATCGGACATAGATTGGCAGCCATATTGATTGGTCACCAGAAGTTCATAGTCTCCAGGTTGAGTGAGATCTATAGTACTCAGTGAACTACTAACTGGACCAATATTAGCTCCATTAAAAATAAGATTATAATCATTTTCATCATTGAGATTCAAACAAAATTCTCTTGGGAAGCACACTTCCATGCATCCTGTCATCCATTCATTGGTGCCTGGAACTGGTTGTACTGAAAAATTATTACTTTTTGATCTACAGTCCAATTCATTTATAACAGTCACATTGTAACGTCCAGATGAAAATACATTAATAGATTCTCCTAATAGACCATTGTTCCACTCATAAGTATTATTGGGATCATATGGCTCTACTTTTAAAGTTATAAAATCATTTTCACAATAGTTGCCATTGTCTGAAATGATAACTGGTTGCATTAATTCTTCGTGGATATTGACTATAAAAGGGCCTTTTATTACAGAGCACCCAACCGCAGGATCTGTCACAGTGACCATATATGAGTATCTACCAGATGCCAATAAATCAAAATGCTCCTCGTACGATAAGTAATTATCATCATCAATTACAGGTGACCATTCATAAGTACCATTTGGAATTTCTGATACATTGAGGTTGAAATTATCTCTCAGGCAGACATCTAAACTATCGAATACAACTTCAAAGTTTTTGTAACTGTATATTTGGACACCTGATATATCATAGTTAAAAATATTGAAAGGCGAAGGCGTGTATTCACATCCTGCATCATCTGTAACCGTTACTTTGTATGAGTCTTCATTTATTACTTGTATGAAGGATGTTGTTTCTCCCGTACTCCATAAGTAACTAATTCCACCTGTAGGAGCGGTTAGGGTTACAATATCCTCTGGGCATTTTGGTGATTCCAAATCAGATGCAATCTCTCCTTGGAGTTCATTATTGATGACATCGATTATCAGGGAAGTAGAGCTCGAGCATCCACGATCATCTTTGATTGTGAGTGTAACTGTAAAGGTACCAAATGAAGAAAATGTATGATCGGCAATAGCTGAAGATGCAGTATTATTATTGCCTGATCCTGGATCTCCAAAATCCCACTTATACTTCAAATTTATTCCTGTCACAATACTTCCAAATGATGATAGTAGCCCAAGACAATAATCCGACTGACCAGCTATTTCAACAGAAGGGCCTTCTGGAACAACAACTTCCTTTGATATGGTAGAAGTGCAAACTCCTGGCACTGTTACATCTAGAGTTACAGTATAATTTCCAGCACTGCTGAAAATATGTGATGGCGTCTGGTCTGAAGAGGTATTGCTACCGCTAGAGGGGTCTCCAAAATTCCAACTATAAGTTTCATTTCCTACTGAAGGAAGTTTCGTAGTTTCGTCAATGAAGATGACTGGTTCTGTGCTACAATATACATCAAAGGAAAAGTTAGCTACAAGTGGGACCTCAACAGACTCAAAAGTACCTTCACATAAGATCGTGGACTGCAATACTCCACATACATCTACTATATACGTATCACAAAAAGCATTTCCACTCGCTCTTACTAGATACCTTCCCGCTCTAGAGAATGAATGACTGACAGGATTACCACTAGCAGAATTTGATCCACTAAAAGGATCTCCAAAATCCCAAATAAAGTTGGTACTTTGATATGGTTGCACTATTTCAAATTCTCTATTATTACAATCGCTAGCTGTAACATCCATCGAAACAGCAGGAATATTTACTGGATCGCCACCACCTCCACTGCAACATAACGTGATAGAACGATAATTGGATTTCGCCTGGCAGCCATTCTGATCTGTGACTATGAGATGATAGGTACCTAACTCAGTGGCCATATATGAGGGACTATTGCTGCCGACAGGAATATTATCACGATACCATTGATAGGTGTAATTGCTAGAAACTTTTTCTATAAATATCTCAATTGGGCTGAAAGGAGGACAAACACGTCTATTTCTTAACATATTGATTTTAATATCAAATTCGTCTAATTCTACTATTGATATTTCTTCGAATGTAGTACATCCAAATGGAGAGCTCACTTCAATGTCGTAATTCCCAGCTGAAAGATTAGAATTTGAAGATGTGGATATTAATGTGCTGCCTTCGTCAAATATTTTGATAGCATTTGAAGCATTCGTTACTATGCTCAATGAAGACTGCTCATTATAACATACCTTATCATCATACAGGTAGCTTGCAGCAGGAAATGCATGAACTGTAACGTCAATATCAAGTATACTTGCACAGTAGGTAGCAGAGACTTGATGCGTACCTTCCTGACCCCAGATTATTCTTGCCCATTCATCTTTGGATTCAATAATAGTCCCTGCAGTAGATGGAATAATAGTCCAACTTACCGATTCACCATTAAACTCAGGCAGTGTATATTGTTCTTCTTCTCCTAGGCAAAGTTCAGATTGACCATTTAAGGAAATATCGTTATTCAATACAAATAATGAACGTGTGCTTTCACAGCCTGTTATACTGTTGCGAATTGAAACAGAAAGTTGATAAGGTCCTGTACTTATCCATGTATAAAATAAAGTTCTAGATGTACTATAACTTCCTGGAGGAGCGCCATCACCTACTTCCCATATGACTGTTTCAACACTAGAAAGTCCAAGAACGGTATATTTTGCCAACTTACCCACACAGACCACTTGAGGTCCATCTATTTGGACTACTGGAGGGATATCTTCAAGAACTTCGAAATGAAGGATAGCATTGGTATTGCAAGAAGTTAAAGCTGAATTTACGGCTTCTAATGTATAATCTCCCGCTTCTGAAAGGTTGAGTGAAAGACTATTTCCTGACGGGTATAGCGTAGTATTTCCATTAAAATCTTCAAGTATCCAATCTACGTTAATTCCAAAATTAGTCTCGAATAAATATTCTGTATTACGACAAAGGTCTTTTGCTGTGTATTCAATCTCCAATAAAGGAAGTATGGTAACAGGTAATTCAGCATATCCATCACAATCAATATTGCAATTATTATAAGTTACACTTACTATACCAGTGCTATTTCCAACAACAGCATTCCAACGAACCTGAATCTTGTTTGTTCCCTGTCCATATATTATATCGCCATGTAAACCTACATCCCAGATGAAATTTGTGCCCGTATAATTGGGTGCGGTATAGGTAGCTAGGTCGCCTTCACACACCAAATCTAAACCCTCAATAATGATAGTTGGATCAATAATATTTATAATTTCTACTATTGATTCTGTACAAGCATTTTCAAAACATGAAGGAGTCGAAAGGCCGATTTCATTTGTAGGTCCGGTATTCCATTCAACGGTTACATATGAATCTCCAATCTCGCCTCCAGCTGTGATAATACCTCCTGCCCCTACATCCCAAATATATGAATCGCATTCTGTGCCCGAATAATAGGTAGTAGTCTCTCCCAAACAAACTGTCCTTTTGCATTCTATTGAAGGTGAATCTCCTCCATTGACTATAACTTTGTAGTAGGCATCAGGTGTACAGTTGCATCCCTCGCCTTCTTGGTGACTTATTAATATTGTGTATTCCCCAGGTTGATCAAAAGACATCGTATTTTCAAATCCATAATAGATTGAACCATTGACTTGCCACTTAGGAACTATTTCATCTATGGCGTCAAGTGTTACTTTTATCTCTTCTCCCGTGCAAATAGTTGCACTTTCTGAATCTCCTTTATCTGTAGAAATCGACATGGGATCTGTTGGATGCACTACAATGCTATTTCTTGTTAATACTTGGGATCCAAACTTTGTTGTAGTTGTCAAGATTAAGCATCCTTCTCCGACTTCAGTCCATAAAATTTTGAAATCATTTTCCGTATAATCTACAATAGAACCGAAAGAGCATTCAATTCTGCTTGGGTGAAATGGTTCAGTTAATCCTTCAGGATCATATAAGAAAGAAGCAACCGTTGTATCCCCTAAGCAAACATGTGGTGCCCATGATTGGTTAGGAAACCCTATAAATTCTGGGCCGCATATAATGTTCGTACCTTCACTACATTCTACAGGAAGAAAAAGAACATCTATACAGTCATCTATCGTATAATTTCCCCAGCAAGAGTTTCCATTACTAGGGCATGTTATTCGATATTCTCCTGTGATTACCATCGAATAAACCAATGTAAATTTGAGTTTGCCATCTGACGCAACTCCAACAATTGGAGGAGTTTCGTTTCCATAAACCTGATCAATAAATGAAACCTCATACAATCCATCACTAAAATAGTCACCAATAATATTTTCACCATATAAGCAAAGATCTACTAAATTATCACATGCCATTGGTCCTTCGCATTGCCCGTATCCAGAGCTCCATGCAAGGCACATAAATAGAAGAGGAAAAATTGACTTTATCATCATGGTCGTATATTGGTTATAGACTAAAAATAATAAAGGGGACAGTAATGGAATAATCGAAATGTAATATAACAAAGAAAAAAGATATCAATGATATTAACGAAGGGGAAATTTGAAAATAAAAACTAGACTAAAGCAATTTAAGTTGCTAAAAAAAGTCAAAATCTAACTTTGTGGCTTCTTTGTGGCTTCTTTGTGGCTTCTTTGTGATGCCTTGGTGAATCCTTGTGGTTAAAAAGAAATGGTTATTTTCAAAAATCAAGTTTGATTGTTTTACAATACGTAAATATTCACCACAACGACACAACGATTTCACTAAGAAAACCACAGGGAAAAGCTCAGGGTTTTATTTAGTCTATATGTGCTATAAAAATAAGAAACCTGAAATTAAGGAGCTATATAGCTGTAATCAAAAAGAAGATTCAAAGTTCTATTATATAGCACTAAAAATAATTCTTAGCCAATAAATATGGATAAATATTACTAACGACAGTTACAATCATAAAAATATAATCAACATTTTATTTTCTTATATTTGGTAAAACGATTATTCACCAGCTATAAAAAGCTCTATTATGAAACTGAATTACACCTTATTACTTCTATTTTTTACTTCAATATTAATCAGCCAAGAATGTGGTCCTATAACAGCGGGTAGTCAATTTGTTCATGGCAATCTCCAATACAATATTTTAAATGGAAATAATGCATTTAATGAGTTGAGTTATAAAGTAGGGATAGGCGAAGATGGAGATATCGATACCAGAGAATATGCACCAATATTATATTCAAGTAACATCTGGGCAGGGGGAGTTGACCCAAATGGATCTGTAAAATTAGCGGCGGGAACATATATTGATCAAGATTGGGTAATGGGGCCTTTGGACGAAAGTGGTCAAACTTCAGCAGAAAATTGTGCGAACTGGGACAGAATATTTTCAGTAACAAAAGAAGATATTCTAAAGGCTAGAAATATATTCTTGGAAAATGGACCTTGTAGTGATATCCCTGAATCTATATTAAATTGGCCAGGAAGAGGAAACATAAATTTATCATTTATTCCAGATGATTTTCGAGGGGCAGATTTTTGGGATGAAGATGGGGACGCGAGGTATGATCCTTGCTCCGGTGATTTACCAATAGTGAGTATAAGAGGCCATGAGCCTTGGAGTGCAGATGATTATATCCCATCTATTCCTTCTCAAATATCCTACTATGTTATGAATGATAATGGGAAACTACATCTATACTCTGGAGGAATTCCAACACAGTTAGAAGTAGCGGTTTATATATTCGCATTTAAATCACAAGGATTAGATGATGTAATATTCATGAAACAGAAAATCACAAGTAAATCAACAGATGATATTAGAGATTTCCATTATGGCAATTGGTTTGATTTTGATTTGGGCTGTAAAGAAAATGATTATATAGGGACAGACCCTGAAAGACATATGGTCTATGCCTATAACTCTAATGAAGACAATGAATGCAATTTCGGGGGCACTCCTCTACCTAAAGCTCAATTTGGAGTTTCTTATTTAGCAGGAATATACGAACCATTCATTATTGTAGGGGATTCATTGGTTACACCACCAATTGGAACATATGATGTGGACACCTTGGTAAGAACTAGGATGAAGACATCTGTCATCCCTTTTGATTGTCAAGACAACTCCATACCAAACACCTGCAATCCACAAACATCAAATGAGTATTACAATATTTTAAAAGGAAGCAATAAAGATGGTAGTCCGATATTAGATAATTCTGGCAATGCAACGAATATAATGTTTACTGGAAATCCGTCAGCTTCTGATGGTTGGTCTCTTTGTAATGAAGATAAAATTCCCGAAACTTCTGCTATATCATCTGTAAGTACTGGTTTGCTTCAACCAGGAGCTTCAAATGAAATATTAATTGCTCTTTTTAATGCAAGCGATGGTTTTGATGATGGTTGCACAGATATTGCAGCATTACAAGACAAACAAGAAATAGTGCAAAAATTTTATAATGATGGTTTCTTTCATTATTTGGGCCCTCTTCCTCCGACAATAGAAATGTCTCAAGAATCAAATGCTATAACAATATCAATTTCCAATATTCCCTTTGAATATTCCCAAAATATTCCAGAAGCAGAAGGATTTGATGACACATACAATTTTGAAGGCATTAAAATTTACCAAGTAAGTAGTCCTAATTTTGACATGAATGAATTGGGTAATTTAGATTATAGTGCTTTAATTTATCAAGGAGACATTGAAAATGGAATTGCCGAAGCAGACAATTGGCAAACGCTTTTCATAAATGGAAATAAATCATTTGTTTCAAAAAGACAAGTTGATGGCGAAGACATAGGTATTTTAGAAGAAGTATTATTTGATTATGATTATCTAAATAACGAAGCTATTGTTCAAGGAAAACCTTATTATTTTGTTGCTTTATCCTATGCATATAATAACTATCTACCATTTATAAATCCAAATGGAATTGGACAACAATATACTTATTTAGAAAGCACATGTGGTGTGAAAGTTTTGAATTCTGAGGTTTTGCTTTCCGAAACCGAAATTGAAGAATCAAAACCTTACTTGTTTTACAATAATATCGATAATTGGCGCTTAGAAAACACAGAAGATCAACTTCAAGTAACTTTGATAGCATCCAATGGACAAATAATAAAAAACTGGGAATTGAATTCTGGATCATCTCTATTTTCTCAAGATATAGATGGATTACTTAATGGAGTATACTTCTTGCAAATTTATAGTAAAAAGAAAGATAGGATGTATGTCCAAAAAGTGATACAAATGAAATAAAGTACATCGATGAGAGCTATTGACTTTTCTTCTCAATGAAGTGATTTAATAACATATTGTTAATTCCTTTGCATGTCATTGATTCTCAACTTATCACAATTTTTTCGTCGCGTAGCTTTGGCTATGCTCCTTTAAAATCGTTATAATTTGAGAACCAAGCGCATACAAATCATTTTAACATACGTTTTTAAATCACTTCAATGCTAAAAATAGTCAATATTATTAATTCACTAAATGGAAATTCCACATGCTAATCATCAAAAATGTAAGTGGATAAAAATCCAGAAGGATTTGATTTGGGATGTTTCCATCTATATCATTGCTAAGCTATACAAGGTCTCTGGGTTTTTCACATTCGCTGCTTATTGTTCAACAACAAATACATATTCGTTTTCACATGTATATTCATCTCATACTTGCGTTGTGACTCGACTGGAAGTTAGGATAGTTAATCTTAGTTTTAATGCAGCAAGGGTATAGATCATAGTTATTGTCTGTTGGCCTATCTAATCAAACAAGACATCGTTTAGTTTTTTAACCAACTGGCTATACTTCTTCTATCTCGTGTAAAGGAGGCATGGACTTCATGCTCCATTTCATCACTTCGAAAAAACACCATTCGACCGCCTAAAGGAGAAATATTTTTTTGTTCTCCACCTTTAGGATACAAAGATAAGATGCCACCATCTTCTTCCTTCCAATCTTGGTTTAGATATAGGACTATTGAATATTTTCGTCCTTTTTCATTTTTGAATTGGTCAATATGTCGCTTATAAAAACTTCTTTTTTCATAAGTAGAATAATGGCTTTCAAAACTTTTTATTGAAGTGAAGCATGTTTTATTCAAATGATCAATAAACTTCCCGATCTTTTTTAAATAAATCATTTCAAACGCATCTATACTATGTTCTTCAATCCAATTAATTTTATCACCTCTTATCTTTTTATCTTTTTGAAAACCCTTTTTATTGCCCAATCCTGCGGCCTTCATGTTTCCAGATTTACTCAAACTTTGGATGTTGGCCCTAAGACCCAATACTGTACTTGGCTGGATAAAATCATTACAGCAACCGTAATTATCATCAATAAGTCCTTGAATCAGTATTTCAAATTGGTTTTGTTCTTGAATCTCTTCGTCATCCATGTTCATATAGTTTAAATCCTAAATATGCATTATAAAATTTATTACGGTCTGAAATACCTCATGCAAAGTTCCAATGCATAATTAGGGTTAAACTGACACCGAATTGCATTGATACAAATAGGATCTTCCGTAAGAACGTTATTTTATTGAGCAAGCCTGTCTTATTCTTTAGAAAAAGGTTTAATTGATTTTAGGGAAGTGTGATAGATTAAATTAGTTACCGGTACTTGCCTTTTCTACATCTACTGAAGCATCTATGTCTCCATAATCGGATCAAAATAATACATTGGTTTTTGAAAATGTTCTACCTGTATCAGTGATAGATTATCCCATGGCAATAGAGTCAGAGTTTGTTATAATTGTAGATTGAGTTCCGAAAAACATTTAAATTAGAATTGAATTGAGAATACGGCTAACCAGGTTCGAATAAATCATCCATAGTTATTACTTTATGAACATTTCCAGCATAGGCATTATTTTTTAACCCAAAGGTTGTGAACATGGTTAACCAAACCGCTTTTTGTGTCTTGGCGTAAGCTATAAATTCTGCAATTTTAGTTCGGAGGATTTTGTCATGTGTTTACTGGTAAACTTCAGTAAATAATAATGGTACTATAAATATCCAATCAGGAGTATCTGGTCGCGGAATTTCCCAAACAGGAGCGAACCAACAGTTTAGTAATGCCTGAACGATTAATATCAAAACCACAAATAACAACGCAATAGAACTTACCAATGGTATTGTTTTCACAAATGAAATAGGTGGTTTAGTGCCCCCTCCTCTCCTGAGATCGGCTATTATCAAAAAAATCATGGTGGTTTATGAAATGTTTGCAAGCCCACAAAGAGATATTACTGCTGAGATGACAGCTGAGAAATTGAGAGATCTTTAAAACCTAGTTATCCTTCACACATCTACACCCAGTATGATTCAGACCCGTATCTACAGTTGATCCCATTCTACGCGCATTCCTATATCCGGAACAGTATTCATCACTGCAGAGAAATGATCCTCCCCGTATTACCTTCTCTTGTTGAAAAGGCATCAGGTTGTTATATCCTTTTGCCGGACCGGTTGTATTCTTCTTTTTAGCATCTTTAGTCTTGTAAAATGTGACATCATACCAATCACTACACCACTCCCAAACATTGCCACTCATATCATACAATCCGTAACCATTAGGGTCAAAAGACATTACTGGTGCCGCTCCTTCAAATCCATCTTTCTTAGTATTTTTGTAAGGAAAGAGGCCTTGATAAAAATTTGCCCTCGTCTGACCTGTATTGATTGATTCATTTCCCCAAGGATAGATCATATCTTTTTCACCCCCTCTTGCTGCCCACTCCCACTCTGCTTCAGTAGGCAATCGCTTTCCTGCCCATTTACAATATGCATTAGCATCATCCCAAGCTATCTGAACTACCGGATGACTACCTTTATTTATGATATCATTTTTAGGACCTGAAGGGTGTCTCCAATTGGCACCTGTTGTCCATGTCCACCATTGCTGGGGATTATTGAGATTAACAAGTGATTCTGTAGGTGTAAAAACAAGTGCACCGGGAACCAGAAGGCTGTCTGGAGGTTTAGGCGTTCCAGGAGGTAATTGTTTCGCCAATTCTTCCCAAATCACATCTCTTTCGGCTACTGTTTTATAATTTGTTTCATTAACAAATGTCGAGAAACCCTTGTTGGTAACCTCATGCAAATCCATGTAAAATGATTCTACATAGACTTCATGCTTAGGAAATTCATTTGAAGCTGCTTGTTCATTATCGCCTCCCATACTCAATACACCACTAGGAATTAACGACATTCCCTCTTCTGTTTTTGCATTTTTTTGGTGGTTAGACCTATCGCTATTTGAATTTTGTGAACAGGAGATATGTATTAGACATATCAATATGAAGAAAGCGATTTTGTTTATGAATGACATACCATTTGATTAATTCTACTTTGAGACATTTCAAAAATTGAAGATAATGAAAATAGGCATGAGGTTTATGTTTTAAAGTTTGCAAGGCTAGATGTTGACATTTAAATTATTTTGTCAACATCTAGCCTTGAACCCTAAACCTCGTAACCTTAAACCTGTTCTTTTTTTATACAATCTCTTCAATAGTAGAAATGTGTACCCTGAAAATATATAATCTCTCAACGTAGAAGTAATTAGAGGCAGCAAGATAATAGATAAACAATAAAATTTTATTTTGAAACTTGGTGCAATTAATTCCCTAGGCTGTATTTAGCAATCACATTCTAAATTCAGACAACATAAAGAGCGGTAAATGAATATCATAGAACTCTATAAGTCAGCCCTAGTATATGTCATTCTCAGGTGACATGATGACCGAGGCACCTTATTTAGGTTTGACTGGGCAATGACCTATGCTTGTCTCGGACCTTTATATACTTTTGTTGTTCACAGATATCTTGCTTTTCTTGTGATTATTTTTAGTACTTTGGCAAGGACTTATTTTGAAAGATATCCCTTGGACAATGATATGGAGAATGTTAGAAACATGATTCCTCGTATGAGAATCTCTCAGATGAAAAATAGTAAAGCTGGCATGTATGATCATATATTTTCTGCGCAATGTGGATTTATAAATACCATGGTATCTGGCGGAGAGAATGCCAAATATCTGCAATGTGATTTTTATGAATCACCTTTAAGAAAAATAAAAATGAACTCCCCTACTATCAGGCAGAAATTACAGGCGACCGCCTGCTAAGCAACAAGCAGGTTCACTTGATTCAATAATATTATAACTTAGTATTTAAACTACATAGATGGAAGATTTTGCTGAAGAAAGCATCAACAAACATAAAAAGGAGGGAATAACAGTAATTCTGCCGACTTATAATATGGGAGCATATCTAAAAAGAGCAATCGATAGTATCCTAAATCAAACCAGGTTACCTGAAGAAATATTAATAATAGACGATTGTTCTACTGATAATACCTCTCTTATTTTAGACTCTTATTCAGACTGTCCTTTGATCTCATGGGTAAGGTTAGGAAAAAACATCGGCGCTTATCAGTGCAGAAATTTAGGACTATTACTCTCCAAAGGGAGCTATATCACATTTCACGATGCAGATGACTCCTGTGATAAAAGAAAACTTGAAACTCAGATAAATCTAATAGAAACACCAATCAATGGTTTTTCAGAAAATTCAAATTTAGAATTTAGACAAAAGTTGATGCCACGTGGACTTACAAAGTTTCCAGACGTTGCTGTCTGTACCTCTAAAAGAATTGAACTTAATGGAGAAGTAGATTACAGGTCTTCTGAATTGATAGGTTTAATCTCTTATTTTTTTCCCAATTTAGTCTCTAACAATCGAACTCCTTATTTTCATATTATTGGTTCATTGGTCAGAAGGCAATTATTTTGTGAGTTTGGAGGATTTTTACCTTATCGTGTAAGTTGCGATGATGAACTAAGAAATCGAATTGTAGCATATGGTGGTGTTTTTTCATTTGATCCAACCTCATTGTATACTTTTCATAAAACTAAAGAATCACTAACAAAATCCAAGCAAACAGGACAAAATTCATCTTTTAGAAAAAAGATTAAAGAAAAAATAGCAGTTAGAAGTAACAAAATGCTTCAATTTCGGGAGAGAGAAAGTTTTCTAAGTAACATCTCAGTTACAATTGATGTCCAAAATATAATTATTGATGATTACCACAACTTAAAAAGTGTAGCTGAAGATATACCTTGTACAAAGGAAACAAAAAAGAAAATTAATCAGCAATTATCTTCATTGCATTTAAACAATAAGCCTAACTTATTAACAAAATAAAATCCATTATCAAACCCAATATACCTTGGTGGCTTCGGAAGCATTTTATTATAAATATCCTAGCTCAAATCGCTTAGGAATGATACATTAATATAGTTCGCTTTTATACGCAGGTATTTTATTTTTCAACAAGGCAAAAAAACTGCCTGCCTGCCTGCAGGCGTAGACAATGCAGGGCATTGGTGAGGCTTTTTATCGCTGTAGAAAGATAATATAACAAGTAGAAAATGTTACTGTATTATTGAATCATTCCTTATAGCTTTAATTTCATTATGAAGTGATTTAAGAACATAATGTTAATTCCTTTGCAAGTCACCTGCCTGCCGGCAGGCAGGTTGATTCACAATATTTCAGCTTTTTCTCGGCACTTAGCTACGGCTAAGTTTCTCCAAAAGAGCTTCATCTTGTAAACCAAGCACTTACAAATCATTTTAACCTTAGTTTTTAAATCACTTCTATGTATAATTATTTTTGATCATACTTTTTTAACTAAAATTCTAATAACTTCTAGCACATCTAAAGCCATAGTTACTACCTCCCAGATTTGGAATGCTTCGTCCCCTGAAAGTTACCTGACTATACGTGTCGCCTAGAAACCAGGAACCCCCTCGGATCACACGGGAAATGCCTTGTATCGGATCATCCATATTTTTCTTTTTCGAACTTCTGGACTCTTCAATTGGTGTATCTTCATACCAATCCCAACACCATTCCCAGGCATTCCCACTCATATCATATAAACCAAATAGATTATTATTTTTAGAAGCTACGGTATGGGGCTGTCTACCAGAATTATTAATGGACCATCCAACATCCTTCAAAATATCACTACCAGAAAATATAAAACTATTTGCGCTTCCGCCACTTGCAGCATATTCCCATTCTAATTCTGTAGGGAGGCGATATCCACCCTCTTCCCAATTAGTAGTTTTTGTCCAGTCAATTGACGTATCAAATAGTTGATTAGGATTAGTAAAGTTTTTTTCAAGGATATATGCCTTCGGATAGCCTCTTTGCTCGGACATCCAATTTGTATAAGCAATAGCATCAAACCAACTCAGTCCCATAATAGGGTGATCCCCATTCCGTCCCCAAGAAGATTTCTCAGGCAAGGCCTGGTTATTCGCCACAGCATAGAGATTATATTGTAAAACGGTGGTCTCTGTTTTGGCCAACCAAAAGCTATCCAATTGAGTAAATTCATTCCCAGTTAGCCCATCCTTAGCCAGTCTAAACTGGCCTCCGGAGATCAGTACCATTTCCGGATAATATCTTTGTTCTAAAGATTTAAAATTTGCTTTATCAATCTGACCAATTAATTTTCTTAACGAGTTTAAGTCTTCATTTGCATCAATTTCTATGCTGGCAAGAATTTCTTTAGCCTTACTATATTGAACGCTCTCTGTATAAAAAAAGGCAATTTCCTGAACACGTTGAAGACTTTCTTCCTCTTTGGCTTTTAATAATAATACTGCTTCAGTTTTATTAGAAGCCGCCAAATAGTCAAGTTCCAAAATATTTTGGTCGACTTCCTTAAGGAGTAAAACAGCAGTTTCAGCATTTGCTTTTTGGAGGTTATTCAAAGCGGATATTGCTTCTTTTTCCGCTATCATTGCATCATTAGTAGCTTGATTTGCGGCTTCTTCTGCTTTCTTCGCCTTAGTTGCATTTATTCTTGCTTCTTCAGCAGCTTCCTTTGCTTTATCTTCACTTATACTTGCATCTTCAGCAGCTTGTTTTGCTTTTGCTTCGCTTATTCTTGCTTTTTCAGCAGCTTCTTTTGCTTTATCTTCACTTAACCTTGCTTTTTCAGCAGCTTTCTTCGCTTTATCTTCGCTTATCCTTGCATCTTCAGCAGCCTGTTTTGCTTTATCTTTTTCTACTATTGCCTGTTTTCGAGAGACCTCTGCTGTGTTCTGAGCTGTTATCGCTAAATCTTTTGCCTCCTTTGCACTCTTATATTGTATACCAGCGAATATAGCCAGAGCCAATCCCAAAATGGAAATAATTATTGCGATTTGAGTCCTTTTCCGAGCTTTCTTTTCATTACGTTCAGCGATTTGCCTGAGTGCTGCCTGCTCTTCTGCTCTCTGTCGTTCTTCTTCTGCTTTTTTAGTGATGGCAGCCAGCTCCTTCTCCCTAACTAATCGTTTTTCTTCCTGTCTTTCTTCTTCCAGACGAATGGCAACATCCTGATATTTCTCCAATACCGGTTCAATCAGAGTATCATGAGATATTTCATAATAGAAATTTCCAGTCCGTGCTTCTTTTCGTAAAAGCCTTTCTTCATGGAGTTGATCGAGTAAGTTTTGTGGAATACCACATTCTTCCCTGATGGAAGATTCTTCCATAATGATCCGGCGATTATTACGGATTAGGAAGGTGGCAGCCATTGTTTCAACAGCTACCTGGAATTCCTCCGGCACCCTGCTGACTACACTGCTATAAAAATCTCCTATAATTTTTTGGACTCCTTCTTTTCCTCCAAAAAATCCAGGGCTTACTATAAATCCTGATGGTCTATTTTCGGAAATAATCTTATTTTCTATTTGCTGAGAAAACAACTGTAGCTGAAAGGCTTCAATCTCGATTTCAGATTCTGGAAGATCATTCCTTAGCTGATCCAATTCTTTTTTACCTAATACTTCAATGATATTCTCCAGAGATTTTGGCTCATATTCAAAAATTGGAGATTCGTATTCACCAGCAGCCAATGCAGGTAAAGTAATGGCCTGAATGGCATTAGAACGATTCAACATATTGAGTTGAAATCGGGTTCTCAGTATGGATGGGATATCTGACGCTAATTCATTGAGGAGATATAAATAATCAGAGCGGATAGCAAGGATAATTTTCACTTTTGGCGGTGTTTGCCAATCTATTTCAGGATCTAAACTGTCATCGGATTCTTTGATTTTTTTTTGTAGCGAAATTGGCATTCTACCATTAACTAAATCTGCAAGTTGATCAATAAAGTTTTGTCGTTCTTCCAGAGTATATAATGTAAATAATTCTTCAAACTGATCAAAGATAATTACTGGCGTAAATACCTCACCAAGATCGACATACCAAAAACATTTAAAGTACTCCCAAAGCGTTAAACCATCGGGCATATTTTTCGGAATATAATCGTTCTCCTTGAGATATTCGTAGACTTGCTGCTCCGGCCGCAGATTGGTATTATGGAGCCGAATAAAAACCGGGTGGAGATGGCGGTCTTCAAACTGGGGACAAACTCCGGCATTGAGCAAAGAAGATTTCCCTGTTCCAGATTTTCCAAACAACACGACGATTTCATTCAGAATGACCATTTGAAATAGACTACGTTGTTCCTCGTCTCTTCCATAAAAGAGGTGCTGATCTTCAGCAGTAAAGGGCCGTATACCTGGATATCTTTTCACTTGCGGTTTTTTCGTTTAAATATTTTTGTACACCACCCTTCCAGTTGTTTGATGGTATCTGCCAGTGCGGCCACTTCATCTGATTGTTCGTTAAGTGCTTTTCGATTACGAGGCAAAATTGTCGGTAGATTACCAATAATGGAACTCTGCCAGAGACTGCTCTTTATTAAAATTGGAATGACAACGGCTTCTTTTTCCTCATGTCTTTTTAAGGCAGTCTTCAATTGTTTTTCATAAATATCATCCGAGCTAAAAAAATTGGCAGTTACCAAAAGCAGTATTATGTCAGCTTGGTTGAGTTTATCTTCAATTTCTTTATCGCGGTCAATACCGGCCATGATTTGTTCCTCATCCCAGGTCTGGATAAATTCATTCCTTTTGAGCGGAGCCAATTGCTTGTCCAATTCTTCTTTGACAGCTTGATCTTTTTTATGAAAAACCAAAAAAGCTTTCAACTTGGGAGATTCTTCGACACTAGATTCCTTTTGGCTATTGATTTTTTCTAATAAAGTGGTAGCAAAATTCCGGGGAGAAAAATCTATAAAATTGACCTCAAAATTTCTTTTATAGAAAAAAGTAGTCAGATCGGACAGATTCTTGGGATCCTGAAGTGCATAAGTTTCCTTTTGTTTTTGAAAGCGATTAATGATATGCATAATCAAACGCAAATGCCACTGGTTGAAATCAAAACCGAGAAAGGCGAAGGTTTTTTCAAAGTCTTTTTCTTTTGAGGATGTAAATTCAATAGCTATATCATTCGGAATACCTGCTGTATTTTCTTGTTGCAAAATAGTATCTAAAAAATCCAATTGTTCCGTTTCGGTGATGATCAGAGAATTGGGTTCCTCTATTGATCCAAATAAATTAAAAATTAAAGGAGCGTCAGGAGTGATAAATTCTTTATTGGCAACGATGCTATTGTTGTGACTCGGATTTCGATAATGATAATATTCACAAACCGCAGAAAACTTATTTTCTTCCTGGTAGGCATCCAAGAGAAATTGATCAGGGTTGGTGTTTAAGACAAACCGAAAGGGTAATTTGGCAATATCGGCAAAAACTGGAAAATCCGAAAAATCATATTGTTCATAAAATGCCTGCATTATTTCTCCCAATTGAGCACGGGCCTTACCTTCCTGGAAGTTACATTTCGGCAATAGAGCGTCCTCTAATTGTTTGGCCACATACGCAAGGTTCGAATCCTCCGGCAAAGGGGCCTGAGGATTGGCTTTTAATAATTGCTCAGAAAGGTACTCCATAAGTAATTGCTCAAGAGGAATTTGTTGACCGTCGCGTTCGAGGCTGGCAATATTAGGTCCTAACACCAAAATGCATTCGTTATTATTAATGGCTTGCACCAGATTGTTCCAATTAATATTAGGGGCAGTTTGTCCTCCGTTCATTTAGTATGAATATATTAGTTTTTGAGCAATAATATGGTAATCAATATCCAGGATTTTGTGTGAGATTTGGGTTTCGGTCCAACTCATCTTGTGGTAACGGGAAAAGATAATCTCGATCCGTAAATTTTACATGCGGTTCTAAAGACGTTATTGTATCTGTAAAAACCCTTAAATCCCCATAATTCTCCAATCTTCTTCTTTTTATATCATACCACCGTTTGAACTCGAAAGCCAGTTCGAGTCTTCTTTCTTCCAAAATTAAAATTCTTAATTCTTCTTTTGTAATCCCCAATTCTATATCTGCCGGAAAATCAACTAGAGTCCCATTCCAATTTCGGGCTCTTTCTCTCACTTTATTTAGCAAATCTATTGTTTCCTGAACTGGCCCATTCACCTCATTACCTGCTTCAGCAGCAATCAGCAACACTTCTGCATACCGCATACCTACATAATTATTATCCGATCTGGCGCCAATATTTTCTCCATTACCGAATCTTGAATACTTAGCAATATGAGGCCTTTGTACTACTTCATAGGAATCGTACCAAATGGTATCTCCATTACTATCAATCACAAAATCATCAAAACTTATCTTTTTTCTATAATCCAGAGCATCCCAATTATCATACACTTCTATGGAAGGTACACTTACGCTCCAACCATCTCTTTCTATGCCAATGATACCATTAACTGGCACTATAAAATCCTCATTTTGGGATCCGGTTCCCTGCACATTTGCTAAAAAATCAAAAACCAGAATATGTTCCTTTAATCCGTCTGCATTTGAACCATCAAAAAGATCTTTAAAGTCATCCATTAGACCGTATCCAAATAAAGAGGAGCTGTCAATCACATATTTTGCTTCATTATATGCTTTTTCAAAACTAACTTGGTCTCCAGATTCAGAACCCAATGTCAAATATACAGAAGCCAAATAGGCAGCTGCCGTTCCTTTTGTAGCTCTGGCTCTTGTATTGCTGGGATATTTATTTGGCAAATACGTTCTAGCATATTTAAGGTCTGATATTATACCATCATAAACTTCTTGAGAAGTTGATTGAGACATATCTTTTACTAAATCGGGATTACTCACATAGAAGTCTATATATGGAATATTACCAAACAGCCGAACTAAATGATAATAAGTAAATGCCCTGACAAATCTCGCTTCTGCTTTCAACACATCCAAAGTTTCTATCCATTCGGGATGGTCACTGGATAAACTCTCTGCCCCATAAATAGCTGCATTGGCCGCTCCGATCACCTTATAAGCTTGAGGCCAAATTTCAGCTACCATCCCATTTTGAGCATCCAATGTAAATTCATTAACCTGCACCCTTCTTTCCGAACCTTTGTTTCCAATATCACACATATCACTTCTCAATTGTAGAGAAAGTGTCAGTTTTCTACCGTATAACTTCTCAGAAGTAATCAGCCCATAAGTCCCCAGAACAGCCATTTCTACATTATCCGGGGTCTCAAAAAAAAACTCAGGATTCAGAACGTTTCTGGGATCTTCGTCCAGATCATAACAAGCACAGATAGTCAGGATAAATAAAGAAGCAATGATTAGTTTTTTCATTTTAGGGTAAATTGAATTATTTAAAATTCGATATTCAAGCCAAAGGTAAAGGATTTAGCCGTTGGATAACTTCCATAATCCAGTCCCAGATTTTTATTACTATTTGCATTTCCTATTGAATTGAAATTTACTTCAGGGTCATAACCTTTATATTTTGTAATGGTCAGAATATTTTGAGCACTGACAAAAAGCCGCAATTTTCTGATATTCCATTTATTGAGTATCAAATTTTGAAAACTATATCCTAAGCTAACATTTTTCAATCGGATATAGCTACCATCATAAATCCAACGGGAAGAAACCCTTTGATCACGGTTTTCATTGACTTGAGGTACGTCCGTATCTGTATTTGAATCTTTCCATCTATCAAGTGCTACTGTGGTAGCATTACCACTTCCTTTCAAATTATCCAGTTCCAAAAGTGTATAACTCAATATATCATTACCCTGGGAGCCTTGAAAAAAGATATTCAGATCAAAATTATTGTATCCAAATTCATTATTCAAAGACCAGATAAAATCCGGGTTCGGATTGCCAATAATTGTTCGGTCATTATTATTTAATACCCCATCATTATTAAGATCAATAAACTTTTCTCCACCCTTCTCATGCTCAAAACCATCATCAGGGGGCATTTCTTCATCTTCCTGAATTACTCCATCATATATCCACCCAAAAAAAACACCAATTGGCTCTCCTTCCCGCAATACCTGAGTATCTCCAATCCCTGTCATATGACCAGGACGTGAACGGTATAATATATCATTGCCATCGGGTAGGACTAAGATTTTATTGCGGTTACCTGAAATATTAAATTCAGCAGACCATCTTACACTACCTTTGGATATATCAGAATAGATTGACAATTCCAGTCCCTTGTTTTCAATTTCCCCACTATTTTTAAGCTGTGGATCAAACCCTGAAAATTCCACAGGAGAAACATTCAATAATAAATCATAGGTCCTCATTTGGTAATAGTCAATAGTTAGTCCAACCCTACCTTCAAACAATTCTAGATCAGCCCCAACATTCCATTGGGCAGTAGTTTCCCATGTCAAATCATTATTGGCAATATTCATTGGTGCTATGGCATTGACAGGAATTCCATTGATTACTGTAAAAACAGAGCTAAAACTAGCTAAAGTCTGATAGGGAGCAATAGCCTGATTTCCTGTAAGACCATAGCTTGACCTCATTTTGAGTTGACTAAGCCAGTCAGTATCCTGCATGAATTTTTCTTTGTGAATGTTCCACGCTAATGCACCAGAAGGGAAGAAAGCCCATTTATTGTTTTTACTAAAAGTTGAAGAACCATCCCTTCTTGCATTAAACGTCACCAAATACTTATCGGAAAAAGAATAATTGAAACGGCCATAAAAGGAAGCTAAAACCGATTCCAACAATGTTGAATGGGGTTGTTGGATGATGGCAGCATTGTCCAAATTCCAAAAGTCTCCAATATCTGAAAGAAATGAATTACCTCCTGAAGACCATATTTCGTTTCTAAATTTTTGAAAGGAATAGCCAGCCATAGCGGATAGTTCATGATTGTTGTTTATCGTTTTTGAATAATTCAGGTAATTTTCATTTAACAGGGTAGTATTTTTAGCGCCTATTATTGTAGCCGATCCACCCAAGTTATTGCCTTCTACTAATGTCCTTGGAATATATAATCCGTTTCTAACACTATTCGTACTTGCCCCAATAGTAGATTTGAAATTTATAGTACTGGATATTTTATAATCCGCAAAAAAATGAGCTTGAATCAGATCATCCACATTTTTCTCTATTCTCTCGGTCGCAATCGCGAAAGGGTTATCAAATCGATCTTTAATCTTTTTTAGTGTAAAACTGTTATCAGGATTATATATTCCTTCATCAGGCTCAAAATTCAAAGCTGAAGATATGACTCCAGTCTTGCTTGATCCCCCAGTTGTTTCCTGGGTAAGGATACCATCTTTTTGAGTCCTTTTAGCAAACATGTTAAGTCCTATACTCAATCGCTGGTTAGCTTGAATCTTAAGATTACTTAGAATAGAAAACCGATCATATTTGGATCCCAGGACTACTCCTTTTTGCCCCCAATAATTTCCAGATATGTAATAGTTAAGAGATTCTGTACCTCCCGATAATGCCAACTTTGTATTTTGGATCCCTCCTGTTCTGAATATTTCTTCCTGCCAATCAGTATCTGCATCACCTTGCTCGTAACCAGGGTCTACCTCCTGCCGGTACACTGCAAATTGATTGGCATTTAACAAGTCTAGTTTTCTAGTAACCTTCTGAAATGAATATGAGGTATTCAATTCGATTTTGGTCCTCCCTGGTTTTCCTGTCTTGGTAGAAATTAGGATGACACCATTAGCTCCTCTCGAACCATAGATCGAAGCAGCAGATGCATCTTTCAGTATCACGATAGAGGCAATATCTTCAGCAGGAGGCAAAGCCGCTTGAACAAACCCATCGACAACATAGATTGGGTTGCTGCTTGCATTGATGGAAGTAGCTCCCCTTATCCGAACTTTATAATCTGACCCGGGCTCTCCATTATTAGCCATTATATTCAAGCCCGCAGCCCTTCCCTGCATTGCTTGTATCAAATTAATAGAGGGGTAAGCAGTAATCTGGTCTTTATTTATAGTTGCAATAGATCCAGTCAGATCGCTTTCTTCAACGGTACCATATCCGACAGCTACAGTTGCTATAAAATCATCCGGCCGCTTAAGGAAAAGAATGAGGTTTGACTGGAATTCAATATCCATTTCTTTGGTTTCATATCCTGCATGAACGAAAACAAGCGTGATATCACCACTTGGAATGTCCAAAACAAAGTTACCTGCTACATCCGTAGAAGTAGTGATATCTGTAAATTTCACAGTAACCATCACTGTAGACAAGCGTTGACCACCTTCCTCATCTGTTATCGTTCCCGTTATCCTTCTAGTATCATCTAATGAATCAGAAGAGCAGAATGTGTATGGGTGAGATGCGATGCTATTGAGCTGAAAACACAATAAAAAGCATAATAGCAAAATTTGCAATAAATGCTGATTAAAAGGGGTCATAACACTATTTATTACTTTGAGCTTAATACGGATCACAAAATAAATTTATTTCAAATTTCAAATTAACTACTCACTAACATAGTAAGTTTTTAAAGAGCTCCAAAATAATTATTAAGTACCTATTGCAATGTAGGGAATAAAACTTGTAAATGAGAAAATCCACTGTACCGATTTAGCAGTTAAAGAGGGTCATTCTCATAGTTGTTTTCGAAACTATCTTATTCAACAATAGTAATGAGCATAATCATTCTTTAGATGAGAAATAAAAAAAAATGAACTTATTAGAACCCCAAATTATTCTCTCAATATTTAAACTTTGGTGAACATTCGTTACAAGCACTAAATAATGCTTTTAATTCTACTTTGAGACATTTCAAAAATTGAAGATAATGAAAATAGGCATGAGGTTTATGGTTTATGGTTTGCAAGGCTAGTGGCTCAAGTCATAAGTTATTGATAGTTAAAATGAGTCTATTTTTTCTTTAGTCTAGGATTGAGAAAGGAAGATAGCCGTAGCTACCTGACTGACGAAAGACGAAGAATCAAGGAAAAAGTGGCCATTTAAGCTGTCAAGTATTTATGATTTGAACCACTAGATGTTGACATTTAATTTGTTTTGTCAACATCTAGCCTTGAACCCTAAACCTCGGAACCTTAAACCTATTCCTTTTTTTCACAATCTTTTCAATAGTAGAAATGTGTAACCTGAATATATCTAATCTCTCAAAGTAGAAGTAATTAATAATTAGTGAAAATTTATATAAACGAGAGACCTTAAAAATTCCTTTAGATGTTGAAAAACAAGTTTCTACTGAGAGAGTAATTCCTGTAAGAGTTTCACCATTTGATTTAAATGGGAGTCCATTTGAAAGACTAAAAGTCTTCCAACTGATTGGCTATCAATTATTGACTTCATGATATTGATAATCCTTATTTGAATTAGTTAATCAATAAATAGAATAATAAAAGATATCCGTTAACTTTAAAAATGTTAAAGTTTAAAATTCAAAAATAGGGTAAAATGGTTATTGAGTATTTGGCTCCGACTGTTAATTGGAAACAATGAGATACTATAGCATTTAAAGATATAGCAGGTCGATTTAACACTAACAGTCCATTCCTTTCACTAATTGAAAAAACATCATTTAATATACTAACCTGATTGGACACTATCTTAATGGTTTAAGATTTGAAAATGAATTAATCAACAGACACAAAAAAAATTAATAATCTTTTTAATGTCAAAACTATATGCGAGAAGTAACTATACAAATAGCTAGTATTCCAAGCAGAATACATCTACTTAACAAGACTATTGATTCATTATATGGGCAAGCTGAAACCATTAATGTATTCCTAAACGGATATGATTTTGTCCCGACCTTTTTAAATAAGTCAAGTATTAACGTTCAAAAACTTGACAATTCAACAGGTGCCTCGGCAAAATTTCATGGAGTTGAAAAGATAAAAGAATATATTTTTACTTGTGATGATGATATAATATACCCCAGTCACTACGTTAGGAGTACCCTTAAGCGGCTTAAAGAGTATAATGACAAGTGTATAGTAACCTATCATGGAAAGGTCTTTAAAAAAAAGCCAATACAAGACTATTACAAGGATGAGCAAACTAAGTATCATTTCTTAAAGAGACTTATGCAAGATAAAAAAGTAGATATAGGTGGCACTGGAGTAATGGCGTTTCATTCATCAGCTTTGAAGATTAAGTACAAGGATTTTTATAGCAGAAATATGTCTGATATCCACTTATCAAGAGTAGCGAAAAAACAAAACGTTGATATAGTATGTCTTAATCATCTTAGTAATTTTTTCAAGTACATGTCACCTCAAACTAGTATATATCGTGATTATTTTGATAATTGCAAAGAACAGACTAACGAGGTAAATAAGTTTTTATAACAGTACTTGTTAATAGCCTTAAGTTTGTTTTCATAAATTGATGGGAATTAAAAACTTCTTCATATTATTGAATTATGGCACTTTCAAATTGAACAAAAAACCTAGGTAGAATGGAAGAAATAGAATTAATACAAAAATTGATTGGGGAAGCTAAACTGAAAAAAGCAATAAGCATACTTCTAAGTTTAAAAACAGAATTTAGCGACATGATAATTGGTTTGCAAACGAGATTGAATATTCTTGAAAATAAAGAACTTAAGAGTATCATCAGTAATGAAAATGCCAATTTAGAACGAAATTTAATTATTAATTCACTCATAGAAATCGTTTCTAAAATTAAAAAAAATGAAACTTTAATTGAAATAACAGATAATGTAAGTTTTGAGAAAATTATTGGAAGAAATGGTCTTAAGCGTATTGATTGGCTTTCTAAGGGACTTGAAAAAGCTAAAAGTGTGTGTAAAATTCATACTGCCGATGGATATGTTGGTACAGGTTTTTTAATAGAGGGTGGATTTATTTTTACAAATAATCACGTAATAGGATCGGCATCGATAGCTCAATATTCTAAAGTAGAATTTGGTTATGACTCTCCAGAGACTCCTTCAATCTTTTATGAATTAGACCATACAAATTTTGCTACTTCGGTTATTTATGATTTCACAAAAGTTAAAGTAAAAGATACCCACCCTAAAATAAAATTGGCTCATTGGGGAGAATTGCAAATAAATTATAATCCTCCAGAAAACAATGATGCATTAATCATAATTCAACATCCGCAAGGAAGGCAAAAAGAGCTTGCATTTAGCGATGGAGAAAATACTATTTGGGAACATCGTTTACATTACAAAGTTACAACTGAACCTGGTTCAAGCGGTTCACCAGTATTTGATGTAGAATGGAATGTTATTGCATTACACCACGCTGGGGGAAACTTAAAAATAAATGCACAAGGTGATAAGAAGTATGTTAATGAAGGTATATTGTTTAAATATATTCAAAAGGAAATAGGTGAAAAAAGTACTGATGGTAATCAAACAAAAAATGTAATACCTGAAGAGAATGCAGAAAAACCTATTAAATCAATCCTTATTTACAATTCTAAAGATTCGGAATATGCCGAAGGGCTTTTTAGTCATTTATATTCTCAAATTAGAAATGGAAACTTAATCCTTTTTGATATTCAAAATGATATTCCTCCTGACGCAGATAAAGAGGAAACCTTAATTAAAGAACTTGAAGATTCAACTATTGTATTCATCTTAATTAGTAGGAATCTATATAATCGAGAGACCCTGAAAATTGCTTTAGATGTTGAAAAACAAGTCTCTACGAAGAGAGTAATTCCAATAAGAGTATCACCATTTGATTTAAATGGGACTCCTTTTGAAAGACTACAAGGTCTTCCTATTAGTGGCCGATCAATTTCTGACTCTGATGATATTGATAATACCTTATTTGAAATAGTTAATTCTATAAATAGAGTAATAAAAAATATCCTGAAACTTTGAAATTGATGGAGGTTAAAATTTAGCAATAAGTACAAACAGGCTAGTTTAGAGATTTAGCTGTTCTGAATCCTAATTACATCTCGGAGACATGAGCAAAGCACCTACAACGTTTTCGAGACTTCAGTCTTGCTGGAGATTGAAGGCGAGGTCGAAAGCCTCGAAAACATTCTGCGGCTACAGGGTTTGTATGTCACTATCTTTACGGATGTAGCGATAGCAATTCTGATCTCATATGCATTGTTGGCCTTTCGTTATTTATCCTAATCCTTATGTTTTTTAAAAATATCAAGAATCTCAATCCATCTTTTATCTGAGTGCAACGATTCGAGATCTTTATCTTCAAGCATCCAATCGTAATCATCATAATTGGCTTCAGCTAAAATCCTCAGTTGAGCAAATGCACTTTCCTTGTTTTCAGCAAGCGAATAAGAACAAGCTAGATTATACCTATCGCCATTATTAATTTGTTCTGGATGTAATTTAAAAGCGCTTAAGGTGTTTTTTATAGCTCCTAAATAATTGCTGTTTTCATACATTTGTTCTGCATTACCTAGTGGTTCAAATCATAAATACTTGACAGCTTAAATGGCCACTTTTTCCTTGATTCTTCGTCTTTCGTCAGTCAGGTAGCTACGGCTATCTTCCTTTCTCAATCCTTAACTAAGGAATGATTCAATAATAAAGTAACATTTTCTACTTGTTATTTTGTCTTTCTACAGCGTTAAAAAGCCTCGCCAATGCCCTGCATTGTCTACGTTTTTTGCCTTGTTGAAAAATAAAATACCT